>Ga0213823_1000004_pt1 | contig 344330 bp, 370 predicted proteins | sample MC6MC0907MG_FD_179887 | JGI IMG/M metagenome (GOLD analysis project Ga0213823, IMG submission 179887) | Enriched soil aggregate microbial communities from Iowa State University, Ames, United States - MC6-MC0907-MG | ecosystem: Environmental > Terrestrial > Soil > Unclassified | place: USA... | reverse complement strand
AACGGCTGCTGCTAAAATAGAGCCTGTAATATCAGAGCCACCGCGGTCAAATGTTCGCAATACGCCCGCTTTAGTGTAACCGAAGAACCCTGGGAACACAATAATTTCTTTTGTGTCTTTTAAAGGGGCTAAATTAGCATACGCTTCAGGTAATGCAAAGGTTCTTTCTGGTAAATCATTGACCACTAAACCTTCTTTAGGACTGACATAGCGTGCGGGCATACCAATGGCATTAAAGTAAGCTGCAATAAGCTTGGCGTTATTATCTTCACCTGCTGCTTTAATACTATCGATGAATAATTCCACATTTGTTTTGTCACCTTGTACACGTTCACGTAAATCTTCTGCGATTACGTCACAAATGGCATTATCTAGCCCCAAACCATCAGCAATCGCTCTAAAACGATCCACAACAGTTTGCAATTTTTCCTCTGTATTCTCTTGTAGTAACGCTGCATTTGCTAATTGTATTAATAGGTCAGTTACTTTTATATCGTCACCAGAACGTTTCCCTGGTGCTGAAACGGCAACAATCTTACGCGCCGGATTAGATTTTACAATGTTTGCTACTTTTTGTATTTGTTCTGCACTTGCTACAGATGTTCCACCAAATTTACACACGATCATATCTATCAAATCCTAACTTTTTCAAATTAATTGTATTCCTCCACAAAACAATTGACTGTACACAGTGTACAAATTATCGTTTCCTACGTCAATACAATTTAAAAAATTCACGCAATTTTTCGAGAAATATGGACAATTTTCGTACTGTTTGATTTATTATACGGATTTCACATGAAATAGTTAAGGTTTTTGTGAATTTTTTTTCGTGACGTTCACATAATCGTGAAATTTTCGATTTTGACTTTCTTCTATATAAATGAAGAAAACGCTTACTCCATTTATGATATGCACAAATATCCACTATGTCTGTGCTATTTTTGTATGTATCAAGGATTCCTTCAGCAAGGCTTTTTCTTTTATTTATGAGGTTTTTCGCTCGTTCCTGAGGCCTTTATGGAGTGACTGTGGATATAAAAAAACTAGGCTCACGTCGAGTGATGCCTAGTTTTGATTTTGCTATTGGATTAAATGGCTGTCCAGCCGCCATCGATTACGAGCTCTGCGCCTGTCATAAAGCGGGATTCGTCTGACGCTAAGAACACTACGCCATAAGCTACATCTTCAGGTTCACCGAAGTATGGTAATTGCGTGTAAGCTTGATAGTATGGCAATGCACCGCCCTCTTCCATCGTAGGCGCTGTCATTGGTGTTACAATAATGCCTGGATGAACAGAATTCACACGAATTTTATCTTTACCATATTCAATCGCAGCCGATTTAGAAAGCACACGAAGCGCTCCTTTTGCTGCTGTATAAGGGCTTGTACCAGCCATTCCCACGATTCCACCGATCGAAGAAATATTGATAATTGAACCACCGCCAGCTTTTTGCATTTCAGGAATCACATATTTCATGCCAATGATACAACCATTCAGGTTAATATCCATAATTTTATTCCATTCAGCCATTTCCATGTTGGCAATTGTTTTAGGTGATGAAACGCCCGCATTGTTGACGAGGATATCCACTTTGCCATATGCCTTTACAGCCTCGGCAATCACTGCTTTCCACTCATCCTCAGAAGTAACATTATGTTGAAGACCAATAATGTCCCCACCAATTTCTTTAATTTCTTTTACTAAATTATTCAAGGGCTCGATTTGTACATCTGTTGCAATGACCTTTGCGCCTTCTTGTGCAAATAGTTTTGCCTCAGAAGCGCCCATTCCCATTGCTGCTCCTGTAATAATTGCTACTTTCCCATTTAAACGACCCATCATAAAACTCCCTTTCTTCTATATAAATGAACAATTCGTGAACACGTTAACAACTAGTTGTATTATCGACACTGTGTCGTTAATATAATTATAACGCGCAATTGAAAAAGGGCAAACAACACCAAAGCCCATAATGATGCTTTCACAACACTTGCAATCGGACTGTTGTTTAAATAGAAAATTTTATACAAGGAGCTTCAAAATGTCGAAAAAAATGGACCCTCGCGTCATCAGAACGCGCCAATTATTAAGAGATGCACTAGTGGCATTAATTGATGAACAAGGCTATGAAAAGATTACGGTACAAGATATTACACAACGGGCTACATTAAACCGTGCCACTTTTTATTTACATTACCGTGATAAATTAGACCTTCTCTATCAAAGCTCAGAAGAAGCCTTGCATGAGCTTGTAAGTAGTATCCATCCCCCCTTCGAAGAGAAGAAGGATTTTGATTTATTACCAAATTATGACCAGCCACATGAGACATTTATGCATTTATTTGAACAAATAGCGCTGAATAGTAAGCTATACAAGGTCTATCTCACAGAAAAAAATATCCCTTATTTCTCCGATGGTCTTAAAGACATTATTATCAATTTTGTCTCAAGCGGCATTCAAATGATGGAGCCTGACGACCAAAAGCTGACCGTGCCGCGCGAAATGGCCGTCCGTTTTTATGCAGCCGCCTTTCTTGAAGTAATCGTCTGGTGGTTAGAAAATGATATGCCCTATACCCCCAAATTTATGGCGACCCAGTTAATGCGTATTACCATTAAAGGCCCTTATATTGACAACCCTTTTGAAAGATAAAGCAGAACACCAAATTTCAATTAACAACAAAAGGTAATCACAACGCAAATGTGATTACCTTTCTCTATTTGTCTCGAAAGTTATACGATTTTCATGTTTAATTCTCTAGTAGGGTTATAGAATTGTAACCATTTCTCCGCTTCACTGACCATCCACGTTCCAAATTCATTTAAAAACAATAACAAAACGTTTGTATCGATTATGGGTGTTATTGCATATTCAAGTGCCCTTCTCATGTCGCTTTCCTTGTCAGGGAAATATTCTGAGAACCGTTTATAGGCGGGGTATAAATCCCTTGTATAGGTGTTTTCCTTTGTTATGACAAGTGCAAGTCCTGCTCTTACTATAATTTTCATAATCCACTTACAACAATCTTTAATATCCTCTCTATCCGAATTATCTTGAAGATCATCACAGGCATTTTTTATTTGCCCCTGCAAATGAATAAGGTGGTCATTCGCTAAAGCCTCGTTCGCTTTATATCTTGGTAATCGAGGTATTAAATCCTCTCCAAAGACACATATACTATGGGTTTGGAGGATGAAACTAATGATTGAAAAAGATGTCGTATTTAAAATATCTTCTTTGCCGAATACACTTAGCTCAATCCCATCTACACAATGATGGTTTTGAGTTAACGCTTGTTCTACTTCTTTTATCCTCTTTACCTGCTGTTTTTTAGGCTTATGCTTCGTAACCGCTATTGTGTCTAAGTCAGCTACTCCTTCAATACCTATACCCTTTGGAATCGATCCCCTTATATAAATGCTATGTAAGTCATCTTGGAGAAGGGTGCGATAGGTAAGAACCACATCGTTGATGACAGCAAGAAAAATAGGGTTGATTTTATTCCAATCTGCATGATTAATTATGTATCCATCACTATCTGTCAGACATAAGCTGCCAATTTCTTTTATAGTCGTCATTACATCTCTCCTTTTAGGTGACTGATTTACTTAAAAATAGGATAGCATGTCCTATACAAACACACTATCCTACTTTCATGTTGGAAGTCCTTTGAAACTATCAGCATTTACTTTTCTTTAAATTCAAATTCAATTTTTCCTTCTACCAAACGGAGGGCTGCATTAAATTGTTTGCCATTCTTTGATTTAAAGCCTTTCATCATAGCAGTTTTCCCACTCTTACATAAATCAAGGATGTTTTTTTCCGTTAGTTTTTTTCCTAATAGCCTTTGTGGGAACGTTTGCTTACAACCATTTTTATAATTAGAACATCCGTAAAAGCTTTTACGCAAGCCTATTTTCCCTTCCTTGCATGCTGGGCACATGGCAATATCTTTGACCACAGCTGGTTTAAACTGCTCTGCTTCAATTGTCAGTGACTCTAACTGTTTAGGCACCTCTGCTATTAGTTGATGAATAAACTTGCCTATGCTCTCAATAAAATGCTTGGCAGAGCCTTCCCCATGGCCAATTTTATGTAAGTAAATTTCCCATTTGGCCGTCATGGAAGGACTTGACAGTAATGTTCCTTCAATTGCCTGACATAAAAGCTGTCCTTTCGGTGTAATGCTCACGATATTTTTTCGTACTTCAATAAATCCATGCTTCTTAATCGTCTCGATAATGCCACTTCGAGTTGCTTCCGTCCCAATCCCTTCAATCGATTTCAGCACCTCGATTTCCTCTTCATCCTCAACCGATTTACCACAGGTTTTCATCATCGTAATGAGTTGACCTTCTGTATAGGGCTTCGGAGGTGTTGTCGTGCCTTCTAAAATAGCAATCTTACTTTGTACCAGCTCATCTTGGAAGACAACAGGTAAAGACTCCTCACGCGCCTGCACCCCTGTCTCATTTGAAAATAATTCTTTCCAGCCTTTGACAAGCTCTGTTTTCCCTACTGTTTTAAACTCTACATTTTTGACATTCGTGATAATCGTTTTTTCATCGTATTCATAATCCTGATGAAACATAGCGAGTGTCGTATTGAGGATTTCAAAATAAATATTTCGTTCATCCGCATTCATGGATTGCAACGCTTTGGCGGTCGGTATTTTTTTCGTTGGAATTATCGCATAGTGCTCCCCAACATTGGCACTGTCGACATAGCGCTTGTTCTTCCCTCTATTGATTGGCTGAAATGCTTTTCCCACAAGCTGCTGATAGTTTCCTAATGATTCATTTAAATAAGCAAACTCATTATGTGTAATGAGCTGTGAATCGGTACGTGGGTAAGAAACGAGCTTTTTCTCATAAAGTGATTGCGTAAGTTTCAACACATGTGATGGACTGTATTTCCAACGTTTATTGGCAGCCGCTTGTAAAGTTGATAGCGCATGTAGTTTAGGCGGTGCCATCCGCTTCGTTTTGTTCGTGACACTTGTAATGAGACCTGTATCATTCGGTTCAATCCCATGCTGTTGCAATAACTGCACTGCCTCAGCCCGCTCTTTTGTCTTTAGCTTTGCCTTCCCTTTATATACACCATGTTGAGCTTTAAATACCCCTTCGATTTCATAAAATTTTTCAGGCTTGAACTGTTCAATTTCCTGCTGTCTTTTATAAATTAAATAGACGGTTGGCGATTGTACTCGTCCGATGGAGATACTGCCCTTGAAGCCCTTTTTCTGCAACAGTAGCGTATAGAGGCGACTACAGTTCATACCCACTAGCCAATCGCTAATTTGACGCGTTTTAGCTTCTTGGTACATAAGCAAATCACGCTCATTACCTTGCATATGATTAAAACCTTTTCGGATTTCCTCCACTTCTAATGAATTGATCCATAATCGTTTAACTGGCTTATTTACTTTTGTCATTTTCAAAAGGGAGTAGAAGATATTTGAACCCTCACGTTCACTATCACAGCAGTTATAAATCATTGTTACTTGGGGATCACTAAAGATTTTTTTGACTGCATTGAATTGTGGATACATTTTAGAGACCACTTTATCTTCAAATTTTTGCGGAATGATCGGTAATGAAGCAAGCGACCACTTCTCCCATTCCTTTTGATATTCTTTCGGCTCCTTTAATTCAACAAGATGACCAACCGCCCAGGTAATAACTGCACCATGAGGAAAAGTAGCACAAGGTTCCAGTTCAATAAAGGTTTTCTCTTTTTGCTTCACTTTAAAGGCGTCTGCATATGCTCTTGCTTGAGATGGTTTCTCTGCTAATATAGCAATTTTCCCCATTAATCATCACATCTTCTTTACAATATTTTAGTAGCTTTTCTATTAAAAACATAAAACTCAACTAATCAGATTAGTTGAGTTGATGGTGAAATACCTTACTACTATTTTACTTTAAACCATATAAAATAGCACTTACTAAAATCTTTGACCTCTTAAGCAAATTATAAAGAAGCAAAAATTTTCTTTACCCATTCAAGATACGCTCGCATATAGTATTCCTGCTTAAAGCCATGATTCTGGTCCTCTGCTACTATCACAGTCACATCCGCGTCTGCGTTTCGTGCAGATTGGATATACTCCTGTGGACCTTTTACCCCGATTGCTAAATCCTTTGTCCCATAAGCTATAAACTGAGGTATATGAGCTGTTCTGAAATGCGTAGATAAATCTGTCTGCTGCAAGAGCTCTTCACGTTTTTCTGGATTTCTGACATCTTCATCATTAAAAGAAGCAAAGAGCATGGGCACATTATAGCGATACGTCAATGCAGGGTAAATCATAGCAGCGGATGCTACTTGATCATCAACAGCATCAATGGCATCAGGCTGATAACTAGCAGGAAACAGATTTTCTCCCTGAATGAGGTTAATAAAGCTACCCGTTTGATAGCCTCCAGCACTAAAACCTATTAAACCAATTCGATCTGGATGGAGACCATAATCATTGGCATGATAACGTAGAAATCGGACGGCACGCTGAACATCTAGCTGTGGAATAGGCCACTCATAGGGATTGGAACGATAGTGGAGAAGGAATGCATTAATACCTGCTTTATTTAATGATGCAGCTACTTCCTTTCCTTCCGCTGTTCCTCCATCCATTTCCTTAAAGCCATAACCACCACCTGGCATAATAATGACGGCACTGTCACTGTTCGCTACCGTATAAGGAATCAGATAGGGCTTATCTTCATAGATTGATTTTTCATAGCCCCCTTCAATTTCATGGACATAGGTAAAGGTATCAATGGCCGCTTCATTGTCTTTATAGTCTTCTCCCACAATGCCAGTGGAAAATTTGAATGTCGCCAAAAGTCTGTTAGGATTGCCCTTAATATTCATATCGTCAAGCTTACTTCCCGAATGATTACCTGCCACTTCTTCTCCCCAAATCTCCACCTTGTCTTCAATATCCGCAACTGGCTTGCCTGGTTTATTTCCTAACGGATTAATCACAAGAATAGCGTATCCAGTCCCCATAAACAAAGTTAGTATAACTAGAAGAATTCCTGCTATCTTGGCTATTTTCTTCGCTACCCTCATCATCATAACCTCCATTAAATTTACTTATGTATCGTTTACTATTTATTATCTCGGGTAAAGGATTATTAACCTTTAGCTCATTCTTTAGCAGATAACGATTGAAGATCTTGTATAGCATCAATACAAGGTTGTATTCTTCCATTTTCTAAAGGATTAAAGTGACCCTTTAGAGGAAGCATGACGTATTCCTTACTAAAGAATTGTCTGAAGACCACAAATTTTTAAAAAACTGCATACGTACCTTGTAATGACGTAAACTATAAAAACACAACAATAATTCTTTCGGAATATGAGGTAGGTATTGTAAAAAAGAAGGAGGGATACGATGTTTGATGAAGCTGCATATTTTATTTTTAGAGCACTGTTAATTTTAACGGTTTTGGTTGTTGTAGTTGGAATCCCACTTGGTGAAACACTGATTAGAAAAAAATAAAACTGCATCTAAATGGATGCAGTTTTTGATTTTTATCCTACTTTGTGTCGGTAATAGATTTTGGGATTGTTGAAATAATGAACTATATAGAAGTCTTAGAATGGATTTTCACCTTTTATAAAAGGAATAAAAACTACATAATTTGAACCAATAAAAATGAGCCAAAAGAGTACGGATGTACGTCGCTGTTTAAAGATATTACTTTCCTGAAAAATAAAAATACCGACAATCAACGAGTATAAGACGAATAAAATATACGATAATCCAAACCAGTTTACCCATACGTCACCTGTAAATTGAATTCCAAAATTCTCGTATATAGGTCTTAAAATATAAGTTGTGAAAAGTAAACCAATCGATAGAATTACAATGATTTCGAGTAAACTAAGTACAACTTTCTTCCATTCATCCAAATAAATTACCTCATTTCTTCTGACAACATGAAAATATAAACCTGCGTAATGGTACAAACAAAGTTGCAATGTTGTTTAAGTAGAAAAAGGCTCTACTCCTTATTAAAGTAAGTCCGTTAAAACAATAGTAAAACACTATCATCCACCTTAAGGAACTGTATTACTCATAACCGTCACAAAGCCGTTCAACGAGGCTGTATCAATTAATTGAAGTATTCCCAGTCTTGCGGTATCACTGTAGACATACCAATGATTTGCAGTAATATCATGCACCAAAACTCCGCCCAAGTCCCCCGTGGAAAAATAAATATCAAACCGTTTGATACTGTTCGAGTCTTGGTCTAAAAAATCAAATTGCGCATTTTTATCATAGTCTCCTACTGGAATGGGATGAGAATTCCAAGGATTATAAGTAGGTGCTTCGATTTTACTTCCATTATTTTTTATAAAAGTATTATAAATAGCTTCGTTATAACCATTCCCATTGATTTGCTGTACGACTCCGCCTAATGTCATATGATATTCGTATTGCAATGCTTTTACTTTTATACCATCAATAAAGAGAGGCTGTGTCTCAACCGTTACTGTACCGTTTTTGTAAGTGATATTGCTGCCAAATGTTTCGGCAAGAAAACGCATCGGAACAAAAGTACGATTATTCTTCATATATGGCTCTACATCAAGCAGTTCTGTTTTACCGTTTTTCACCACTTGATTACGATTAAGTTTTAGTGTTACCTGTATATCTTTTTTAGTAAGGGTGATTTGGGCATCCGTCCATACAACATTTACCCCTAAATTTTCACTAATTACACGTAAAGGAACCATTGTCCGATTACTTTTAACTTCTGGATTTACATCAGATGCAATTGTAACACCGTCAACTTTTATTTGAAAATCGGCTGCATATGCCGGTGACGAAGTCATGATTAGAATCAACCCAAGAAAAATTCCTGAGAACACTTTTTTCAACTTTGAACACTCCTTTTCTTAAAACTCACTATTCTCCCCAAAAATACATTCCACTAAATATTTTACCATAAAAATCCACCTATATCGTTAAACTATCCTGCTCTTTATTCAATCTACATGACCTATAAAAGAAGACGCGTTTCGAAATAAACGCGTCCGATTGTTAGATAAAGATACTGATGAAAATTAGAATTGATGTCCTTTCTAAAAACCTAATAAACTCCCCTACTAAAGGCTGGCTGCCAAATTCCTTGGGCATTTTTCTCCATACCTAGCTCTGTTGGTCCTTCAAGTGAAATAAATTTTACAACACCTGTTGTATCTGTTTGTTGCTCAAACTCCGCATGTTCTAGCCCAGCAAAGAGGTTTGCAATAATAAGGCGATTTATTTCCTTTGTAAACAACTCCTGACGTACGATTTTCGTTTTCTCATAATATCTTCGAACACTTTCTGTTTCTTCGTTCTTATTTGTTGTAAACAATGCTTCATATGTTTCATAATCTTTTTCAATATCACTCAATAAAAACATTTTAGTAATCGCTTGGGGTGTCATATTTTTTAACTGTTCAATATTATAATCCGCTTTAAAGGCATCAAAAACTTGCTGCTCCTGTTCAGACAATTCAAATGTTAGCTCAAAATTTTGGAAGCCTACGACCTTACCGACTAATTGCCCCTCACTAATTTTCATAATCGTATGGCCTTCGTCACTGTCATAAACAACCATTTCTTTTTCTTTCGCAGAAATCGATTTGTCATTGAATGGCGCTGGTCTTGTTCCATAATTATGAAAAAAGTAAGGATTCTTAAATGGGTCATTAATTTCCTCTTTTTTTATTTGCTCATTTAATCCATGTACTTTTAATGGGGTATCCTCTACTAAAATTTGCCCTTGCTTCATTGTTACATGATCATTCCCTAATCCTAATACAGTTGAAACGACAAGCCCATCCGTTCCATAAAAAGCAATATAATCTCCATACGTAATGGGGGCTTCCTTATCGATAATCATTGGTAAAAAATGCAGCATCCATTGTTTTCCAAGTAGATGGGCATATTTAGGTTGAATGATGTCTAACGATGAAACATCATCGACAATCGGTAGTAGCTCATTTTGCTGACTTGCGGTTTGTAGGTTATTCTTTTGAGAAAACTCAACGAATAGCATTAACCCAATAATGAAACAAGCTGCAATAGATACGGTGACAACCTGCCAGTTAAACTTTCTTTTTATGGGTTTCTTTTGCAATATACGTTGCTTGATGTCGTTTGTAAATGGGGCATCTTGTCGCAATTCTTCTTTTAGCTTGTCTTTAAATTCCTTCATAAAATATTGCCTCCAGTTCCGGATTTGTTTTCAACAATTCTCTCGCTCGACGAATCCTTGTACGAACGGTGTTTTGTGAGACGTTTAATAAACTAGCAATTTCAGAAACATCAAATTCTTCATAATAAAACAGTACAATGACTTCCCTATAATGAAGTGGTAATGCAAAGACAATTTGCTTTAAAGTTGCAAAATCTTCAGTTGCTATATATGTTTGCTCTACGGAGGGTTCAGTTCTACCTAGTGGTAAAAGCTTTGAAATAAATGATTTTCTCTTTTGTTTACGTAGTTCATCGTGACAGCAATTAATAGCGATACGGGTTAAATACGTTTTCAATGAAGCATCTTTTCTAAAATCGTCTTTATGTAATAAGTACTTCATGAGTACGTCCTGTGTAATCTCCTCTGCAAGCTGAAAATCCTTCATATATAAATAGCTAAGATGATACAAATATTCACCATATTGTTCTACGATTTGTTCCAACAACAACTCACCTCGTTTCAATCCTACTACTTAGACGCTCGTTTTCTAAAAAATTGTTCAATCTCCTGGAAATATTTTAGAATAGCCTTTTTATCAAGATTGCAGTAGTATGCAATGCACTTCTAGATGATGCAACAGTACCTATGTATTAGATGGGCTTACTGATAATGGCCCTTTTCATGAAGAAAGACGCTTTCCTATTATTTCAGATAAGCGTCCCAGAAGATCATTATTCAACTTTACCTATAGTTCGTTCAAGAAGGACTGTTCTTTTTTCGATTTGTTAAATAAATCTACTCTTTCTTTTATACTTTCGTTCTTACTAGTATCCCACCATTCAACGACCACATAAATCTCATGTATATCTTTCAGTGTAATAAAGTCACCATTTTTATTGATGTATGGCCCTGCAATAGCACCAGTTGTATATTCTGCTATATTCGTCTCACCAGTAACTGAATCAGTATGAACTACTGAATCATCACTCTCGATAACCACATGCGTTTCAAAGTGGAAGAAATCTGTCATATACTTATTGACGTTTTTCATTTTTAAGGTCCCAAATCCTGCTTTAAAGTCTTCTGGTGTTATAACAATCTCATATCCAGTTAGATTCCAGCTTTCACTTTCACCCATCAATAATAAATAATAAGTATTACCACTTTTTTGAGCATTGCAGCCAGATAGTACAAAGAACGACAACATCAAATAAATGCAAGGCACTAAACCTTTTATATATTTCTTCATTCAATCCCCCTTTGAAAAATGAATGCAATTCAATTCTTTAAAAGAAAAAGACACGTTCCTAAATAAACGCGCCCTTTTCTGGAATAAAAAATGAGTCACTAACTATTCATAAACTTTTGTAGGCAACTTGAACGATTTGTTGTTCACCATTCTTCTCAAAAATCTTATAATTTTCCATCCCGATTTTTTCCGCAACTTTTTGGGATGGGATATTTTTTAAGGTCGTGTATGAAAATATTTCAGAATAGCCCAGAACATTCCATGCATATTCCTTACAAGCAGAAGCCGCTTCTGTCGCATACCCCTTATTCCAATACGCTTTAATAATGTGAAAACCGATTTCAGGTAACCATACACCGTCAATGTTCTGCATGGTTATTCCACAATCACCGATAAATAGATCTCCTTCTTTTAAAACAACTGCCCATAGTCCGTGATTATATTGCTTATAATTTTTCTCATTCCATCTGATCCAATTTTTAACCTCTTCTTGATTAAAGGGATGAGGGTAATATTGCATAGATTCGGGGTCGGAAAGCACTTTTGATAATTCATGATGATCGTCCATTTTTAACGCTCTAAGGTATAATCGTTCCGTCTCGATTATCTTCAAAATACCCACCCTTTGCTTTTAATATATTTTGCTACAATATTTCATTTAGAAATGTGCAGTACCTGTTTTTACCCATTTGAAACCAAAAAGTTACCCAAAGTAATGATGGACACACCAAACAACAAGAAACAGACTTACTATCCCCCAAGCAGTGGTACTCCATATCCACCAAACTACAGATCTTGCTTTTGATGAATTTTCCTCTTCTTCCACATTCAATTTTATAAAAGCGACCTTACTTTCCATACCTTTTTTCATAGAAGCGAGCACAACAAATCCAATTATTATGAAACCAATAGTTACCCAAAGTAGTAGGTCCACCTTTACACTCCCTTTATAGAATTGAATTTCACCGCAATTTATTATAATAATTAGATACTACAAAGATAACAATATACCTTGTGTTAATTCAAGTGCGTTTAAGTATATCATGTATTAAAATGCTGAAACTTAAAGTGCCAGAAGCTTTGTTTGGAAACTTTACTTAAAAGAATGTTATTCAACAATTGGACCCAATGTTAAGATAAACACGCAAATGTAAGATGTATTGCTTTACTCAACAATATGACCCTTAAATGAAAAGGAGCAAAATAGATGGCCCTATCCCTCACTTTGCCTACTCTATCCATCACTTTTCACGTTGTATCCGCTACTTTTCATGTTTTAACCGCCTTTTTAGAACCTATCCCTCACTTTGCCTGCTCTATCCATCACTTTTCACGTTGTATCCGCTACTTTTCATGTTTTAACCGCCTTTTTAGAACCTATCCCTCACTTTGCCTACTCTATCCATCACTTTTCACGTTGTATCCGCTACTTTTCATGTTTTAACCGCTACTTTAGAGCCTATTCCTCACTTTGCCTGCTCTGCCATTTGAGTGGTTAAACTAGAGTCATAAAATAAACCGACCCAATGGATCCGCCAAGTGCAATTAATTGCATGTGACGCGTACTTAATTTCCGCTTTAGTTGTGAATCTTGATGATTATCTTTCATAATGCTTACTCCTCATACGTTTAGATTTTCAAATACTTGTTCAAAAAAGGAATAAAAAAAACGCCCTTTTGGATTAACCAAAAGGACGATTCAACTCGTGTTACCACCTTTAATTTATAAGCAATTCATTACCTTAAGAAGTACGGTCATTTGACGATACTCTAGCACATGATTACGGGTGCTTACGGGTGTAGCCTACTTACAATGATCTTTTCGGTACACAGCTCCAAGATGAATTCTCACTCGTTTTACATGCACCTCTCATCAACCGGTAGCTTTCTGTTCGTAAAAATAATTGATACTTTTTTTTCATAGCCTTTGTTCTAGCCATCTCACGAGAAAGAGTAGATTTTCGCTAAATAAAGCGCCCGATTGTGAAATGCCCAAAAATTACCATTCTCTTCATTACACTCTCTGAAAACCAAAAATATATTTCAATCATACGAACAGGCAACGAATATCTTACTTTTTGTTCTTTTGATATACAATAAAAGTAAGGCCATTTAATAGCAATGTAAAAATGAGAAGAACTGCTGTGGCTATCACGACTGCACGTGTCGTGTCCATGAGTGCCGTCCAATCCTCAATTTTTACTAAATGATAATTATAAAACATCTGAAAACTAATTGAAATAGCGCAGGCACTGATGCTGAGAACGGCAAGGATGCCCCAATTAGAATGTTCATGTTTTTTATTTCCCATTAGATAAATAACCGGAAGTATCCAAGCGATTATTCCTAGTAAGAGACTGCCAATATTAAGCCAACCAATCATAACGAATCCCTCTTTCTATTTGTATTACCGTTTAACAATACTTAACGGTAAATTGTAGGAAAGGTTTCAAATAACTGTATTATTCAACAATATCGACCTTTAAAAGAAAAAGACACGTTTATAAATAAACGCGCCCAATTGCCGAAAACTATTATTCAATTAAAACTACCATTATAAACTTTATCTTTTCGCTTCATTTGTATATGCGTAAATATTTTCACTATTAATATACCAATTATTCCACCAAGTATATTACATAACAAGTAGATAGCATCTATAGAACTAATGTTCCTAGGAACTAAACTAAACGACCCTAATAGTAGACGTAAAAGCTCTGTACCTAAACAACACAATATCACTAGAAAAATGGCTTTATTTATATTTTTAAAATGGAAAAGAACGCATAAAAATATCCCTAAAGGAAGTAATAATAAAAAATGATAAACTATAGATGAATAGCTCCACAAATACATATTGAAGTGGATACTATCAAAAATTCCAAACCAATCATTAGCTGTAATAAAACGTCTACTCTTGTCTGCTGGATTTAGAGGTAAAAGTGTTATTCCCCCTACTTTAATTTGAAGTAAACATAGTAAATAGAAGAGAAAGCTATATAAAGTAACGCGTCTTTGATTACTCTTGATTTCTTTTCTAAAGTAATCAAGAAATACATCTATAAAAATATAGACCAACAACAGTAAAAATCCGAAAGGAACAATATTATATAGAACATAGTTTGTATGCAAGTAAACACCTCCCAAATTTTGTAACAACTATCATTTTACTTATTTTAACAATGTTAGTCAAATAGTGTTCTTCCACTACCATTTTTTCATTTAGCTGTTTTTATTGTCATTATAAAAAACACCCCCATAGACCACCATATCTATAGGGGAAAAAACGGTACGATATTCGTATGAAGTTTAGTAGGTTACCTTGGATTCTTTTCGCTTCGGAATAAGTGCAGTAAAAAGTGCAATTAAATTAGGTGGAATGCTAAATAATAAAAACAGCCAGTTTGTCGTCAGGATCGAGATGATCGTGAATACAATAATGGACGTAATGAAGACGAATAGGCCCACCTTCACACGCGAGGGCTGTAACGGGGCTGCGCTGGACATATTGATGGTCATCATAATTCCGATGATTCCCCAACTCGCTACGTGTGTTAATAAAAGGATACCTAAAACCATGGCAGTGCTTAATTCAATCCCAAAACTGAGTAACGTAAAGAAAACATACAGCGCTCCTAATGTCACATACCAAGAATAGGACCTGGCCTTTTGCCAAATATGGTAGTACAGCTCGTCTAAGCCTCTGTTTTTTCTAGCTTTCTGTCGCCCGAACCACCATCCAAGGAGTCCACCAATCACTCCCCCATACAAACCAATCATACCCCAGATATTAATCTCCATCACTCATTCTCCTCCTCTTCAAATATAAACACTTCTTCAATTGTGCTATTGAACGTTTTGGATATGTTGTAGGCAAGCTCTAAGGATGGATTGAATTTGCCTGATTCAATAGCAATGATCGATTGCCGTGAAACGCCAACTTGTTTCGACAATTCTTCCTGCGTAATCTTCTTCAATTTTCGTAATTCTCGAATTCTGTTTTTCATAATGCCTCCTTTATAAATGTAAAGCAAACTATACATTTAATGTTAAGTAAAGTTTACTTTACATCACTATGTATGTCAAGCAAACTTTACAATTTGATTTTTAGTTAGATGAAATGGCAATGTCGAGTAAAGAACAACAAAATTCTATTACTATGTACTATTTTCGGAAAATTTGATAAATTAATAGTAAGGAATGTTTTGAGCGTTACAAAAAGGAGGTTATCCAAATGAGTAAAAAAGAGCTCTTGCAAAATGGAGTCAACCAGGTTTTTTACGAAGAGGAATGGTACCCACCGTTATCAGAAGCATTAAAGAATCTCACTGCTGCACAAGCTAGTTGGCAACCAGAAGGAAATGCTGCTAATACGATTTGGGAAAATGTAACCCATTTATTAATCTTTAAAGAGCGCTTACTTTCTCGCTTACATAAAGAGGAGACATTTGTTGCTCCACAAAATAATGATGAAACGTTTGTCCAAGGCGGTGCTCATGATGAAGATGCTTGGCAAGAAACAGTGAATCGAACACTTCACGTACATGATGCCTTACAATCTTCATTAGCATCCTTGCAAGAAGAGGCATTAGATCAACCTAGTCCCGCTCTTCCAGTTTGGCAACAATATCTAAATATCCTTTTGCACGACGCTTACCATACAGGACAAATTGTTCAACTTCGTAAACTACAAGGTTCATGGCCTGCTAAGCGCTCCTACTTATAAACGATACCAATTGGTGATTGAAAAGCAGATGCCCCCTCAAGTTAGAGACAAACTACTAACTATAGGGGGCATATCATTTAATTCGTTTTCATTATCCATCTTAAGCTGTTTATCTACCATAATCAGTGGAACATCACTAATGTCGAGAGTGGTTTTAGTAAGTTTACAAGTCTATCGGCTTACCACCTGTCACTCCATAAATCTGACCCGTGATATAACTCCCTTCATCCGAGGCCAAAAGAACATAAACGGGTGCAAGCTCTACTGGCTGTCCTGCACGGCCGAGGGGCGTATTTTGGCCAAACTCAGGAATCTCTCCTTCTAATTTCCCGTTATCTAGCTGAAGCGGCGTCCAAATCGGGCCAGGTGCAACACCATTGACACGGACACCTTTAGAAGCAAAGTACGAGGATAGGGATACCATAAAGTTGCTTATTGCACCTTTTGTCGCGGCATAATCCATTAAAGATGAGGATGGATCGAAAGATTGAACCGATGTGGTGGTGATAATTGCACTTCCTGGTTCCAAATGTTCTTCAGCAGCTTTTACGGTCTCGAACATGCTGATGATGTTTACTTTGAAAGTGTCTTGCACTTGTTTAATTGTTAAGTCACTTAGGGATGGCTGTGCGATCTGTTGCGCAGCATTTAATACAAGAATGTCCAATCCGCCAAAGGCTTCTACGGTTTTTGTAACAATCTCTGTCGCTGTGCCGTCTTCTCGCAAATCATACGGTAGCAGTAATGCTTTTCTTCCTGCTTTTTCAATTAATTCTTTAACGACGTTGGCATCTTCCTCTTCACCAGGGAAGAATTGTATGGCTACATTGGCTCCTTCACGTGCATAGGCAATAGCGGCAGCACGGCCAATCCCAGAATCGCCTCCTGTAATTAAGGCATTGCGCCCTTCTAAACGATTGTATCCTTTATATGATTCTTCTCCGCAGTCAGGTTTGGGGATCATTCCATGCTGTAGCGCTGGCGTGTTCTGTTCCTGATTTGGGAATTTTTCGGTATGAAATTTTTTACGTGGATCGGTTAGATGTGGGTTTCCCATCAGCTATCATCTCCTATTTTGATTAATTAGTGACAAACACTTTGTGTGCTTACACTGTTACATTTTGTTGAATACCCTCTGAACATTTACTTTAAACAGCATCAGATTTCTTCCGCCCTTCCACCAATGATGGAGTCATTTACATTTTCCTTACAAAAGAAAAAACACCCTATATAAGCGAGCAGACTAGTCCACTGTTGAAATGGATAGTTTGAACACTTACATTGAGTGTTTTAAGAACCTCTATAAAGTAGGTTATGAAAGATATTTAATAACGCTTTGTTTGTTTAAATTAACGCCTCAATTGCTTGAGCTACTTGCTCTTCTGTTAAATTGTGACGCACGATGTAGCGATTGCGCGCATGCTTTGTACATTCAATTGTACAGCCACCTAAATGCTTTGCTTCATTTTCTTCAGATGCGATAATTTGCTTGTTACATTCAGGATTTGCACAGTTAATGTAGCGTTCACAAGGTTCACCGTCATAGTGATCACGACCGACAATCACATGCTCTACTTGATTGATTGGCACCGTTAAACGCTCATCGAAAACGTACATTTGCCCATCCCATAATTGACCTTTCGCCACAGGATCTTTTCCATATGTTGCTACACCACCATGTAATTGACCGACATTGCCAAAGCCTTCACGTTTCATCCAACCCGAAAACTTCTCACAACGAATACCACCCGTGCAATATGTTAAAACATTTTTCCCTTCGAAGAGCTCACGGTTTGCACGGACCCATTCTGGTGTATCACGGAAATTTTTTACCTCTGGTCGAATCGCGCCACGAAAATGGCCGACATCGTATTCATACGTGTTACGCACATCTAATACTACTGTATTTTCATCTTGCATTTCAGCAAGGAATTGTTCTGGTGACAGGTAGCGACCTGTTAATTCATGTGGGTTGACGTCTTCTTCTAAGCCTAAGTTGACTAACTCAGGACGTGGGCGAACGTGCATTTTTTTGAATGCATGTCCTTCTGCCGCATCAATTTTAAAGACAATGCCTTCGAATAATGGGTCTGCTTGCATGTTTGCCATATATTGCTCTGTTTGCTCAATCGTCCCCGAAACAGTCCCGTTAATGCCCTCATTGGCTACTAAAATACGACCTTTTAAACCGATTTCTTTACACATTTCTAAGTGCGTTGCTGAAAACGTCTCTGGGTCTTCAATCTTCGTGTAATGGTAATATAATAAAACTCGATAATTCATTGTTTTCCACCTATCATTTCAATATTTGCAGGATATTCCTGATAGTGTCTTTTACGACCTATTAACCATAAAGGATAATCCGTTAATATGCTATCGGTAATTAGACTGAAATGAGTAGAAATAATTTTCCATATGCCGCTAGATAAAAAAAGACACATTCATTCGTTAAACAAATTTTATATTTTTCTTCACCGCATTTTCTACTAAAGCATAGAGTAAACTCGCAATACCAAAAATAAGCATCGAATTGATAATACTTAAATTATATTCTTCTATAAATCGCGAATCATAAATGATTACGAAAGAAAAAGCCCCTATTGCCCCACCAAATAAAGTGAAGGTAACCACTTTGAACAGCCAATTTTTCATAAAACGACTCACAATAAATGTTAACGGTAAAAACGAAATCGGATAGAGAATAAAAGCAAAAGAGCCCATTAAGAACATATAACCAACGCCTAAATCACGAAATCCCGTCATATATTCTGATGTCCTGATTTTTCTTCCTTCTAAAACTTCTAAGCCAAATCCAGCTAAGGCAAACAGCACTATAAAAGGTATCCACATGATTAAACAATGATAGAAAGTTTTCATTCTTATCCTTCCCCTTATGAATTTTTACTGCTGGTACAATTCAACCTCTTAATAGATCAAACGAAAATCATGGAAGAAAGTTACAATGCTTCTCACCTGACAAAAGATCAAAAAAAAAGCATATTTTAGGGATTGATACGCCTAAAATATGCACCTCTCATTTCTTCTCTTTAAAACACAATCCCAATAATGATGGCTGATAGAACACTTACAAGTGAGGCACCGTATAGCAATTTTAATCCAAAGCGTGCCACTACATTGCCTTGCTTTTCATTTAAACCTTTTACAGCACCTACAATGGTACCAATTGAGCCAAAGTTAGCAAAGGATATGAGGAATACAGAGACAATCGCTGCTGTACGCTCACTGAAGCTATCTTGGATTTTAACGAAGTCCAGCATGGCAACGAATTCATTTGCCACAAGCTTTGTCGCCATGATACTCCCTGCATTCACAGCTTCATGCCAAGGTACACCCATAACAAACGCAATTGGGGCAAAGACATAGCCTAGGAAACCTTGGAATGTGATACCGAAAATGCCATCAAACACACCATTAATGAGGGCAATTAACCCAACAAAACCTACTAACATAACCCCGACGATGATGGCTACCTTAAAACCGTCCATAATGTATTCGCCTAGCATTTCAAAAAACGTTTGCTTTTCACCTTCTTGCACTTCGATTATATCTTCCTCCGCTTGTACTTCATACGGGTTAATGATTGAGGCTATGATAAAACCACCAAACAAGTTTAATATGAGAGCTGCCACTACATACTTTGGCTCTAGCATCGTCATATAGGAGCCCACAATGGACATCGATACCGTTGACATCGCAGAAGCACATAAGGTATAAAGCCGATGCTTTGGTAAAAAGCCGATTTGATTTTTCACTGAAATGAATACTTCATTTTGCCCTACGATTGCCGCTGCAACCGCATTATAGGATTCTAGTTTTCCCATGCCATTGATTTTACTTAATACGAAACCTATATATTTAATCATAAACGGTAGAATTTTATAATGTTGCAATATGCCGATGATGGCTGACATAAATACGATTGGCATTAAAACATAGAGGAAAAATGTATGTGCACCCTCATTCGCCATTCCACCAAATACAAAATTTGTGCCTTCATTGGCATATTCAAGTAGTTTTGCAAAGCTATCAGCAAACCCTTTAATTAAAAATTCCCCAATACCTGTTTTCAGTAATAGAAACCCTAAAATAAGCTGGATAACAATCATCACAATGATTGGGCGATATTTAATATTTTTCTTATTATTACTTGCAAGCCATGCTAAAAATAGCACGAGTAGTAGACCTACTATCGAAATAATATAATGCATGCTGTCCCCTCCGTAACGAACAATGTTTTCAAATGCTTTTTCTTCCCATCCCTTGCAATCCCTTACGCATCGATGATTGTATGAAGAGCAATGTCCACCATATCAAAAAAGGATTTTTCACTTTCCTCGTGCGTTAAGCTTTCATTTGTTAATAGTTGACTACCTACCGTCAAAATAGACAATGCCTTTACTCCATATTTTGCGGCTAACGTATAGAGGGCGGTGCTTTCCATTTCTACCCCTAAAACACCGAATTCCATAAACTTATGAAGCCTGTCTAATGTTTCACGATAAAATTCATCTGAATTATAAATATTACCAACAAAAACATTGCCTTTTTTCCCTTGCGCTAGTTGAAACGCTTTCATTAATAAGGAAAAATCCGCAATTGGTGCGTAATTATTGCCGTAGAATATTTTTTCCGTCAAATTGCTGTCTGAAGACACTGCTTGGGCTAGAATGATATCGCGGATTTGAATGTCCTTTTGCATCGCGCCACATGTGCCAATACGAATCAATTTTTTCACGCCATAATCGTTGACCAATTCAGTACCGTAAATACTCATCGATGGATTCCCCATGCCCGTCCCCTGCACGGAAATCGGTACACCTTTGAACGTTCCTGTATACCCATACATTCCTCTCACTTCGTTATAGCAATAGACATTCTCTAAAAAATGCTCTGCTACAAATCTTGCACGTAAAGGGTCTCCAGGCAGCAAGACACGCTCAGCTATTTCTCCCTTTTTTGCTCCTAAATGTCTACTCATTTTCATTCCTCCAAAACTTGTCATTTATCTCCAATCCAATTAGGTAACCGTTTTCATTTACCAATAAAAAATACCCATAGCCATTTCCAAAACTACTTCTTTTACAAGAAATCTGTTCAGAAACTACTATGAGTATAAGGTTTAATAATCCTGACAAACTAGACCAGATTGTTACGTTGTGTACGGGAAATAATTGACCAAATTACCGAAGTAATTCTTGACGAATATTATCTAAGTCCCTTTTGGTAGGAATCGTAGATATAATAACAACCGGCACTGTCGTTAAGGCAACGGGAAAATTACTTATGACAAAATCAATGTGATGCTGCTGTACCATCTCATCCGTTAACCCCTTCATAATAGAAGTATTAATAATCAGCTGGTCCCCAATTTCATTCTTGATTAAATTGGCGATATAATGGCGGATTGAAAATTCCTCTCCAATGACCAAGAAGGCTCGTTTACTTTTATAACGTAGCCCTGAACGAACAAGCAAGGTAAGCTTGGTTAAATGAAAGTCATTATATAGGATAGAAGGGTACGCTTTTTTCCATGTTTGCATACAGACCTGCATATCTTGGTAAATTTAAAAAACAATTCACGCTTTGGTAATTCAATCGAAAATTTTTCTTCCAGTGCCTGTGCAAAGTCTTTTACCGGCAAATAGAACATTCCTCTTTCCCAGGCGTAATCATCCTCCGTAATTTTGACATAGTTCCCCTTTCGTACTCTTTCCAAGACAATCGCCACTAAAAAGGATAATTTCCTCTTGGAGTTAATAAAATAAACAATGCTTTGCTCATGCTCTATTTGCGTGATGCATTGATTGATAAAATCAAAGTCACTATTGGTAAATGGCCATCCTGTATACTCATAGGCATCACCATATAATTTCCAATAAAAGTAGCGGATATTCAATTCATTTCCCTTTACGGCGGGCGTCGAGTATGTAATGCGTAGCTTATACGGCTTCAAATCATGATTATTTAGTTGCGTAATCAGCTTCTTCAACGAGGAAGTGCTCATAAACATCGCCTCTGCTAGCTCCTCCATCGAATAAGGTTGCCCCTTGATAAACAATAAGTGCATGAAGCGATAGAAGATGGTTTGCCTGAACATGCTCGAAAGCACTTCACTAACGGTTGTACTTCGCCCATCTCGTAGTAGAAAAATTCCCTTTCCTCTAGATACGTCAATCGTCATTGTTGCTGGTAATTGCCGATTGATCTCTTCTACGAGCTTACGTATGGTCTTATCTGAAATATGTAAGCTTTTTTCAACCTCCCCTAAAGTAAACCATCTTTGTTCAGAATCTAGTAACAGTAATAATTGACTAGCTAATTTGAATTCCTTATCCACGTTCTCACCCTATCCATCATTCACAAAAAGGAACATACACCGGTAGCTGTATGTCCCTTTTTGCGTTTATTTCATATACGTATTCAAAACTTTTTCGATGTCCGTGTTAAGCTTGTTGATATCGACTGCCGGCACGGGCTGATTGACAAGCTGATATTTTTCTTTTAGTTTTATGATTCTTTGGACACTTTCATTGATGCGTTCCTCTGTTATTTCCCCATTGCTGACGGCTACCTTCACCGCTTCTATTGCTGCTGTAATATTGGCATATTCATGAGCGATTAAAATAATATCACTACCAGCCTTGATTGAATCGACAGCTGCTTGCCCGATCGCATAATGATTCGTGATGGCCCTCATCGTCATATCATCAGTCATCACAACACCGTCAAAGCCCAGTTGCTTTCTTAGCATACCCGTGATAATTTCCTTCGACATGGAGGAAGGATACTGGGGATCGATCTTTGGCAATAAAATATGTGCGACCATGACGACATCTGCACCATTGTTAATGGCCTCTTTAAATGGGACAAGCTCTAGCTGATTCAAATCGTTCAAGCTTTTTGTCACCTTTGGCAATTCTAAGTGGGAATCCACAGATGTGTCACCATGCCCAGGGAAATGCTTCACGACAGGAATAACCTGCTCCGACTCCAGACCCTTCATTGTTTGAATGCCCAATTTGCTGACGATAGCAGGATCATTGGAAAACGAACGATCCCCGATAATTGGATTATTCGGATTGCTATTGACATCTAATACAGGTGCAAAGTCCAGATTGAAGCCAAATGCCTTTAATTGCTCCCCTAATAATTGGCCTACTTCAAATGAAAACTTGGATTGGTTAATGTCCCCAATTTTTTGGTTCGTTGGGAAATTTTTTAAAGCGCCTGGTAATCTGATTACTTTTCCACCCTCTTGGTCGGTGCCAAGGAAGAGTGGTAGCTGATTATTCGAATTGGCAGCCATTAAGTCATTCATCAATGTGACCGTTTGCTGGGGTGTTTCAAGATTATTGCCATAAAGAATCAAACCACCTACTTTAGCCTTTTGAATAAGGCTTATTGTCTCCTGCTGAAGCGTCGTACCTGAAACACCTGCAAACATCATTTGACCGATTTTCTCGTCCAATGTCATTTGTTCCACCGTATCTGGCGCTTGTGGCTTCAGTTCCGTATAGACCGAAATATGATGAACAGTAGGATTGGCATCACTGTCAATCGGTTTCGGTAAAATCCACTTTAATTGATAGCTGGCATTTACTTGGTAGACAAGAATAATTTGATCGGTTGAAGGATCCTGATAGTAACGAACTTCATCAGGTTCACCCAACTTATTTTTAATATCTGCTAAACGAATGCTTTTGATATTCTCTTTCGAAGAACGGATATCGAAGGCCTGTGAACCTCGATAACCAATCGTCACATCCTCATAATCCTCATATTGTCCATTGGCGGATTCCGTGACCTGCTGTGGTTCTCCCCATTGCTCACGAACCGCTTGTTGTTCTGTATCTCCTGCTGCAAATGGCACATCAGGTACTTTTCCTTCTCGTGCTAATTGAGCAATATCCTGAATGAGGACCTCTATATTGTCTGAACCACCTTCCTGTTCAGACGCATTCTCTTGAACGGGCGTTGTCTCAGGATTTCTAGTCGGTAGTGTGACTGGCCTCACTTTCATGCCGATAAAAAAGGCTAGACCCATCAACATCAGCACAAGAACTAGCAGCACACCACGTCTTCTTTTATGCATGTAAAAACCTCCTTCACCAAGACATTTGGCGACATCGAAACAAATCTATCAACTAACGTTATCATAACTGCCACCTGAATTCAAAGCTCACGCTGTGAACAGAATCGCAGCCTTCAATAGAAAATATTATCGTAAGCTAGCAAAAATGCAAAAGAAGATGTTAAAATATTCACATAAAGGGGGATATAACACATGGGGAAATTAAGTAAAAGAAATATACTGTGGATTGTGCCAATCGGTATCTTAGCGGTATTTTGGTACTTCTATGGTCCACAAAAGGATATTACAGACAATGAATATATTACATACGTAAAAAACTATTCCTATGAAAATAGCGCAAAAACTTTGGAGAGTGCCTTTGCCTCTGCCTGTGAAAATCCATATTGGGTCTATTTTGAAACACAAAAGGGACAGGATGTTGTAGAGTTTGAGGGTGATTGCACGGTGAACAATGAAGTAGCCAAGGTCAATGTACAGTTTCTGGTAGACAACGACATCACAAGTGTTCAATCAGGTGCAATGCTTGTCGATAGTAAAATGCAGGAAGAAGCAGACCGCGATGAATTTTTGCTAGCACTTACTAAATAATGAGGGTTTGCTCTAGGAAAGCGGATAAAATGTGCAAAGTAGTGGATAGCAATCCTAAAGTGACGGATAGAAAGTTAAAAGTGGCGGATAGATCCTGTAAATTGACGGATAGCTCTGAGAAAGCGGAGTAAGATTTTGATGCTGCAATCGAATAAAAATGGAGAGGGTTGATCCTCTCCAGAAGGTGGTTATTATTTTTTCTTGGCGATCCAAATCGTCCATCGATCCTTTTCCATGATGGAACCTTCTGTTGTGATCGCATTCCTTATATCCTCAAGAAGGGTCGATAATTGGTTGTCATTCAATTCATGCAATAGACTACGCCCCACTCTACCTTGTAAATCAGCCAATAATTGCTCCTTATTAGCATAGACCTGTCTCGTCTCCCATAGTTTGAGTTCACTAATTTCTTGAAAGCCTACTTCTTGTAAGCTTTCTGTCACCAACTGACTATTGTGTCTGCGCTCTACTTCCTTTTGAATAAGCGAAGGAAAACTTTCAAAGAAATAGCCCCTTATATGATGAGCATCCCCTGGAAGTAAGCAATCCTCTGGGGTGCGATCCTGTACGATAAAATAACCGCCTTGCTGTAAAAGCCGAAATGCCTCTTGAAAGCACGCTTTGACATCTTGTATATGATGAATTAAGGCTCGTTCAAGCACGATATCAAAAGTATCCCCTGCAAGCCCTGTATTGAAAGCATTTCCTTGCACAAATGTGATTTGCGGATATGCTCGACTATTTTCTTTCGCTCCGTCTAGCATGGCTAGTGAAAAGTCTACACCTGTTACAGATGCCACCCCCATATCGACAAGTGCCTTGGCATAAATCCCTCCGCCACAGCCGATATCTACTGCCTTTCCCATACTATGAAAAGGAATATGTTTCGCTAACGCTGCCTTCCATGAGCTATCTGCCTGTCTAGTTGTATAAGACCTACGATGTTGCTGACTATGAAAATCAATCCCCATTCTCTTCACCCTCCCCTTTTATTTTAGTGTACTAGTAGATCACCCATAAGAAAAATCTATAATTATTATAAAAATACATAAGCTTACCTTATCAAACGAAAAACCCATGCTGGGATATGCATGGGTTGAGCTACCATTAACTATTTCTAGTAGGATGGGAGGACTTTAATATGGTCCGTTCAATTATTCTAATTTCGTTATTTAGTTTTGTAATCGCCGCTTCAATTTGTTGATAGCGCTCCATCCGCTTGACCTTCTCTGTTGGAAGGAAATCCTTTAAAGCAGCCTGTCCCGCGTATAAGCTTGACAGTAAATCTAGCTTTTGAAAATAAGCTGTGCTATATTGCTCCATAACACCCAGCCCCTCATCTGTTACTTTTTTACACGAACTTATGAATTGTTGTTCATATAAGAACTATAACCGAAAAAAGCAGCCTCAAAACTCCATCTAAATTATTATTTATTATCCATTTCCAAGTAAATGATTATTCTATAAAAGCGCTAAAGCTACGTTATTCATCTTTTTTTAACAAAGAATAGATAAATGTATCATGTGCTTGTCCCTTTTGATACATATAGTCCCTCAATATGCCTTCCTGTTGGAATCCAAGCTGAATTAACAGCTTGGAAGATGCCTCATTCTCTAAAAAAACAACGGCTCCAATCCGGTTTAAGTTCATATCCCCAAAACCATATGCAATTACTTTCTGCACAGCTTCCTTTGTATAACCCTGCCGCCAGTAATCAGGATGAATTTCATAGCCAATTTCTGCTCGTTGATGTGCCGCCGACCATAAATGGAAGCCAACTGTACCAATCACTTCATTCGAATCTTTTCGTTCAATTCCCCAACGAATTCCGCGCTTTTCCTCAAAATTTTTAGCAAATTGCTTAATTAACTGCTCAGCCTGCTGTGTGTCAGCAAAAGGCTCCTGCCCATAATAGCGTGTTAAAGCCTCATTGGAAAAGCAACGAAAAATCGCAGGAACATCCTCCTCTGTGAGTTCTCTTAACCTAAGTCTTGCTGTTTCTAATTCTGGAAACATGCTGTTCCCCTCCTCTACCATCCATATCATTCTCTACTCTTCCTTCAAAATCCTTTTTTGACAATACAAACGTGCAAACCTAAAAGTAGGCTTGCACGTTTGTTACCCGAAAGCTTGTGCTGCTAGAGCATATAATGTTTGATTTCTTGTAGGTATTTTTTTGGCATTACGGATCATGACAGGTGGTGTTGCAGCCATCGTAAAACCACTTTGTTGTAAGATTGGACCAAGCTCCTTTTGAACAGATGGACAGTCGATACGTAATTTTCCCTGATAGCCCTTAGCCAATTCATTGATAATATGATGTGCTATTTCTTTACTTGGCGCGACGATTGGTCCTAAAAGTAGATAAATTGGCCCCGCGATCGTTAAGCCATAGCCAATCATTTGGTTGTCTTGATTTTTGACAACAACACAGCGCTGTGACTGCCGTATTCTTTTACGCAAAAAGATTCTTCTACTATCCCCAAAGGCTGCTGCGTCAAGTTGGGCCAGCTGTTCAAAATCCTGTTCTTGAAATTCTTTGATGGTGCCTAAAAAATCGGCTTCGCTTGTCGTCTCAACATATTTGTCTGCCAAATATTTATGTACATGCTCAGCAGTCGTGAAGCCCATTTTTTGATATAAAGGTTGTCCTTCTATTGTAGCTACGAGCATAATCGCTGTTTCCGCTGAAACACTATCGATACAGGCTTGTGTAACGATTCTACCTAAGCCAAAACCTCTGCATTGCTCATGTACAATCACCATGCCAATGGAAGCTACATTTGTGTCGTAGGGAATAATGGCTGCACTGGAAACAATTTTTCCTTCCATATTTTTATGTCCAACTATTCTACCTGCTGCCATAATCGTTTCAATTTCGTAGGCATCGTAATCCCATCCAACGGAAGCTGATAGCTCGATTAATCCCTGAATATCAGTAGAAGTAAATAAAGTTAGCTCAAAATTCAATTAGATACACCCTCTGTCATTCAAATTCAAAAGAACATTTGTTCCATTTTACAAAATCCCCCTTCCATATACAAGCAATATCTCTTAGCTTTAGCAATTATTACTATATAATTATTGTAAAATAGCCTATAATAGTTGCTAGACTATGCACTCCTACTTCAAGCATATAAAGGTGATTTCAACATGACATCCTATGAACGTATTCTTATAATGGTCCCGCCGTTTCCCTAGCTACGCAATCTACTTGTAACTAACAAAGTAGAATTTTGCTTGTAGGAGGGCAATATGTTGAAAAAACAGGCAGTACCATCTTTATTATTAATGATTGTTCTTGTGGCTTTTCCACAAATTAGTGAAACAATATACACACCATCACTTCCGGATATTGCCGCTGCACTTGATGTAGCCAATAGCTCTGTCCAATTAACATTAAGCATCTATTTTATTGGCTTTGCGTTCGGCGTTTTCTGCTGGGGATGGATTTCTGATTTTATTGGCCGTAGACCTGCCATGCTAGGTGGTTTAATTTTTTATGGAATAGGTAGCCTACTCTGCTTTTACGCAGAGACAATCCCTTTTCTATTAGCAAGTCGATTGCTACAAGCATTCGGCGCTGCAACTGGCTCCATTATTACGCAAACCATTTTGCGTGAAAGTGTGACGGGAAGCCAACGCCATGCTATGTTTGCTCAAATTTCAGCCGTCATTGCCTTTACCCCAGCTATAGGGCCGTTAATTGGTGGTTGGGTGGATCAAGCACTAGGCTTTCGAGCCGTGTTTTTTGTCCTTGTCATCATGAGTATCCTGTTGTTTATCTATGCTTATTGCAGACTTCCAGAAACAACCAATCCTGCAACAAGACAAAGAACAGCGATTTGGCCTGTCGTCAAACGCATTTTTGCTTCACCCATCGTGCTTGTCTATGGGCTACTAATAGGAGGCATTAATGGTGTTCTATTTAGCTACTATGCCGAAGCACCCTTTATATTCATCGAGCATTTCCAACTGTCACCTGGCCTGTACGGATTTCTTGGCATTATCGTTGCCCTTGCTTCCATAATTGGGGCTATGATTTCAAAGCGACTCGTCATCAGCCATTCGCCACAAAAAATCATCCATGTTGGCTGTTTGGTAATGCTTGGTGGCACTTTGCTTTTGACCATCGTTTGTACCCTGCCATTGCACGCGAGCATGATGGCCATTGGTATGCTGATTACTATTTTTATCACACTGCTAGGCTCGGGCATCGCACTTCCTAATTGCTTAAGTTTAGCGTTAGTAGATTTTCAGGATGTGATTGGCACAGCAGGCGCTATCTTTAGTCTCGGCTATTACTTACTCGTCAGTGCCATCACATCTGGTATGAGCTTACTGCATAACGGTTCTTTACTGACAATGCCACTTTATTTCTTAGGTCTATCCTTGATAATGTGGCTTTGCGGGAGAAAGTTTATTCGATAATGGAAGAAAGCGGGCTTCCAATCGCTATCGCTTTTAGATAGATGAAAGACTAGAACAAAACCTCTTCTACGAATAGAAAAAGTGGGTGAAATTTTACTCTTCGTAAAATTTCACCCACTTTGATTATAGGATAGCCTAGCTCTAAATTTTTCCCACTGGCACCTATTGAATTTTCTCACTCAAAGTGTAAATACTTAATGACAAAGATTGAACTATGTCAGTAAGCATCGTGCAGTGATCTAACTATCTCCTGATGCATAAAACTGATATAATAGATATACCATTAAAGTGAGGGGTGTTATTTATGAAAGAAAATTCATCCTTAGAACGTAAAAAGCAAGTGCAATTCGCAGTTGGTATGGCTGCCATTGACGGTGGAAAACCGAGCGCATTTACACAGAACCTCTTAAACCAATATGAAAATGGTCAAGTATCATCCAGCCAATTGAAACAAGCGATTGTTGAAAAATATACAAGGGCTTCACAGTAGTTTATGGATCCATATATTTATCCTAATACAAATGTCTTAATCAACAAATTAAATATTCGAGATGAACAACAATTGATTGACGTTGAAGCACAACTGTTAATCGCTGGGATTATAGATATTTCTTCTATCACGCATGAGATTGACTTCCAAAAATATAAAAGTCTCCAAAAGATTCATCACTTCCTTTTTCATGAGCTATATTTATGGGCAGGAGAATTCCGCACAGTCAATATTTATAAAAGCGAACATGTTTTAAGTGGATTATCTGTTGCTTATAGTGATAAAGATCACATTGTATCTGATTTAAAAACTATTTTCAGTTGGTCTAAATCTAAGCAATGGAAGTATTCTAATCCTCTCCTTGTTGAGGACTTTTCTTCATTTATGACAAAACTTTGGCGTGTTCATCCTTTCCGAGAAGGAAATACACGAACGGTATCGATTTTCATGAAGCTTTTTGCTGAAGCAAATAGGCTAGACTTCAATGCTCAATTGCTCTCACAGTATGCAGGATATTTACGAAATGCACTAGTTCTTGCAGCAGTAGAAGAAGCTCCGGAACCACAATATTTATTGAAGATGATGACAGATGCTCTGGATGTAGCTGATTTCAATAAATTCAAGGCTGACGATGAAACGTCTAATTATCAAGTAATTGGGCGTTATGATGTTTCCAAGTATAAAGAAAAGCCCTTTGAAACGGATTAAGGAATGATTTATTTACAGATTTAATACGCTAAAAAGGATGGTGATTTGTAATTGAATCATCATCCTTTATATATATATTTCGCAAATGGGATCAATTAATTCATTTAAAACCTTTTACTCTTAGAAAAATCACCTCCTAATTGAAATTTAGTTTTTAACCCCATATTCAATCGAAGGTGTATTTTTTTATTTGTCTATACTGTTGAGGTCAGTCCTCAACATCAATTTTCCACTTTTTATACACCTACTAGTTTTTTCTAGCTGCTTCTCCTATCCTTGAAAATAATAATCCAACACTTCCTGTGGGGTATGAAAAACTTTGTTGCTTTGCGTTTTATAAAGAAATTTGGGATTCGTACAGGCTTTCTCTAGACTTTTTGCTTGCTTTAGCTTATCCGTCATTTGCTCAATAATATCTGTGTAGCCATCGAGCTGGTTTGAAATTTTCGGTAGCATCGTTGGTGAGATATCGAGTACAATAGAGACTTGATCCTCAGCATAACTATTTAAATTGATAAAAAAGCATTCTTCCAAATGCTTTGAATGTTTATCTACATTAATGACAGCCTCTTGATAATTGGCGATTAACCCTGTTGATGTATTCGTAATTGTAAAGCCTTGCTGTGTCAAATGCTGTTCAACCAGCTTTAAAAACTGCTCGACCTCTGCATCTAGCTTTGGTGTAACAGTTGATTGAATTAAATCATTACATTTCTGATAAATGGTATCAATTTCGGTCTGTTTTTCGACAAGTAATTTAAAATTGGACATTGAATACACGCTTCATCTCCCCTTTTTACTAAGGTAGACATTCATGAAGCGTTTTAGTCATGATCACGAAAAATAACAATTAAAAGGAGAAGTCCATGATTAGAAATTCTGTCAAAGCCATCATCATCGTCGATGGGAAACTATTGCTAACAAAAAATCAAGATATAGAGGGCTACTTTTACCTTTGTCCAGGTGGTGGACAGGAGCATGGAGAGACCTTTCACAGGACGTTGCAAAGGGAATGCCTGGAGGAAATTGGCTCCTCCGTTCACATTGGAGAGCTGTTATTTATCCGTGAATACATCGGACAAAATCATGAGCATGCCGCCTTTGACGCTGATGTACATCAGGTAGAATATTATTTCCTCTGTCAGGTAAATACGCAAACTTGTCAACCAACAAATCCTGATAGTCTTCAAATTGGGACACAATGGATACCGATTGAAAAGCTTCATACATATAGACTTTACCCCAAAGCGCTTACCCAACCATTACAGAAATTTATACGAGGACAACAAACAACAATCTATTTGGGCGATGTCAATTAAAATAGGCTGTCTATCTCCTTAGACAGCCTATTCTTGAGGAAGCACTTTCACCATGGTATAGTAGCTACTGCCTGGTGGATAATCTTTAATTTCTCCCACTACTTGATAGCCATGTGCCTCATAAAAGGTACGCGCTTGAAACTCGTAGGTTGTCAGTAGGGCTTTTGTTGCGCCCATGTCCTTGGCTACTAACTCTGCCTGTGCTAAGAGCTTTGTGCCAATTCCCTTTCCACGATATTCTTCACTAAACCAAAATTTATGTATTTCTATCCATCCCCAGTAGACTTCAGCTGTTATACCACCTATCCATTGCTGCTGTTGATCTGTGACGATTAACTGTAAAGGAAGAACCGCACCCTTCTTTCTACTTTCGCGATGATAAGGAGATTGCTCATTATTATAGGCACGAATTTTTTCGCTTAAAAAATTTGTAAAATCCTCATGCTGTCCCCGTAAAACCTCTACTTGATATTCCATCTCGCTCCTCCTATTCCTGGTAACGCTTTATCAGCTTGTCTTGATGAGCTGCAAATATTTCTTCTAATGGAATATCGTACTGATTGGCAATCACTATAAGATTTCCTAAGACATCCCCTAGCTCTTCAATTAGCTCCTGCTTATTTTCTTCAAAGGATTGTGTTTTTTCATCTGGTCGATCTCTACCAATCTCGATTGCTCGAATTGCCCTGGCTACCTCACCTGTTTCTTCTGCCAAGAAACCAATACGTGTAAAAATATTAAGCTCTGACCAGCCACGTGCTTCATAGTAATCCTTTACCCAGCGTTGAAATTCATTTAGTTCCAATTCAGTTTCCTCCATTTCCTTCCTCTTCAAAATAAATTATACTATAAAAGAATTCGATCAGATATGGAGGAAATCAGCTATGAAAAGTATTGCCGTATTTTGCGGATCCAGTCTAGGCGCTTCCGAAGCTTATCGTCAAGGAGCGATTTTACTAGGAAAAGAATTAGCCAAAAGACAAATAACTCTTATTTATGGTGGTGCTTCTGTAGGCATCATGGCAACAGTAGCGAATACAGTGCTAGAAGAAGGCGGCAAGGTCATTGGGGTGATTCCGACATTATTAGAAGAACGTGAAATTGCGCATCAACAGCTGACAGAGCTGATTGTTGTAAAGACAATGCATGAACGTAAAAGTAAAATGATGGAATTAGCAGATGGCTTTATTGCCCTTCCTGGTGGACCTGGAACAATAGAGGAATTTTTTGAAGTATTTACGTGGAATCAAATCGGGCTGCTTCAAAAACCTTGTGCTATTTTCAATATGGAAAACTATTTTGATTTATTAATATCATTCTTTGACCATATGCAAAATGAACAATTTTTAAAAGCACAATATCGTGAGGCACTTATTGTTGATGAGGACGCAGCAGCACTATTAGATAAATGTGAAAGCTTTGTTCCTCCAGCTGTGAAAACTTATGAATTAAGCAAATAATAAAATGGTGAGGTTGGACCTAATTGGACTAACCTCACCTTTTTCATGCTCTAATCTCCAATACGATCCTACATGACTATGCGAAACAAAAGAAGGACCTGGTTGTTCTGATTACTAGTAATTTGGCTACTATGATTTCATAATTCTGCTTTCTTTTCCCGCCTTTTCACTGCTACCACAGCAATCAATACCATCCCAAGCTTCACCAGCCCAATAATGGCATAGAAACTAAATGAAAGAATCGCTGGTAATAAGACTAACCACCACGACCATGTAATGACATCTGTTAGCTTTAATACGACAAAGACAATGGTCAGCACTTCTGCAATGCCCATCATTTCACCACCTTACAGCCCATCCTTGACTATATAGTAACTATATATCTTACGATAAGGAACATCACAGGAAAAATTTTCATTACTTTTTCTAAATCATACAACAGGAGGCAGTAAGATGACGAATATTTTTGTAAAAAGTGAGTTTGCTCCTTTAAAACGAGTTGTCATGGCGCAATCGGAATTTGCTTTTCCAGCTAAGGAGGCTCCAACAGATGATGAATTTTTAACAGAAGAAACACTAGCACTTTATGCAAGCGTAGATACACTCGGTAAAAATTTTAAAGATGTCTTTCCAGAAAGACAGCAGCAATGGGAATTGGAACGAGCAAATTTAAAAAAAGTATTAGAAAAATACGGGGTAGAAGTACAAGTACCAAGACGTTTAACAGACTATGAAAAAGAAGTAGGAAAAGAAGATGGCTATAGCAATTTCTTCGTTCGCGATCCCTTTTTCACTATCGGCCATTTCTTAATCGAGGGCTCCCTTCGATTCCCACATAGACGCAACGAAATTTTGCCAGTACGTAATCTTTTAGCACAGGAAGCAAATGAAAATCAATGTTTCTATGTCTCCATTCCAAAGCCTGATATGGCAGATGGTTTAGATTCTGAAGCTGGCCCGTTTTTAGAGGGCGGCGATGTGTTAGTGTTAGATAAAACAGTTTTCGTCGGGAATTCAGGACTAGCCTCCAATAAAAATGGTGTGCAGTGGCTGCGTAATTTAGCAAGTAACTTTGATTATACGGTGGTCGAAGTGCCGCTTCATCCAACCATTCTTCATCTCGACTGTGCGCTTAGCCTCGTTAGAGAGGGTCTAATGATTGTCTGCGAGGAAGCACTCATTGATGGTATTCCCAAACAACTAAAAGATTGGGATAAAATTCACGTTTCCCTAGAGAATGCCGCAAAACTTGCTACTAACGGCTTACCTATTAATGAAGAAGTCTACATTACAGACAAAGAATTTACATGGATTGGCGAGCAACTAGCGAAGAGAGGTATCACCGTAGAATATGTTGATTTTACGATTTCTCGAAGCTTTGGCGGTTCTTTTAGATGTAGTACACAACCCCTATTACGCACGGATCTCTAGAAATTATCTCTCCCCTCTAAAAAATAGTATGAATAATGAGCAACCTGAAATGGCACATTATTTGTAGGAGGTGGACAAGAAATGTCTAGAATTATTGGTGTGGAACAATCATTAACGAATATCGAAGATGCTTTAAAAGCACAAGGCTTTGAAGTCATCCAGCTTCGCAATGAAGAGGATGCGAAAAAATGTGATGCTTGTATTATTACAGGTCAGGATCGCGATGTCATGGGAATTAGTGATCCAGTTATGGAAGGTCCTGTGATTGATGCGAATGGACTATCGGCAAACGAGGTCGTTGAACGCGTCCAAAAATATTTCCACTAAAATCATTAGTGCTGTCTCTACGTCATTTTGACGAGAGCAGCACTTTCCTACATACAAATGGGCTCTACTTATAATACCTTGCGTTCTTGTACAAACTAATATACACGAACTTCAAAAAGTAGGGAGATATATGAGCCAAAAACAAATTGCGATTGTTATTTTAATGCTGACGACTACACTACTGCTATCAGGCTGTTGGGATGTAACAGAGCCGCAACGCATGTATTACGTACAAGGTGTGGGGGTTGACTACAAGGATAATGAATATACAGCATACTTACAAATTATCAACTTTGCTAACGTAGCGAAAACAGAATCAGCTAACCCTAATGCAGCGCCTACCGAAATTGGTCAAGCGAAGGGTAAGACAATAGAAGAAGCCATTTACAAATTGTATCGTTCAATGGACCAAGAAGTATTTTGGGGACATATGACCTTTCTTCTCTTCTCAGAGAGTGCTATGAAAGATGAACATGCGATTGCTGTTATTGATACTTTTTTACGCTTTCGAGAGACAAGATATCATATTTGGGTTTACTGTACCCAAGATCCTATCGAGGATGTTTTATTAGTTTCTCCATTGTTAGAGAAATCACCAACTGCCGCCAAATTAAGTAATCCTAAAAATACAGCGAAGCAGGAGTCATTTGTAGAGCCTGTTAATTTAAGACAGCTCGTCATTGGCTTAAATGAGCCCAATCACGAAATGAAAATTCCTTACGTAACCGTCAACGAAAACTGGGAAACAATGGATGGCTCCAAAACAGAAACCGTTTTTGCTGGTGTCGGTATTCTTTCAAAAGATAGTTTTAAAGGCTATATTAAAGGCAAATCTGCACGTGGAATCGAGTGGATGAATGATGAAACAAAGCAAGGAGAAATTACCGTCGAATTAGAAAATAATGAAAAAAGTGATTACTTAACCGTCGATATTAAAAAGCTAGATGTCAAAGTCAAGCCAATTGTGAATGGTAATGACGTAAAGTTTGAGGTAAATTTAAAATTCGATACGATTTTAAATGGTTTTAAAGGGAGGCTAACACCCAATCAGGTAAGAAAAAAAGTAGAAAAAGCCGTCAAGGAAGAAATCCTAACTACCTTTGAGGAAGGACTAAAAATGGATGCGGATGTCTTTCGTCTATCCGAATATCTCTATCGTAGTAATGTAAAGGCTTGGAAGAGATTAGAGAAGGATGGCAAAATTCCTTTAAGCAAAGATTCCATCAGTAAAATCGATATTCATATTAATAAAGTAAGCCCTGGCCGTAAAACATTTGCAGAAACGATTACCGAATAATAGGTAGAGACCATCCAAAATAGCATGGTCTCTTTCTTATGGCCATCTTGTCATGCTATAGTAATGGAAAAGATGAGGAAACGTTAAACAGACAGGAGATCGAGACGATGATAAAAGGCTTTGGAGGAATATTTTGGCGAACAAAGAATCTAGATTCTGTAAAAAAGTGGTATAGCGAAACCTTGATGCTAGAAATAAACGATTGGAATGGGACAATCATTAAACCCCAAGAAGGCAATGAAACGATCTTTTCTTTTTTCACTGAACAGGACAATTATTTTCCAGCAGAACAGCAAGTGATGTTAAATTTCCAAGTTCATGATGTAAACGAGATGATAAAGCATCTTGAACATCTGGATGTCCCACTCGCAAAACCTCTAGAGTGTAACGAATTTGGAAAGTTTATTTGGATTAAAGATCCAGAAGGTCGACTGATTGAGCTTTGGGAAAAATAGTTTACTCCTGCGTTATATAAGTCAAAGAAAAAAGGACCAGACACTTGAGACTGGTCCTTCTTCCTATATTAATGGTTTGTTTTCTTATTAAGAATGTAATCCCGATAGACTAACAGAGCGACAAGAAGAAAGCTAAGGCTAACAAGTCGGAAAATCATTTCTATACTTATCCATTCAGCTAAAATTCCTAAGATAAATGCGCTCATCCCTACTCCAACATCAAAGCTGGAAAGAAAAGTGGCATTGGCTGCACCACTTTTGGCTTCACTTACTTTTTGAACAGCCCAGGTTTGTAGGCACGGCATAACGGTGCCATAGCCTGCACCAAATAAAATCGCGGCGATAATCAATGTGAAATTATTTGTAGTATAGGATAACACGATTAAAGATAGAAAACCGAAAATCGCTGACACAATAATGATCGACCATGGTCCATGCTTATCAAACCATTTCCCTGTAAAAGGACGTATTAAGGTGGAAACAATTGCGTTGATAAGAAAGAATAGAAAAATATGCTTTAATCCCTTTTGTTCACCAAAAAGAACTAAGAATGTAATAATGGCGCCAAAACCAAGCGTCGTCACAACAGTCAATACTGCCTGAAACCTTACTTCTTTTTCAAATATCGCTTCCATAAACCGAAATGGCTGCTTGTCATTTTGAATAGGTGTCGTTGCATGCACAAAGGAAAGCATTATAATCGCAAATAGGCTTAGGAGGGCTGACGACCAAATCAGCGTGTGAAAAGAAAAGGTACTGTAAATAAGGATACCGAGACTTGGTGCAACAATCGCTCCCACGGTTGTGGATACCGAGAAATAGCCCATTCCCTCTCCTAATCGAGCTTTAGGGATACTATCTACAGCCATTGTACTATTGGCTGTCGTGGATACACCCCACGCTGTTCCATGGAAAAGTCGGAGTAATAGGAAAATCCAAATCGTGTTAAGCAATGGATACAGCATTGTAATTATGAGTAATGCTATACTTGCCACAATTGCTAGTTTTTTCCGCTTATGATCCATTAAATAGTACCCTACAAAAGGTCTTATCGTAATGGCACCTAGTGTAAATACCGTCGTCACCAAGCCTACTTGCATCGGATTGGCGTTTATGCTTAATAAATAGGCTGGTAAAATAGGCAATAGCATTTCAAATCCTATAAAAATAAAAAAATTACTTATGAATAGAAAAAGAAATGATGAAGTAAAAATTGGTTGTTTTTTCATAGTAAATTCCTCGCTTCTAATTATTTTTCTAAATTAGAAGCGCTTGGAACACTGCAACATTCCTTAATTGTCTTAGTTTTTTTAGCAATTCACTCACCCTCTCTCCGTTTTATCACAACAAAAAAGACGCCATAAAACCGGCGTCTACCAATTACTTTGTATGGTTAAAAAGTCATTTTTCACACATGACTGACAAAAGCAAAAAGCTTCCGGTTACTACTTTCACTATGCTGTTTTCTTAAAAAACCACAGACTGGTCCCTTTGAGCCTAAATCATCTAATTGTAAAAATGTCTTTACCTCAATCGCCGTTCTTCTGAAAATAGTTTCCATGACTTTTTGCCTCCTCTCTCAAGATCAATTCATAGCTTACTATAATTTAATACAAGTTTACCACAAAAGCAAATACAATGTTGAACTATGTATAAGACGCAACAAATTTTCCACGCATGGACTATTTATAAAGTTCTTTCCTTGTCATCGTCTATTAATTGAACATGCACCTTGGAGGAGCCACCTCCCTCTATATGATTAGGAACATTTGTTAAATTGAGTAATTCCTTTAGATGAATAGCTTTTTCACGATTGGCCTCGATGGTCACATGATATGGCCCTGCTATATTCATAAGTGAATTCATCCGCTTATCGCCTTTAAAAAAATTCGTATCGATAAATTGTAAATCAAAGGACACAGCTTCATTGCTTCGATTATGTAAGACAATGGTACATTCCCCATTCATTAAGTCTTTTTCCACCATATCAAACCGACATTCTCCATCCCCTTTGTATGAAATGGCCATAATGCCACTAGCAAAGGTTTCTTGATACGCCACGATAAGCAAATGAGGTAAAAATGAATAAAGTAATACTACAATAACAAATGTTCGAAAATGATATTTGTTGATGCTCCTAAGTAGTAAAATCATAGCAATTATAAATAAAATCGAGCCAAAGATGCCAAGTAACACGTATCCATCTTGTGTTTCGATAGGAATTGACATGAATGTAGTATGTGCCATACTTACTTCATTGTAAGGATATGGAAAAAATAGACACATACAAATACCCAACATAACGATTGATCCTATAAACGTCTTTTTATTGTTCATCATATGCTGCCTCCTTTCTTAGGTAATACATAATATGCACATACTAAATTTACCATATATACCCTAAACAAGGAATGAAGCCTATGAAAAACTTCTATTTTTAAAATAGTCAATCCGTCTGTAGGCTGAAATGTAACACCGTCTATCGGACATTTCCAAATTTAAGGTAAATTGCTATAATTAAGAAATGCGAGGGAATTACATGAAGAAAGAGGTGTTCATATTGGGTATGAAAATATTCTGGTGGGCTGTAAATATTGTATGGTTATTGATCTTTTCTGGCATCGCCGTATTTATTGGGGCAAGAAATATTGATGGTGCAGGGATTGTGCAAACACCTGAAGTGAAAATGGTGTCATTCATTATTCTGGGCATCATGTTTCTAATCGTTTTACTTGTGCAATTAATTTTTCTTTACTTTATTAAAAAAAGCACAAAAGCTCATTATACGAAAATTTCTTAAAAAGAAGCGAGAGGCTTTTTTAGCACTCGCTTCTTTTTCACCTTTATGCACATAATGTTACTAGCTGAAATACCAATGCATATCAAATAAATATCCCAATTTGAATTATTACTGTACAAAAAAACTCAAACTAAAATGGTTTGAGTTTTTTTGTGTATGTGAATCCCTTAATTTATCAAAATATTATAGGTGTGTAACTTTTTCTCCAAGTCTCATATTTCGTTAGAAATTCATTAATATTACCGCAATGTTATAAGTTGAGTAAAAACTACGCAGAGTTGGAGAGTGGTTGGAGTAGTAGCTACACAGTTTATATCATTACTTGCACTTGAACAAACAAAAATGAGCATCAAATGGCATAAGCTAAATAATATTATTTTATGTTAACAATTATTCTCGCTACTCTATATTCACCTTCTATCTCTATCGCCATTTTGCTATCAATATCATTCGTAATTTCCACTCCCCTTATTTTATATATATTTGTTCCGGTATCTAGTCTGTAACCCTCTTCGTGTTTTGTAGGTAAATCTGTTGTTTGTTCTTTTATTTCCCCGATTTTTTCTTCTATTTCATCATTTGGGATAGGTTCATTAGTAACAATATAATTATGACCATTCCAATTAAATACAGGGGAAGTAATATTGTCTTGATTTCGGTCCTTGCACCCTGTTAACATAAGAAGAGTAACTAATAATAACAAAATTGTTCTTTTTATCATATTTTGTTCCTCCACCAAAAAAGATGAAGGTATTAACCCACATCTTCTTTAGAATCTTTTATTTTTTAGTATTCATATAATATTTTCTCATAAGTTCTATCAGCCCATGGATAGTTTTTATAAGTTGTTGATAAAAGTTTTCCAGCAGCGTTGTATTTTTCTTCTTTATAATTTGTCACCATATATACACCAAAAACAGCCGGACGACTCCATCTACTATAATCTGCTTTAATATAATAACCAGCAGATGCAGATTGGGCTGCACTTACTGATACAAAGCCATATGATACACTTACTCCAAATGAAACAGATTTTGTTACACTAAAATAGTATCCATCTGCTCTTCTATATCCACTAAAATCAGGATGCCAACCAAAGTTATAATCTGCCTTTTCTATCCATTGGTAATTTTTAGTTTGTACTGTGTAATCACATGATGCACATAAAGGAGAAATTTCATTGTCTCCTGATAAAGTAGAAATTTCATCATCTACTATTACTGATTTTTTTCTTTAGTTATTGGGTCATCATAAATAATAACCTTGTCAGGTAAATCTTCGTAAATTGTAACTATGTTTCCATCGACTACTTCTGTCCCTTTAACTTTAAGTTCAAATGGTAAAACCCCATTTTCAGCTTCTTCAATATTTTTTTCAGCACCATGAACAATTGAATTATTTATTAAAAATAATGCTAGTACGAATAATGAACATAAAAAAGATTGTAAAACTTTCTTCATATTATTAATCCCCTATGAATTTTAATGTCATTGCATAAATGCAAATTCTATAATGTTCTATGTTTCTAGCTAGTTATATGACTGTATACATACTTACACTCGAGTTAACATAAGAATAACATAACAATATATTCCATTTCAACCACAAAATGTAATAATTTGACTAAAGTAAAATAAATATACCCTTTTTTGCTCAGATGAAACCATTTTTTACAATCTGTTTTCATCAAATAAGAACCAATGAAAAAAGAGACTACCAATTTAGTAGTCTCAATTGCTTGTTTCCGACATTCATTTATCAAACACAGGTGTGATAAAAAGCCACACCTGATTAATTGGATGTGACTTTGAGAATAATAATTTTATGAAGAAATATTAATAGTTTCATCAATTTCTAAACCGATATGAACACTAGCAAACAGAATGCCCTTTTTCATCGAACCAAACTCGTTCAGATTTAATTATTAAGTCTAGGGTTTGATAATCAAGTCTTACATTTTCTTTAACTGTTCTGTCTCTATCTGGACCGAGACCAACTGTTAGGATAGTCACATAATAAATTTTATCCATTTTCACACTTCCATTCATACTAATTATAATAACATGGAAATAAGTATTATTAATGTAAAAATACAGGTTCATCACCATAACTTGTGGTTGATTTTCTATTAATTCAATAATTTTACATTTTACTATAGAAGAAAAGCGAAAACTCACGTATCGTAATTGTTGTCGAGACAAACCACGAGAGGAGTTTTCGCTTTGTACTCCAAGTTTATCAAAATGCTATTACCTTTACCATCTTTTTTCGAAGTCTCTTTTCCATCTGATGAAGAACCAAATGTATTTCCTGTTACTTTAGGTGCTTATTCAGTGCCTTGTCCACTTTGCCAAGGGAAAACAATTCGTCATGCACAAACGTTACGTCGTTTTCGTCATGGCTATGCTTGGCACCTAGGATTGATTTGGATTGAGATGGTAATTCCACGTCATCGTTGTGTTGCTTGCGACCTTACGTTTACCTATGACTTTGGTTTAGGGATTATACAAGCGTCATCAGCTTTGTTTCGTAAAGAGCTTGTTCAGCGTTGCCATGGGCGTTCCATTGCTGATGTAGCGCGTGAATATGAACTACCCTATACGACTGTTGAACGTTGGTATTACTTGTATGCACCAGATCAATTAGTAGAAGAAAAAGCTACAGCTATCTGCGTTGATGAGTTCGCCTTGCGCAAAGGACATCATTATGCGACCAGTGTTTTAAATGCCGACACAGGTCGCATTTTGGCGATTGTTCCTCATCGAGATCAAGATGCAATTACCGCCGTTTTACAGAAATTAATAGGTACTATTCGTGCCGTGGTAAGTGATTTCGCTCCAGCGATGGCAAACGCGATACAAGCCGTTATCCAACTGCGATTCATGTGCTGGATCGCTTTCATCTTGTGCAATTTTTCACTGATGCCCAGCAGCGAAGACGACGTTATTTAGGAGAAGCCAAAAAGCATCATAAATCGCGATTCATTGACCGTTGTTTGGCACGAAAACCTGAACAATTAACGGAAGAAGAACGCGGATTTGTTGCACAGTGGCACCAGGAAGATTTGCATACAAAACACATTTATCAAGCCTTGAATCATATGCGGTATGTACTGAAAGCGGCAACAACGACACAAGCAAAACGACGATTAACAGAATGGTTTAAACGATATCAATTTCATATGTGCGGTGCCGTTTCTAAAATCGCAAAAACATTGATAACACGTGAAAAAGCCTTGCTGGATACTATTATTTCACCGCTATCGAATGGCATTATGGAAGGCACGAATAATAAAATTAAACTCATCAAAAGACGTGGTTTTGGCTATCGAAATGAAGACCGTTTTTTCCTCGTTTACGTTTAGAAACAGGTCGCTGATTTTGTCACCCACGACTTTTGGTGATGAGCCCATCTATATCCAAAGATGGAAATTCAAATTTCATCATTGAGCCTTCTTACAATTCATATCGATTATTGCATTTCAAGCATCCGAAGCGCTTAATTCCCTTGCTAACGTGATGGAAATAACAGTGAAACTCCGTTGAACCACATTTACCATTTATTCATGACCCCACCCTCTCTTTCCGAACGATTTCTTTCAATCACTCATTTACACCTCAGCATATTTATACTTAACCATTTTCATAATCTGTGCATGTATCTATGCAGACAAAACCCTTCAATTTGATATTGAAACTAGGAAACTAAAAATTTTACCTCCAAAAAACAAAAAGCCTCGATTAGTTAACGTCCCAAAGAGTTTGATGCGTGAACTAAAGTTATTTGTTGATGACTATTTGGAACTAAAAAATAATATGGGTGACGCTTGGAATCCGATAAAAGATGATGATGGAACTCCATTAAATTTAATCTTTACAATATCAGATGGTTATCCATCAAAACCTGCTGCTATAGATCTTGCTTGGAGAAGAATTATTGAAAAGTACGGTTTACCAAAGTTGAATTTTCACGCTTTACGACATTCATATGCCTCATTTATGGTCAGTCGGAATGTAAATTTTAAGATCATACAGGAGCAACTCGGTCACTCTGATATAAAAATGACAATCAACACATATAGTCATTTAACCAAAAAGGATAAAAATGAAGCAAGCGACATTTCGATGATTTAAATTAATTGGTCACTTTTTGGTCACTTGCTCAATTTTTCATCATATTTCTGCACACATAACTCCCTAAAATTACAGCCACGACAATGCCATTTTTCTTGTGTTTGTTCAAAGTCCTCGATGTCCACGGGCTCGTTGGAAAAAATATCAGCCTGATACTTTTTCATTTCTAAAACACTGCGCTGAAACGTATACAAAATGTTCTCCATATCGATGTCTGTAAAACTATATTTCTTGCGCTTGCCTGTTAATAAATATTCATTATAGACCTCGATTTGCGCTAGAGACACACGGTATTTTTGCTGAACATAGTACGCGTAGAGGGCTAATTGCTGACGGTCATCATCAGATTCTCCACCAGTCTTCCAGTCAACAATAATCCATTTATCCCTCAGTTCATCATAATAATGAAAGTCCATAACAACAAATACCTGGACATCGTCTATTTTCATGGAGCGGAATTGCTCTGGTTCTCCGATACGGAGAGAGCCTTTTTGTGAGGTGATTTGCTGGAATGTTTCACTCATTAAAAAATGATTAAAAACTAGTCGTAAACGTTCTTTATAGTCTTGCACAAGCTCAGGAGAAAGGGTGCCATGATAATAGATTTCCTGCATCATATAATACTTATTTGGTTTTTGCCTCCAAAATTCAAGACGACGAGTGGAGTCAATAAAGGCTGCATTCAGCTGCCCGCGCCCCAATTGAATTAGCTCCTCTACTGTTGGAGCTTTTCCTGTTTGTAAATAATCATTAATGGCCTGCTCAATGTATCGATGGACAATTTGCCCAAATAAAATAGGCATCGATTGCAGCTTTTTTAAGCGATACACCTGTTGATGATATGGCTCCACATTGTAACTGAGCCACCCGTTATGTGAAAAGTAATATTCATAGCCGTATTTGCGGGCACAGCTTGTCAATGTTTTATGACGCGATAACGACCACGAAAAGGTTGGATAGGGTGAAATTTCAAACAGGACAATCACCTCCTAAAGCTGATGGATGAAATCATAAACAAGCTGTATAATCAGCACAATCGTTACAATACGCAGTAAAAGCTTTACCTGATGTGCTTTCACTTTTCTGGCTAGCACAAGCCCAATTTGTGCACCAATCGTCGAGCCAATCATTAAAATAAGCGTTAACGGCCATTCGATTTTCCCTGTAGCAATATAGGTAATCGCTGCTCCTGAGCACATGGCAAATACCCCTACCCGTGATAGCCCCACGGCTTTAATATAGGAAATCTTCTCATGTGCATATGTATAAAGCGCCAATGTACTACTGCCCGGACCAAACATACCGTCATAAAAGCCAACTCCAAGAAGGATAGGACCGTTTTTTCGATTCATCGTAAAACGTTCCTTGTCGCCAAAATCAGCTCCACCCATAAAGGACATGACAAGCGCAAAGCCAAGGAAAATAATAGCAATGAACGTTAATGATTGACTACTCATGAATGAAGCGAAAAGTCCCCCCAATGTACCTCCGATTAAAGAGACAAGTAACACCGAACGCATTTCGTTCCATGCTAATTCCTTACGTTGATAAATTGTATAAAAGCTTGAAAAAGCACTCACCATATTGGACACTTTATTTGCGCCAATAGCCGAATGGACGGGTACACCCATTAGCATCATCGTTGGCAAGGTAATTAAGCCACCACCCCCAACTAACGTACCAATGACATTCCCAATGATGCCAATAAGTAAAAACAACAAGTATTCCATAATATCCTTCTTTCCCTAACACAAAAAGCAATCATTCTATGATACAGTATAACAGATTGTTATTATCAATGATGATGGAAATGAGGAGCAAGGATGCATATACAACAAAAAACACCTACACCACGCTTTTGTCACCAGTTAACGGTTATTGTGGCGACTATTTTTCTAGCTGGCATTACAGCGACACTCATTCAATACGGCAAGCTCCCTGCCATGATTCCTGTCTTGCAAAGCTTCACGAGTGAACATGCCCAATTCGGTCCGAAAATTGCTATTTTTTATTTACCCTTTGTCGCTCTTATGCTCTTTCTACTTTTACACTATTTAGAGATAAAGGCAGCTTATCCTGTGATGCGTAAAAATAAAGCACCTCTCTCCCATAAACAGCGACAAAATGGCATCCTTACGTTTTGTCTCATCAAAAATAGTATTCTATTGTATTTTACCTACTCCCTATTCAATGACCTGACGGTAGCTCTAGGTCGTGAACGTATTTTACAACAATGGCATGCTTACTTATTTTTACTGCTGTTATTTGGCATCTTCATGATAGGGATTGTGCGAGGCATTTTGTTGGCTAAAAAAAGTTAATGTAAAAAAAGAGAGCATGTTTTAACAATAAACATGCTCTTCTTAGACTAATTATTATTCAATGGATGTCATTAATTCATAAAAATATTTTTTCTCCTGCGTCTCATAAAGCTTATACCAAGCATGTAATGTTTCAGGTGTAAAAACATCCAGCAGCCTCAAAACATGGTAGGCAAAATCCAAAGGTGCAATGCCAGATGCCGTTACTAAATTCCCTTCAGTTACGGCTGGCTTCTGTTTAAAATGTTCATCCCCAATATAATGTGGACAAAGCATCTTCAAGTATTCGAGATCGTTGCTCGTATGTTGTCTTGTATCAAGCAAACCAACCTTTGCAAGACCAAACGTTGCACCACAAATTGCAGCTACGAAAACATCTTCATTCAACGCTTTTGAGACTTTATTCAATACAGGCTCATGAATAGATTCTAGCCATGTATTGCCTCCTGGAAGAATCAAGACATCCATGCTATTCAAGTGACATTCAGCAACGGCCATCGTTGGAAGTATGGTGATGCCACCCATCGTCGTAACAGGACTTCTATCAATCCCTACTGTCATCACCTCTAAAGGCACTAATTCCTTTTTAAAATATCTACCTGTATTTAATTCGGCCATTAAATACCCTATCTCCCAATCTGCCATCGTATCAAATACATAAAGATACACTTTTCTTGTCTGCATAATAAACACTCCTTTTATTGAAACTATGCTTAGTATAAAAAAACTTTACTGACATTCTCCGTCAGTAAAGTTTTCATTTTCATAAAAATGGATGAGCTCATATAGAACGTCAATTATCTTTTGCTTTAGACTTATGGGTTCTACTACTTGGATTGATTTTCCATAGGGAAAAAGTAAATAGGGTACATAGGTATGTAATGCTTCCTCATCTACTAAAAATATAGCGTTCTTATTGGTGCGTTCTTGGAGGTGATACTTTAAAAACCAATGCTGACTGATCGCATCCACAGCACTTGTCTTTCCACAAATGATGAAGTGCACAAGGTTCTGTTTATGTTCGGCTTGAGGAAAAAGGCTTTTCATAAAAAAATCGCTGGCAGAGAAAGATTGTGGCCGTTGGAAGGGAATGCCTGTTTGATGCAGACTACTAATTCGGCCTACTTTAAAAGTACGGATTTCATTTCTTACATGACAAAATGCAACGACATACCAGTTTTGTTTCCAATAAACCAAACCATATGGATTAACCACCCTAGACTTAGATTGCTCTTCATTATTAGTATGGTATTCCATTTCTATAGATGTTCCCTTTACTATACTCTCTTCTAATTTTTTTAACAGTGGCTCCAAGGAGGATTCATCAGGACCGATTATCTCGAAACCTTGTAAATGCTGTTGAATCATTTTTTCTTGCTCTTGATTTGAATACATTGTAAGCTTTGCTGTTGCACTGTTTAATGCCTCATCTAAAAAATAGCCAGCTTCTTTTGCAAAAATAGAAGCATGAAGTAATGCCGCTTTCTCATCGACATCAAAAATAAGAGGACTTTTAATAAAATTATTTAACAGGGTATATCCTCCATGATGACCTGTTTCAGCTATAATCGGCACACCGCTGGCAGAAAGTGAGTTAATATAGCGGTAAACGGATCTGATATTAATCTCTAATTTTTCAGCGATTTCTTTCGCGGTAATTTTCCTACCTGAATTTAACATCCATAAAATCTGCATCATTTGATCCATTTTAGACAAGCATTTTCACCTCATTGAATTAATTTATGATTTCTGACACAAAATCAGGCTACCTGATACTGTTATCAAGTAGCCCTTCGATTATGCCTTTACCAATTCATCTTCCATTTGCTTAAAATTATGTATTAAACCGTATTTCTGTATGCCACGTGCTTGCTGGATGCTAGCATCCGCGAATTGGCGGAAATTAGCCTGATCCTTTAGTGTACAGGCATAGACCGCTTCAATTGCAGGTTGCATCCACGGCTGTGTTAGTTTATCACTTCTCATATCGGCCGCTCGACCTTCTAGCGCAGCAATATAGCATAGTGCATAGCTAGTTAAAGGCTCCTTATCAATTTGTCTTGCGGCTACTTTAGCAGCACCAAGATTCTCCTCCATAATGGCCTTAATAAAGAGGTAATTGTACTTAATGGCTGGCTGCTTATAATGATGGATGATGACATCGATTGCCTGAATCTGTTCCTCTTTTGTCCCGTAAGCTGATGCATAGAGAGCAGCAAATATAGGCTCTTTTCGGTGATTTTTAACCCATTTATCCACCTGCTCCATATTGTTTGTGCGATATAAAATATGTATATGGCGATAAATCATCCCTACCGCAATTAAGACAAATATCCCAAGAGAGATGGATAGACGAACACCCGCTAAGGACAGCGTCAATGCCAATAAAATAATAGCTAAATAAAAGAATGTTAATTTAACAATTTTCATATTACCTCCTACTGTAATTTCCTACGCATTTTACGAGAAAAGATATAGCCTGCCCCTATAAAAAAGATAAGAGCCATCACTTTCATAATAGGAATAATAAACAGCTTGCTTATAACGACTACAACGAGGATATAATAGACAACCATCGCCAGTAAAAACAATGTCAGCTTATTCACGAAGTTCCCTACTTTCCTTTAGTGCCGCCTCAATCGCTGCTAAAGCTTTTGGACCCATTCCATGAAGATGAGCTAATGTAGAAAGCTCAACTCTTTCTAGCTGCTTCAATTCTGTATAGCCCGCTGCATGTAATGCGCGAATTGCTGGTTTTGCTACTCCCTTAGGCCACTCTGTCATGCTTGCACGTCCCTTCACGAAAAAAATCTTCTCTGCCCTATTATGCAAGTGACAGCAAAGAAATGCAAATAAGTCAAAATTTAAACATATACAAGCACGCTGCTATGAAATTAACGATACTATGGATACTCCAGCTAGTGACAATGGAACCTCCAGCAATTCGTTCGTTCACCCAGCCCATCACATAGCCAGCAAGCGCTGTAGTAAGCACAACTAATAAGATTACATGAAGCGGAAGCACCGACCATAGCATGGCCCCATGAACACAGCCAAAAACAATACTTTGCAAGAGATTTGCTACTTGAAAATCAAAAATCTTCATCAATCTCTTTAATAAAAAGCCGCGAAATAATAGCTCCTCTGATAAACCTGTTTGAATAATAGCGTAGAAAAGTGCTGGAATGACGGCAGCAGCTCCAAGTCCCGCGAATTGATTCGCCGCTAGCAAGGAGCGATCAATATAGAATAAGACTAGCGCAAAGCTCGGTATTAACATCGTGAAAATAGAAAGTACAATGTACATAGCATACCTTCCCTTGTGCACAATAATAGGCTTTTGCAATCCTATCCACGTTAAAAAGGGCTGTTTTTTTCTCGCTGTACAAAGCCACCAAATAAACGGAATCATTGAAAATAACATCACTTGCAAAATGGCACTGATTAAACTATTCATCATCTTATTTCCCCTCCTGTTTACTACAAGCATAGAAGAAAGTGCCATTTTTTTCAATAGTTATTTAATGATAAACATTAAATTATTTATCTTTATTGTTAATTATTAAATGTTTTACAATAAAAAACGATGTCAAAGGGCTTCTCCTTTGTCTTTTCAGTTATTTTCATTTATACTCTATTACAGATATTAAGGGTCTGTAATAGAGATGATAAAACACTGGAGGCTATCACAATGCGTACATTATCTACACATTTATTAGAAAAGGCACGAACATATGAGCACAGCACAAGAATTTCAGTGCCTGCCTATGACACATTATTTGCCGTGACACAAGCCTATTTCCGCATGCGCTTAGGAGAACAAGAAGCATCCCTGCTTGTTGTAGGAGCTGGTGGGGGCAACGAGCTTTCTGCATGGGGACCAACAAACCCTAAATGGATGTTCACTGGGGTTGATCCATCTGAGGAAATGCTCCAAATCGCACAACATAAAGCCGTGCAACTGGATATTGAAAGTCGCGTTCAGCTACTACAAGGAACAATTGAGCGCTTACCCCAATCAACACCGAAATTCGATGCGGCAAGCTGTATCCTCGTTCTTCATTTTATTGAAGATCGACAGGAGAAACTCCATCTACTGCAAAATATTCACAAGCAATTAAAACCTGGAAAGCCCTTTGTCCTCGCTTGTGCCTACGGAGAACGAGAAAGTGACGAGCTACAAAATCGCATCAAAATATGGCAAAGCTACTTTTTAGAGGCCGGCTATACAAAAGAAAAGGTAGATAGCATGGGCAAAGGCATCATGAATATTTCCTTCCTTTCTGATCAAGAAATCCAACAGCTATTAAGTGAAGCGGGCTTTCAAAACATTACCCGCTTTTTCTCCTCAGGTCTCTTCGCAGGATGGATGAGCCACGCATAACCACAAAGCCCCCACCATAGTCACAATCAATGGTGGGGGCTGAAACTTAGATTTATAGTGGTATTGAGCGGGCTCTCCACCAACATCCATCACATCGAAAAAAATCACCAATAAATACTGTAATAATAAACAGTGTCATCAATCGTCATGCCCATTTTTTCATAGAGCTTCTGTGCTTGGACATTATCTCTGGCAGTTTCTAGCATCATGTAACGAGCATCTTCCTGCTGACAATAGCTATAGCATTGCTCCATCAACGCCTGTGCTACACCTTGTTTTCTGGCTTGTTTCGCCACAAATAAATCATTTAAGAGAAACGCTCGTTTCATAGCTACGGATGAAAAGACTGGAAACAATTGTGCAAATCCAACTGGCTCCTCCTCCAAATATGCCAGGAAAATAATAGACTCTGCGCCCATTACTCGCTCCTGTATAAACTGCTCAGCTTGCTGTAAATCAGATGATTGTCCATAAAATTCACGATAGGCATTAAATAATGGGACTACGTCTCCCATCGTTTGCTGTGTCACCATACAAATTTTCATGTTTTGATCTCCATTTCCTTTTGATTGTCCTTCTAGTATGATGGTAGTAAATAATCTGACATTTCAAAAGAAACAGTTCCAAACATTTTAACATGTCAAGGTGGTGCCTTATGGACGATTTTATCTTTCTATTAACAGAAAAAGAGGCAAAATATAAGCAAGTGTACCAGCAAATTAAAGCACTTATTATGCAAGGTACACTTCAAACAGATGATTCCCTGCCCTCTATACGAAAACTTGCAGAAACTTTACAGGTCAGTCGTAATACTACATTAACCGCTTATGAACAGCTTGTAGCAGAAGGATACATACGTGGGGAGGGACGAAAAGGCTATTTCGTCAATGCACTAGAGCAGGTTTTTCTAAAAGAGCAGGAACAGACCCCTATGACACAGCCAAAAAAGAAGGCTGCCTCCTATCTTGTAGATTTTCGCGCAGGAGCTGTCGATCAGCAACATTTTCCTATGAAAACATGGCGCCAAATTGCCAATCAAGTATTACAGGAATCAACCTGTTACGAATATGGAGAACTGTTTGGAGAATCAGTGCTAAAGGAGCAGCTTGTGCAATATTTACTGCAAGCAAGAGGGGTTTATACAACGAGCGACAATATCGTTATTGGTAGTAGCACACAGCAAATGCTCTTGTATCTTGGCTTTTTACTAAAAGAATCTTTCCCAAGCATTCTTTTGGAAGACCCTGGCTATGATGGTGCACGTGAAGCCTTCCAGTTACATCACTTCGAAATAGAGCCACTACCTGTAATGGAAACAGGAGCTCAACTTGACATACTCCAAAACTGTCAATCACGCTTAATGTATGTCACCCCGTCACATCATTTCCCATACGGTGTGTCCATGTCTATTCAGCAGCGACAGACCTTAATACAATGGGCTCAACAAGTCGATGGTTATATTCTAGAGGATGATTATGATGGAGAGTTTCGCTATACGCAACAGCCATTTCCTGCCCTTGCTTCCATCGACTCATCAAGGGTAATCTATCTCGGCACCTTCTCCAAATCGTTTTTACCAGGTGTGCGTTTAAGCTATATGGTGCTACCAAATGCACTTGTTCAGCCCTATAAAGAGCGTTTTGCTCATTTTGAACAAAATGCTTCGTCCCTCCATCAACGCACAATGGCCCAATTTATGGCGCAGGGAGAATGGTCACGCCATATTAAACAAATGCGTTTGACCTATAAACAAAAAATGCAGCACCTTGTACAGGAGCTACAACGACATTTCGGTCAGCAAATATCCGTGTTAGGCGAGCAATCAGGACTATATGTATTAGTGAAGATAAAGTCTCCGCTTTACGAGCAGCAGCTGATCCAACGAGCGGCGACTTACGGTGTGAAGGTTTATCCGACAAGCCCCTTTTTTATCCATCAAAAAAATGAGGAACCAATGCTGCAATTAGGCTTTAGTAAATTAGCGCTGGAAGAAATCAAGCTGGGCATTGAGCTGTTAAAAGAGGCGTGGCAGCCATAACCGTCAACGTTATGGCTCTTACCATACCACTTAAAAATAATCAATAAATGTTGGGATACCTACTGGTAAAACCGCCTCGAGCAATGCAATTTCCTCTGCACGTCCCTGTAATCGTTCAATTCTTTCTAAATAGGTTGGACGTTTGTAGCCTAACAGCATAGTAGCCAGTGTTTGCACTGTTAAATGCACAGCATTCGCGTTCAACGTCTCACTTACCTTCTGCACAGAAAGGTTTCCATCTTTCATTTTGATGATGTAGGTGCCATTATTCCACGCCACAGTGCGATCACTGACAGCTAGCTGAAGCTCGAAATTCTGACCAATAAATGGATAGCGCAGTAAAAATTCTTTGACATCGACGATTCTTGCCATGAAATAAGGCGATACCTTTTGAATGATCTCACTGTCCTCTAATAGAAAGGCTACCGCTTCATTACCGGTTGTTTTCCCGTAGACATTGTAGACCATCGAGCTGTGAGCCGAGACGAAATTCCATAAACCTTTACGAGCCTCTTCCTGCAAATAGACGATTTCATCAATGTAATAATTTTCCTCCATAATACGATAGAACATGTAGCCCTGTGCCACATCTTCTTCATCATAGTAGACCGCTGCCTGAAGGTTCACATCACTATCTATAAATTTCTCCTCCCAGAAATCCTCCTGAAATTTCTCGTTCCAGGCAATACTATTGCGCACCATTACCCCATGCGTTTTCTGCGCATAGCGTGCGTAGATAGCCACCACATCCTCATGCTTGGGATCAACACGGCGAATTTTCCCATTAAGCCCAGCATAATGAGGAAGCTGTGTATCCTTCACTTGAAATTCCACAATATCACTCATAATTTCCCATCCCTTTTTGCGGTAATAAGGGATAGAATATGGAAATAAATAGGATATATACTGTCCTTCATTTCGCATACTTTGCAGACTTTCAATTATCAAGCTCTCCATTAAGCCATGTCCTGAATATTCAGGGTATGTCCCAACTGCTGTGATGCCACCCATTTCATAAATCTTCCCATGCACATTTACCTCAAAAGGCAAACTTAAAATTTGCGATACAAGCTGTGAACCATCAAACCACCCGATAGCATGCCCTTCATTAAATTGCCTACTCTTCGCATTCACAAAGCGACGATCCTTGTGAATGGACATTGACATTTGAAAGACATAATTCAGTAAATCAATGGACTGTGCCATTTCATCCAATCGAATTTCTCGCATGATTAAGCCTTTTCGTTGATTCATGATTCCCTCTCCTCATCAAATAACTCTCTTAATATCGACTGTGGTGCATCCAAAAAACGTTTGGTCACGATGTAATGAATGGTATCCTCATAGCGAATGGATTCAATTTCTCCTTGATCAAAACTATAAATCGTTGCATTCGGATAGCCAAGCAAAATGGGTGAGTGTGTAGCAATAATAAATTGTGCCTCATGTTCAAGGTCCTTCATTATTTTCAGCAAGCTTAGCTGCCTCGTTGGTGACAATGCCGCCTCAGGCTCATCCAATAAATAAATGGCTTTACCCTTAAAACGATTCATAAATAACGCAAGAAAGGATTCACCATGAGATTGATGATGTAGTGATTTCCCACCAAAAGCGTTATATCTCCTTGGATCTTCTATCAAATCAATATGACTGGCAAATTGATAAAATGTTTCTGATCGAAGGAAAAACCCATTCGAAATTTTCGGCAGCCACGACAAACGGATATATTCCCCCAATGAAGATTCCGCCTTATGTACTTCATATAAATTTTGACGACCGCCACCAGCCGTATTGAAATCACAGCGATCAGCAATCGCCTCCAGTAATGTTGATTTCCCCGAACCATTTTCCCCAACAAAGAACGTCACATTCGTTGGGAACTCCAGCTCATGTAAATCCTGCAAGCTTGGAATATTAAAAGGATACGCCTGTTTATTGGGAATCGTATCCTGTAACACCTTACATGACTTTAAATACATTTCATTTCCTCCTTACTCTTATTATAGCGAACATCCCCCTAGCTGAAACGTATTCCACCCACATGTTTGATTAAAATTACACCTTTTTATGTATCCATTCGAGCCAGCCACCACATAAATAGCCTAAAACAGCTTACGAAATCCCTATCATTTTCACTATACACTATGAGATATTTCCCGAGAAATAAATAAAAAACATGTCGAAAGTTGCAATTTCTAAAGGTAAAATCATGTCATATTTTTGATTTTCTTATAAAATAAGCGGACATTGACCTCCTCTCTAACTGATTAAGTGAATGATTTCCCTGCAACATGCAGTAGTGTTTTCCATTGCAATTTTATTTCGCAGTGGCTTGCTGAATAAGCGGGGTGCCTCTCTTTTCGATCACCTTGGGTTCCTTTCTGAGCGATTCCATCCACTTTTGGATTACTTTCATTACCTAATTTGATCCGATTCAAAAAAAGGTTCAATACCTATTTCTTTTAATAAGAATTTCCGATGACTTCTTTTATCTACCAAATGTTGATTAGGTATTAAAATTTCTTCTCTTAATCGCTGAAACAAATTCGGGTTATGCTCTGGAAACCATTTCTCATAACTGATCCCTTGATTTAACTCTATTTTTATTAAAAATAAAACAATATCTTCATACATATAGGGGAATTCTTTCTCTATCTGCTCATGATGTGCTAACAGTGCATAAAGATAATCTTTTAAACGATAAAATCGCTTCTGGTCTAATGGATTTGAGCTCCATTTTTTATTTTCCTCCCACTCTTGTATGGGCTGAAATATCTGAAGAGAACCCGTTTCCCAAGTACCCAGCATACAAGTAAATGCAGCTATAGCGTATTTTCTTGTTTCATCATCTGGATCTCCAAAATATTTATAGTAATCCTCCCGATACTTACTAAAATTTCCGCTAGTATGATAACCTCCAATAGCAAAACCCTCCAACCCTCGTTTTGCTTGTTCAATGATATTATTTGTCATTCTTCTTACTCGCCCATTTTTTTAATTTTTTTGTCATGGTAGTCTAATAACAATAACCTGTCATAAAATTCCATAGTTATTTTAACATAAATATCCAACAAAAAAATCAACTCACCTCTTAATCAATCTATCGAGGTAAAGTTGATCTAAAATTAAATTTCATCAAAATAAATCAGCCTTCTTTACAAAGAACAATTTATTTAACTATATTTTTTAGAAACCACAAACTCAGTAATTGGCATAGTAATCCAAGCAAGTCCTATGACAATAACAAGTGGAATATTCTTAATATCATTTAAAGCGGTTACTCTTTCTGAGATCACTAAAACAATAACCATAAATAACAGTAAAAGATAGTAACTAATTTTTGAACTAACAAGTGTTATATGTTTTTCTAACTCATCTTTTTTTCCTTCATTTACTCCGTTCATTTCTCCCCAAGTAATGGACTGAAATAAAAGACCTATTCCTAAGAATACAAAGAAAATTGTCGCTGCATCAATCATTTCTTTCGTTATCCATTCATATACACCGTAACTACCAATAGAAACAATAATAACTAAAGAACCGATTAAACTTACCTTTTTTGTAATCGTCACTTTTTCTCATTCCTTCCATATGTAAAAATAAATAATTCTTCTATAGGAGTACTTAAAATATAGGACAAAGTAAAAGCCAATTCCAAACTTGGATCATATTTATTATTTTCAATGGCATTAATGGTCTGCCTTGTCACATTGCATAACTCCGCTAATTTACCTTGTGAGAGGCTATTTTTTTCACGATATACCCTTATTTTATTTTCCATTTCTAACACCACTCCGCTCCTGGCTTGTAAAAGATCTTTTACACCATAATATTAATGTAAGACAAATAAGGTGTCAAACATATTTTACACCCAATTATTTTATTAGCTCTTATCACATAGTTTTATGTATTTTCTATGTAGTGACCAAAATACTTCAGTTTTAAAAAACTGTACAGACCCCTTTCAATTTTTAATTATCTTAAGCATCTATTCGTTGTTCTTCATTTTTTGCTCACCATCTCCAAAGTTCTAACTATTATCCCTCGCTCATAAATTGAGTAACAATCAAAAGTCAGAAGGAGAATCGTGATGTTTGTGACGCATTACTACGAAAACAAGACGTCTGTTTTAAGTCAATTGCTCGTCAAGCTACCTACTGTGGAAGAAGATATTCGCATTAAAGGGCGCAAGGCAAAGGTGTTGGAGGTACTTCAAGTTGATGACAACAATTTTCATGTGAAGATATTATTCGAAAAAATCCCTAAAAAGCAGCCTCTTAAAGAGCTTGGAAAGAAAAAGAGATAATCAACTAAAACATGGTTTATTCCCTTAATTTTCGGGAATAAAATAGGTAATGATTGCGAATCATTCACTTTAAATTTCTTCAAGCAAAACCGTTGACTTTTTAATTGATAACAATTATCATTATCAATAGATTATTTCTTTCTCCAAATTGCTTCATTCAGAATCCCCCTCTTTTTTGAATAAGCATGTATCAAACGGATATTCTTACATCAGACTAAGAGTATCCGTTTTTATCTGTACATGAGGAGAACTTTACATACTAAAGGAGCTGTTTTGACATGGATTATCGTATTGAAAAAGACACTATGGGTGAAATTAAAGTACCTGCTAATAAAATTTGGGGCGCGCAAACACAGCGCAGTAAAGAAAATTTCCAAATTGGTACAGAACAAATGCCAATCGAGCTTGTGCAAGCTATGACGATCCTAAAGAAAAGTGCGGCGATTGCGAATAATAAACTAGGCAAACTTTCTGATATTAAAGCAAATGCCATCGTGCAGGCTGCAGATGAAATTTTAAATGGTCAATGGGACGATCAATTCCCACTTGTAGTTTGGCAAACTGGTAGTGGTACACAATCCAATATGAATGTGAATGAAGTCATTGCTCACCGTGCGAATCAACTATTAGAGGATGCTGGTGAAGCAGACCGTATTCATCCAAATGATGATGTCAATAAATCACAAAGCTCAAATGATACATTCCCAACAGCATTGCATATTGCGGCTGTTTTAAAAGTGGAAGATTATTTATTACCAAGACTACGTTTACTAAAGGCAACTTTGGAAGATAAAGCAGCTCAATTTAAGGACATTATTAAAATTGGTCGTACGCATTTACAGGACGCGACACCTCTCACATTAGGTCAAGAAATTAGTGGCTGGGCAGCCATGCTCTCAAAATCAGAGCATATGATTATCCAAAATATTGACTATATGAAGGAGCTTGCAATTGGTGGAACAGCAGTCGGTACAGGAATCAATGCTCACCCTGAATTTGGTGATCGTGTGGCTGAGGAAATTAGTGAGCTAACAGGCAAACAATTCACATCAGCTGCAAATAAATTCCATGCCCTAACGAGTCATGATGAAGCAGTTGTAGCACACGGTGCATTAAAGGCTTTAGCGGCTGATTTAATGAAAATTGCCAATGACGTTCGCTGGCTAGCAAGTGGCCCTCGTTCAGGTATTGGGGAAATTACGATCCCAGAAAACGAACCAGGCTCTTCCATTATGCCAGGTAAAGTAAACCCTACCCAAAGTGAAGCAATGACAATGGTTGTCACGCAAGTAGTTGGAAATGACGCAACGATTGCCTTCGCCGCTTCTCAAGGTAACTTTGAATTAAACGTCTTTAAACCAGTCATCATTTACAACTTCTTGCAATCAACTCGCCTATTAGCGGATACAATGAAATCATTTAACGACCATTGTGCAGTAGGCATTGAGCCAAACAAAGAAGTACTCGATCATAATTTACAAAATTCATTAATGCTTGTGACAGCGTTAAACCCATATATTGGCTATGAAAACGCAGCAAAAATCGCAAAACAGGCCCACAAAGAAGGCACGACCTTAAAGGCAGCAGCCATCGCAAGTGGCTTACTTACAGAAGAACAGTTCGATGAATATGTAGACCCAGCAACAATGATTTATCCGAACGTAAAATAATGAAAGCGACCATAAAAAGATTGAGGCTAATGGGCTTCAATCTTTTTTTGTTTATGAGAAATATTAGCATGGATGGAAGCAAAATTAAAAGCCACCCTCATGATGAGTGCGACTTTCCTAACCTCCTAAAATTCTCTTTTCAATAGGGAAAAGATAGCGAGATCCACATACTTCCCTTTTTCAAATTCATGTTGCCTCAAAAGACCCTCTTGAGAAAAGTTTAATTTTTCCAATAGTTTGATAGATGCTGTGTTTTCTGGCTCTATTTTTGCTTCGATTTTATTGATTCCCATGGATGTAAAGGCAAAGTGGATGATCGAACTTAAAGCCTCTTGCATCACACCCTTCCCCCAATAGTCAGGGTTTAAATCATAGCCAATTTCTATACGATTATGCTCTTTTTCATAATTCAAATAGCCACATGTGCCAATCACCTTGTTGGTCTGAATTTCCTCGATTACCCATCTTAAGCCTTTTTGTTCTTTAAAAATTTTCTCATACCAATTGATTTCATCAATAGCATCTTCAACTGAAGCAAACAATGGTAATGGCAGGTACTTCACTACATTTTCATTAGAATAAAGTCTTAAAATATCTTGGCCATCATCCATTATCCCTTTTCGTAAAATAAAACGTTCTGTTTCCAATTGAGGAAAAACCGTAAATTCGAATTGTGTATGCATACTACTCCCCTTTTTCACCATTTATTAGCATTTTACTCTTTAAAATAATAACATATTAGTTTTAGTATTTTTTCCTAATTTGACCTCTTTCTCTTGTCTCTCCGCAAAAACGTTAACATATTATTGATAGAAATCTTAACAATTGATAGCATTTAGATAATTAGTTTAATATTGGAATTTAAAGGAGTTGAAAAGAACAATTAGAAAATCAAAGTTAAATAAAGCCGTATTTATATTGTTAATCATTAGCATACTCCTGAATATATTTTTTGTAGGGTCATGGGCAAGCAATAATGCAAGGAAACAAGAATATTTTATTTATAACCTTAACCAAAAATTGTATGAATTAAATTTAGCTATAAATAAACAAAAAGAAAACCATTGGCAAGATCCTCAAGTTTTAATCAATCAGATAGAGAAGATAAGAGTTGTTATCGTTGACTCTGTCATCACAAATAATTTTGCAAGTAGCGTATTAAATAATGGAGAAAAAGAGATGCTTCGGCGTATATATAATTTTTTAGAACCTTTACCTAAAACTGATTTATTCGAGGTAGAAGAATGGGATGAAGCAGATACAGAATATATCATAAGGATCGGAAAAGTTTTAAGTTTGTCTAACTATACAATTAATAGTTTCCCTAAACAAAATTGGAACACAATCGTAAAACAATGGGAACAACTTGATAAATCGTTAGCTATAGAATTTAATCAATAAACGTTAGCATATTATATGCTAGAAAAAAATGTAAAGATGATACTATTATTTTAAATAGTATCTTCTTTACATTTTATAGGAGTCTTTATTAGTTTCTCACCTTCATCAAACATTTCTCAACTATTTCTACCTCATCTACTGACAGTTGGTCTAACAGAAGTGCCAGTTTTTTCTCATGTTCCTCTCCTTCTTCTCCTATCCAGCAAATGTAGATTTCGCAATAATCTCCTTTGGGAAGGAACTTTTTTAGAAAGTCACATACATGGTGAAAAGTTCTTTTGGCTTTTTCATAGTTATGGGGGGAATACACTTTATTTTCGTTATGCATTTGCCAAATAGGCTCTCCCTTTGTTTCGATTTCATATACATAGGGTGTTGTAAAATGCTTTGCCTGTACAATTTGGCGATTCTCTTTTACCGAGAAAAAATAATTTATGTCAACTTCATTTTCTGTATAGTCATCCTGTATTTCAACTGGAAAATTGAAGCCTATATAGGTTGCCATACTCATATTTTGCTCCTCCTATTAAAAAAACCCTGTAAATGTACAGGGTGTCAGCAACGTAGCTGTTGATCGTGTAAATAGACACGCTTTTGAGTTCGTGCTTCTACGAATTTTTCTTGCATCACCATTTCCTGGGCCACGCTTTGAAGAAATTGCTTGAAGGAAAAAGGCTTCAAACGACGGGTTGTCCGCTTCCTTTTGTGAGGCTTGCTACCGAAGTTGGTCTACCGTGATGGCTGTTGCTTTGATGGTTTGGTGTTGCGGCGGTGTTTTTGGTTCAATATAGAGCGTTGTGTAATACGCATCCGCAATGACAATCACGTAAATAATGAATAGTATCGTTTTGTTCAATGGTTCAAAAAAATCATTTCTCCCTTTTTTATAGCTGACAACGAAAACTTGTCTACTTATCATACGAGCAATTGATCAAAAGGTTTCAAAAATATTTAAAGGGAGACAAATTTCTGTCTCCCTTACGCCTCTAGGCTTCTGCCACCATCATTTTCCCAGCGATCAATGTCCCAGTGATCCTCATCTTTTTCTCTCAAAATACCCATTGCATTCAATGGAACGAATGACATTTTGTCCCTCACCCTTTTCAAGCGTTCTTCTCTAGTTTATGAAGGGAAAGGGGTTTTCGTTCATCGTAAAATAGGCTTAATTTTAAAGCCTAAGGCAATCGCAGCTCCAATGCAGCTAAAAAGACAGCCTAAGATTAAATAAATACTGAGTGTTGATTCGCCGATGACAACAGACGCAATACCACCAATCACGGGGAATAATGCAACCATATAGCCACTTTTTGCCCCTCCAATTCGTTCGACTAGTTTTAAGTAAAATAACCATGCGAAAAAGGATGCAATAAGCGTTAAATACAAGAGCGCCGATAAGTAGGTAAAGGATTTGGGTATTACGACTGTTTGTCCCTGTAGCCAAACAATGGCACACATGACTGCACTACCCACTGCAAAACCAATGGCATTCGCATAAATCGGGTTGATTTGATGCTTGGCATTTCGGGCAGAGCTTGCATCCCCAATGGCTGTTAGGACAGTCCCTACGAAGGCAATTAACACTCCTTTTAACTCCATATTATGTAAAGATGGATAAATCAGCACCCCCACGCCGATGACGCCTAAAATACCGCCAATTAAAACACGACGATGCAATGGCTCCTTGAGAAATATCCGTAGGGCGATGGGTGTTAGTATGACTTTTAATGAAAAAATTAATGTGACAATAGCAGCCGAGCTCCATATCGTCGCATAATACAGCGCTAAATAGCTGAATGCAAAATTACAAACGCCAAAAACGATGATAAAAGGTACATCGCCCTGTTGTGGTTTACCCTGTGGCTTCAAGAACCAAGCAAGGATGAAAAATAAAAGGGCTGTCATGACTAAACGATAGGTTAAAGATAATTCTAAACTGACTGGCGTTCCTTGAATTTTGACTGCAATAAAATTAAGACCCCAGACAATCAAACAAAAGATATACATAAAATTTGTCATGCTGTTTTAAATTCCTTCTCCGATGCTATTCCTTCCATCTTCCCATAATGATCGTGTGATAGAACCTGCCATCTGCAAGGCATTTATCATTTTTCAGAATGCCTTCCACTAAAAAGCCCATTTTTTTATAGAGCTGTATCGCTTTCTCATTGGTTTCTAACACTTCTAGTGCTATTTTGCGAATACCATTGGCATCTGCCCAATCAATGGATTCTTGCAGCAAAGCTTTTCCTATGCCATAGCCCCAAAACTCTTTACTGACTCCAACACCAAAGGTTACTTTATGGGCAAGCCTTTTGAGTGGAGAGCCCTCACATCTTGAGAACCCAACGATCCGATCACCGACAACCGCTACTAAACATAAATTTTTTGAGCTTTCGCTATCCTGTTGAATAAGCTGCTCAAAGCCTGCTCGATCAATCAATGCCTCGCCCTGTTCACGATCGAAGTTTTTTGTTTCACCGTCTAATTGCAAGCGTAAATCTGATAAGGCTTGGGCATCTTCGCGTCGGGCACAGCGAATTGTATAGGATAGCTCTTTTATCTGGAGCTCTTTCTGATCAATCAGCATGTTGGAATCCTCCAATTGACTGAATCCGCACAAAACGATTATGCCAAATGGATTCGTGATGTTGAATAATTTGTGGTGCTGCCAGTACATTACTATCTAAGGTGCTATGTGCATCTTCTATTAAAATATTATGATGGTAGCCATGACTAAAAGCACTACGGATTGTTGTATCAAGACAAAACTCTGTTTGAGCACCCGCGAAAATCAATTGGTCGATGTGATGCGCTTGTAAATAAGCTGCAAGCTCCGTTTGATAGAAAGCGTCCCACGTTGTTTTTTGAATCACTTGATCCTCCGCCTGTCTAAGTAATCCATGATACAGTTCCCAGCCTGGTTGACCTAATGCAAAATCCACATCATCTGCGTCTGTATGCTGAATAAAAATAACGGGTACTTCTTTGCGCCGTGCCCATGTAATGGAGGCATTAATATTTTTGATAATAGCTTCACTGTTCCAAAGATTTTGCTGGCCATCTAGAAAGAAAGCCTCCTGTATATCGATAATGATGAGTGCTTGTTTCATCGTATCCTCCTTTGTGCATCAGTAGTAACTTTTTTAATTGTACAGAAAACGATCTTCCATTAAAAGAAAATTTTGCACAACAAAAAGCACCTTTACAACATCGTAAGGTGCCTCAACTATGTACACTACCATCTAATACATGCCACTATTAGATGGTGTCATGCGCTCGCATCATTTGATATAGGCTAATGTTTGATAAACTTGGTGAACCGAATGATTAAATGCTTGCTGTTCCTCTTCGTTTAAATGCAATTCAATTACACTTTCAATACCAGCTCCCCCTAAAACAACAGGGACACCAATGCAGGCATTGTCTACTTGATATTCGCCCTGTAAATACGTAATGATGGGCATTACTTTCCGTTGATCCTTCACAATCGCTTCAATCATTTGGACAATGGCGGCAGCTGGGGCATAATAAGCACTGCCATTGCCAAGTAGGGCGACAATTTCGCCTCCACCTTTTCGCGTTCGCTCCACTAATTGCTCAATCTGTGCTTGTGGCATTAATTTTTCTAATGGTATTCCTCCGACATACGTATAGCGAACGAGTGGCACCATTTCATCGCCATGTCCACCCAAGACGAAGCTCGATATATCCTCGACAGCAAGCTGAAGAGCCTGTGCGATAAAGGTATTAAAGCGCGCTGTATCTAAAACACCTGATTGTCCCATGACACGATTTTTGGGAAAACCCGTTGTTTCCAGACAAACATAGGTCATAGCATCGACAGGGTTACTTAAGACGATAATATAGCTAGTTGGCGCATAACGTTTGATTTGTTCGCTTACCGTGCGGATGATTGCCGCATTTGTATGAATTAAATCCTGCCGTGTCATGCCAGGCTTTCTTGCAATACCTGCCGTGATAACCACAATATCAGCATGAGCTATTTCCTGATACTTTGAAGTAGCCGTCACCTGTACGTTAAATCTTTCTATTGGTCCAGCTTGGAGAATATCTAATGCCTTCCCTTTCGCAGCATTTTCGAAGTCTGGTAAATCGATAAGCACAATATCCCCGATCTGTTTCTGTGCGACCATTAACGCTACGGTTGCACCTGTATGTCCAGCGCCAATGATGGCGATTTTGGGTCGCCTAAAGCTCATCTGCCTCCCCCTCCTAACAACATAGATTCATCGACTACTTATCTGCCTGCTCATCCTCTACAAGTTTTGTTTGTTGAGGCTTCTGGCGAGTGCTTGTTTTTTTGGCTGCTGCCTCCGTCGCTTTTATCGGCTGTGTTTCATCAATAATCGCTGTGAATACTTCATTGGCTGCTCGTGGAATTACATGTGCGCTTAGTAGCTTGCTCGTTCGCGTTGCTGCCGCTTTACCAGCATCAACCGCAGCCTGTACTGCACCAACATCTCCCTCGACAATAATGGTTACGATACCACCGTCTACTAGCTCCTGTTTCACTAATTGGACATTGGCTGCCTTTAGCATGGCGTCCGCAGCTTCAATGGAGCCAATCAAGCCATACGTTTCGATCATTCCTATCGCTTCTGTCACTGTGCTCACCTCACGATTCATCTGTGCCATCTATAATGCCAACAACAATGGCATCAATTGGACAAATACTGGACGTAGAAAAACTTCGTACAGCAGCACTGCCCATTGTTAAAATGACGTTATCTCCAACACCTGCACCTATACGATCTGCCGCAACAATTTGTTCATCACTTAGTTGACCATCCAGCTTTATTGGCTGGATAATGAGTAATTTCAATCCCTGTAGCCCTTCCTCTTTACGTGTTGCCCAGATATTTCCGACCACTGTTCCTATCCGCATGCATCCTCATCCTTTTTCGTGAAACTGAAGTTCAATTTCTAATTTTTCCACGGCCTCCTTCGCCAGTGCCGTCAACCTTGCCTCTTTGGGGACTATCACTGTCTCACCTTGATAACGGCTTACATCATTTGCCGTTATAATCTTTTGGTTAATTTCAATTGGAGGACTGACGAAGTTATTGTAAGGCTCTCCTGCCATCTTGCCTGTTATAATTGTACCCGTTTCACCCTGTTGGATGAAGGCTGCGTTTGCTTCATCTGTATCAATATGCATTTCTAAATGATAGTGATCAGCCACACGAATTTTCACTTGCTCAAAGGTAATGGGACGTCGCCCTTGCACCTTAACGGAGACGTATTGACCGTTCTGAACCCCTAACTGCTGTGCATCAGCAGGTGCCATATGAATATGTGCTTGTGCGATAATGACCCCTTCTTGTAAAATCAAACTTCCTCTAGGTCCTACCAGGATACAGCTAGCTGAGCCAGCAATTTCTCCCGATTCACGCAAAGGTGGTTGAATTCCTAGGGCAACGGCATCTGTATGACTAATTTCAATTTGTGTGAAGGTGCGAGTTGGACCTAATACACGTACATTTTGGATGCTTCCTTTTGGTCCCACCACCTGTAGCGTTTCATGTGCTGCAAACTGACCGGGTTGAGCTAACATTTTTTTTACACTCAGCGTAGCACCTTTGCCAAATAGCTGCTCGACATGCTCTTGTTGTAAATGAATATGCCTTGCTGAGATACCTATAGGAATTTCATTGGGTGTAGGAGCTGCTTCTTTTTTAGGTAGTAATTCGGCTATGACATCATTAACAATTTTTATTATTGCTTGTTCATTCATATAGCCACCTCACTCATTATTGCATTTTTAAAATCGCTTCCAATTCTGCATGTGGTCGCGGAATCACATGTACAGATAATAGCTCTCCAACACGTTGTGCAGCTGCTGCTCCTGCATCTGTTGCGGCTTTCACAGCCCCTACATCCCCACGAACAAGCACCGTGACAATACCGCCACCCACATGGACTTTACCCACAATATTCACGTTGGCAGCCTTGACCATTGCATCAGCTGCTTCAATAGAGCCCACTAAGCCCTTTGTTTCAATCATTCCTAATGCGCCTAAATTCATTTCGTATCCCTCCTTCTATTAAAATGCCTCTGCATCTTCAGGTAATGTTTGGCCACCATCAATAATGATCGATTGACCCGTAATAAAGCCTGCCTCCTTACTACTAAGGAACAATGCAGCATACGCTATATCCTCCACACGACCAAGGCTGCCAAATGGAATCGCCTTCGCCATCTTCTGTAGATAGGTGTCACCAAGACCATCTAAGCCTTCTGTTGCGATATTTCCTGGTAACACGGCATTGACCGTAATATGATAGGGTGCTAATTCAAGAGCCGCAGTCCGCATAAACCCTAATTGAGCTGCCTTACTTGCGGCATAATGTGTCCATCCAGCATAACCAGTCACTGGACCCGTTATCGACGAGGTAATAATGACCCTGCCAGCATTCGCTTTCTTTAAATGGGGCACGCAAGCTTTGACAGCAAACATCGTTCCTCTGGCATTGACATTTAATACCTGATCCCAATGGTCCGTCGTCATGTCCTCTAGTTTCCTCGAGGGAAAAATACCAGCATTGGCACATAAAATATCGATGGAACCAAAAGAGCTAGCAACCTCCGTAGCCATGCTTTCAACAGATTCATAGTTTTCAACATCAACAGTGGCAGCAGAAGCGGAGAATCCTTGCGCTTGTAATTGATTTGCTACATCTGTGGCAGCTTCCATACCTCTTGCTGCAATCACCACATGAGCACCCTGTTCAGCAAATACGGTAGCAATCCCCTTCCCAATTCCTTTACTACCACCAGTAACTATGACAACCTTCCCCGTTAAATCGACCTTCAACTCGTTCCTCCACCTTTCCTTTTATTCATTTTAAGTACTTGGCTTTTTCGCAATTTCTGTTACTAATCCATTCACCGCGATATCTGGCCTTAAAATAGTTGAAGAGGCAATCCATTGGTTGGCTGCTTTAGCTAGTTGTGTACCAATGGCTATCGCTTCCTGAATGGCCGCTGTGTCCCCTTCAATGGCAATGGTTACTAGAGCCAAATCGATGGTTTCTTGTCGAAGTATTCGAATATCCGCTGCTTTAAGCATAGCATCTGCGATTCGTATTGAAATCGCAAGTCCTCTTGTCTCCACAATACCAATCGATTTCATGTAACAACACTCCTGCTAATATCTTTGTATCGTCATCCCTTTTTCCTGAATCATTTCTTGTGCTAGTGCTGTAAGTTTTGTGTGGGCAGGTAGTATCAGCCGTTGCCCCTTGTACGATTGAAGCATCTCTGCTGTCAAATAGTTTGCCACTATAGTCGAACGAGCCGGTTCCTCTTGCTGCTTTAAAAATCGAATAAGCTGTGCAAATAACTGAATGTCACAGCCAAACTCCTTTAAGCGCTCTATATGATGCAGCAACATTTTCATGTAAGGATTCGGTTCCTTTGCTGTGACAACAGCAGATAATTTTTCATTTGGAATTAAAATTGCTGTTTGATTGCTAACCAGCAACTCAGACAGGTACAAGGCTGCCGGTGTAGTAGGCAAGCCTTGGGCACTGCTGACGATAAATGCTTGATCCACTTCGAGAAAAACAATAGCATCGTAGAATAGCTGAGTGGGACTTGTGGTTTCATTTGCCTGCCACTCCTCAACATGGCAATAGCTTTGTAATACGTCCACCTGTTTCTTAGAAATGGTCGTATGAGAATGGACAAGCAAAAGTCTTTTATGCTTTTTATCCATCATCGATATGACTACTTCTTCGATGATTCTCTGTAATTCTTTTATATCCATACCTGTCACTCCATTTTGATAAGCTTGCCAATTGAATGCTGTTGAAGAGCGGCGGCATTCGCTTCATCTGTATCTACATGCATCTCAAGGACGAATTCTGAGGAGACACGCACAACCACATTCATTAATCGGAGCTGACGTCCATCCCCACAGATTTCAACCGTCACGATTTCCTTATCTTGGACATTGAAGGCAGCAGCATTGGATACAGCCATGTGAATATGTGCTTGTGCAATAATCAATCCTTGTGTTTTATGGAGAGTTCCATGAGGTCCAATCAATGTGATTGATTCAGATTTTTCTAAGTCGCCTGACATACGAATCGGTGGTGTTACACCAAGCTTGATGGCATCCGTTTGACTGATTTCGACTTGGGTTGCAGTGCGAAATGGGCCTAAAACCCGAACCTTGTCAATTTGGCCTTTGGGTCCCTTAATCGTTAGAACATGCTGTGAAGCAAATTGACCTGGCTGGGAAAGTTCCTTCCATTTCTGTAACGCTGCGTCTCTACCAAATAAATAATAGAAATCCTCCTCATTAACATGACAATGACGGGCAGAAATCGCAATCGGGATACTTTGATTTGTAACTTCAGTGGCATGTATTTGATTGTTTGTCATCACAATCCCTCACTTTTCACTTAGGTAAAATTGCGTATAATTCTGAATGAGGGCGTGGAATAACATGTACCGATAATAGCTCACCTACCCGACGTGCGGCCTCAGAGCCTGCATCCGTCGCTGCCTTGACTGCCCCGACATCACCTGTCACCAGCACCGTCACAATGCCGCCACCAACATGTACTTTCCCTACAATATTGACGTTTGCTGCCTTTACCATGGCATCTGCCGCCTCAATTGATCCGATTAAGCCTCTTGTTTCAATCATGCCTAAAGCTCCATTTATCTCTACGCTCATTTCCTTTTCCTCCTCTAATTACTTAGCTTTGTGAGTACTTCCTCTACAATCTTTTCAATGGACAACCTGTCAATAGACACCCCTTCAATTGCTTGCATCGCTGGAGCCTGTATATTTTGTGGATGCTTTGGGGGTGGAATCGTTAGTTCCTTCACACCATAGGCCACTCTTTTTTTATTTAATAAATGATGTGCAGAAATATTATCACTCGTAATATTTCCCCCATAGGCCCCACAGCCCAATGTAAAGGAAGGCGTTAAACTTGTCGTACCGCCTGCAGCCCCAACAGATGCTAAAGTATTGACTAATATTCTGGACACGGGCATTTGAGCGGCAAACTGCTTAACAAAATGTTCGTCCTGTGCATGAATAGCCAGGCTATGTCCTCTCCCTCCAACGTCAAGCAAGCGACGGCAAATCTTTACTGCTTCTTCCTGAGAACGAGCCGTATAAAGACCTAGGATGGGAGAAAGCTTCTCCATGGAAAATGGATACTCCTTCCCAATCTGATGTTCCTCCGCGACTAATACGCGTGTATGTCGAGGGACATCAATATTAGCCATTTGGGCTATTACGGTTGCTGGCTTCCCGACAATTTGGCTATTTAATGTACGAGCTACTGGTGAAATCACCTTTGCTAATTTTTCCTTGTCCTGCCCACTTAGAAGGATGGCCCCATTTTCTGCTAAAGCAGCCATCACCTGTGCTTTGACCTCCTGATGTACGACAATAGCTTGTTCTGTGGCACAGATCGTACTATTATCAAATGATTTACTATCGATAATTTGCTTCATTGCCTCGTTCACATTTGCTGTGCGATCAATATAGACAGGAACATTCCCAGGGCCAACACCATAGGCTGGTTTCCCTGAGCTATAGGCAGCTTTGACAAGCCCTGCTCCACCAGTTGCTAAAATTAGCTGTACATCACGATGATGCATAAGTTCCTCTGTTCCTTTTATTGTTGGATGGCTAATCCATTGAATAAGTCCCTCTGGTGCTCCTGCATGAACGGCTGCCTGCTGACAAATTTTCAATGCCTCGATAGTGCAGTTGACTGCTGTTGGATGAGGACTAAAGACAATGGCATTTTGCGCCTTTAGGGCAATTAGCGTTTTAAAAATGGCTGTAGCAGTCGGGTTCGTAACAGGTGTAACTGCCGCAATAACACCGAATGGATAAGCAATTTCCACCTGCCTTGCTACCCTATCCTCGTGTATAATACCAATTGTCTTTTCATGCCGAATGGCTTCATAGACACCTTGAGAAGCCAACTCATTTTTTATTTTTTTATGTTCAATAATGCCCATCTTTGTTTCCGTAACAGCTAATACAGCAAGATTTTCTGCCTGTTTATAAGCAGCTTGGGCAATGGCCTCTACAATTCGATCGACCTGCTCTTGCGTAAAGCTGGCATACATTTTTTGCGCAATCGAAGCGGCTGCTATTCCGTCTCTTGCCTCTTGTATCGAAACCAAATCTTGGTCTCTCACCATATGACGAACCTCCCGTCATGTAAATTTTTTTAGGGCAATTAAGTCGCTCGAATTAGCTACAGAGACAGTGCCTGATGATTGCTGGTGCAGACTTTGCCAATGCTGTAATTCATGCGTAGATAATGCTACATATGCAGGGGCAGTTGTTTGCTGCGTCTGATGTTGGTTTTCTTTTATTAATCGAAATGATTGCCATTCCTGTAATTCCTCATTTGATAACGTTTTAGAAGCTTGTTCAGGCTGAGAGCCTTGCGTTAGTTTTTCCAATACCAATTCAGTAATCTTGGCAATTAGCTGATTGTCCATATGCTCACTCCTTTTCGATTAGCATGGTGAGAACAGATTCGTCATACGCTTCAATAATTACGGTTGCATCAGGTAAATAATCCTTTGGGTATGTGGCACTAGGAATGATGCCAATTGAAAAGCACATGCCAGCATTTTTAGCAAAGAGCATATCTGCATTCGAATCGCCAATCATCACGGCTTTCTCAAGCGATACTTGAAATTGTTCCTTTGCCACATATGCTAAGTCTGGGAAGGGCTTACTGGATGTAGCTTGGTCACTTCCTAGAACGAAATCAAACAAAGCTAATAACTCTAGCTGTTGTAAATGTGATTTGGCTCGTGCCGTTTGATCAGCTGTAATCACCCCTAATTTCATCCCTTTATTTTTTAAGGTTATTAAGAGATTACGAATACCTGGTAATGCCTGTACCTTGCTATTTTCCTGCTGCGATGTGGCTAAGTTGGAAGCTGCTCTCGCAAGTGTTACCCCTCTGCTCCATGGGATTCCCTGCTGATAGAGTAAGAACGCCACGATCGTCTCAGCTTCTTGTATACTTCCAATAGCTAGAGGACTCGTTGGGTCAATCGTTGTTCCATTGTCATTAACCCCTATGTTTCTTAAAAAAGTTTGTAAGGAAAAATAGATCTCTAAGTCTGAATTTTCAGTTAAATTAGCATATAAATTTTTGGCCCAGGCAATCCATAAAGAATCCATTTCTATGATTGTTCCATCCTTATCAAAAATGACCCATTCCACTTTTGTCATAGAAAAACCCATCCCTTTATTTATTCTCGTATAGCCTCTATTGGCGATACTGGTGCTTGCACCTCTACCTGCACTGTAGCGTCCTTCGCAAAGCGTTCCTCTGGTGCATCCTCGTTAATATGGTGTCTTGCCCACACCCAATAATAGATCGTTGCCACAGCAAAAACAGCCAAACAAACGATGAAAAAAGTCAAATTCGCAAAGAAGCTCGCAAAGATAGCAATGACGGCTAGCACAAGTGAGACAATAGGCGTAAATGGATACAGCGGTGTCTTAAAGGTACGTACTAAATGAGGTTCTTTTTTACGCAAAATCAACACCGATAAATTCATCGTAATATACGATACTAATGCCCCAAATGTAGAAATTAAAATTAAATCATCTGGATTAAATAAAATGACTAACACTAACCCGATAAAGCCTGGCAAAATAATGGCCATATATGGTGTCTGACGCTTTTTATGCATCTTCGATAACATGCTTGGCAAATAGCCTGCACGTGATAAAGCATAGACCTGACGAGAGTAAGCCAAAATCACACCTGAAAAGCTTGCAATTAGTCCTACTAAGCCAACAGATGCTAAAATCTGCGCCAACCAATACGTATTTCCAAAAACAGCGGCAATCGCAGCTGGCAATGGATCTTCAGCAACCGTCATGACATCGATGCCAGCTAGCCCAATGGCAACAGTTGTTGTCAAAATGGATAAAATCAGCAAGGTCACCATACCTGAAATTAACCCCTTTGGCATGTCCTTCTGCACATCTCTCGTCTCCTCTGATAACATAGGCAACATCTCGATTGCTAGGAATAGCCACATCGCATAGGGCAATGCTGACCAGATGCCTTTAAATCCACCTGGTATAAGATCGCCATTCTCAGGGAATAAATGGCCCACATTAATTTGTGGTAAACCAACGAAATACATTAATACTAATAGCCCTAACGCGATAAAGACAAGCACCATTTCGATTGTGGCGTATTCCTTAATGCCAATAATATGAACCCCCATGAACAGAGCATACATAAAGGCAGCTGCCACCACTGTCGGTACGGCTGGAAACAAAAAGCTGATATAGCCCCCAATACCAATCGCGATAATTGGTGCGGCAATGACATATTGCAGCACGACACCAACTCCTGTAATAAAACCGATATAACGCCCCATCGCCCGTCGAGCAAAGGAGTAAGGTCCTCCTGCATAAGGTAACATCGTCGATAATTCAGAAATACCTAAGGTCATCGTTAAATACATAATCGCCATAAATAATGTGGCAATGAGCATTCCTAAAAAACCAGATTGACTTAAACCAAAATTCCAGCCAAAGTAGTTCCCAGAAATCACAATGCCGACGCCAATTGTCCATAAATGGATGGGTGTAAGGGCTTTCTTTAATACGATGATTTCATCCTTTTTCGAAGACATGTTATTCGCCACCTTTTATCGTTATTTAGTTGGTACAGTCTTGATACTTTTCTACATAGGCTTTCACTAAATCATCACTCTGAAGCGTGTAATTTTCACCAAGTAAGCGCGTTGTCTCATTATCACGACTTCCAATCCACGAAATAAGCTGTAGTCTTCTCATTAATATAAAAGTTGGAATCATTTCTTTTTCTTCGTCTGTTAATAATCGAATTTTGCTGTAGCCCTTAAGCCATGAAGCGATCAACTCATCAAGATACGGCATGTGCTCAATAAAGCTCACTGATGTGGCTAAATCATATAAAAACCACCCAAAACCACAATCATCAAAATCAATCACTTTAATTTCGTCCCCATAGATGAGTAAATTAGCTAAGCGTAAATCCGCATGGATAAGACCAAATCGTGTTTTCTCTTTCCCAAATGCCTCAAGCTTCTTTTGAATGATATGTGATGCTTCCTCATATAAAGCGATTCGTGCAGGGGTCATTCCTAGTCCATCCTGCCATCTCGCCCATTTTGGAGATTGACCTAGAATAGTGTCATAGTCCCATGTCATGCGCTGAAAGGCTTGGTAATAATCATGCTGCTCGATTGTGTGTTTATGGAACATGGCTGTAATTTCGCCTAATGTTTCAAATTGCTGAATTAAGTCATCTTCATTATTCTCATCAGGAGCATTGCCCTCCAAAAATGTAAATAATGTGCTATAATATATCGTGTCATTATACGAATGAGCATGTACGTAGTCACCGTCATCTGCTCGCATCGGTAGTGATACATCAATAGGAGATTGCTCATGGAGCGAGTTTAACCAGGCAATCTCCGCTTCGATCTCCTCTTTTTTATGGTAATTTGGTCGGCTGATCCTCAGAATATATTTTTTGCCCTGCCCATCTTCTACGAGATACGTCGCATTTTCGGAATAATCAATCATTTTACAAGATGCTTCTAGTAAACAACTAAACTCCTTTAATGCATCATTTGCTGCTTGATGAAAGTTGGAAAGGACCAATTCTAAATCTATGAAATCCATTTGACCCATCTAGAAAACCCCCTGTTTACTAAATTGACAAGCTTTCTTTCCTTTAATAGCGTGCAAATTTTACAAGCTGCGCTGCTTCTTTAATGCCCGCCTCACATTTTTCAAGCAATTCATCACAGTATGCTTTATCACATAATAGCCCTGGCTTAAATTGCAACACACGTGTATCCAGCATTGAATAAATGGCCCATACACCATGTTTGTACAAGGAGCTCATCACATATTTAGCCCCTTCAGGATGATTAAACTCTAGGCCCATAACAACGCCAAGCTGACGAATGCCCACAAAGAAATCAGGATATTGTTGTTGAATACGCTCTAAACCACTTCGTAGATAACGAGCAACATATTCTACATTCTTTACTACTTCAGGACGTTGGGAGATTTCTAATACTTTCATCGCCACTACACAACCTAGTTCTGCTCCACCAAATGTAGAAATATGAGCTAGTCCATCTTCTTCCATCCAGCCGCCTGCTCGTTCATTGACCACTGTAGCTGCAATTGGATAGATACCGCCACTTAGACCCTTTGCTGTCACCAGAATATCTGGTTTCACCCCATAATGCTCAATTCCCCACAGCTTACCTGTTCTCATTAAGCCCGTTTGCACCTCATCTGCAATATATAATGCCCCGTATCGTTCACAAAGTGATTTGACATCAGCCAAGTAATTAGCAGTGGGCAAGGGGAAACCATATGTCGCAGGAATAGTCTCGATAATTACGCTAGCTACATCCCCTCTAGCAAGCTCTCGTTCCATTGCCGCAAGATCATTGAATGGTACGTGCACAAATTCATGGGGACTGCCCTCACTTAAAAATGGTTTTGAATAGCGTTCATTGCCAAGCGAAACCGCAAGACCTGTGTGTCCATGATATCCATTTTTAATGGAAATCGTTTTTTTACGTTTTGTAGCATAACGCGCACACTTTAGAGCAACATCAATTGCTTCACTTCCACCACTAGAGAAAATAGAATATGTTAAGCCTTCTGGTGTGCAGGCTGCTAATTTTTCAGCTAACTGTGCACGTGCAGTAGATGGAAAATGATGATTACCAATGTCAAAATAATTGGTTCCTTCCACTAATGCAGCAATGACTTCTGGATTACGATGGCCAAGGTTATATGTTCCGCCATTGAGATGCGCATTCATTAATTTTTTGCCATCCACATCGTAGAAATAATAGCCCTCTCGTTTCCCGATAACGACATCGACACCATCGATTTGCCACTGTTTCGTTTTTCCTGGATTCCACCAGTCAATTGATTTTTGTAAGGTTGCCTGTTTATTTGCAAAATAGTCCATAGTTTCCACCTTCCTATACATTGACGTCATCCAACATTTCACCTGCAATGAATAATTCCACTTTTTTCTGCTGTAATCGTTCCTGCCATTGTGTGGAGCTCTTTTGATCTGTAATCACCATCGAAACGTCCTCTAAATGACAAATATGCGCAAATGTAGAGACACCAAATTTCGTATGGTCTGCTAAAATAATCGTATTTTCTGCCCGCTCTATTAATTTCTTTGAAATCGCTGCGCCTGTAATATCATAGTCGGTAATACCATCTGCTAACGAAATTCCGCCTGCAGCAACAAAGGCTTTATTTGCCTTTAGTTGATTAAAAAATAAATCAGCTAATGGACCTCCCATAAATTTTTGTCGATGTTCATATTCTCCTCCCGCAAAGAGCACCTTCCCTTGAAAGCATTCTGCGGCTAATGATAGAACTGGGAGTGAATTTGTGACGACAATGACGTTGGGCTTATCACCTAAATAACGAACGATTTCATAGGCTGTTGTACCATGACCGATAAAAATAACATCACCGTCTTCCACAATACTTGCAGCAGCCTTACAAATCCTTCTCTTCTCTATATTGTTAAGTGACGTTTTCTGTTCAAAGGTCCTCTCATACTTTTCCTTTGCCTTCACAGCCCCCCCATAGACTTTGTGTAGAAGCCCTTCCTTCTCCAATCGATCCATATCTCTACGTATAGTCTCGCCTGATACATTTAATAGCTGCTCTGCATCACTTACCTTCACTTTTCCTTCTAAATCTAAAATATCTAAAATCACTTTTTTACGTTCCTCAAACGAAAGAGACATACATCATCACTCCAAACACAAAGTTAAATCCAACAAAATCCACAAATCCAACACTTTATTTCTGTATTTATGTGGATTTGTTTTGAATTTTAAATAATAGTTTAACAATTGTCAATACTCTGAATCTTATTTTCTGTATGATTTTTTCTCTCTAAAGCCACTTATTTCTCTTAAGCGTAAAATGAAAACTCCACAAAAAACCAATTTCAGTTGTCTCCAACTGCTCTCTAAAACCTTTTTTAAAATATTTTTCTACAACTATTTTTTCCCATAAAAAATCCCCCTTCATGGTAGAAACCATAAAGGGAGATGACGAGATTATTTTGTTAATTCCTCTACAAATTCAACAGGTACGTATGTTTTGCCAGATTCTAATAAAGCAGGGGCTACTTTAAATTGGCGAAGCGCTTTATTATAACCATATTCTTTTTGACCTCGCGTAATTGTATACGAAAGGGCTCCTTTTGAAACAATGGCACCTTTTGGCGTTACTTCTACTTTAAAGCCTAGCTTTTCAGCGATTAAGCGTAGCGGCACCATTTTTGTCCCATCTACTTCGTAAAAGTCTTTATTGATAATTTCTTGAACCGCTGAATCAACTGGAGCTGGAGCTGGTTCTGGTGTTGGAACTGGATCCACTTCAACAGGCTCTTCCTTCTCAATTGTATCTAATACGATCACTTTTGATGGCGGTGTTTGAGCAGGGATGCTCATCGTTGCGATTGTGTAGAACACCACTAAATGCTGCTCTTTTAAATCGTCCACTTTCACAGCTTTGCCAGTAGCACTTGCTAGCTTCGTGTCTTCCCCAACATTTAACTTGAGGTTATTTTCAGTATCCACTAAATCTTTATTGAAGAAATCCACTTCCACGCTACCCATTTCTTCTGTTTCTACAATGATTACTTCTGGGTTGTATTGAGGTGGATAAATCGCAAGCATCGGCTTCTTGGCATATGAGTAAGCTGACACCTTATCTCCTTTTTGAAGCTTGGCTTCTTTTCCCATATTGTCAAAAACTAATGAGTCTTTATTGGCAATCACAATATTTGTATTGTCACCATCAACCACTGTATAGTATGTGGCATTTTCACGTACTTCTACGTTTTCAACTGTACCTGTCACTTTAATAAAAATAGGCTGCACTTGTTGCTCCGAAGTTTCTGCGTTAATCACAGTAGCCTCTCCTTCGTTCGCTGATGCAGTTGGAGCTCCAATCGCGCCCCCTAATAATAATGCTGACATAGCAAATGGTACGACTTTCGTCATTTTCATACAAAAAGCATCTCCTTCATTTTCCCGAATTCAATAAAGTAGTCGTGTTCACACGAAAAAGGTTACAAACTGTCTCCATTTTTATGGCTAGAGCTTTGCTTCCTCATTTTGAGCGATAGCGATTTGCGAGCGACTTCTCTTGAATATTCGATTTACTAGATGGCGGTGCTTTGCTTTTGGATATTCGCTTCTTCGCAATTTTATTCTCCCCCGATCAAAAGATAAATCTCAGACGATTCAGGATGCGCTGTAAGAAATACTGGTTTTCGCTTTGCTGGGTTCTTAGCTCGCGGGCGACGTCGGGGTGGTCAGTGATGACGCCGCTGACATTTTTTTCGATAAAGGTTTGCAGGGAGCGGTCGTCATTGAGTGTCCAAACAAATAAATCGGTCGGATGTTGCTTCAATTCTTGGATAAGCTGCTCCGTTACCCAGGATTCCTCCAGTGCGATAAAATCAACATTTTCCTCCATCGGTCCAATATTGAGTGCATAGACAATACCGACTCGCAAATTCGGCACCAATTTTTTTAATTGCGTCATTTTCTGTCCATCAGCGGATTGCACATAATAGGAATCTAGCACCTTGTATTTTCGTAGCTTCTCTACTAATTTAGGTAAAACATCTTCTGTTTCTTGACCATGCACCTTTAATTCGATTAGAAGCGCCACATCTAACGCTTTGGCAATTTCAATACAATCATCTAATGAAGCAATTTTATCGCTAAAGCCATTTTGATGAATGGTTAACGTTTTTAGTTCGCTCAGGGTCATATTCGCAATAACACCATTTTTACCTGCTAACCTTCGTAATGTTCGATCATGGAAGACGACGAATTCCCCATCCACCGTTTGTTGAATGTCGATTTCAATTAAATCTGCCCCCGCATTGGCTGCACTCACCAATCCACTAATTGTATTTTCTACATTGCCTGCTACATAGCCGCGGTGGGCAATAATTTTGGTATCTGGCGCATAGACACTTTTCTCTAATGAATTGATATTCATCATACTTAATACGAGAAACACAATGCCACTGATCAATAGTAATGGCTTATAGTGCCGCTTCCGATGTGTAGTTCCGCTCACTTTGCCTATAACTAGCGTATTATACGTGATGGCGACCATAACTTGTGAAAACATCGCCTGTAATAAACTAAATAGCACCACAAAGACCATTTCTAAAAAGGCTAGTGTCAGCCCAGCCGTAACCAAGGCTGCACTTGGCATTAAACGTTCAATTAAATAGAGCGGAAACGTAGCGACCACTGTGATACCAAGCATCATCAACAGATGACCTGTTAAAAGCATAGCTAGTAGCACGACTAGTTCAAATAAACCACGCTTGGAAAATCGCCAGCTTTGCTTAAAAGAACGCAAAATAGAGATGTTCGGCTGGATTGTAAAGATAGGTAACGTTAAGATACTTCGAATACCTATCATCACGATGATGCTTGCCACCGCAGCATATGCTAGCCTACCCGCTCGACTACTCATGATTTCTTCAGTTAGAAAATGTGGTAGGGAGATGGATTGAGTCAATGTAAGGGGTAGCATAAAGGAAGCTAGTGGCATTAATAGTGCTAAATAGACGATGAGAAATAGAACTTGCACACTAAAAAAATAGACAACCTTGCGATTTAATTGTTGCCATAAAGGAAGAAATCGGTAGCGAAGTCCTCGTTGCTGATGAAAGGCCATGAGAAATAGAAAGCCCATCTCATAATATACAAATAATAAAAACAGCAAAATTAATAGACAAATCATTATCATCACAAAGGGATGCGTCACAAAGCTTTGCCAATTTTGCTCAGTAATATGTGTAAACCCTGTTACTCGTAGCATGAGCTTCAAAACGATAGAGGTTACAGGGATCATTAATAAAAACTGAAAGATTCTAATTAATGCGAAAACCTGTACATAATCGAATCGATAAACATAAATATTATGGACAGCCTGTCGCATTACTTGTCCTGCCTTGTGCACATACTCACCCCTATCATGCTGTTAAAATCGCTCACTACTAACGTATGTTTTGACTGCTATGACCCATTCCTCGAAGCCAATAAAATAGCACTCCTCTACACCAAAGTAGGCGTCCATTTTTGTATTAATCGTGACATTCACCATTTTTTTGAAACTTTTTAGCAGGCCACCCTGTATATAACTAGATACCCACTACAGAAAGGAGCGCAAACATGAAATTCAACCTTGGTGATATCATTAGTACAACCGTTCTTTTATGTATGTTTCTAGCGATCTTTTTCGTAATGATCCATATGATCAAAAAAATGAAATCCACTGCCCCTGTGTCTCCTCCACCAACCATGCAACAGCAAGTAGAGGACTTATCAAAACGTGTGTCGACCCTAGAACAACAAGTAAAACAATTAACTGACAAACAATAGTCCCATAAAAAAATCGCTGGGAAGGATAACCTTCTCAGCGATTTTCATATACTATCTGACCATTCACAACCGTACATGCGACTTGAATATGTGGAAGCTGCTCCATCTCTACCGTAAAAACGTCTTCTTGTAAAATCGTAAAGTCTGCAGCAAAGCCTTCTGCAATTTTGCCACGCATCAATTGCTGTCCAATTATTTCAGCCGCTCCTACTGTATACAAACGGACTGCCTCAAATCGGGAAATTTTCTCATGAGGGTTATAGCCATCATGTGTTTCCTCAAAATTTCTTCTAGTGACAGCCGCATAAATACCATGCAACGGGTTTGGCACTTCAATTGGCGCATCACTGCCGCCTGCGACAATCAGCCCTCTGTCAAGAAGCGATTTTAAAGGATGTAAGCCCTGTGCGCGCTCCTCTCCAAGTCTCGATAGCTCTGCTTGGTATTCTCCCTGTACAAACTGCGGCTGCATATCCACTGCCACTGGTAATGCAGCTAGCTTGGCTAATAGTTCCTCATCGACTAAGCTACAGTGAATTACGCGATCAAGCTGACCTTCCTGAGGAGGATATGCCGCAAAAACGTCTAAAATCGTGTCGATTGCTAAATCCCCAATGGCATGCACGGCAACGGTTTGTCCATATTGACGTGCCAGCTGAACATAGCTTGTTAATTGCTCAGTTGTATGAATAAGCATCCCTGCATTGTCCGAATCATCGCAGTAAGGCTGACGTAGTGCAGCCGTACGACCTCCAAAGGCTCCATCAATAAAAATTTTCATCGCACCAAACTCCAAAAATGGTGAGGAAGCTAAATCCATCTTCGCAACCTCTTCAAAGACTGTATGATGCTGTAATACATGCACCTTAAAGGATTGCTGTGCCTCTACTATTTTGCGATAAGCCTGAATCGGCTGGCTTGGCGGTCCATAATAGCTTAAATCCTCTGAATGTCCCCCTACTAAACCATAGGATTGCAATGAGGTCACCGCCTTTGTCAGTGCATCCTCAATATAAGCAGGTGTAATATGTGGCATCTGGTTAACAATTAAATACAATGCAGCATCCTTTAGGATCCCTGTGAGCTGACCATCTACTTTGTCAATGACACCCCCCTCTGGCGAAGGAGTCCTATTTGTAATTCCTGCAAAAGCGAGTGCCTTGGAATTGGCTAGAATCAAATGATGACAGCTCCGTTTAATGATTAAATGAGCATCTCCAAGGGCATCTAGCTCTGCTAAGGTCGGAAAAACGGGCTCCTCAAATTGGTTTTCATTTAGTCCAATCGCAATGACCCATTCATGTGCTGACGCCTGAGCCATTCGCTCCTGAAGCTTCACAAGTAACGCCTCTTTACTCGTAACCGCTGATACATCAAGATGCTTGAGTTTTTCTCCGTAGCCAATAATATGTAAATGGCTGTCGACAAAGCCTGGATACATGATATTGCCCTCTAAATGTTGGATAGAAGCAGCTAGTGGCGACAAGCTCTCCACTGAGCCTGTCGCCACAATTTTTCCATCTTCAACAAGGACTGCATCTACTGTTTCACCAACCTGAGCCATCGTGTAAATCTTACCACCTGTCCATAATGTTGCCAAAACAATTCCTCCCATGTCCTATGCTATTGCTTCAATTAAGTGCGCTCTTTCTAAGCGACGTCGAACGATCACACCAATCCATGCTGCAAGTACCGCTTTGACGATACCAACCACGATAAATGGTGCAACACCACCCATAAAGGCAGCTGTCCATGTATAATCTGCTACAATTTTTAACCACACTGTCCCAAACGCTAATGTAACAATCATCCCAATGATATTCGCAATAATAGCTTGAGTAAATGTAATACCAAATTTATCTAAGTATAAGCCCATAATAATGGCTGTGGCAAGGAAGCCTACAATATATCCACCTGTTGGACCAACTAAAATTCCTAGTCCACCTGACATACCGCTAAATACAGGTAAACCTGCTGCCCCTAGTAAAATATATAATAGAATAGATAACGTGCCTAATCTTGTCCCTAAAATCGTCACGATAATTCCAACCGCTAACGTTTGACCAGTAATCGGGATAAGTGGTAGTGGGATTGTTACCTGTGCTAAAACTGCGATTATTGCTGCCCCAAATGCTGCTAACACATATTGATATGTACTTCCTTTTTTCAATGTAAAAAGCCTCCCCTTGTGCGTTAACTAATAATAAAAATAAGTTAACACAAAGATAAAGCAAATGAAAACCATTGTCAATCTATTTTAGAATAAAAAAAGAAATTGCTAGATTAGCCTAGCAATTTCTTGCCAAAATCATTACCATAAAGGTTCATTCATCGGGTCTTTCTCTTGTAGCTTAAACACATATGGCGCAATTTGATAATGGTAGAAGAACATGCCCACTAAAAAGAAAATGAGACCGATAACAAAATGATGGAAAACATGCTGTAGCATAATCAGCAGTGGCACTGGCATCGTCATTACACCACTGATTTGCATGGATTTTTTTGTGCGATATTGTTTTTGTCCACAATGAGGGCACACAATTTCACTATTTTTGCGATATAATTTACGTGCATCCTTCTCAGACCAACTCTCCCCACATTCAATACAAACAGGTAAACCATACCCCTTTTTCAATAGATAGCGTTTGACAATAAATGTAGCGCCTATAAAAATGCTCAGTAAAATCATTCCTCTTACATAATCCGAAGCAAATAGTGACCACCAATGCCAATTATCCGACTGTAGGCTAGCCGCCTGATGGCCTGAACTCTGTTGCCCCTTCTGTTGTGTCAGGATATAGCTAAAACCGATAACAAAAATAGTAAAGGTTGCGAAGACGATGCGATACGTCCATTGACCATCTGCTTTACGTTGAGCTTTTCGTCGTGCTTTCTCCGCGATTACCTGTTTGCGCTGCTGTGAGAGCTTGACATCTTGTAGCTCCTTTAATAGTTCCTCTTTAAATTGATTCATGGCGTAGCACCTCCCAATCAAAGTCACCCATTGCTGTTGCTAATTGTTTACGAGCTCGCTGTAATCTTGTGCGAATCGTTGCTTCCGGACAGTGTACAAGCTGTGCAATTTCCACTGTCGACATCTCCTCAAAATAATACAAAATCAAGACCTCTCGATAGGCAACTGATAATGTAAACAGTGCCTCCACCAGCTCTTTTTTTACAGTTTTCTCTAGCATCTCCTTTTCAGGTGTCATAGCTGTTGTGCGCCCCGTGATCTTTTCAAACAATGTCAGTCGTTTACTTTTCCAACTTCGTAAATAATCGTGACTTCGATTAACCGTCATTTTCACTAAATATGTACGTAAGGATGCTTCCTGACGAAACTGTCCCTGCTTTTGATAAAAGGCGATGAACACATCCTGCACGATGTCCTCCGCCGTTGCCTTATTTTTTACATATAGATAGGCGACCTTTAGTAAGTAATCACCGTGCTCCTCGATTATCTGTTCAATAGCCATCATTGCCCTCACCTACTTTCTACACTACTGACGGTCACCGTAACGAATGCGATTCATTTTATCAAAAAAAATCCGTAATTTTTAAATCATTACGGATTTCTTCAAGCTAAATACCTATTTTTTGCATAGTAGAGACAACTTTGACCATTCGATCGTCTAAATCAGTGCCTGTGAATCGAGGCAATCTCAATTCATTCACGATAGCGCCATCAGACATAAAAAGGATACGCTCTGTTCTTGCGGCAATCTTTGGATCATGTGTCACAAGCATCACCGCTGTGCCTTCACTATTGATGGAGGCTAATAAATCCATGATTTCCTGAGCAGACGTTGAGTTCAATGCGCCTGTGGGTTCATCTCCAAAGATCACCTGCGGTTTGCTAATCAAGGCACGGCAAATGCCTGCCCGTTGAAGCTGCCCACCAGACACCTGTGTAATATCTCGCTTTGCCAAGTCTGCAATCCCCATTTTGTTCATGATCTGTAGTGCCCTTTCTGTCAAGGCCCTGACATTTTTTCGCTCATCACGCATCGCAGGTAACAGGATATTATCAAGGATATTTAAGCTTTTTAGAAAGGTCGGCTGCTGAAAGACAAAGCCCATTTTCGTTCTACGCAAATCAGCCAGTTCTTTGTCACTTAATGTCGTTAAGTCCATGCCATCAAAGATGACCTGACCTTGATCAATACTGTCCATCCCGCTAAGGGCATACAACAGTGTCGATTTACCACAGCCTGATGGGCCCATAATGGAAATAAACTCCCCTTGATTGATGGCAACTGATACATCCAGTAAAACGGGATGCTGTTCTTTACCTACCTGAAACGTCTTTGCTATTTGCTCACCACTTACGATATTCATAGGTTCTACTCCTTTATATGCTCAATAATTTTTACCTGCCCTGCCCTTGACGTACCAAATAGCGTAGCTAGCAGAACAACGCTTGTAAGCGCTAGTGGGCAAAAAACATACGCTGCTAGTGGATTAATCATAAAATCAAAGGAAGCCGCCCCGAATGAGGCAATGACCGTACTAGTTAAATATTCACCTAACGTGTTTGCGAGCAACGTCCCCATCGAGATAGCAAGCAGTAATACAAAAATCGAACGTGCAGCATATTGTGTAGCTATATCGACATTCGTGAATCCCAATGCCTTCATGATAGCGATGGGCGCTTGATCCTTCGCAATCAGCATATTCATAAATAATAATGTCACGAGCACACACAGCAATAAGGCAATGACGAGTGCTGCACGAGCTGCCTTTTCGATGGCATGAATCGTCATACCAAAAGTTTGAGAAATATAATCATCAATACCTGACACTTTGGCAAATGAGAAGGTTTTTGCATATTCCGCCCTTTTATCTGCAACAAGGGATGGATCTGCCATCGTACTATAGACGACACTCCACATGCTATCCGTAGAATGGTCAGAGAAAGCTGCCTTCGCAGTCTTGCCTCCATTGGTAATATCTGAATAAATACCGCTAATCCTCAAATTTTTCTTCTGTCCATTAATGACCACTGCTAAACTATCGCCAACCTTTTTTTGAAGCTCCTCTGCATTGAGCACCGAAAGTGCCACTTCATTAGGAGCAACTGGAGCCTCTCCGTGTGCATATTCTAAGGGGAAAATCGTATGGTCACCCAGCTCTATTTTTAGGTTTTGCGCTGTTCCGTCCTCAGCAATCGTTGTGAATTTTTTTGTTGTCAAAACAGTGTAATTCTTAATGGCTGTGTCATGCTCAAGCCTATCCATCACCGCTGCCACTTGTTGTTCATTTTGCTTGCCTTGTGGGATATCAATTCGGATGTCACTGTTCCCAATACCCATATACGTAATAAAGCTTTTAGCTGCAATTGTGTTGTGTAAGTTTTGAGGGACGATGATAATAAATGTTGCCAATACTAATACTGCGAGCATTGTCGCATAAAGTGTTTTTCGTGATAGCACATCCTTTATGCCAAGGAAAAGATTAATCGGTAGCCTTTTATTGGCGCTGAGGTTCAATAATTTTGCATGTTGCCCTTTTCCTTGCATTGTGCCAAAGCGCAGAGCCTGCGTGGCTGATAGCTTGCGAAACTGTTTCAGTACCGATTGTACATAGCCCATAATCACGATAAACACGAGCAACAACCCCAGACCTGTGAACAACCAAATGAGTGAAACATTGTCCGTTTCTCCCATGAACAGACGGATATTTTCTAATAGAATATCTCGAAGGAAGAAGGAACAGGCAAAACCGAGCATACAACCAATCACAGCTATAACGCCATATTTGGCTAAATACATTTTCTGAATATCTGCCACTCGTAGGCCAATTGCTTTCATCACACCGATTTCTCGAGTATCCTCTTCAATTTTAGTGAGCAATGTAAATCGAATACACATAAACGCAATAGCGACTACAAGGACACTGATGAGCAAGATAACAGCAATCATAAGCCCATCTGATATGGCATTCAGCATTTGAAAAAGCTTATAGGTAATGGTTGGTCCATTTGCTTCTAACCCTGCACTTGTATAGGCTTCTTCAAAATTCTTTAAATCCGCCAAATTTTTCAAACGAAACTCAATTAAATATTCAACTGTTCCCGCTTCCTGGATTGCTGCATAATCTTGTTCACTGACAAGAAAGCGTTTGGAGGAAGCCAGCATTGAGTTCATCTGTGAATCCCTTAGAAATCCAGCTATTGTAAAGGTTTGATCTTGAACGATGACAGTATCCCCCAAGTCGGCAATACCGTCCTTCCAATAGCTTACAGGTACATAAATATCACCATTTGCCACTTCAATCACATGACCATCAAGATCAAGTAAATAATCAAATTTCTCACTTTGTGTGCTGAAACCATTGTCCTGCACACTATGTGCCAATGTGGTACCCGCAATATGGATCTTTGAGCCCTCCACATTTAGAAATTCATTCATTTGATATTCATCTACATATTTATTTTGCTCTGCAAATTCAGAAAGCCGCACTTGATCGATTTCCCCTGCATGCATCTGAAGAAAATGAGACGTTTCTGCTTGTTTCATCAGTGTGTCAATTGCGCTTGTCAAATGGACCATAAGTACTGCTGATAGTGTGACAAGTAAAGCTGCTACCGCCACAAATAGCATGGTCATACCTGTAATTAGCTTGCTATTTGCCATATCATTTCGCACAATTTTCCAATACATAAGTCACCTCTTTGTATATTGTTAATCGCCATCAAATCTAACAAGACCTAAAATATTTAGTTCGGACTGCCTTCTCCTTTATTTCCAAACATTTGCATCATATACAATAAGCTACCACTTTCCACCCCTAGCATTCGTTCAATATTAAAAATCAATGCCGGAATACGAGCAGCTCTTTCCTCATCTGTCATCAAGACGAGATCATCATCGAATACCGTATTGGTATAAGCGATAATCATTTCCATACACTCATAGGGATAAGGCGTTTGGTAAATACCTTGCTCAATGCCCTCCCGAATAATGGCAGTAAGGATTGGTGGCACTTGATTGATGACCACTTGCTGTATTTTACGGTGCATCAAGGCATTTTGCGGCCTATGAACATGCTCCATCATTTCCTGTCCACCCTGTTCATTTTGCATATTCAATGCCATGACAACGCGCAATATCCGCTCATTTACAGCTATAGTCTTGTCTGCTGCAACGGTTTTCGCCTTTGCGAGCATTGTGCTTGTATAACGCTCAATGAGCGCATCCATAATATCTTCCTTAGATTTAAAGTGATAATAGAGGGTGCCTCGAGCAATGCCTACTTTTTCCAAAATATTACTCGTACTAGTGCCATCAAATCCCTTCTGTGCAAATAATTCATCCGCTGCATCTAATATTTCATTTCTGCGTTCTTCCGCTTTTTTTATTTCTCTCATAAGACAACTCCTTATAATTGACCGACTGCCTGTCGATATATCTTTTCTTTATCCTAGCATAGGACTACTTCTGTTGGCAATAATTTCTACAAAAAAAAGAATCTGCTTTACGCAGATCCTTATTTTTGTAGTTCCTCGTTCTTCCGATATTCCAAAATATCGCCAGGCTGGCAATCCAATGCCTCACAAATAGCCTCTAATGTTGAAAAGCGGATGGCTTTGGCCTTGCCGTTTTTTAAAATCGAAAGGTTCGCCATCGTGATGCCAACTTTTTCTGAAAGCTCTGTTACACTCATTTTTCGTTTCGCCAGCATTACATCAATGTTAATGATCATTGCCATAGTATTCACCTCAAACCGTTAGATCATTTTCTGATTTGATATCGATGGCATTTTTTAGAAGCTTTTGCAGCACTGCAGCAAAGACTGCCACGACAAAGGAAGCAAAAATAATGACCATTCCGATAAGGATAAGACCTGGGGCATCGTCTACTTCCGCAGCATAGTATATCAGTGGCATGCCAACCACGTAAACACTACTAATAATAATTGCACAATATTTGATCTTGATTAAAGCTTTGACAGACAGCTCTGAAAATGCAATGTTTTGGTCAATATAGCTTAATAGTTTGATCGTCGTAAATAGCGCAACAAAATAAGCAATAGCCGTTGCATAGACGCCAATTAAAGCAACAATGGTTAAAATGGGAGAATGCTCCACTGTATTCAAAGCAACACGAGGCACCACCCATACACATAAGGCAAGAACGGGTATACCTATTAGAAAAACAGCTATCTTTAAAAAGAGCGTTTCTCGTTTCATCTTACGCACCTCTTTTATTTATTCTCCTGTTTAATTTATCATATAATTTATCGTTTTTCAATAAATTTTTATTCCAATTCAAGATACTTTATAACACCCATTATTTGGTTTACTTTACTTTTTATTGTGCTATAATCAATCCAACCATTGAAAAGGGGGTATTCGATGATTTATTCGCCAACCGAAAAGACGATAGAAACGACACGTTTAATACTTCGACTTTTTACGCAAGCAGATGCACAGGAAGTAAGTGTTTTATGTAACAATTATGCGATCTATAAAAGCACATTGAGTTTACCTTATCCTTATACATTAGAATGTGCATTATCATGGATTTCCACGCATCAACAAAACTTTGAGGAAAATCGAAGTTACGAATTTGCGATAACAGACAAACAAAGTGGACAATTATATGGAGCGATAGGACTGTCAAATCAATCCCAACATCAAAGAGGAGAAATCGCTTATTGGATTGGAGAGCCCTATTGGGGTAATGGCTACGGAACAGAGGCTGCTCAAGCGATGATTGAATTTGCATTTCAGGTGAAACAGTATCATCGTATTTATGCCCGGTATTTCCAATCTAATCCCGCCTCTGGGAAAATTATGGAGAAATGTGGCATGCACTATGAGGGAACCTTAAAGGAGCATATTTATAAAAACGGGACTTTTGAAGATATTGTGTTTTATGGCTTGCTTAATCCATCACACTAGCAACACGTTTACGAAAGAGGCACTTTCCGCGTAGATATGCCTCTCTCTCTTTTAAATACCATTTCCCACATCGCAATAATGATTATAGTGCGTAATTTGGTTGCGGCCGTTACGCTTTGATTTATAGAGCGCTTCATCCGCATGCTGGATAAGCTCCTCTACTTTCTGAATTTTGCCATGATCATTCGTACTGACACCAATACTAAATTCCAACTGAACCGTTTGATTATTCACTGTTAGTGATAGTGCCGTTAAGGTTTGATACAGGTTGTCAGCCAATGTTTGCACTGATTCACCTTCCTTTACTTGACTCAACACAATGAATTCATCCCCCCCAAATCGGGCAACAATGGACTCAAAGGGCTGAAAATAGTCCTGTAAGGTTTTGGCTGTATTCGTCAAAGCATCATCGCCAAATAAATGGCCATTCATGTCATTGATTTCTTTAAAATGGTCTAAATCCACCATCATCAAGGCCAATTGCTGATGATTTTCAGTCGCCTTTTCGACCATCTTTTTGGCCTGTTCATCAAAATAGCGACGATTGTAAATATTCGTCAGAGGATCAATATAGGCATTTTTTTCAAATTGCTTCTTATGATTGTTATATTCCATTTCAAACAATACATGTGAATAGTTTTCACGCTGGATTTCTAACAAAATATTTATATATTCCTTTTGTATCGCACATAATACAATTTTATTGCCTTGCTCCTCAATTAGCTTCACTAAAGAATTATAAATTAGTTGAAGTAGAGAAAGGTCATTGTTTTGTAAAGCATAATGCTTTGTCTTTTGATATAAATCTATGGCCTCACTTATACGTCCCTGTCTTTCACACAGGAAGGCATAGGCATTGAGTACCTCAAGTTGTACTTTCGAATAGGGTGGATGATGAATCGTTGCCATTAATTCTTGTAATATCGTATTGGCTTCCTCAAATTCTTCAAGCCAAATAAGTGCAACAGCTAGGTTTGTCTTCGGATGGATAATCCCTGTATAAGGCTCTTTATGCTTCATTTCAAACGCATTCGCATAATATAAACTCTTTAAGGCAAATTCCTTAGCTGTCCGATAGCTTCCCATGGATATTTCTAAGTCGCTCAGATTGTTATAGATTTTCCCCATGCTCTCCACGTGCTGGATTGCTTCAGCAATTTTTAAGCCTTTCAGCATCAACTCTTCTGATTTCTTTAAATGACCAAATGTTCCCCAATAAATGGCTGCTAAATTGTAATATTGAATTACATCAATATCGTTGCCATGTTGAAAAGTTAACTCACGATATTGTTCAAGAACACTTATAGAAAGCTGTAAATCACCCGTTTGAAAATAACTGGCACAGCTATAACGTAATAGAAGGATAGCCTTATCATACATTTCAAGCTTAATGGCACTTTCAATTGCGGCACTACTTATTTCTATATATTCTAAAAAACGATCCGCATTATATAACTCATTAAGCGTAATCCATAGTTCTTCAAATTCTTGTGCGTTCATACCGCCCCTCCTTTTCTTCATCCTTACTTCTTTAATACTACCTTTGACCTTAAAATATTACAATTCTTTGGACTCATTTATTTTTTCGACATTAAGTAATTCAGCCTAATAAAGAAAATCACTGTGTATTTTTTCCTACATTCAATTAAAGGTTATTTTAACATGGTACTTTCACTATAATTTTCCCCTAAACAAAAAACAAGCCTCTTTCAAGAGACTTGTTAAGATTCTTCTATGCCTAGGATGGCTATTAATGCCTTCGCTCTGTTGGCACTAAGGTGAATTTCTCCGCTTCCAGCCTTTTGGAGATAAATTGAACCGCCATAGCCCTTCCACATTTCAATACGGACGCCTTCTACTTCAAATGAATATTCGGGTGGCCTTTTCATATAATTTGCGGGCTGCCAAGGGATATCCTGTAAAAACTGAGCGACCTCTTTGTCATTTTCTAGCTCAAGCTTTTTTGTAATGGTCGGCTCTAGCTTTTCCAGTTTAGATAATAAACCATATTTTCTTACGACCCCGTTTTCCTCTATACTGCCTGTTCCCATAGAAGTTAAAGTAATATAATCCCCCTGCTTGACAGGAAAATCGTCCAGCACAGGATACCAATTGGCCTGTTCATATTTTTCAGCAAGCTGTTCTTCCGTCATATGATCAAGGTCCTCGGGAATCACTCCTTCAATAAATAAGAAAACATTCGATTCAACCTTTGCAACTGTTCCAACCATTGAAGAGCCATGTGAACTGGTCCGTATGACGATGTTATGCTCCTCTTGAAAGGCTGTTGCCTGATCAGTATAATGCGCTTGGAAATATCGTTTGGCATCAATATTGGCTACTTCTTGGTAAGCATAAAAAGTTGGATATTTTTCTTTATAGAAGGCATATAGCTTTGTTCGCGTTGTATACATCGGCAGTAGGGGCTCGAGATATGTTTCAACATACTGTTTCGGTGCTAATCCCTGAAATAGTGCTTCGTATTCAGATGCTTGATAAAGCATTTCCAACTGTTCTACCTGCTTCTTTCTCTCCGCCTCTAGCTCTGCCTTAGAATAATCAATTCCTAATGATTTCGCAAAATAGTAGGCGGCAACGAGCTTCTCATACGATAGATAGGCTTCCTCTTTATAAAATTCCTGCTCTTTCCCTGGCCACATTAGCCGATTAATCCGTTCGAAATGCTCAAGCTGTCTTTCATGAAATAGTGAGGTTGTTTGCTCTGTTTCGTTCGTAAGAAGCTGCACCATCATAAACCCCACCACACAAAGTGTCAGTAGGATGGTTAATAGAGTGAAACGAAATGGCTTCCTTCTATTGATAGACTGTTGTAGTACTTGTTTTTTGACTCGTTCTTTGCTTGCTGTCATATCACCAGCGACTTTGAGTAATTCCTTCTGTATCTCATTCATGTCTAAGCACCTCCCATTCCTCCTGCTTTAGATGAGGCTTTAATGCTTCTCTTGCCCGCTTCAGTCTTGTTTTCACCGTATTCTCCGCAATGCCAAGTAGCTGGGCAATATCACGAATTTTCATTTCTTCAAAATAATAAAGGATAATAGGCTCCCGATAGGTAAGTGAAAGCTTTAAAATAGCTGCCCCAATGTGAGACCGTTCCTCTGCTGCCACGAGCTCATCTCGTTGTCTATTCCCCTGAATAGGAAATATTTTTTCTTGTAATAGTAATTTCTTATAATGCCAGCTTTTTAAATAATCCTTGCTTTGATTAATCGTTAGAGTGGATAAATACGCACGCAACTGCCCGCGTTCTTCATAACCACGCTGAGAAAATTTAATAAAGACCTCTTGCACAATATCCTCTGCGGTTTGTCGGTTTTTTACATAAAAATAGGCGAGACGTAATAAATGTGCTGCATGTTCTTCGATCATTTCCTCAAGTATGCCGTCCACCTCCCCTTCTTACACTATAAACGACTGCCACTGAATGACCGTTTCATTTTTTTAAATTTTTTCCTCAAGCACCTTGACCTTGGAGCATACTCCAATGTTAGGATGAATTTAGGAGGTACTTACATGAAAATTAAACAATTCGCCGAGAAATTTCAATTAACAACTGATACCGTTCGCTACTATGAAAAAGAGGGACTCTTACAGCCGCAAAAACAAGACAATGGCTACCGTGTGTATGATGCCATGTGTGAACATACAATGAAATTTATTATCGTTTTACGTCAGCTAGGCTTTACGCTTCAAGAAATTAAACATTTACTGACACTCGAACAAAAGCCTATTTCAACAGCATGTAATGAAGAAACGGTACAGCTATTTTCCACAAAGATTGCCCAAATTGAGCAGCAACTACGATTCTATCAGCATGCGCTTCATTCGTTACAACTGACAAAAACGTTAATGGCTGACGGACAATTTGAAGAAAATCAAGAAAAAATTGCCTTACTCATTGAGGATATGTATCAAAATTTACTGGAAGGTCGTGGTTAAATGTCACTACGTAAAATCATCTCAATCGAATATATCCTTGCTTTCATCATCACAGCTTCTTTCTATGGTCATCTAAATTTTCCATGGCTTTATTTTATTGTGTTTTTATTGCTCCCAGACATCACCATGGTTGGCTATCTCATCAATACAAAAATAGGCGCTCTTTTCTATAATATGGGGCATAGTTTTGTGCTACCTGCCATGTTGATGGTGATTGGTTTACTAACGACTACATCAATACCTCTGATGGCTGCCCTGATTTGGCTCGCACATATTTTCTTAGATCGCGCACTTGGCTATGGTTTAAAATATGATGACGCTTTTAAGAAGACACATTTACAGCAGATTGCGTAATGAGGAGGAAAGTATGGCTAGCCATTTAACACTGCGATTTTTAGTTGAAATGGGTTAGAAAAATCTCCTAATTAAATGCTCTCTTGGGGTGGGATTACCATTATTCATCATCGGAATATGGAGTTGCTCTCTTTAAGCTAGCTGTTCGTGCTTTGTATGAAACAGGCAGAACACTAATTACAAGCATGGTCATTTTCAGTCAACTAGTCTCCTTTCTCTTGCATCAAAAAACCAGCCGCCCTGCACAAACAGGTGGCTGGTTTTAGCGAATTAAACTAATAATAGTATGTGGTTCATGTTTTATATCGTCATATTTATTGACCATATCCAACACGATAGCTCCATCCTGTGTTATAGCATACACCCAGACGGCATGAGGATTTTGTTCTACATAATCCTTCCATGTAAATACTTCTGTAATTTTCGTTTGACGAAGTTGTGCACCTTGCTCTATCAGTTCATTGAGCTGATGAATATCATACTGTGCATCGACAAGAAGCTGTCCCCCGTACTTCCGTGAGTAATTTTTAGGGTCTGTAGAATGTAAAGCCGTTTGAAAAATATTGAGACGCCCTAATTCTGGAACAAAGTCTGCACAAACAAGGACATTATAGGCGTCCTGCTTTGTTGCTACAATTAGTTGATCATATGGGGTTAAATCAACATAAAACTCAGTATGCTCGCTTAAAATATCACCTGTTTCCGTCTTAATACCATTTTGTCGAGCAGCAGATAAATCTTCCCATGCACGATCCATCATCAACACATCAATTCCGTTATTTTGCAGTGACGTTGCGAGCTGTGTTGTAAATGGAGAAGCGCCTACAATCACAATACCCTTCCCAGTGGAAGCTTGTAGATCTAATTTTTTCGCAAGCCAGCCAATGCTAAAGCCATGGGCAACCACTGTCGCAAAAACAAGTGCTAATGTGAGCGCTGTTAATAATTGTGCACTTTGAAAACCTACGTCTTGTAGTGCCGTTGTAAAGTATCCTGAAACGGTTAATGCTACAATCCCTCTCGGTGCAATCCACCCAATTAAGGCCCGTTCTTCCAATGTTAAGCCCGTATTAATGGTCGCAATCCAAATCGATAACGGTCGAACAATAAACATCATTGCTAGCACGAATAGTAGCATACGCCAATCAACGATTTGCCATAACGTATCGATGGTTAAAGACGACGTCAGCATAATAAAGACACTTGAAATTAAAATAACCGAAATATTTTCTTTAAAATGCAACAGCTCATGATGACTTGTTAAATGCATATTTGCCATCACAAGCCCCATCACTGTCACAGCCAATAAGCCCGTCTCGTGCATGATGGCATCGCTTAGGGCAAAAACAAGTAAAATAGTAGCAAGTAACAGAGGTGATTTCAAAAACTCTGGAATTAAACCACGCTCCAAGCATTGCCCCATTACATAACCGACGCCCCCTCCTAACAGGGCGGCTAAAAAGGCGGAAACAAAGAAAACGGTTAGAGATGTCCCACCTTCTAAATGATATATACCCAAAACGATCTGATACGCAAATAGCGCTAACAATGCGCCAAAAGGATCTACAACGATGCCTTCCCACTTTAAGATAGCTGCTGGTCGCTCCTTCAATTTTGCCTGTCTCAATAAAGGCAAAATAACGGTTGGACCTGTCACAATAAATAATCCACCAATGACAAAAGAGACTGGCCATGATAGCCCTGCAACAAAATGTGCGGCAGTAGAGCCTGCAATCCAAGCGATGGCTGCCCCTACTGTGGAAATACGCAATATGGACTTCTTAAAGCCACGTATTTCTCGAAAATCAAGGCTTAAACTTCCTTCAAATAATATAACGGCAACTGCCAGAGAAATAATGGTATGAAAAATAGGGCCAAATGTCTCTTTTGGAGACACTAACCCTGTAAACGGACCAATAATTAGCCCAGCGATACTCATAATGACAATGGCAGGCATGCGAAAACGCCATGCTAACCACTGTGAAAACAAACCGATAAAAATAATAAAAGGTAACTGAAATAGTAAATTGTCAAACATATGTACCACCTACAATATCCTAGAATAAATGTATATTCCCTAATTTTAGAAGGACTAAACCTGTTACCTTACATTATGTACGTATTGTGCCAAAATTATCACTTTACCTCATCATGATCATGAACGTAATCACATTATAAAGCGCTGGTGCAACCAAAGCGAAAGCTAAACACACCACTGCAGCCCATTTTGTGTTCTTAATACCACGATCATCGCCTGTCTTTAGATGATAAAAATAAGTTAATGTGAAATAAAAGCATAAAATCATAAACAAGGGGAAAATGAGTTGTTGAGCAAAGCCATGTAGAAATGTAGCCACTGAAGAAACCTCCTATTAATATCCTCTTTATATAAATATTGTAATATACCAACTCTATTTCTACCATAAAAAAAGCAGGATCCTCCACTCTGATCCTGCTCCTAATTATTTAGATGAATCTTTTTAACAATGATTCATATAGACCCACCATTAACAATCCAATTAATATTGGAATGAGGGATGTAAAACTGAAATAAAAGCCTACATCCTGATATTGTCCCGTAAAGTGAAATTGTAGCCAAGACACCTCATATGTTTCCCCTACCCCATATAAGAAAATAGTGGTAAATAAAAATAATGCCAGACATTTTAGTCCTTGCGCTTTTTTCATAGTATCACCTCATTGTACAACGGTCATTTGTTGCGCATAGCTTAAAAGATCCTCAACTGTTAATTCTGGATTTTGCCCAACCATACTATATTGGTAGCCGTTTTCTTGCCAAGCAAGGGAACGGAAATTTTCACCATCCATAACAGTGCCTTTTTGTCCTCGAATATCTATTTCTTTTTCATTTAAAATGGGACCAATATCTGCAACACTAGCATCTGCTTTAAAAATCGTGACGAAAAAGGCTAGCTCTCCATCTAAAACATAATCGAAAGAGTATTCTGGTCGTTCCTCTATCCCTTTAACCATGGATATGTTGTCTAACGTTAGACCATTTACTTCTGGTACTAATAAAAACTTTTCAAGCTGCTGCTTTACGTCGTCCAATGAAACGGATTCAGAAGTATCCTGTCCGCTAATTTCCTGAATCGTTACATCCTTTGGTAGATCTAGTGTAAATTGTTGAGCATCTATTTTTTCACCAAAATTAATCTTAGAATATTCAGTGAGCATATGAGTCCCTGCACTATCTGTCTTCATTTTTAATGTCAGCCAAGTCTTTTTATCAATCCAAGCTTCAATATCGCCGAATAACGATTCCGTATTCTTCGTTTTTGCGACGATTTTATAGGTATCTCTACCTACAACCTTCTCTTCTCCTGCTATCTTAATATCATGCGTATCTTTAACCATATTAAAAATAAGCTGTACCTGATCTTTAGGTGATTGCAAGCTGTCTAATTCAGGTTGTGAATAATCCATTGTGTAGGCTGTCTTTTCAGTGACATCATAGCTAATCACTTTAGCATCATTTTTGACTGTGATAACATGTTCACCATTATCGCCTGTCATTTCTATCCGTCTATTGCTATCCTTTACCCATTCCTTCACTTGAGCTTTACCACCTAGCTCTCCCATATCTAACGTATATTCGCCATAATAAGTGAGTGGCTCTTTCGATTCTTGAAGGGCTTGGTCGATAATTTCCTGAGGTGTATAAGTTGCCTCTGAATTACAGCCCACCAAGCTAAATGTCATAACAGCAATTAAGCCTGCTGCTCGGCAAGATCTTTTCCAATTCATCATTCATTTACTCCTTTATAAGGTGGTAGCCAGCAAATTACTGCTGTTCCAATGTTCTCTCTAGAAAGCAGTTCGACAGTACCCCCATGTTTTTCAATAATTTGTTTTGTAATATTTAAGCCTAGTCCTGTTCCTCGTTCACCAGCCTTTGATCTCGCATAATCTGCTTGATACATTGGCTCGAATAATTTTACAATGTCCTGTTGTGGTATGCCTCTTCCGTGATTTTGCACAATTATATACATGCCTTCTTGCTTGTTTAAAGCAAACTTCAAGAAATCAAAGCCCCATTCGGGATCATTTCCAGCATTGACTGCGGCTAAGCCTATTGTTGTCCCCTTTTCCCCATAACGCCAGGCGTTGCTCAATAAATTATCAATGACACGCTGAAGTTGTTTAGGATGCACAGCATAGAGTCCATCCACTGCACAGAAGACTTTTAATGTAAATCCTTCTTCCTCACATAACGGTTCATAGTCAGACAAGGCCATGTCAAAAAATTCTTCTCCATCCACAGCAATGAGCTCTAATGTATAGTTCGTTGATTGAAGTAAGGTAAACATCATTAAATCCTCTAGCATATGCTTCATCCGATCTACCTTCGTAACGATGACCTGCTGATATTCTGCCACCTGCTGTTCTGATAAGCCTTTATTTTGTAAAGATTCCGCATAGGCTTGGATGGCTGTAAGGGGTGTTTTCAAATCATGGGAAATACTTGCAATCATCATTTCTTTTTGCTGTTGTTCCGCTTTTAAGGAAGCCCGAGTCTTTTCAATTTCAACCTGCATCGCCTCAAATGTTTTGGCGAGTGCCCCAATCTCATCTTTTCTTACGCTTAGAGTTGATTTAACATGCTGACCTTTCGCAAAATGACGCATGTGCTGCATCAGTTCACCTAATGGCCGATTCAGTTTCCGATGAAGCAACAAGATGACAGTTAAATAAATGATAAGAAACAACAGGATCGTGCTTGCGATGACAAGCCATGAACGCTTTTCTACACCCTTTACCCAATCTGTTCGTAATAATTGAATTTCATAGATGCCAAGCAAATCACCTTTTAGATATACAGGCTCCTTGTATGTAAAGGCGTTGTATGCTTGCTGTAAATCATATAAACCATTTAACATGCGCTCTTTCCCTACATAGCCTGTTAGCAAAGGGTTGGAGGAATATAAAACATAGCCAGATTTCGTATAGAGGGTAATCGCCAGCTTCTCATTGGTAAGTTCCTCTATCTCCTCAAAATCGGCATTTTTTTGATAAAGCACTGGATTGTCAACGACATCTTTTACCTGATTTAGCTCTGTCCACTTGTCAAAGTACTCCGCCACATTTTTATCTTGGTAATAAGCATTAATCCACACATAAAGGCTATAAGCTCCTACTATGGGTATGACCATTACAATAAAAAACATAATTAGTAACCACGCTTTTATTTTCATAATGGTTCACCAATAAAACGGTAGCCCTTACCCCACACAGTTTGAATGAAATTTGGGTTTTTCACAGAATCCTTGAGCTTTTCGCGCAATGCCTTGATATGCACTGTGACAGTATGAGTGTCCTCTAACGTTGCTTGCTGCCAAATATGCTGATACAGTTCTTCTTTTGTAAAGGTTTGACTCGGATTTTTAGCTAGCAGCCTAACAAGGGCAAACTCCTTTTGAGTTAATGCAATTTCTTGCTGATAAACACATACTATTTGTCGTTGCCAATCTATTGTTAAACCATTCGCATAGGCAGTATGCTCTTCTATCACGTCTTGTTTGTGGTAGCGTTGCCAGCGTCTAAGATGAGAGGCAACTCGTGCCTTTAATTCTTCTAAGCTAAATGGTTTAGCGATATAATCGTCTGCCCCCTGCAAGCCCTCCACCTTATCCGCATCTTCCTTGCGGGCACTCATCATTAGGATTGGCACATCACTCTCCCAACGGATATTTTGACAAACCGTTAACCCATCCATTTCTGGCAGCATCCAATCCACTAGCACTAAATCGAAAGGTTGCGTTTGAAAATCTCCCAGTCCCTCAAGGCCCGTAGTAGCCCATGTCACACAATAGCCCTCCTGTTCTAGCGTATCCTTCACAATGCGCCCAATCGCTGTATCATCCTCAATCAGTAGTAATTTTTCCTTCATCATTTTCCTCCTGCATTCACCTTACTACGGAAAAAACGGTTTTCTCCGAACTTTACACTTTCTTTATAATTACCTTAGAGCGTATCCGCACTTTATACAAGGGGAGGAGGCTACCGATTTCATCGAAGTAGTTTTCTTCCTGCCCGGGCTATCCTTCACTTTGCCGGTTCTATCCACTACATCCTTCATTTTTATCCTATTTTCCAGCACAAAAAAAAGGAATGCACTGTGATTGTGCATTCCTTAGCGAACTAGAAAAATAAACTTAGAATATAGTAAATCAATGCTGCCATGACAGCAGAGATTGGCATCGTGATGACCCATGTTGTAACGATTTTACGTGCCATCCCCCATTTAACGCCTTTAACACGATGTGCTGTTCCGACACCCATGATGGATGAAGAAATAACATGTGTTGTAGAAACTGGTAAATGGATTAATGTGGCACCAAAGATAATCGATGCAGAAGCTAAGTCTGCTGCTACCCCATTTACTGGGCGGATTTTCATGATTTTACCGCCAACCGTTTTGATAATTTTATAGCCTCCGACAGATGTACCAAGACCCATCGCAGTTGCTGCAGCAAAACGTACCCAGAAAGGAATATCATCTCCTTGGTGTAGGCCGCCGGCGATTAGCGCCAAGGTAATAATACCCATTGCCTTCTGCGCATCATTTGTCCCGTGTGTAAAGGATTGTAAGGCTGCTGTCCCAATTTGCATTGTACGGAAGCCTTTATTCGTTCGATATAAATTCATATCTTTGAAGATGACTTTTAATAATGTCATCATCAGGAAACCAGCTGCGAACGCTAGTAATGGTGAAAAAATAAGTGCTTGAAGAATTTTAATAAACCCAGCATAGTTCAAAATATCAAATCCTGCTGCGGCAATAGCTGCCCCTGCAACAGAACCTATTAATGTATGAGAAGAACTTGATGGAATCCCAAAATACCATGTTAATAAATTCCATGTAATGGCAGATAATAAGGCTGCTAAAATCACAACAGAACCTGTAATATCGCCATCATAGGCATTTAAAGAAAATGGGTCAACAATATCTTTTGTTAAGGCTTTGGCTACCCCAACGAATGTAATCGCTCCGACGAAGTTCATTACTGCTGCCATATAAACCGCGGTACGTGGCTTTAAGGCACGGGTCGATACAGAGGTAGCAATCGCATTGGCTGTATCATGGAAGCCGTTAATAAAGTCGAACACAAGTGCGAAAATAACGACTAATATGGTGATTAATAAGATCGTATCCATTTCGTACACTCCATCTTATGCATTACGCATAATTATTGTTTCAATTGTGTTTGCTACTGTTTGACAGCTGTCCGCAATGTCTTCAAATTGCTCATAAATATCCTTGAAAACAATCAAACGCATTGGGTCTTTTTCTTGGATGAATAATTGCTTCATCGAAGAACGGAAAATTTCATCACATTCACGTTCATTGTCCTTAATTTGAATAGCATGTTTACGCATTTCCACAAGCTTTTTACTATTTAACAGTTCCATGGCTTGTACCATTTCGTCCGTGCTTTTCGCAATATATGTGAGGAATTGACGCATTGGCTCTGTTACTTCTGTTAGGTTGTACATATTGAAGTGCGCAATACAGCCTTCCATTCCATCAATCACATCATCTAATTTATTGGCTAATGCTAAAATATCTTCACGCTCAATTGGCGTCATAAAGGATTTATTCAGCATAACGATTAGCTCATGGATTAATTTATCGCCACTTGTTTCGTATTGCTTCATTGTATCTGCAATTTCTTTTAGCGCATCTATATCTTGAATACGGGCATTATGAGCATAATAGATACCCTCATTCACGTTTTTCGCGATTTTTAATAGTGACTGAAAAAATGGATCTTGCTTATTTGAGTTGAACATCCTGTTCCTCCTGTTGAAAAAATATTGTCAATTTCTGAACCATCATAACAAAACATTTACACAATTCTACAAAATTTTAAACACTAAGATGTTGATTTTACAAAACTGTAATATAAAAATTGCCACATTTATTTTTAAGTTATTTCGCAAGTTGTAAACGTTGGAAATCAAATATTAAAAATCACTATTTTTTCTTTAAAAATGACCATTTTTTCTTTTATTTTTATAAAAATACTTGAAATAAACTTTTTTCTGCTTATTTGTTTGTCTTGTGAAATGTTAAGGAATTGTAAACGAAATTTACATGAAAATGCTGGAATTTCATTGTTATTTTTTGACTTCCGCAGTACGCTATGTTAAAACGCAATGAGGAAAGATGGGAGCATATTTATGGATATTGATTTACTTTCACTCACAATATTATTACTACTTGCTTTTATCGCATCTTTTTTAAATGCGATTGTTGGAGGTGGTGGGCTCATCTCCTTACCTGCATTAATGGCTGTTGGTTTACCTCCAAGTACAGCCATTGCCACAAATAAACTGGCCAATACCATTAGTAATGGTACAAGTATGCTAACTTTTTTACGTGCAGGTAAAGTTGATATCAAGAAAATCGGAAAAATCCTTCCCTTTATCTTTGTAGGGTCTTTACTCGGTGCCTTTACTGTCCATCTTGTATCCCCCGCTATTTTAAAACCACTTATGCTTGTTATGCTCGTCCTTGTAGCTGCTTATACAATGTTTAAAAAAGATTGGGGACAGCAATATCAAGAGCGTGTACTTAGTACAGCCAAACATTTAGCCTATATAGGTGCATTTGCGGCTATTGGCTTTTACGATGGCTTTTTTGGACCAGGTACGGGTTCATTTTTTATTTTTATTCTATTAATGATGGGCTATGATTTTCTCCAAGCTGCTGGTAATGCGAAAGCTTTTAATTTCACCTCAAATTTAGCGGCATTAATCATGTTTTTAATTTTTGGAGAAGTTCATTTTCTCTATGGTTTTTCGATGGGCTTTGTCATGATCTTTGGGGCAATCCTTGGATCCAAATTTGCACTGAAGCGTGGAACGAGCATGATGCGGGTCATCTTTATTGTCATGACATGTTTATTGATTTTGAAAAATGCCTGGGAGTATTTCTTTCATTGAGACCGCCAATTTTCAGTCAATTGACAAAAAATATTAGCGTGCTATAATACTTTTGGGCTTCACCGCATTGAAGCGCAGAAGTATTTATTAGGAGGATTCACATGTTTCGAATAGAAGCAAAGAGTAACCCTCGATTTCTTGAGGCAAGCTTTATCACTATTTTAATTATCGCCATAATGGCTTATAGTATTGGCTATTTAAAGGCTACGCCGCATATCCCGATTTTTCTTGTGATTGCCATTTTACTGGCTTATGGATTACTGAAAAAAGTACCCTTTCGCGATCTTGAGGGTGGTATGATTGCTGGTGCTAGCGCTGGACTTGGCGCCGTTTTTATTTTCTTTTTTATTGGCATTTTAATTTCCAGCTGGATTATGGGTGGAACGATCCCAACCCTTATCTATTATGGCTTTTTAACTGTGTCGCCAAACTTTTTCTTTGCTATCGTGTTTTTAATTTGTAGTATCGTTGGTATTTCAATTGGAAGCTCTCTGACAACTGTCGCAACGGTTGGTGTAGCATTTATGGGCATTGCCGGAGCTATGGATATCTCGCTAACCATTACAGCTGGAGCGATTGTTTCTGGGGCCTTCTTTGGTGATAAAATGTCTCCATTATCCGATACAACCAATCTTGCTTCTGGTACAGTTGGTGTAGACCTTTTTGAGCATATTAAAAATATGGGCTGGACAACCATCCCTGCTTTTCTTATCTCCTTTGTGCTCTATGCTATTATCTCCCCAACAGGAGCTGCTACATCCTTTGAGACAGTGGAGCAATTTAAAGGGGGTTTACTGTCTACAGGACTTATTCATTGGTATACATTATTGCCAATTGTTGTTCTCGTAATCATGACTTTTTACAAGGCACCTGCAGTCATTACATTGGCTGTTGTGTCCATTATTGGAGTAGGTCTTGGCTCTCTACTTGACCCAGTTCCCGCTTCAGATGTCTTCAAAATTCTGTTTGATGGCTATGTCTCTCAAACTGGTAATAAAGAGGTAGATGCCTTGCTCACTCGTGGTGGGATGAATAGTATGCTATTTACAATCGCGCTTGTCTTACTTGCTTTAACAATGGGTGGCCTTTTATTCACACTAGGCATTATTCAAAGCATTTTAGCGAAGGTCGAAAGCTTATTTAAAAGTGCTGGCTCTGTTATTACAGGTGCTGCCATCACCGGCATCGGTGTTAATACATTGATCGGTGAACAGTACTTATCCATTCTATTAACTGGTGAGGCCTTTAAGGCACAATTTGCAAAGGTTGGGCTTGCACCAAAAAACCTTTCACGCGTCATGGAGGATGCAGGTACGGTCGTCAACCCACTTGTGCCTTGGAGTGTTTGTGGTATTTTTATCACAAGTGTCCTCGGTATTTCCACACTGGATTACCTGCCGTTCACCTTCTTCTGTTTACTAGGACCAATTCTAACGATCTTGTTTGGCTGGAGTGGCAAAACATTAACAAAGCTTTAACCATAACAAAAGGTAGCTGAAAAAACATCAGCTACCTTTTTATTTTACTCAAAATTTTTGTGGAAACACCATTTCTTACTACCTTGACTATGTGTTGTATAAAATAATTTTAATCCCTTATCAGCTCGGAAATTTGATAGCGTGTAAAGCTAGCTGTTGGAGAGAAAGCTATCATTCCAATTTGGAATCAAAATTCATGATTTTTCGCATTTCTGTTGGATGACCTCCTTTGCTATGCTCTACTAAAGGAGATGAAATAGGATGACAACAAAAACAAAATGGAATGCTCATTTATATGATGAAAAGCATGATTTCGTGTCAAAATTGGGTACAAGCTTAGTCAATCTACTAGCGCCGCAAAAAAATGAACATATTTTAGATGTGGGTTGTGGTACAGGAGATTTGGCTAATGACATATCAGCACTTGGAGCTTCTGTGCTCGGAGTAGATGCGTCGGCTACAATGATTTTAGCTGCTCAGCAAAAATATCCTGCCATTAACTTTCAAACGATGGAAGCTACAGCGATGCACTTTTCTCAGCAATTTGATGCCGTTTTCTCCAATGCCGCACTTCATTGGATGAAGGAACCTGATGTAGTTATTGAAAATGTCTATGGTGCACTGAAGAACGGTGGACGCTTTGTTGCTGAAATGGGTGGACAAGGCAATATTGCATCTATCATTTGGGCTCTGCAAAAAAGTATGGAATCTTTACAATTTCCCTATATCGACCACTATTTCCCTTGGTATTTTCCAAGCGTCGAGGAATATCAATCAAAATTAGAAAATGCAGGCTTTCAGGTCGAGAATATCACACTCTATAAACGCCCTACACCACTTCAAGGGCAGGATGGGCTTCGCAACTGGTTGGTCATGTTTAGTGAAAATCTTCTACAGCACTTAAAGGCTGATGAGAAAGAGCAGGTTTATGCGACATGTGAGGAATTATTAAAGCCAACTTGTTTCCAACAGAATGAATGGGTCATTGATTATTATCGTCTGCGCTTTATTGCTCGTAAAAAATAGATTACAAAAGGTTACTATTCTGTTGTAGTAACCTTTTTTCAATGCTAAGAGCGAGGCAGCAATATTACAATGACGCCTATTAAGCATATCCCTGCGCCAATAAAGTCTAAATGATCGGGCTTTTTGCCATCAATGCCCCACCCCCATAAAATAGACAACACGATGAATACCCCACCATAGGCTGCATAAACTCTGCCAAAGGTAGGGAAGGACTGGAATGTTGCAACAACGCCGTACAGAGCAAGTGCAATACCGCCAATAATGCCCCAATAAAAAGGTTTACCCTCTCGTAACCAAAGCCAAATTAAATAGCCCCCACCTATTTCACCAATTCCCGCAAGAATAAATAATAATATAGCGATCATACTGTATCTCTCTTTCTCATTTTCACTCTATTATACATGTCTTACATACTCCAATATGTAATGGTGTCCGTTATTCCGATTAAAATTAATAGGATACCTGCTGTCATTTGAATAGCTCTTCCCATTTTCATACTTTTTCGTAGGATAATACGCTTGGCATCAAAGACATAGATCAACAGAAGCATGATGATGAGCGGTACAGCGGTCGCTACGCCAAAAATACTAGGTAGAAGCAGCCCATAGGAAGTGCTCGCCACAAGGGGCATTAACCATACAAAAAATAGAACAAACATAGTGGGACAAAAGGCAATCGAAAAACTAGCACCCATTAAGAACGAGCCAAATTTCCCCTCTTTTACTACAGGCGGCAGCAGCGATGTTAAACGTTGTAGAAAGGTTAATTTGAATAAACCGATTAGCACCAGCCCTGTTAGCAGCATCATCGGCCCAATAGCCTGACGAAAGATTGGAAAATAACCGGTCATCTTTGTTTCAAATGATTGCCCAAAAAGCCAAGCACAAAAGCCAAGCACACTAAAAACAACCACTTTCCCCACAATAAAAAACATAATTTCTTGCCAATTACTGCTCTTTTGAAGTGTTCGATTGCCGTAAAATGTAATGGCACTCATATTACCTGTTAACTGACATGGAGCAAAGGCGCCTATCAAGCCAAGAAGAATGGCCATCATCAGGGCAGAATGCTCATAGCCCTGTACAAATTGCGTAAGCGGTTCACTAATAAACTGACTAATGGTGGACAATATACTATACATCTAAACACCCTCTATCTATTATTTATACTAAAATAGTATAAAGGAACATTATGAATAAACAGTGCAGAAAACGGCTTTACCCATACACGCTATTACACGCTACTAAAAAATCATCATAATCAGCCGAGACATACTTTGTAAGCAAGTAAGTATCCGATACAATGTGAGAAAATTCTTTTACTGAATAGCTATGTAGAAGATTTTGCTGACAATCTGGTTCAATTACACTCTTAGGCAGCAAGGCAATACCAAGACCATGCTTGACGAAATGCTTGATCACCTCTGTTTGATTAATATGCATTGTTTGATGGCTAGTAAATTGCTGTAGCACCTGTTGTACTTCCTGCCAATAGGGCGCATATTCATGTGTGAGAAGCGTTTCCTGCTGTAAAAGGGTGAAAGCATCATATTCCTTTTTAGCAATAGGAGCAATTAATTGCAATGGTTCCTGTGCGAGCATCACCGTGTGAAGCTCACGAGTTGAGGTTAATTTGGATAAGCCAATATCGATTACACCAGTAAATACCGCTTCCCCAATTTCATTGGATTTTAAAAGTTCTATCACTACCTGAGTAGAGGGCTTTCGATGCTGGAATGCTGTGATAATAGCTGGTAATGTTGAATTCGCTATTTGCGGAGCAACGCCAATCGTAAGCTTAGCGGTGTAGCCTTTTACGAAGGAATCCATTTGTTGTAGCCCTTCATCTAAAGCGGACAGGATTTTTTGTGCCTGCAGACGAAAATAAGCACCCTGCTGATTTAACGTCACCTGTTTGCTCTGTCGATTAAATAATGGGGTTTGCAATGCCCTTTCTAAATGTTGGATATGCTTCGTTACAGTCGATTGTGTAATAAATCGTTTTTCAGCTGTTTCTCGAAAGTTTTCAGTTTGTGCTGCCACTATAAATGTGCGTAGCCACTCTGTCTCCATCGCTATCCCTCTTTCGTTTTCAACTAGTATAACGAAAAATTTGTAAGTCTTGAAACCTTTTTTCAACATAAGCGTATGTATAGCTAACGATGTCAGTAGGAGGAATGAAAGATGTCTTTTTTTCATAAAGCATTAGCAAGTATTGGTATAGGTTCAGCAACAGTGGATACAAGATTGGAGAAGGATACTTATCGTGCTGGAGAGGTCATGCAGGGTGAAATCATTGTGCGTGGCGGTCAAGTTGAGCAACAGGTCGACACGATTTACCTATCCGTCAATACGACCTATATCCGTGAGTCGAATGATCACAAACATACAGAGGTTGCCGCACTGCAGAAGGTCAAAGTAACAGAGCCTTTCACACTGGGCGCCGGCGAGGAAAAAATCTTCCCTATTTCATTAACATTGCCATTTGAAACACCGATTAGTGCAGGTAAAACACAGGTATGGATTCAAACGGGTCTTGATATTAAAAATGCGGTCGATCCGAGTGATAAGGATTATATTCGTGTCGAGCCAACAGCACTAGCAGGTCATATATTAGATGCGATTCGTGGATTAGGTTTCCGTTTACGTGAAGCTGAATGTGAACAAGCTCCTTCACGCTTCCGCGGCTACTATCCATTTGTCCAGGAATTTGAATTTGTACCCACTGGACAATATAGAGGCCATTTAGATGAGCTTGAATTAGTTTTCCTTTCTCAATCCAACCATTCTGCAGAGATTTTCATGCAAATTGATCGCAAAGTAAAAGGCATTGGTAGCTTTTTTGCTGAAGCATTAGATATGGATGAAAGCTATGTTCGCACAACGGTTACGATGCATGACCTACCGTCACTGCAAGCAAAGCTTCAGCAAATCATTTCAAAACATGCCTAATGAACTAAAAAGTAGTTGAAGCCTAACTTCAGCTACTTTTTTTATGATCAAATAGGAGGGCGAAAAGGATGATGATGAAAGCGGCATTATTTGATTTAGACGGAACATTATTAAATAGAGATGCATCTGTCGAACTCTTCATTAAGCAGCAATATGAGCGATTAAAGGGAGTACTAGGTTTCATTCCAAAAGAACAATATATAGCTCGTTTTATCCAATTAGATAAGCGGGGCTACGTTTGGAAGGACCATGTCTATCAGCAATTGGTAGAAGAATTTCACCTTGTTCATATTACGTGGGAAGAACTTCTTCAAGATTACCTAAACGAATTTAAATATAGCTGTGTCCCTTTTCCTAACCTTATCCCTATGCTAGAACAATTGAAAAGGGATCAGTTGGCTTTAGGCATGATTACGAATGGCTATGGGCATTTTCAGATGGACAATATAAAGGCATTAGCAATTGAACATTATTTTGATGTCATTTTAGTTTCGGAATGGGCAGGAATGAAAAAACCCGATCCTCAACTGTTTTTAAATGCCATCGAAAAGCTGAATGTCCTTCCTCATGAATGTGTTTTTATCGGCGACCATCCTGTGAATGATGTCAAAGGTGCTCAACATGTGGGAATGAAGGGCATTTGGAAAAAAGATAAACAATGGCAACATGTTCAAGCGGATGCCATCGTGGAGGATTTATTAGAAATACCGATATTCATTGACTCTTTCAGCCCATCATGCTAAAAACCCATCTACCAATAAGTAGATGGGTTTTTGTTCTATCTTATTTCACAGCTTGCTTTACTTTTTCCAGCACTTCTTCAGCTGTTGCTAGCTGTAATGCCTCTGTTGCTAAAGTCTGCATCTCTGGGACAGATAATTGCTTTAGCAAGGCCCTCGTTTTTAAAATAGACGTAGCACTCATGGAGAACTCATCTAAGCCTAAGCCTAGCAATAGTGGAACAGCATGCTCATCGCCAGCCATTTCTCCACACATTCCTACCCATTTCTGTTCTTGATGGGCAGCTTTAATGACCATTTGAATTAAACGTAATATGGCTGGGTTATATGGTTGATATAAATAAGAAACTTTTTCATTCATCCGATCTGCCGCCATTGTATATTGAATTAAATCATTTGTACCGATGGAGAAGAAATCCACTTCTTTGGCAAAAATATCTGCCATTACGGCTGTCGAGGGAATTTCAACCATCATCCCGACCTCGATGGAAGAGCCTACTGCAATCCCTCCAGCTATCAGCTTTTCCTTTTCCTCAAGCAAAATGGCTTTAGCCGCACGGAATTCTTGAATGGTCGCTATCATGGGGAACATAATTTTTAAGTTTCCGTAGACAGATGCTCGCAGTAGTGCTCGCAATTGTGTGCGGAATAACTCCTGCTGGTCAAGACATAGACGAATGGCACGGTGACCAAGGAATGGATTCATTTCTTCTTGCAAAGGTAAATATGGCAGATGCTTGTCGCCACCAATATCCAGTGTTCGAATAACAACTGGCTTGCCCTTCATTCCTTCCAAGACTGTTTTATACGCTGTAAATTGTTCTTCCTCAGAGGGTAAATTTTCTCTGCCCATATATAAAAACTCTGTTCGATATAAGCCAATTCCCTCTGCTCCATGACGCAATACACCATCCAAATCATTTGGCGATCCAATATTAGCCGCCAGCTCAACATGCACGCCATCTTTAGAAACGGTTTGCTCATTCACTAAAGTAGACCATTCCGCCTGCTGTACCCGATATTTTTGTGCCTTCTCCTGATAGTCTGCAATCACATCGGCACTTGGATTCACTAGGACTTGACCCGTCAAACCGTCAACAATTATAGTATCGCCATCCTGAATTGTTGTCGTAGCAACCCCTGCCCCTACGACTGCTGGGATTTCTAAGCTACGAGCCATGATGGCTGAATGGGATGTACGTCCACCAATATCGGTAATAAAACCGAGAACATAGTTGCGATCTAATTGGGCTGTCTCTGAAGGTGTCAAATCATTCGCTACGATAATTACCTGTTCGTTAATATTGCTTGGATTTGGAATATGTACTCCGAGTAAATGTGCTAATATGCGATTTGTCACATCTTTAATATCTGATGCACGGGCACTCATGTATTCGTCATCCATACCTTCAAATAATGCCACAAACATAGAGGTTACTTCATGCAATGCATACTCCGCATTTACCGCTTCGTCTGCAATTTTTTGATTGATAGGCCCAATTAATTCGGGATCATGAACCACTAATAAATGTGCCTCAAAAATTGCGGCTTCTTCTGCACTAAATTTTTCTAATGTTTGCTGTCGAATGACAATCAGTTCTTGCTCTGCTTTGGCAAGAGCGGCTGCTAAACGTTTCTGCTCTGCCTCGATATCATGAACAGTTGTTTTAGCGAATGTTAAATCTGGTTGGACGAAACGATATGCTTTCGCAATGGCAATGCCGTCTGAAGCGGCAATACCAGTGAGTCGTGTCATTGTGCAAGCCCCATTTCCGTGATGAGTGTCGTTAGTGCTGCTAATGCTTGCTCTTCGTCTTCCCCCTCTACAACAAGTGTAAATTGTGAACCTTGCTTTAAGGCTAATCCCATCACACCTAAGATTGATTTCAAGTTAGCTGCTTTTTCTTCTGTACGTATTTCTATAGATGAAGCAAATGGTGTTGCTTTTGCCACAAGCTGGCTCGCTGGTCGTGCATGAATACCTAAAGGATCGACTACTGTAAATTGTTGTGTTTTCATAATTTATTCTCCTCTTCTTGTAAGTCTGTTAAAACCATTACATTTGGATGTTTCGATAAAGCAGTTGCAGGTACGTCTTCTGTATAATCAGATGCCAGTAAACGCTCTAACACCTCACGCTTAGCTTCTCCCACTGCGAGTAACAAAATGCATTTTGCCCGCATAATCGATTGAATACCCATCGTGTATGCCTGTGTTGGCACTTCGTCAATGGATGAAAAGAAACGCGCGTTAGCTTGACGAGTAGATTCTTCGAGTGTTACAAGATGTGTTAAAGAAGCAAATGACGTACCAGGCTCATTGAAGCCGATATGACCATTTTGACCGATACCAAGCAGTTGGAAATCTAAGGGATATTGTTGCAGTAATCCTTCATAGCGAGCTGTTTCCACTAAAGGATCTACTGCTAATCCATCTGGTAAATACGATGCTAAAAATGGTTTTTGGTTAAATAAATGTTTGTTCATATAATAGGCGTAGCTTTGCTGATGAGTTGCCTCAAGTCCAACATACTCATCCAAATTAAAGCTAATACAATGTGAAAAATCAATATCTGTTTTACAGATTTTAGCATATAGTGGTTCCATTGTTCCACCAGTAGCTAACCCGAACGTTGTGGCGCCATTATTTTTGGCTTCAACGATGGTCGCTACTGCATGTGAATATAAATCATCCATTGAGGAAAATCTTTTTACTTTCACCACATATCCTCCTTTGTATCCTAGAAATGAATACGCTGACCATACTGATCAATGAGCGCATCGTTATTAGTTTCCCCTAAATTACTGCTACCAAACACTGGTACACTAGCGCCCTGTGCATGCATAAGCTCAATGATTTGAGCGAATAAAGCATTTAATAAAGTCGCACCTAACACCGTTGATACAGGAGCATATTGCAATTGGTCAACGGTTAACACACCATCACCTAATGGCACATGTGTATTCAAAACTTCATCTACTACTTGCTCTAAACGCTTGCCTGACGGATGGCGCGACGGCTGGTGCTGATATTCCAATGATTGGAGTGAAATAGTCAAAGCGCCCGCTTCCTTTGCATAGGTAGCCATATCAATGGGCACTGGATTATTGGCAGAGGTTGAAATGATGATACAAACATCTTGGTCATCAAATTGCAGCTGATCCTTATAGGTGGCTAAAAAAGCCTGTTTTTTTTCATTTTGTGAGGATTGCCGTGCACCCTGATGTAGCATTAACGATTCTATGTGTATCGGTTTGACAGGCACTAAGCCACCTGCTCTATAGTAACATTCCTGTGCTAATAGCATGGAATGACCAGAGCCAAAGAGCTGGATAATGCCTCTCTTTGTGAGACGTTTAACAATTTGCTTGGCAATATGCATAAGTTGGTTGCTTTCCTGCTGTGCCACCATTGTTAAATATCGATTTACTTGTTGAAAATAGGTATTCATGTTCTATCACCTTTTCATTTCCATCGTTTCATGCAAGATGTTTGTATACCTGCTGCATATTAGTAACTATTGTCCACTTGAATTTGCATCATATAAGACCTTGCCCGCCTTAATCGTTTGGTGGAGCTTTAATTGTTCATCTAAAATCACTGCATCCGCATCAAAGCCTTGTATAAGCTGACCCTTATTACCTAGCTTCAATTGTTCGGCAGCATTAAAGCTGGACATTTTGACAAGCTCCTCCAGCGTACAATTCGTAATGTGATGCATATTCCGTACAGCCTGATCCATTTTTAAAATACTGCCTGCTAACGATCCATTTGACAAATGGGCACCTGCTTCTGTCACATGAACTGTTTGACCACCTAAATCATATGCTCCGTAGGGCATTCCCTTTGCGCGCATGGCATCGGTAATTAAAATAAGCCCGTCTGCTCCCTTTAAGCGATAAGCCATTTCCACCGCGCCTTCATGCATATGGATAAAGTCAACAATCAGTTCTGCCTTAATCGCATCTAGCAGCAGGACACCGCCAACTACACCTGGATCTCGATGGTGGAATGGACGCATCTGGTTGTATAAGTGTGTCCCCTGTGTGGCACCTAATTGAGCCGCTTGTTGCATTTGCTCAAAGGTAGCATCCGAATGACCAATTGAAACAATGACACCGCTAGCAGAAATACTTTGCACAGCTGCCATGCCATTCGGCTCTTCTGGTGCTAGCGTAATTTGCTTAATTTTATGGCCACTTAGTTGCTGCCATTTTGTCCATATATCTAAATCTAGCTCGACAATATATTCAAGAGGCTGTGCCCCTGCTCGCTGCTTTGAAACAAATGGCCCTTCGATATGAATACCTAGTACCTCTGCTTCATCTGGCTGTGGCTGGAACTGTGCTACATTTTCAATAGCTCGTTCAATGTTGTCATAGCTTTGTGTCATCGTTGTAGCTAAAAAGCTTGTCGTTCCTTCTTTTAAAAGGGATTGAGCCATTGTATGAAGCCCTTCATCAGAAGCATCCATCGTATCCATTTGAGCGGATCCATGAATGTGCATATCAATAAATCCTGGCAATAAAAATTTCCCTGAACCATCAAGCTGTTCTACATCGTGGATATCAAGCTGAGGAGCAATTTGCGCAATTTTACCATCCTCCATCCATACATCTACCTGTTCATCTCGTCCATTGCCATTCACTACTGTGATATTTCGAATGAGTAAACTCAAGAAAAACATCTCCTTCTTGAACAAGGGCTGTCGAAAAGGCATCCGTGTGCAATAGCTCATTGCCTCTGTATACCTTCACTAACAGCCCCATTAGTCGTTACTTCTTCATTGTAATAATATTCGTTGAGCCTGCTCGTTGATAGCCAGTCTTTTCAAGTGCAATCTCTTGCCCCATTAAGCTTGTAAAGACAACTGGTGTGATAACAGAAGGTACTTGCCCTTCAATCTGTACAAGGTCTGCTTTTAATAACGCATCCCCACGCTTAACTTTTTGACCATCTGTAACGAACAGATCAAAACCATCACCATTTAGTTTGACCGTATCTAAGCCAACATGAATTAATACTTCAATGCCCGTATCAGATTTTAAGCCAATTGCATGCTTTGTTGGGAACACCATCACTACTTGACCATCAAATGGTGCATAGACTGCTCCATCTGTCGGACGTATCCCGAAACCTGGGCCCATCAAGCCTGCTGAAAATGCCTCATCAGGCACTTCTGTTAAAGGTAATAAATCACCCGTCATTGGCATTTCGAAATCACGTAATGTCATCGTGTCATTCTTCACCGTTTCTTCCATGACAGGGTGAGCTGATGAAAGTCCTACATTGGCTGGTGCTGGATTGCCTTTTTTCAAACGTTCTTTTATGGCTTCAGCTAAAAACTCAACAGATGTCCCAATGATTACTTGGACATTGGTTTTACTAATACGCATAACCCCTCTTGCACCTGTTTGCTTCAATGTTTTTTCATCGACGCTAGCAGAATCCTGTACTAATAATCGTAGGCGAGTTGTACAATAATCCACTTGCTTAATATTGTCTTTTCCACCTAATGCTTCAATTGTATAGTATGCACGTAAATCGACATCATCAGCAATAGCATTTACTTCGCCATCCTCATCCTCATCGTCTTCACGTCCTGGTGTTTTTAAGTCTAATTTTTTGATTAAGAAATAGAATACCACAAAGTAAATCGCCCCAAAGCCTAAACCTAAAGGTAATAAGAGCCATGGTTTATCTGCCAGACCAAGGTTGAGTAAGTAGTCAATTAAGCCTGCAGAGAACCCAAAGCCGTCACGGAATCCAACGAGATAGGCCACCGCCAATGAAATACCTGTTAATACAGCATGAATACCATAAAGAACTGGTGATAAGAACATAAAGGAAAATTCAATAGGCTCTGTAACACCCGTTAAAAAGGCTGTTAAAGCGATAGAAACGAACATCCCTCCAACGATTGGACGCTTTTCTTTTTTCGCCGCAAAATACATTGCTAGACAGGCTGCTGGTAAGCCAAACATCATGATTGGGAAGAAACCAGCTTGGAAATGTCCAGCTGTTGTGTCTCCTGCTAGGAAGCGGTTGATATCCCCTTTCACGATTTCGCCTGCAGCATTTGTAAATTCACCGAAATCAAACCAAATAATTGTATTGATTACATGGTGGAGACCCACTGGAATTAATAGACGGTTGAAGAAGCCATACATCCCTACGCCAAGTGATCCTGCACCAATCATCCAATTACCGACAGCATCAATACCACCTTGAATTGGTCCCCAAACAATTGCTAAAATACTACCTAAAATTGCCATGGTGATGGACGTAATAATCGGTACAAAGCGCCGTCCACCGAAGAATGATAACCATTCTGGAAATTTCACATTATAATATTTGTTATATAATAAGCCTGCCGTAATACCGGCAATAATACCACCAAACACACCCATATTTAATTCTTCGTTAACAGTCCCTAAAACGGCGACTAAAACAAGATGCGCAATCGCACCTGCTAGAGCTGCGCCACCACTGCTATCATGTGCAAACCCCATCGCAATACCGATAGCAAAAATAATTGGTAAATTCCCTAGTATAGCATTACCAGAAGCGGCCATAATACTAGCAATGTACTGGATGGCTTCATTCGGTACTGCCCCAAGCATATCCGCTGAACCTAAACGCAATAGTAATGCTGCTGCTGGTAATGTTGCGATTGGAAACATGAGCGACTTACCGATTTTTTGTAAGAAAGCAAACATTCATTATCCCCCTTTGGTATAGTTGTCTAGACCACTTTAGTAAAAAAAAAAGCGTTTTCACTAAGTTGCTATTATTATAGGCGCAATTCAAAAAAAAATAAATACTTTTTTAATATTTCGTGATGTTAAACAAAAAAACCGCACCCTAATCCAAAATTAGGGCACAGTTCTTCTTTAGCTTATGCCGTGACATCACGTTTCATAAAGGTTGAATAACTAATGACAAGGAAAACTACTGCGTATATAGCAAGTACTGTTAATGAGAAGGGCAACGTCACATCAGCAATCATGGAGCCACCACCATGCTCATACTGTGTTAAATCAGAATGTGTGAGCCAAATATATTTGACGATGTCGTATCGGCTTAAGAACATAACTATCATGCCGCCTGTAAAAGAAAGGAACATCGTTAAACCGATTGCTAATGAGCTTGAACGGAATACTGAGCCAATCAAAAAGGCAAATAATGTAGACATCACAAAATCGCCACCAGATAATAGGTAATGATAGGCTAAATCGCTCCATACAGCCTTTTCAACGACCTGTCCATTGACCATTTCTAATTCCACACCTGTTCCCATGCCGAACAAGACTAAGCCGATAAGGGCACTTACCACAACATTGACCACATACAATAACAAACCAAAAAGGAATGTTGTTAGTAATTTAGACGTTAACACTTTTGCACGAGACATTGGGCGCGTTAAGAGCATTTTAATCGTCCCTGTTGAAAATTCGCTCGATACAATACTAGCTGCGGTAATGACTGTAAATAAAGTAACAAGTGTAAGCATACCGCTTGTAAAGGACATAAAGCTTGCAAGACTACTATCTTTTTGACTTGGTGCATCATTCGCTAAACGATATTCAGAAATAGCCATCTGCTCTTGAAAGTATGCCTTATCTTCCTCCGTTAAATCTTCACCTGCTAGCGTCTCTTTATAAGATTGAATGGCATCCTGCTCTATGTCCTGCCAAGAGCCTTCCGTCGGGGATTTTACTTCATAATATTTGGTGATTCCAGCAGGAACAAGAATGACAAGAATCAGCATGGCCACCATTGCCCATGTTCCTTTTTTATGCCATAATTTCATCCACTCATTTTGAATTAGCTTCAGCAATTTGTCCGCCTCCAGTCATTTCTAAGAATTGATCCTCTAATGTTTTTTGATGTGGCTGTACAGCAAATAATTGAATACCCGCTTGGACTAGTTGTGTAGTCATAGCTGGGACATCCTCTTTCTTCATTTCCACTACATAGCCTTGATTCTCTGCTACAAAGTTAAAGTCACACTGTTCTAGATAAGCAGACACCTGCTCTTTTGGCTGTGCCTCCACATAATAAAACGATGAGCTTTCATTATGAATATCGCGCAGATCAATCAGCTGCCCATTTTGAATCACAGCCACTCGATCACACATCAATTCAATTTCTGATAACAAGTGACTTGAGACAAAGACGGATACGCCCTCTTCTGAAGCAATCTTACGCAGGTACATACGAAACTCACGAATACCAGCAGGGTCTAAGCCATTTGTCGGCTCATCTAAAATCAAAAATTTCGGTCTGTGCAATAACGCCTGGGCTAATCCTAGTCGTTGTCTCATACCAAGTGAATACGTAGAGACCTTTTCATGTATACGATTTTCGAGCCCAACTTGTTGAATGACCTCCTGAATTCGTTCCTTTGTTACATTTTTATGCATACGTGCAAAATGTAGTAAATTTTTATAGCCTGACATAAATTTATACATTTCTGGATTTTCAACAATCACACCTACCTTACTAATGGCTTCCTCATAATGCTCCTTCAGTGAAAGCCCGTCGATGATGACATTGCCCTCTGTTGGATGCATAAGCCCTGTCATCATTCGGATTGTTGTTGTTTTCCCCGCTCCATTCGGTCCTAAAAATCCTGTAATTTGGCCTGGATATAAATCAATGTTTAACTTTTGAATTAATTGCTTTCCTCGAATAGTTTTCGATAAATTTTGCAATTGTACAATCGGTTCTGTCATATTTTTCACCCTTTCTAATCTATTTCGCCTGAGCATTATGCAGTCTGGCACGACAACATTGCTTTATTGACGATTCTTTCTTCACCTTTAGCTGTCAATATTTTTTACTGAAGGACGATAAAACCCTTTCATCCACTCAACTGCATCCTTATTAGCCACATCGCGTAATGTTTCCACATTCTCGTAGGCCATGATTGATCCTGCCTGCAATAAAATAATTTGATCTAAAATAGGCTCTACCTCATATAATTCATGTGTGGATAGCAAAATCGTTTGATTTTCGATGTCCGTAAATTGAATTAAGCCTTTAATCAACTGCTCTCTCACAATTGGGTCTAGCCCAGCAAATGGTTCGTCCATGACATAATAAGGAACCTCTCGCCCAAGGGTGGCAGCCATTTTCATACGACCACGATTACCCTTTGATAATTGGCGTAGCTTTGTGCGCGTATCTACCTGTAAAAATTGTGCGACGATACAGGCTTTATCATAGGAAAAATCTTCAAATTGCGAAGCATAATGCTGGAAAAGCTGTTCACCCGTGTAGTACTCAAAAAACAAATCTGTATCTGGTAAATAAGCAATTTTGTCAGCACTTCTACGTGTGACTGGCTTACCCTCTAGTGTGATCTCACCAGCAGTGGGTCGCAGTAAACCAGCTAAAACTTTCATAAGCGTAGATTTACCACTACCATTTTCCCCAACTAGTCCAATGATTTGTCCAATCGGAAAGGAGAAGGATAGATCCTGTAAAACTGGCTTTTTCTTATATTGAAAAGATACATTTGATAGCTGTAACATCCCTTCACCTCACGCTTTATTTTTCAAAACCACAAGCATCTCTTCCTTCGAAAAGCCTAATGCCTCAATCGATGTTAAAAAATTTTCAGCCAGCTGATTTTTCATCTCTTCTCGCAATAACTCAATGCGCTCCTCATTGCTCGTAATAAATGTACCCTGTCCTCGTTTGGTTTCCGTTATATTCATTGCCTCTAACTCCTTGTATACACGTTGCACCGTATTGACATTGACACCTGTTTCTACTGCATATTCTCGAACGGAGGGAAGTCGATCACCTAGCTCCAACTTCCCCTTCAAAATGTCTCCACAAATTCGATCGACAAGCTGGCTATAAATGGGTTTGTCACGCGAAAAATCCATCGTCATCGTAAAACCACCCTTTCAAGCCACTTCGATGCTGCTAAAAACAGCAGTAGTAATAATAACGTAATGGCTATTTCCTCAACGACATATATCGAGCCAAGCATCCATTCCATCGTCATTTCTTTCGCTTTTGGTAGATAGTGTTCGATGTTTTGAAGCGAAACTTCCCCATGGAGGAAGATCGCTCGATACAGCTGACTCTCCGTTACCCGCGCCCAACCAGCTGTGGTTACATAAAACACAATCATTGTCAGCACAATTGAAAAACGACCTATTATGCGCTTCAATTGCAAATAAAAAGCTAAAAAGAATAAAAGAATGATAAATAGCATTAATTGTAAAATCGTCAATATAATAACAATTATTACTAAAACTAATAAAATTTGTCCAGCGCTCGCGATCAGCTCATCCTTAATATTGAAAATGGCTATACTCGTGAAAAGGATAGTGAAGAGGACATAACCTACTAATGAGCAAACCAATTTTGCTCCGATAAGCTTTGTGATAGAGCTTGTTGAATGGAGCCAGCTCTCCTTTGCTTTAATATCCAAACGCATCGATGCTAAAAATTGTAAGATAGAATAGAATCCACCTAGAAAAAGGACGAGCATCGTAAATGCAAATGCTAGTTGATGCTCATGTGCAAAGAGATCGACATACTGATGTAAGATATAGGGAACGATCCAAGATAGCATAAGTCCCATAAATATCCCTACTAGAAACCATGAGCGATAAAGTACCCATTCTTTTTTTAAAAGTCCTGTAAAGCTTTTCAATCACAACACCTCGTGTCATAGTGTACTAGTTACATATTACACTATGACTTTTTTGTTGGCAAGTGGCAAATACAAGAAAAAGGAAATTTTGTTTACTCAACAATTACGCTTATGCTCAAAGAAGGTATTCACCTATTAAACACAGAATATATGGATAGCACTCTAACACTAAGCGTAAGGTGGTACTTGAATGGATAAAAGAGTTGTCTTTGATTTTGAAATTGAATTTACCAATGGTGGTGGTATACAAGGGCAGGATTTTCGCCTTGATATTGAAGGAGATGACATATCGGACGAAGAGCTAGCTAAGTATATTGTGGAAGATATGAGGTTGCTCATGGTTGGCAAGGTAACGATCCTAAACAAAAAAATTATTAATCAAAAACATAAACGAAAACCTCTTGATGAGCAAGAAAGGACATGAAACTCGTTGAAAGCGATACTATTTGATTTAGATGATACCTTACTTAATCGAGATCATGCTGTCGATAACCTGTTTTATATTATTTTGGAAAAATACTATGGTGCTATTCAGGGTATGCTCAAAAAGGACATGCTGGAAAAATTTAAGGAATACGATAAAAGAGACTATGGGATTGCCGATAAAACCAATGTTTTATCATCGTTTTTTGATGCGTTTCCATCAACCTTTCAATTACCTCGCCATGACATGCAAGATTTTTGGGATCAGCAGTTTCCATATTGCTTTTCTAGCGATCAACATATGTTGAAGGTTCTCCAAACGATTAAGAAGCAAGTACAAGTTGGCATTATCACAAACGGCTCTACACAGCGACAAAAGGCTAAAATCACACATACAGGTTTAGCTAGCTATTTTGATGTTATTCTTATTTCTGAGGAAGTAGGCTTAACTAAGCCTGACAAACGCATATTTGAATTAGCTCTACATCAGCTCCAAGTTCAGCCAAATGAAGCCTTATTCGTTGGGGATGACTTAGCAAAAGATATTGCTGGTTGTCAGCAAGCAAGGATGAAGGGCATATGGTACAATCCTCATCGGCTCACGAATCCTACTGACATTAAACCTGATGCAGTGATTCATTCATTTGAGCAATTAATAAAAGGAAGAGCCCTGTTTAACTAGGACTCTTCCTTTGACTGTTACACCATTTTCCCTACTACTTTTACCTTCAATCTTGTTGCATTTTCTGGATGATACGCGAGAGGTGTTTCTTCTACTTCCACTAGCTCAATGGTATCCTCAAGAGCACCTGCTAATACGGCTTGTTTCACAGCCTTGTTTTGTGCATCCTTTAAGGATTCCTCACGCGGTTCTTTGGAATAAATATAAATTTGCTCATATTGACCACTAATTTGTGCAATCGAGGCTCCGATGGCATTCGCAACACCACCGTATTCAGATTTTACAATTGTGGAAACGCCCCGAATCTTTTCTGGCACAATGATACCACCACCCCCTACTAAGACTAGTGACACATCCTCTGAGGAAGTTTTCATCTTATCAATCGCCTGTTCTAGTAACGAAGAAATTTCTTCTTGAACAGCTTTGGCAAAGGCTTCATCAATATGTGCCACTAACGTGGAATCACCTATATCTGCTAAGCCTAAACGGACAGCGATATCTGTTGTCGTTAAGGTCGAGCCACCGAAAACAAGGGCCTCCTCACTGATTTTATAGCCTACACTATCCGGCCCAACTGTAATTTTGTTGCCGTTCACACGAACAATACTTCCCCCGCCAAGTCCGACTGAAATAATATCTGGCATCCTAAAGTTTGTCCGAATGTCTCCCACTTCAACTGCGACCGAGGATTCTCGCGGGAAACCATCCTGTAATACACCGATATCTGAAGTGGTACCCCCAACATCCAACACCATTGTATTTTGAATTTGGGATAAATACGATGCTCCACGGATACTATTTGTTGGTCCACAGGCAATTGTTAATATTGGGAATTGCTTGGCGTAGTCGATAGACATTAATGTACCGTCATTCTGGCATAGATAAACCTCTACATCAAAAATGCCTTCCGCTTGTAACGCCTGTACAAAGCCCTGTGTTGTTGTCTCAATCACCTTACATAATGCAGCATTTAGAATCGTAGCATTTTCACGTTCTATTAACCCGACTGAACCTATTAATGAGGAGCAGGAAATTGGGAATTCCTCGCCATAGACTTCTTGAATCCATTCACGAACCTGCAATTCTTGATCATTTTTAATAGAGGAAAAGACACCAACAATCGCAATGGATTCTACTTGACCACGCCATTCCTCTAGTAGTTTTGTAATTTCCTGTTGATCAAGCTCACTCAATAATTGGCCGTCATATTCATAACCACCATGGGCAATGGCATAATTACCAGATAATTTATCAATCATATCTGCTGGCCAAGCTGTATAAGGGAGTACGGAAGCCGTCGCTGGATAACCTAGTCGAATGACACCAACCTTTGCTAGCTTTTTACGTTCAACAATGGCATTGGTGCATTGTGTTGTCCCTAACATCGCATGGGTAATTTTTGTTTTATCAATATTTGCGCCCTCTAGTAATTGTTGCAGTGACTTTTCAATCCCTGTTTTAATATCTAAGCTTGTTGGTGATTTCACACTGTAAATAAGCTGGCTATTATGGTCTAAAAGGATGGCATCTGTGTTTGTTCCACCTACATCGATTCCAATTTTATACATGCTCTGCTACCTCCTTTTTCACCAATTCCTCAATTGGCGTATACTCATATTCATAGCCAAAGTATTTGGGTCCAGCTGTTTCAATACCTTTTGCTGTACGCCATTTCTCATGTGCTGGTAAGCCAATCACACGCACACGTTTACCATATTTTAAGCTCTCTGTTGTAACAGGCAATAAAGTTTCATAATCCACCAAACAAATTAAGTCTGGTGTCATCGCTATAACCTGCTCGTTTTTCTCAGCTAATAAGTTTTCATTTTGGAAATGAACCTTCATTTGATCATTTTTATAAGATTCAATACCTTCAAGATTCATTTTACCTAGGTTAAAGCCACCCTTCGTTTCACGAATAACATCCACTATTTTTCCTTGGAAAAGCTCATATCCATCCGCAAGCTTTAAAAGGCTTTGTAGCTTATCGTTCACCTCTTGATCTTTCGAGGCAATAATTTCACCGATTTTTTCAGAAAGCGTCACTATATGATGAACACCGCTTTGTTTAATTTGCGCACCCGTTGTTGGGTAGAGGCTCACTAAAGAACTAGCGCCCATTTCTACTGTTGCTGTTCGGGCGATACGCTCGGTCCATTTATTATCAATCGTTTCAAAAATACCAATATTCCCTTTTTCATCAGTGATGGCCATTGGCGTTGCCGAAATCCCATCTAAGTGGAATGTCACCATTTGTAATTCCGGAAATGCACGCCCCATGCCATCACAATCAATCAATGGTAAGCCAAGCTGTGCTGCTACTACAATAGGAATCATCGAATTGACCCCACCTGCTTCCATTGGATAGGTGCCTGCAATTTTTTCTTTCCCCAAATATTGGGCAAGTTTTTGGAAAACCTTAACAAACTCATCGCCACGTGGAAATTTTTCTACTAAAACTGATGGTGCCCCCATCATTGCGGCTGGAATGAAAAAATCATCATCCGCAATTTCATCCACTGAATACAACTTTACAGGGCCATTTTTTTCGATAGCAGAAAGCGCCATTAATTTTCCAATATAGGGATCTCCTCCCCCACCTGTTCCTAAAAATGCTGCCCCTATGGCAATATGTTCAATAGCTGCCTGATCTAAATATCTCATCTATGTTCCTCCAATATGACAGTTTTTTGTACAGATACACGATACCCAACATAATAAATCACGAATGAAATAATGATGCCAATCATCGGTTGGTTTGGTAGTGCTGGCAATCCAGGGAATAAGGAAAATACCACTGGCATACAGGCAATTACAGCACCTACTAGCCAAGAAAATACACCTAATCGATTGACCCCTTCAACTTCCTGCCAGCTATCTGTTTTGCCTTTATGAATGACCCAGTAGGAAGCAATCATCACCCCTGCAACAGGCGGAATCATCGCCGATAAAATTGACATGATAGGTGTAAAATAATTTAAAATCCCTACAACGGCTAAGATTGTGCCAATTGTACCCGCCACACCTATGGCTAATCGTTCTTTGTTTTTAGCAACATCAAATACATTAATTAAGGCAATTCCACCTGAAATTGCATTGACCAAATTGGTTTTCCATGTTGCTAAAATCAGACCCACTCCACCAATAAAGGGTGTTGCGATATGCAGAAAGACTGCTGTAATATCACTTGTTTGATAGGCAATCGTTAAGACAGCTCCCACAGCAATCATTAGCACCCCTGCAGGAATAATCCCTAATGTAGCGGCTTTGAAAACGTCTGAACGTTTTTTTGAAAATTGCGAATAATCACCCGCTATAACAGCCCCTAATGCAAAGGACCCAATCGTTACAGCTAAACCATCCATAAAGCTCATATTGCCCTGTGGCTGATAATCCCGAACGAGCTGTAGTTGCTCACCAGTTAATATTTGACCTAAACCATACAGGCAAATGATGACGAGCAATGGTACGGCGATATAGCTTAAAATACGCAACACCTTCATCCCATAAAGTGCGGATACGACCATGACCATACCACTAATGAGTGAAGCGATTGGAATGGGTATATTCAAATGATAGATTGCTAATAAATTTGCTAAGGCTACACCACACACATTGGCCTGAATGCCAAACCACCCTAAGCAAGCAATAGCTAAGATAATGGATAATATTGTACGAGAGCCCTTTTTTCCAAACACTTGTCCTGCTATATGGACAGTGGGCTTTCCTAAATCACTGCTTTGCATGCCTTGCAAAATCATGATGATCACGACAATAGCATAGCCTACAAAAGCAACAGCCAGTGCCTTTGATAAACTCATATTGGCAATCAGTGCGTTACCGACTAATAAACTGGGAATACAAATCATGGCACCAGCCCAAATAATGCCTAAGCTATACCAAGATTGACCTTTATTTTCATTTTGCATGTGACTCCCTCCTTATTGGTGATGGATTAATGTTTTTAATTATAGAAGAAAGGTAGGAGTCGAGTCTTTTGCGCAAATGAAAAAAATAATCTGAAATTTTGTTCAAAATGACAAAATTTCAGATTATTCTAATCATTAATCAATCGATATAGCATGCAAGCCATGTAGGCATCATAAAATTCCGAATATACGGTAACATCTGTGCCAATCAGCTCACTAATTTTTTTGATGCGGTATTTCACCGTGTTTTTATGGATATAGAGGAGCTCTGCACAGCGCTCCACACTAGCATTTGCATCTAATAAAAAGGTTATCAATGTCTGCAAGGAATCATGGTCGCGTAAAATGGGTTCAATTACAGACAAATATTCTTCAATCATTTCCTCGCCCTGCTTACTGACATCAATTGCCCTTTTCATGGAGCGCACTTCCGCTGCAGTAAACAATTTTCGCATCGGATAAATCGTATGGGCTTTGTCCCCCACCTGATTGACCAATTGATACATTTGACGAACAGACTTTGTATTTCTCATTTTAGGTGCATAAACAATTTCTGCGATTTGGGCATCATACTGAGTAGTTTCACTATATTCAATGGCAATTTCAAACTCATGATGCTTATAAAAGCAATTGCCTACCAGTACAATCATACAATGGTCAATGCATTGGATGACTCTTGTTTGATAATATTTGGACAGTTGCTCTTCTAATTCATCGCGAATTCTTTTTTCGTCTGCTAAATCATGCATGTAGACAAGCCACATCATTTGAATGGCGGAAACATCAATATGAAGAAGATTGGCTAATCTTCTCATTTTTTCCCCCTCGTCATTGATAATAGCTTTAACTAAGGCATATTCACTAACCTCATCATGCTTGTCTCCCCATAAATTTATGGCTACTTGCACAACCTCACTTACTTTTTCAATTGTCTTAGCAGGTAGTTTTGTATTTTCTTTAATCAGAAATAAAAATAGCGGCTCGCCATTTTTTTGATGTACTCTTTTATAGTCTACGACACAGGCGACATCACTTCTTAGCAGCTCGAGCTTGCCTGCTTCCCTCTGAAAATTGGATTGGGAGCATTCTTCGATGACATTCGCTACATCTAATGATGAATTTCGTGGCCACATCACTTGGTTCACAATGTCAAAATGACTATTGGTGAGCACAATATTCGCCTTTAAACGATCTGAAAGCATTTTCAGTGTAATTTCAACACTTCTTAAATGCTCAGGTAGTAACGATACCTTTTCTAATGTCTCTTTGACAAAATGATCATTAACGCCTTGATTACTAACAATCGCTTCCATAACCTCATAAATAACCTCGTTATAGCGCAGTGAATAATCATTTCGCGGCATACAAATAATAATAAAGCCTTGTGCCTCCGCTAACGCAAGCACTTCTTCTGGAATATCAGGCAATACAATGCCGACATAATATAAAATAAGCCCCAGCTCTCCTAAATCATGTAAATGCTGTATCGTTTCACATTGCTGCTCCACACTATCTCGAATGGAGTAAAAGGAGCTAATAACAAGCTCCTCTGCATACCATTCCTCCTGTACACGGTTAATAATTTTCGAATAAAAATCAACATTCGATACCTCTAATACAGATAGAGATGATACAGTACGGTGCAGGTTACCTCGCCCTGTTAACACCTCTGCCCCTCGAAAAGATGGCAATTGTAATAATTCATTGACCGTTACCCCATGTTCCACCACCACTTTTCTTTACAACTCTTTTGAAGAAGAATACCATATCCCCTATTATCTTTCAAAATACAGTTTGCTCTCTATTTTAACTGATAGCTTGTTAGTGTTAAAATAGTAACTAAATGGATAAGATTAGAGAGGAAAATGAGAATGTCTAATCAGACAAAAAAAGATACAACCATTGGTACAAAAATCCGACACAGTCTACAGGCAGATTGTCAAAGCTGTTTTGGCTTGTGCTGTACCGCTTTAAATATTGTGGCTTCTAGTGATTTTGCGATCAATAAACCCGCAGGCACGCCATGTCCTAATTTGCAGGATAACTATAGCTGTCACATACATAGTCAGCTACGAGAGACAGGTTTTAAGGGCTGTACCGTTTTTGATTGCCTAGGCGCAGGTCAACAGGTTTCACAGGTGACATTTCATGGACAGGATTGGCGACAATCTCGTGAGCATGCTGACAAGATGTTTCGTGTTTTTCCTATTATGGAACAGCTTTACGAAATGATTGCGTATGTGGCAGAGGCTTTGTCCTACCAGGTGGATAATATGCTTTATGAACAGCTAATTGCTCAATTGAAGCACCTACAGCAGACAACAGCTCAGGATGCAGATACCTTATTAGCATTGGATATGGTAGCTATTCGTATGCCGATCAATGCACTATTGCTCCAAACTAGCGAACAAATTCGCCAGCACAGTGTGAAGGGAAAGACTTCTAGAAACTTGAATCAGCGTGGGGCTAATTGGATGGGCAAAAATTTAAAAGGCAAGGATTTACGAGCGACTGATCTAAGGGGGAGTTATTTAATCGCAGCTAATCTTCAAGATGCGAATTTACAGGGAGTAGATTTCATCGGGGCTGATTTGCGAGATACCAATTTACGCGGTGCTGATCTTTCAACAAGTCTGTTTTTAACCCAAATGCAAATCAACGCCGCACAGGGGGATCGTTCGACTAAATTACCTTCCTATATAAAACGACCTGCTCATTGGCAATAAAAAAAGGTAGATGGCGTTTTACGCTCATCTACCCTTTTTCATTAGGCTTGTTTCTTTTTATAAAGCATAGTAGTCGCCACTAACACAAGTAAAATAGACTGTCCTATGATTGTTTCCACCGTTGGATAGAAGCCAATCAAGCTAATAACAGGTAAGCCATCAACAATCGTTGTGGACAGATTATCTGTCAGCTGCAAAGTATGCAGACTGACACCAATAATTTTAAAGGCTAGCACATAAATTAAAATAGTTGCTACTGCAAAAAATTTGTGAATTGGAATTTTGCCACTTGCTTTAAATAACACAACTGCAAGTACAGCAAGAATGAGCAGTGCCACCACAATTCCAAGAATAAACTGCGACGTTTCCATTTTCGGTGCAATCCCTGCATAAAAGACTAGTGTTTCTGCACCTTCACGGAAGACCGATAAAAAGCTAATCATAGCCATCGCAAAAATAGAGCCACTCGAAATGGCATTACCCATTTGTTTTGAAATATAGCGATTCCAACTGACCACGCTTGATTTACTGTGCAGCCAAATACCAACACCGATCATCATCGCTGCAGCAATTAACCCTACATAGCCTTCCATTAACTCGCGATTCGTATCAATCGTTGCCGAATTTAAAATCGTCGACATAAGGATGGCAGCTACGGCGGATAATAGAACGCCGACAAACGCTCCGACATAAATCCATTTGCGCATCTTGTTTTGTCCTGATTTATTAAGGAATGACACTAAAGCTAAAATAATCAGTAATGCCTCTAGTCCTTCGCGTAATAAAATTAACGCAGCGTCCCAAATTGTGTAATCGGAATCCCCTTGAATTAGCTCAATTTCAGTACGGAATGTATTTAATTGTTTGGTAATAGCTTGCTGATCGACGTTGGATTTTAATAAATCACTCGCGATAATCGGCATATCACTTTCAATTTTCGTGTAAAGACTACCATTACGTGTGGAGATTTCAATTTCTACGCTTGGCCAAATGGTAATAAACTCACGTATTTTATTTGAAGCTGCCTGGTAATCACCAGCATTGACAAAATCATTGGCCTCATCTATATAGGCAATTAATGTCGCTAATGAATACTCTCCCTCTACCACTTCGGCTGTTTCTTTACCAGCTACAAAATCCTCAATCGTTTGCTTTAAAGCAGCAAATTGAGATTGCATAAGCGCTACATCAGGCTCCTCAGCAGAAATAGAGATACGAAGAAATGCCATTTGTGTTTCGATTTGCCCGTACATTGCGATACTTTGTTCACGCACAGGTCGCTCATTTTTATTCCATTTACTATTAAAATCTTTGTAGGCTTCATCAATGGCCTGAATATCACCACTTGCTAAAGCTTTTTCAAAGTCTGCCATTATCGGCTTAAATTTTTGTCCAAACTCTGCTCGTTGTGCCGCTTCATCCACTGGATTTTCAAGCTTTTCTAATGCACGCAATGCATTGGATAGTGCGGATAGCGCCTCTAAACGTTCATCCTTGGACGTTGCCTCAGTAGCCTGTGCAAGGATTTCATCAACCTTTGCTTTTGCCTCTTTCTGCTCTGAAGATACTTTAGCCCAATCAATAGCAAATTGTTCAAGTGCCTGCTTGGCCTCCGCCTCTTTATCCTGCTTTGTATTCATCAGTGCATCACTAATCGCAATATAGAGATGACTATAGGACTGCGCAGCTTGCACAGGTAAAGCTAAAGTCAGCATAAGGGCAAACACGATACTACAGCGCGTTAAAAAGTGCTTCACCTAAATAACTCCCCTTTTGTACACCAGGGAAGCAAGCAAACACGGCACTGCCTCGATGGGTAATGTACTCATTCATTTTATCCATACGCCCTAAGCTATTTTGGATGGTTGTAAATTGGGCTGGGTCTTTTTGAAAAGAGATAAAGATTAGCCCCGCATCATGGGTCCCTGTATTCGACATCACGCCTGACGCATAAGAATAAGAGCGTCGCAAAATACGCGCACCTGATTTCCGCGCCAAATGGACATGTGATGTATCAGGCATAATATAATTGCCCTTATCATCCTTTGCCTCTACATCAAAATCATCGAATTCCTTTGTTTTGCCAAAAGGTGCCCCACTGTCGCGGTAACGGCCAAATGTTGCCTCTTGATCTTTCAATGATGTACGATCCCAAGTTTCAAGATGCATTTGAACTTTACGCGCAATTAAATAAGAGCCACCCTTTAACCAGCCTTTATCCACCCACACGACCTCATTTAAGTCTTTTTCATCCGTAATGGCTGGATTTACAGTACCGTCCTTAAAGGCGAAGAGGTTTCGTGGTGTCCCTCCACTAGCTGGAAACGAGTTAAAGCCCGCCTGTGACCATTTTATTTCTACTTTACCTGAAGCAGCTCGTACTAGATTACGAACAGCATGGAAGGCCACCTGCGGATCATCTGCACAAGCCTGAATACACAAATCACCACCTGTGTATTCTTTCTGTAGCTGATCTTTAGGGAAATGTGGTAAATCCTTTAGCTCCGCTGGTTTTAAATGCTGGATGCCCAGTTTATCGAATAATGAAGGCCCGACACCAATGGTAATGGATAGATTAGATGCATCTAAGCCCTCTGCCTCTCCAGTATCGCCAGTTGGCACTCTTGTATTTGTCGATACATCGACCATGACTTCACCATTCATTAAACGCACAACAAGGGGTGTCCATTGCTGGAACAACGCTTGTAGTTCCTTCTTTGATGTCACTAATACATCTAAAGAAGCAAAATAAATATTCGTCTGTACAGGTGTCACAATACCTGACTGATGCTTGCCATAGAAATTGACCTTATTGCTAGCCGTCGTGCTATCTGCTACTGGCTCAAAGACATCATAGCCCATTGCTTTCATGACACCACCCAAGCCAGAGGCACCGATGGCAACACCTGCCACACCGATACCTGTTAGCTTTAACATATCACGTCTAGAAATTTTTTTATTTATAAATTTTTCCTCGTTTGACGTTGTCATTGTTTATGTTCACTCCAAAATGATACCCATTTGACTTAATGGTTCTCCAAGCTGATTCACCGCTGCTGCCAGTGCTTTTGTGTTTTCCTCCGTTAATTCTTCGTAAGATATATAGCCACCATCAGCCGTTGTATGCTGTGCTAATAAATCGTCTACTGCTTTGAATTTTTCATCAAGTGTTGCCACTAATGTAGAATCTTTTGCTTCTAATTTTGAGCGTAAAATCTCAAAGATTTTTTCTGCGCCTTCAATATTCGCTTTAAAATCATAAAGGTCTGTATGAGAGTAAATTTCTTCCTCACCTGTAATTTTAGATGTTGATACTTCATTTAATAAATCTACTGCACCTGTAATCATTAAGTCAGGTGTCACTTCCACTGTTTGCACAAGTGCATGCAATTCCTTCGCATCTGCAAGAAGCTGATCTGCTACAGCCTCATAACCTTTTGTTGTATTTTCTTCCCAAAGAGCATACTCAAGCTTATGGTAGCCTGACCATTCTTCCTCACCTTTACCTTCTTCTTGAATATCTGCTAAACGTCCATCGATGCGAGGGTCAAGATCACCGAAGCTTTCCGCAATTGGCTCAGAACGTTCAAAATACATACGTGCTGGCGCATACGCTGCCTTTGCTCCTTCAATATCGCCTGCTTTGAATAGGTTCACAAATTTCTCTGTATCTAGTAAAAATTGATCCATTTGCTCTAACGCAAATTGTTGATAGGCTGATAATTCAGAAGATAAATCCACCTCTTTTGTAGCTTGCTCTGCCTGTTCTGTTGCTGGCTTATCTTCTTTTTTTACTTCTTCTGTATTGCCACAGCCAGCCATTAAAATGCCTCCTGCTACTAATACCGACAAAAATGATTTGTTTTTCATACTTCGTACCTACTTCCGAATTTGTTTTATATTGTGATGATAATGATTATCATCATCTATTGCAACAACTATTTTTGTAAATAGAAAAAAACGTCATTTTTCAGTTATTCTTTACGAACAACTAGAAAAAAGACGTTTTTTCTACAATATAATGATTCTAATCTATGAAATTTTTGCTTGTTTCAAATTTTCATGTTTTCCATGTAAAAGGTAATAAAGCACAATCGACACTAAAATAACAAAGACCATCGAGAAGAAAATCGAGCTGTAGCCCATAGATGGTACGAATAAGCCTAAGAAATAAGGCCCGACACCTAAGCCTAAATCATAAAAAATAAAATACGTAGATGTCGCAAGTCCTAAACGCTCATTTGGTGTTACTTTGATGGCAATTGCCTGTGCCACCGAGTTGAAGTTTCCATAGCCAATCCCGATACAAGCGGCAGCGATTAAAAAGGCAATCGTAGTTGTTGCTGAGCTAAAGGCATACATGCCTATTGCAAACAACACTAAGCATGGATAGATAATGATATTTGCCCCTCTTGTATCAAGCAATTTCCCTGTAAATGGACGTGTAGCCAAAATGACAATAGCATAGATAATAAAGAAGTAGCTACCTGCTGATACTAAATCTAACTCCTTTGCATAAAACGTCATAAACGACATCACACCTGAATAAGCAAAGCCAATCACAAGTGCCACAAAGGCAATCGGTACTGCACGCATTTCAATAAAGTTCGTCACTTTAAACCCAGCCTTTACAGCTGTATCCTTTGCTTTTTTCGGTGCATCTGGCACGGTCACAATGTAATACATAAAGAAACAAATAATCGCTAACACAGAATCTACTGCAAAAATCATACGATAATCTGCAAATAGCTGTGTTAATAATATTCCAATAAATGGGCCAATGGCTGTGGCTAGAATTGCGCTTAAGCTATAATAACCAATCCCTTCTCCACGACGCTCAGCTGGTAAAATTTGTGCAATAATGGTACCTGTTGCTGTACTTGCAATCCCTAGTGCAATCCCCTGTACTAAACGATTGATCATCAGCAGCGGTAAATTGCCTGCTATAAAATAAGACATTGTTGATAACATAAATAATAATAGTCCACAAAATAATGTTTTTTTGCTACCCCAGTCTCCAATAATACGCCCTGTCCCAAGACGACCTAATAGTGTCCCGATAATAAAAATACTCGATACAAGCCCCGCTGTACTTGTAGAGGCATTAAAATGCTCCACCGCATATGCTGCTATCGTAACCATTAATAAATAAAAGATTAACGTAATGGTAAAATTAATAAGTGAGACAATTAAAAAATCTTTTGTCCATAGTTTCTTTCTGGTTGCTTCCACGCTGCTCTCTCCTATTGATTAATATTCATACAAATTCTTGCTAAAACCTGTGTCGCAATGTCAATATCTTGTTTTGGCACGCCTGCCAATGCCTGCTCAAAAAATGGATTCAGATGCGACTTTATTTCCAGCACAAGCTCTTCCCCATGCTTTGATAGGTGTACCAGCTTTTCACGCTTATCCTTGCCCGTCATCGTTTCCACATAGCCTAGCTCCACCAGTTTATGTACAAGCTTCGTGACACTTGGCTTCTCTATAGACATGAAATTCGCGATATCTACAAATGAATGTGGACCCTTATCATTCAAGAAACGAAGCACTGCCCACTGTGAGCTATATAACTGATAGGGTTCAAGCTGCACATTCAACTGATTAATAAACGGCCGATACATTAAGCGGTACTGATTAAAAAATTCCTGTTCAATTGTCACACTATCACTTCCTTTTATATTAGTTAGCCTAGCTAACTATATACCTAAAAACTCTATTTGTCTAGTAGGAAATAAGCGAAACATCGCTCTTTGGGGTGAGTGGTATCCTGCTCTATCCACTTACACGAAGCGTATCCTCCACTTTCTCTGTTCTATCCACCACTTTGCGCGTTCTATCCGCTACTTTCCTTGTTCTATCCGTCACTTTCAACAATCTATCCACCTACACGAAGCGTATCCTCCACTTTCTCTGTTCTATCCATCACTTTGCGCGTTCTATCCGCTACTTTCCTTGTTCTATCCGTCACTTTCAGCATTCTATCCACCTACTTCAAGCGCCCTTTCTCTCTACAGCACTAAAAGCTACAATTCAGACCGCTTGAATTGTAACGCTTAGTTCGCTATTCCTTAATCCAATATTTCCGATGCTTTTTGACACCCTCCGCTTTCAAAGGGAGTTGTTGCATCAACTTGTACGCTAAATCGGGAGAGTCAATGCCAAAGAATTCGCGGAAGCTTCGATTGGTTACCTGCTGCCCGACTAGTAACCTGTAGTCCTCTAATGTTCTAACCAATGCATCATCGTCCACCAATCCACAGCGTGGGCACGTCCATTTTTTATAGTGATACGATAATCGCTGCCCGTTAACACATTGTGGACATAACACACCCTTCACCATTTCCTTAAGAGGCACCTCTACCTCTTTTTTCAACTTTGTGTGCAGGGATAATAGAAGGTTGGCTACTTGTAAAAGATCAACTCTTTCTCTAGGTTGATAATGCTCTATCCATTTTTGTAGATGTAATCGTAACCCTTTCACATGAAATATCGGTTGTCCCTCAAAACCCTTTGTTAAAATTCCATTTTTCGTTGCCAGCACTACCGCATGGACAACAGGTAATTCAATACGTTCTCGCAGTAGAAGCTTTTTCATCCATATGACATGCCGATCCAGCTGAACAAATGGATCAGTCATTCCTTCCACCGTGCCATCCAATGTCGTCCGTGTAAACTGCGCAAAAGGGACATCATATGAGAGATTTCCTGTTATATTTTTGATTTCAAGAATAAGTAAAAAATGAGGGCAGAGAAAGATGGTATCCATTTGATGGGTAGATCCGTAGCTATTTGTGGTTTGAAAATCATGTAGAAAATAATGTGGGGTTGGTAAATCGATTTCGAGCCATTCTGCATCAACACGCTGTTCCCCCGCAAGACCTGCTTGGACACGGCTCAAACGTTCACCATAATAGGCGTAGTTATTATGCGTCTGTGGCAATCTACGGAGCACCACCTCTAGTATTTTTTGCGAATCCGATGGTTGTCGTGCTAATAGAATCATGTATTCACCTCCTGTTCTGATTATACAAAAAAAGAACCTCATTAAATGAGGTTCTCAAAAACTTGAAAGGCAGATGATGTAAACTCTTTTTTTCACTATTTTTATTAAATCGAAAGACTGTTTTTGTGAGCAATAACTAATACATTTCTACACATTTTTGCGCAATAAATATAGAAAATAAGGTGCGCCAATAAATGCAACAACAATCCCAGCAGGAACCGTTGCACTTGCAATAGCAACACGTCCAATGGTATCAGCAAGCATTAGCAAGCTTGCGCCAATGAATAGCGTCAGTGGTAAAAAGAATTGGTAGCGTGGACCAACGAGCTGTTTTGCAATATGGGGAGCCATCAAACCGATGAAGGCTACTCCCCCTGTTACGGATACCGCGGCAGCCGCTAGTGCAACCGCAACAATTAATAATCGGAAACGTTCTCGCCCAATGTTCATACCAAGACCGACTGCTGTTTGCTCCGTCATGGCCAAGACATTTAAAACGTTGGCTTTATAGAAAATGTAAGGGATGCCCAGTACAAGCCAAGGCATTAGCGCCCAGAAAAATGGCCAATCTGTGCCCCATACATTTCCGGCTAGCCATTGTGCAATAAATTGTACATCGCTCCGCTCAGCAGAGGATATTAATACCATCATGACCCCTGATAAGGCTGATGCTACGCCTACCCCTACTAAAATAAACTGTACGGGATGGACACCCTTATTACGCTGATAAGAGAAAAAGTAAATACCCAGTGCTGTCACTAAGGCACTACAAAAGCCGACAATCGGTAAAATATAGGCAAAGTGAGGAAGGTCGCCATCTACTAGCAAATAAAAGACAGTAATCCCAACACCTGCGCCAGCACTGATACCTATAATTCCTGGGTCTGCTAAATCATTGCGGGTTACGCCCTGTAATACGGCCCCTGCCAGTGCTAATGCCATACCTGCAGCCGCTAGCACAAACATTCTAGGTAAACGGACTGAAAAGAGTACAAAGGACTCTTTAAAACTACCATCGCCCAGTAAGGTTGGAAGAATTCGGTCAATAGAAACCGAAGCAGCACCTAATGAAATCCCTAAAATAAAAATGAACAAGGTTACCACAAGCCATATGAGTAACCATTTACGCTGTTTTTTGCGACCTTCTTTAAACAAATTGACGTCCTCCCTTCCGCACTAATAATAGGAAGAATGGAAGACCTAAAATCGAAATAATAGCGACAACTGGCGTTTCATAAGGTGCGTTAATCATGCGCCCTGCGAAATCAGCCAACACCATAAACCAGCCACCAACAATGGCGCTCATTGGTAAGACAAAACGATAGTCTGTCCCAACAAACGCGCGGACAATATGCGGTACCATTAAGCCAACGAAAGCTAGATTTCCGACTAGGGCCACAGCAGAGCCAGCCAGAATAACCACAACGAACATCATTACACCCTTTACGAGCGTAGTATTTTGTCCGACACCCACTGCTACTTCTTCATTTAAGCTTAAAATCGTTAATTGACGACTAAAAGCAAATGAAAGCACTAAGCCAATAATAATAACGGGTACGATCAATAATGCCTGCCATGTTGTGCCAATGAAACCGCCACTTGTCCACATCGAAACATCTTTGGAAATTTGAAATAAAATGCCCGTCCCTTCAGCGATTGCCTGTAATAAGGCTGTGACAGCCGCACCAGCTAAAACAAGCTTTAAAGGGGAAAAGCCTTTTTTAGTAGAAGCACCAATCCCATAAACTAACATCATACCGATTCCCGCCCCAACAAAGCAGGCTAAAATTAACGTATAATACGAGAATTTAGGGATAAATGCCATTGTTAAAGCAAGGGCAGCATTTGCCCCTGCCGTTAAACCAAGCAGCCCTGGATCAGCTAATGGGTTCCGTGTAACCCCTTGCATAATCGCCCCAGCGACTGCGAGGGCACTCCCAACAAAAATAGCTGCAATGATACGAGGAAATCGAATTTCACGTAAAATCGTGTAATGTTTACCTCCACTTTGTCCGACAATTGCTTGAAAGACATCTTGAATGCTTGTATTCGCTGCCCCTAAGCACAGCGAGATACTAGCAGTACCAATTAATACAATCAATGCAAGAAATACTTGAAGCCAAAATGGAAGCTTTCGAAACTTTGTCATTCGCCTTCGCTACTCTCTACTAATTATTGTAAAAATTTCTCTTCAAAGAACTTCAGTTGATGTTCTAATGTGATAGGGTCATTGAAATAAAAGGCATTTGCATTCACTTCAAATAAATGACCATTTTTCACTGCTTCTAAATCTTTAAACCATGCTGCATCTGTAAAGGAATTATCTTGATCTTGGAACATACTGAAGATCACGTAGTCACCTGCATATTCCCCTAAAACTTCTTGAGAAATAGCATAGTAGCCAGGCTCTAACGCTGTTTCTTTTACTTTCTCAGGCATTTTCAAGCCCATTTCTTGATATAAAATCTCTGTTCCACGACCCCAGTTATCGCCATAAATATAGAACTGTTTATTAAAGTTCTCTGCTACTGTTACAGTCGCATCTTCACCGATTTTTTCTTTAATCTTTTTACCAGCTTCTGCTGCACGTGTTTTAAAATCTTCTACCCAAGCAGTTGCTTCTTTTTCTTTATTCACCACTTTACCGATTTCGATGAACTGCTGTAAATAGTCTACTTTACCATACGTAAATAATACAGTTGGCGCGATTTCTGCTAATTTATCAGCATTTTCAATACCATTTAAGCCAATAATTAAATCTGGTTCTAGCTCAAGAATTTTTTCAATATCTGTATTTTCAACTACAACAGCATCTTTAATCGCATCTTCGAAGTTGGGATTTTTTGCTGCCCATGCATCCACACCAACAACATTTACATCAAGCTGTAATAAGCTTCCTACAAAAGAAGATAGTACAACAACACGTTTCGGATTTGCTGGTACTTCTACAGGACCTGACTCTGATTGATATGTGATTGTTTCTGTTGAAGCTTCCTCTTTTGAGCCTTCATCAGCCTTCTCTGTTTTTTCTTCCTTACTGCCACATGCTGCAAGTACTAGCACAAGCATCATAAACATTGGTAATAGCCACTTTTTCATTGTTATTCTCCTTTTAAATGGTTTGTAATAAGTCATATGTAATGCACATTGGTTTGTTCGTTCGTGGATCTTTGCCAATAACTGCATCTATATTAAATACTTTTTTCAATACTTCTGGAACCATCACTTCTTCAGCCGTTCCGAATTTAACAAGCTCACCTTGTGAAAGCGCTACAATATAATCTGAAAAACGTGCCGCTTGATTTAAATCATGGAGGACCATGACAATCGTGCGCCCCTGTTCTTCATTCAGCCTGTAAAGTAGCTCTAAAACTTCTAGCTGATGAGCCATATCTAAATAAGTTGTCGGTTCATCTAAAAAGATAATGTCGGTTTCTTGGGCCAAGGCCATCGCAATCCATACGCGCTGACGTTGTCCACCAGATAAAGCATCTACAGATTGTAAACGGAATTCTTCTGTTTTGGTTACCTGTAAAGCCCAGCCAATAACATCTTTATCTTTTTGTGATAAATTCCCGAAGCCCTTTTGATAAGGAAATCGACCGTAGGATATAAGCTCTTCCACTGTTAAACCATGTGCACTTTCTGGACTCTGTGGTAAGATTGCCAGCTCTTTTGCTAATTCTTTTGTTTTCATCTTGGAAATATTTTGACCATCTAATATGACCTGTCCACTCTCATGCTTTAAAATCCGTGTGATAGCTTTTAACAAGGTTGATTTTCCACAACCATTTGAACCAATGATTGTCGTGATTTTGCCATCAGGAATTTGCAGCGATAAGTCATGCACAATCGTTTTATTCTCATAACCAACACGAATCGATTCAATTTCTAAACGCAAATCGGACCCTCACTTTCTTTTTACTTCTTTCCATGCTATGATATTCAAAGCTAAAAATGATAATCATTATCACTAGAATTAGTCTAGTTACCTGATAAGATTTTGTCAATTACTTTTTTACTATTTGTTAAGGATGTGGCAATAAAAATGCAGCATGTGTATGATGTGACAATTATTGGCGGTGGCCCAGCTGGCTTATATAGTGCCTTTTATAGTGGTTTACGGGGTTTAAAAACAAAATTATTAGAAAGTCAACCACAGCTTGGCGGTAAAGTATTACTTTATCCTGAAAAGCTGATATGGGATATTGGGGGACATCCTCCCGTTTTGGGTGAACAATTTGTTAAACAATTAATCGAGCAAGCCAAAACATTTGATCCTACAATTTTGACAGGTACAAAAGTAGATTTAATTGAACGTCACAATGATATTTTTGTCATTCATACAGCAGCTGGTGAAAAGCATTATTCTAAAACGGTACTGTTAGCTGTAGGTGGCGGCATTATTAGCCCTCAAAAGCTAACACTTGAGGGCGCTGAAAAATATGAAATGTCCAATCTACATTACACTGTGCAATCGTATAAACGTTTTGTCGATAAGGATATCATGATCTCAGGCGGTGGTAATGCAGCCATCGATTGGGCTGTTGAATTAAGTCCGATTGCCAAAAGCGTAACGGTTGTTTACCGCAAAGAGAATCTATCAGCACACGAAGCCACTGTACAGGAAGCACTGGATGCAGGTGTGCGCATTGAGTGTAATACAACGATTACAAAGCTTTCCGCAAATATTGATAAAACGGCTATTCAATTAGTCACATGTGAGAATACGATAACGAAGCAAAGTTATACGCGTCAAATCGATGAGGTAATCGTCAGTCATGGCTATAATCGTGAGGCGTCTCTTGCATTTGATGAGGCCATTGCCATTCCGAAAAAGGATGATTATTATGTTGAAGGAAAGGCAACAGGTGAAACAGCACAGCCAGGTATTTTTGCAGCAGGTGATATTTTATCATTTGATGGAAAAATTAATTTGCTACTTGGCACATTCCAAGATGCCGCCAATGCAGTCAATTCTATTAAAACGTATTTAGAACCAACTGCCTATCGTCATGGCATGGTGTCCTCTCATAATGAGCTATTTAAAGAGAAAAATCGCTCTATTATCGAAAAGCAATTTGCACCAGCCCATTAAACCTAAATATAACCCTCTTAAGAGCCTGATCTTAAGAGGGTTTCTAGTTTTTATCTAAATAAACTTAATAACGCTCCCATCTGTCTCAACATATTTACTCCATTTGTAATCGTCCCAGCATGCCCCATAATTGTATTTAAATGATCTGGTAAATTTCCTAATCTAGGACCTTGCTGTTGTTGATTGGGAGAATAGTATGGTTGCACCATCCTACCTCGAAAAGGTGGGCCAAAATATTGCCTATTGTTTGGCGGATATGGACCTCTTCTAGCATTCGGCTGAAAATATGGCATTTATACACCCCCTATCTGAAAGCTTCTCACTAGTATATGTAAAAATTTTTATAGCGAATTAGACTTTTGAAGAAGAGGTTAAAAATAATAAGGGAACCATACTAGTTTCCCTGTCATACTATAAGAAAAAAGAAGGTGGTACTATTCAAGACTCTCATTATCTTACCTTTTTAGCTAAGTTCGGGGTCGGAGGCGCACATCCTGGGGGTATTAATCTATCAAAGGCTGTTTTGCAAGCGGAGAAGATCGAGCAAAACACACATATTTTAGATGTGGGATGTGGTACAGGGCAAACGGCTGCTTATTTAGCATCTTCCTATCAAGCAAACGTCACAGGTCTCGATATTCAGCCCATCATGATAGAAAAGGCTCGTCAGCGTATGCATAAAGCACGTCTACCTGTTAAACTTTTGCAAGGCTCTATTGAACAAACCTCGTTAGCGAACGAGACATTTGACTTGATTCTAGCTGAGTCGGTTCTGGCCTTTGTTAATTTGCAGCAGGCTTTGCAGGAAATTTATCGTTTATTGAAAAAAGGTGGCCGCTTCATTGCTATCGAATTTACCATTCCTCAAACACTTCGTACCGAACTTGCAGACGACCTCCAACAATTTTACGGCTTTCAGTCTCTCCTCAGGAAAAAGGATTGGGTAAGACTACTGCAACAGGCTGGTTTTTATGATATCCATATACAAAAAAACAAATCCATCTCATCCAAGCCTGAATTTCAAGTTTCCACAGATATGGAATCCGAATTCTATAAAATCATGGATCAGCATATTGCCATGAATGAAAAATACGAAGACATTTTAGACTATCGCATCTATACCTGTACAAAATAATGAGCCGGCAGCAAAAGCGTTGCTGGTTTTTGTGCTGGCACAGCATACTTTATGACACCTGTCATCAAGATTCTTTGACTGGTGTGAATAGGTTTTCTCTTGAAATTTTCTTATCCTTAAGGTAAGAAAACAAAGAAAGAGTGATCGAACTTATGCAAACACAACAAAGACTTCCCTTTATCGATATGTTAAGAGGCTTTGCCGTCTTAGGAACGCTTGGCACAAATATTTGGATTTTTGCTTATCTTGGTGATTTATCGTATATAACAACAAGTGATTATTCTGGTTGGTGGTCCTTCAATGATTTTTTACGTATGGTCGTATTATTTTTCGTTAATGGCAAGCTGCTTGGATTGTTAACAATTATGTTTGGAGTAGGCCTGCAATTAAAATATCAGCAAGCCTTACGGAGAGGTACAGCCTGGCCAGGAGTGTACTTGTGGACTATCGTCTTCTTAGGGTTAGAGGGGCTACTGCACTACACGCTTGTGATGGAGTATGATATTTTAATGAGCTATGCTGTCACAGCATTCATCGTCGCTTTTATTGTACGTTTGGGTGATAAGGTCATGACAGGAGCCTTTTATTTTTTTGGTGGCTTTCACATTCTAATGATTCTACTTATTTTTATCAGTACCTTACAAGGAGCTGGAGTTTCATTAAATGGTATGGCATCCGTTTCTGAGCTCTATGAACATGGCACATGGTTTGCGCAGGTGCAGCATCGTCTCACAAACTTTTTATTTTATCGCTCAGAAGCTATATTTATTATCCCGATGAATGTCTTTTTATTTTTACTTGGCGTGAAGTTCATGCGTAATGAGGTATTTTCACCAACAGACAAAGGACGTCAAACTCGACAAAAGCTCTTTAATATCGGTGTATTCGTTGGCTTTCCTATCAATCTGCTTATTTTTATTCCTGGTGGGCTTTTTGATTTACCTGTTCGCTATCTTTGTGCCCCTCTTCTATCCATTGGCTATATTGGAATTTTAGGTAAACTGGTAGAATATAAGAGGCTAGACTGGCTTTGGCAGCGCTTTGCTCATGTTGGTAAAATGTCTTTAAGCTGCTATGTCCTCCAAAATGTGCTTGCGTCGATTATTTTTTATGGCTGGGGGCTTGGCTTAGGTGGGCAAGTCAATAGCTTCACTGTCATTGGTATTTTGCTATCTCTATCAATCTTACAACTTGTTATAGCGTTCGCTTGGTTACAGAAATTTCAAATGGGCCCTATGGAATGGATTCGTAAAAAAGCCCTTCAAGCGATGACACAGTAATCAGCAATAAAGGATGGTGCTAGTAATAAAAATATATCCTAGAGAACAAATTAAGCATTATTTAATCATTGATGCAGCTTCTGTCATTTTCCTATTCGCATTAGTATTAGGGTCTCATTCCCTTCCTTTAGCTATGAAAATAACAGTGCTCCTTTTATACCTAATAGCCTTCTACATTGCTTTATGGCATCGAGATTGGAGGCTACTTACCGCATCACTAGTAGCCTTTGTCCTTATCACCTTACTTAGCATAATTGTCGATCCTTTTATGCTTATTTTTGGCTTTACCTTTGCCGACTTACTAGGACGTGCAAAATCAAAATGGCATATTGCCTGTGGGATTGTAGCCATCGCTGTCATGTTTTTGACGGTTTTGTACATGACAACAGATTCCCTTTTACCAAAGGAATCACAGGTACTAGTGCCGATTATGATGTTTCAACTGGTGCTCCCGATTCTCATTTATTTTGTGGAAAAGTCGAAAAATCTGCAGGCTGAGCTGGCAGACGTAAATACACAGCTTGTTCAGCAAGAGGAACGACAACGGATCGCTAGAGACCTTCATGATACAATTGGCCATACGCTCACAATGATTAAAGTAAAAACCGAACTAACGACCAAACTGATTGACCGAGATCCTTCAAGCGTGAAGCCTGAGCTACATGACATATTAGCCACTACCCGTACCGCCTTAAAACAAGTACGTGAGCTTGTGTCTGATATGAATTTTATTTCGTTGCAAACGGAGCTTATCCATTGCCAACAGCTTTTACAAAGCGCGAATATTACGACAACCCTTGACAATCAATGTCCTCAAATCGTACTTTCTAGTGTGGAGGAAACGATGCTTGCTCTATGTGTACGAGAGACGACTACGAATATTCTCAAGCATAGTCAGGCAAAAAAATGTCATTTCACCATTCAATGTTGTGCTGGACACTATACACTTGTGATGAAAGACGATGGCATAGGTTTACAGTCACAAGGACGTGGGAATGGCATCCACTCCATAAAAGAAAGAATGCATATGCTGCAAGGCTTTGCCCTGATTGAAAGTGACACACCAGTAGGCACCAGCGTCACCCTCACTCTACCAATTCAAGATGGAAAGGAGCCTCTAACATGATACGTGTATTACTAGCAGAAGACCAACAAATGTTACGTGGTGCCCTAACTTCGCTACTAGCGTTTGAGCCTGATATTGAGGTCATAGCTGAGGTGGCAGATGGACAACAAGCATGGGAATTGATCCAGCAGGAGCCACCAGATATTTGCCTAGTCGATATTGAAATGCCCCATCTATCAGGGCTTGAGCTTGCTGAAAAAATTAAACAGGCCAACCTCCCTTGCAAGGTAATGATTGTAACAACCTTTGCACGACCTGGTTATTTGCAGAAGGCAATGGATTGCGAGGTACACGGCTATCTATTAAAAGATGAACCCATCGATTATTTAATTGCTACTATTCGAAAAATCATGCAAGGAGAAAAGGTGGTCAGCAAGGATTTAGCCGCCTCCTTATTTATGAAGGAGCAAAACCCTTTAAATGAACGAGAAATTGCGGTGCTTCAGCTAGTCAAAAAAGGCTTGACCACAAACGAAATCAGTAAGCAGTTATTTTTAACGAAGGGCACGATTCGCAATTATTTATCTACCTCTATTCAAAAGCTACAAGTTGAATCTAGACAGCAAGCCGCTCAGGTAGCAGGTGAAAAAGGCTGGCTATAAAAAAAATCTCGCCACAGCTGTGACGAGATTTTTACAATGTTAGCATAAAATACGTTCCATTTATTTAAGCTTCAAATGACAGATTCATTATTTTATTAAGCAAAAGAACGTTTATTTTCCTTGTAGAACTAAATCTGTTGCTATAGCCCAGTTGTTTAATGGGATTACAGTATAGCTGACATTTGCTTTCAACGTACCACCATTCGTTAGATCAAAAATGCCCACAGTACCTTTACGTGATGAATAACGATATTGTGCTTGCAATGTACTCCCATCACTGCCTTTTAACGCTACACTTCGGCCAGCAAGTAAATCAGATTGCGGATCGTTTCTTAATTGTAATTCAAAGGATTTTTCATCCATGGCTTTCGCTGTTTGCAGAGTGATTGGCGCGATTTCTTTCGCTACAAAGCTCCTTACATCTATTTCCGCCCATTGTGCATACACACGGTAAGTCACACCTGGTTTTAAAACCTTGCCAGCAGGGAGTCTAAATTGTGGAGCCTGTCTGCCATCAGCTGCTTGTGTAAATGGTACATAATTAGCAACAAACTCTTCTCCCTCACTTGTTCTCACCGTCACATAGCGATCACGTAAGGAAGAAATAACATCAAAGCGTTTGCCGCTAGCATCTCGATTATGACCATCTAAGCTAAATGCTAAATCTCCACGGCCTGCGCGATAGGCTTCAATAATATTAGCATAATCTACTACGCCATCCTCCTGAAAGGATTCCAATGTAAATGTATCATTTGTGACTTGCTCCACATTGCGTACATATACCTTTTCATCTGTGCCCTCAAAAACTTTATTGCGTTGCTCTTTATAGCTCAATGTATAGATAAAATCATCTTCTTGGAATGTTGTTGGTACAATATATGTACTCTTAGAGCCTGTCATTAAGCGTGGCACATTGACAATCTCTAAATCTCCATTAAACGTAAAATGTTTTTTTATAGCATCTAAATGATTTAGGTCTACATCAGCTGCTGCTAATGGCTGATTAAATGTAATTTGTAGTGTCATTGTATTTAATGGCTTGATGTTTGTAATTTTAGCTACTTGCTCGTTTTCCGCTACTACTGCTTTATTGCTTGCCGCATCTGCATTTAATGGCTCGCCTATGGTTACTAGACCTGCTGATACTACGGATAAAGCCAATGCTGCTGGGACAATACGTTTTCTTAATTTCATTTGTTGAACTCTCCTTTATGGTGTAATTTGGTTTACAAAATTTATCATAAAGTCCATATCTAAACTGCTAATAAATAAACTATTAAAAAAGAATTAAAAAATAGGAAAAATAATTTAAGAACAAAAAACTGTAGAGAGCCGTCTCTACAGTTTGCATGTTGTTGAAAAAAGATGATGTCAACGCCAGAAAAAGCAACTTTGCAAGTCGAGGGGTTGATTTCCGTTACACCAGCGTCCTTTCCAGGGGGCGTCCGATGAGCCGCTTCACTCACTTACGTTCGCTCCAGGGTCTCCTCTGTGACGCTAAAACCCCTAGGAGTGACGCTGGCTCCACTCCAATCAACCATTCCGCAAAGTGTCTTTACTTTTTTATAGTAACAAATCGTCCATTAACTGTATTCCTAGAGGGGATAAGTTGTTATTTTCAATGTGGAGAAGTGATGCATGACAACACCTCTTCATAAAGAGTAGTGAACACCTTCACTTTATTTGAAAACCTTTGCTAATAAGTTAATGGGTTGAAGTGGAAGGCTGCTTGACTCCCATGGGATAGCAAGACAGGCGAAACTCTAAATGGAGCGGTAGCGGAGGAAGTGATTCGGCGCTCGCCCACAGGAAAGCAAGTAGCCTGCAACGGAAATCCATTTCTACCTTTCAATTGACTGTTTTGTTTTTCAACACTAAGAAAACTGTAGAGAGCCGTCTCTACAGTTTGGGTTACTTTGCGCCTGCTGCAAGTAGAATTTGTTCGATTGCTTTAAATCCTCGTTGTTTTGCATGTTGCAATGGTGTCACGTTATTTTGATCGGGAATATTTACATCAGCACCATGTTCAATTAGTCGTTGTATTACGGTTTGCTGTGTTGGATTACCGTTATTTAAGACAATCGCCTCCATCAGGGCTGTCCAGCCTAAATGATTCACATGATTGACGTCAATATCGGTATTGCTCAATAGCTCCTCGATGACCTCCACATGACCATGCTCTGCTGCTGGTATGAGTGCTGTCCCCCCATATCGATTTAAAATAGTCGGATCAGCACCAGCTTGAATGGTCATCTTTAAAATAGCCAGATAGCCCTCCGCACCTGCATAGAGAAATGGCGTATTTTGCTGATTATCCTGAATATTAACATCTGCTCCTGCATCTATTAATAATTTAACTGCCTCTATATCCTGATTATAGGTAGCTATCATCAAAGCTGTTCGATTATTTGAATCTTGTACATTGATGTCCCCTTTTTGTTTCAAAGCATGTTGAAGCCCATCGATATCTCCCCTTTCAGCTGCCTTGAGCAACTCACTCGCCCATTCTGTTCCCACCACTTCACTCCCACCTTTATCATGCTGTATTGTTTCTGTATCAATTGAGGCACACCCTTGAAGTAAAAATGTTAATGCAATGATAACTGCCTGCCTTTTTTTCAATTTTAATACACCGCCTTTCCCTCCTCAGTGTAAGCGGTAATGCTAAATTGCCCATTAACGAATTCTTAAAAAAGTCTAAAAAAACTACCCCGCCACAAGGACGAGGTAGTTTTACTTAAACATTGAAGCGATAGCCTGCACCCCATACTGTTTCCAAAAACTTGGGATGCGCTGGCTCTCGTTCAATTTTTTCACGTAGCTTTCGTATATGAACAGTGACAGTCGAAACGTCTGCAGCTGATTCATAGCCCCAGTTTCGCTCATATAGCTGTTCCTTACTTAATACTTGATTGGGGTGTCTAACAAAAAAGACAAGTAAATCAAATTCCTTCGTTGTAAAGGCAATCTCCTCACCATTAACAAACACCTTTCTAGCCGAAGTATCGATTGTAATACCATGAATGGACATCATATGATTTGTTTGTTGATGGGTCGCCAGACGCTCATATCTCGACAAATGGGCCTTGACCCTTGCCACTAATTCACTCGGACTAAATGGTTTTGTAATATAATCATCCGCCCCTAGTCCAAGACCACGAATTTTATCAATATCCTCCTTTTTAGCTGAAACAAATAAAATGGGAATATTGTGTACCGCTCGAATCTGTTTACAAATGTCAAAGCCACTTATCCCTGGTAGCATAATATCCAAAATGATTAAATCATAATTACCTTTAAGTGCCTGCTGTAGCCCATCCTCTCCATGATGTTGGATATCTACTGTAAAGCCATTAATCTCTAAATAATCTCGTTGAAGCTCAGCTATGCTCACTTCGTCTTCAATTAGCAGAATTTTTTTCATGATGATTCACCTTCTCCTCAGCCTTTTTCAATGAAATGAATATGCTCGTCCCCTTTGCTAATTCACTCTTTGCCCAAATATCGCCACCCATTTCAACAACGATTTGTTTGGCAATGGCTAACCCTAAGCCACTGCCTCCTGTTTGCGAATTACGTGAAGGCTCCGCACGGTAAAATCGATCAAAAATATAGGGCAATGCGACAGGATCAATGCCTGCACCATTATCTGTTACCTGAATAATCGCATCCTCTGCTCGCTCATGCAAGGAAATAATGATTTGCTTATATGGCTTATCCATATATTTTTCGCTATTACTTAAAAGGTTCGTCAGGACACGTCTTAATTTATCTCGGTCCACCATTGCCAAAAGCGGCGAGCCTGCTGATAGATATTGTAAATGAATATCTCGTGCAATAAAATCAAAGCTTGCATCCTCTACATAATCATGCATATATTGGTGGAGATTGATGCTTTCCAATTGGAAGGGAATCTTTTTTAAATCCAATTTAGAAAATAAGAATAGCTCATCAATTAATACATCCATATCCTTTGCCTTTGTATAGATAGTTGTTAAATATTTATCCATCTTTTCCTCTGTATTTGCCACACCATCTTTAATGCCCTCCACATAGCCGATAATGGAAGTCATCGGCGTTTTTAAATCATGGGAGATATTGGAGATGAGCTCCTTTCGATTTTCCTCATATTGAAGCTGAAGCTGGATGGATTCTTTTAATTTGACTCTCATTTCCTCGAATGACCGATTCAGCAGACCAATTTCATCCTTCGAGTGGGTTGCAATTTCAAAATCCAAGTCGCCCGATTTAATTCGTTCTGCCCCTTCCTTTAATGCCGAAATCGGTTTAATAATACTTCTTGATACTAAATAATTTAAAAAGCCAATGATCATCATAAACAGGACAAATAAAATACCTAAAAGAATCGGTAGCAGTTCCCTCGTTACCTCTGCATGGGAACTAACCTCTCTCAATACGAAAATACTGCCCTCTGTTTGATCTGGAAAATAAAAATCAAATTTAACATACGTATAAAAGGCTCGATTTATCATGATGGTGTCACGAGAATTAATATTGGTCTCTTCAAAGCTAGGTAAGCTTTGAAGCAATAATTGTTTATGCTCTTTCTGTGTTGAATACACGATTTGATGATCTTTTCGTACCACAATCTCTATCGAAGGCGCATTGATTTGCTCAAGCTGTTCGAGATCTAAAAGCTGCTGGGGACTTTTTTTAGCTAGTAATTTTAAATCTAGAAACGCATTTTCCTCTACTGTCGTCAAAGGCTTTTGTACATAAGATTTTTTATAAAAATGCTCAATCGCTTTGACATCACCTGTAATGGCAAAGGAAAAAAGAAAAACCGCTGCTAGTAATAGTGTGATGGCAATGATTATGACACCCACATAAGATAGCAAAAACCTTGTTTTTATTGACATCTACATACCCCCATAAGCTGAAACTACTAGCAATGTACCATACAAATCTTAAAACTTTATAAAATCATGCTGAAAAATCTATAAACATTTTTGCCGCTTCAGTATAGTATTGCGTTCCTATAAATGAAATAAACAAAAAAAGATACGGCACAAACCCGCTGTGCCGTATCATCTTTGCTTTATTTAGTTTCTTGTGCTCTTAGCTTCTTCTTTGTTTGCCAACCTAAAAGGATAAATTCAATTACTACCACAGCGATTAATGACGCACCAAATAGCGGCATCATAATCCCTAATATGACAAGGAAAATGATGAATGGCATGGATATTTTATGAGAAATTTGCGGTGGTGCAGACAGCTCCCCTTTTTTTCTACGTAAAATCCAAGTGCGAATGCCCCACACGATTACGGCTAAAAAGGCTAGACAAACCACTAAGTTTAAAAGCTTATTCGGCCAGCCGAATAAATGCCCCTCATGTAATGGTATTCCCCATGTAAAGAATTTAGCTAATGGGCCATAATCGTCATAATTCACTTGATCGATAAACTTGCCACTATACTGATCAAAATACATTGTGGCTTCCGCTGTAGGTTTTACATCTAGCCCTGTTACACCAGAATTACTAGCCTTCGCCACTGTATAGACGCCCTCACCGTTTGACGGATAAATTATAGAGTAAGGCTTAGCAATGTTCATCGAATTGATTTCTTTTTCAAGCTGAGCAATCGTCATTTGGCTATCGTTCGTATAACGGACAGCTCCACCGCCATGATGTTGGGCATGTTCTCCTTCTGATGTCGGTGCCTCTAATTGACGAGTGGCCCATGGTATTTCAGAGACATCAGATGTTGGTGGCTTTTGTTGGAGTAATGGATACCCAAAAGTAGGATTTTCTGACGCTATATCTGCAAGCATGGAACCTTGAAAAGCAGACCATAATAGCCCAGTCGAAATGAACATCACCATTGGAATGGTAATGATTGTCCCAACAAGTGCATGCAATCTCTTACTTTTTTGCCTCTTATTCTCCAACTTGCCCTTCTTTAGGTGATTACCTTTGAATGTCATATAAAGACCTGACAGTAATAAAAAGATCGTCCAACAAGCTGCTAGCTCTACTAAATAGTTTACAAAGGTACCACCAATAAAGAGAGAGCTATGGGTATTTCGCATAATATTTGAAAATGTATAATCGGCATCCTGACTACCAACCATTTGATTGTGATCGTCTAAAAATACGTACTTTTGTTTAGTGCCATTTGATAAAGTTAAACGCGTATTATAAGGCTCCTCTAACATAATCACTTTTGTAGTAGAGTATCCTGAAAATGCCGCCTCCGCTTTTTCCACGGCCTCATCAATTGTTAAGACCTCTTCCTTATGGCTCTCACCAAAGAAATAATCGTCATATAAGCGATTTTCTACATCTGTAAAAAACAAATAACCAATCCCACTTAATGTGAGAGACAGCAATAAAGGCGTAATAAAAAGTGCTGCGAAAAAATGTAGCCGCCAAAATCTAGAATAAAGCAAATTTTTCATATTTAATCTCCAATCTCTCTATTTATAGCAGATTAATTATATAAATAAAAAGTGAAATATGAATGAAGTCCTAAAGGCAGTTTTATGACAAACAAATGTATTCCAATTGGTATTATATTATTAAGGTAGCCAAAAAAATCATAGCCAAACCTCAAGTTCGGATATGATTTCAATAAATTACAAATTCATATTTACAAGAATTTTACATTGGCTACGATCCTTTGTTAAAGCTTCAAAGCCTTTTTCCACGATATCCTCTAAAGCAATTTGGCTTGTGATAACAGCTTGTCCATCAATTACACCACGAGCAAGTAATCGAATCACTTCAGGGAAAATATTCACATAGGCAAACGAGCCACTGATTTTTACCTCTGGAGAAACCACCGCATTAGGGTTAAATTCTACAGGTCTTTCCCAAACGCTGACGATTTTAAATTCGCCACCTGGATGAACAGCACTAACACCGCTTGTAAATGTTGCTTGCACACCTGCTGCATCATACGCAACATCTACCCCACCAGTTGTTTTTTCACGTATAAACGCTACAGCATCCGTATCAATTGGATTAATGACATACGTTGCGCCTAATTCAAGTGCTTTTTGGCGTCGTTCATCGGATACCTCTACGACAAAAATTCCACTTGCTCCCGCAGCCTTCACAGCCTGCAAGACCAATAAACCAATAGGACCCGCACCAAAAATAGCAGCTGTATCGCCTAGCTTTAATTGACTTTGACGCACTGCATGTACCGCTACTGCTGTAGGTTCAACAAGTGCGCCTAGCTCTAGGCTCATATTGTCAGGAAGAAGGTGAATATTTTCTTCTTGTACAACTGCATATTCTGCAAATCCGCCAGAAATTGTATAGCCATAAGATTGACCACGTTTACATAAGTTGGAATAGCCACGTCGACAATTATCACATTTACCACATGGAATTGGTGGCTCCACTGCCACACGATCTCCTACTTTTGTCTGTGTAACGCCTTTTGCAACCTCTACAACGACACCTGCAAATTCATGCCCTAATACGGGTTGTGTACGGAATGCATAAGCCCCACCAACATATTCATGTAAATCACTACCACAAATTCCTGCAAAGGCAACTTTTACTTTCACCATGCCTGGCTCTAGTGCTGGCAGTTGTGCCTCCTCTACTCGAATATCTTTTACACCGTAAAATTTTGCTGCTTTCATTCTATTACCTTCTTTTTATAAGTTTGTTTGAAGACCATGTAACACGAAGTTCACTGCAAGCTCCGCAATCTGATCGGGTGTTGCTTGTAATGAAGAACGGTTTAAAAAGGGATTGTTCAACGAATACATTAACGTTCCCATAATAAAGTTCAGTGCAACATCAAGTGACTCGAAGTAAATGGTCTGTTGCTCCTGACAAGCCAATAAAATTGTCCGAAGTTGCTCCCAGGAAGGTAAAAACACATCCTTTAGCATCTCAAGCCTAGGACTATTCATGACTATTTCTTGCTGTAAAATATCAATTAACTCATGCTCCTGGATTCGGTAAAGAACAAAGTTACGACAAAAGCTACGAAGCGCACCGATTGAATCTTGAACGTCATAATGAGCATTCATAAAGGTGTGGCGTAGCGGTTCAAATAATGCATTAAAGACATTTTCCTTGCCACCAAAATGATAGGAAACAAGTGCAAGTGACACATCTGCTTCTTCACAAATTTGTCTCACCGTGGTGCCATCAAAGCCCCTTGATGAAAACAAGGTTTTTGCCGCTTGTAAAATTTGATCCTTTACCTCTTTATTTTTTTCTTTTTGATCGATAGTTCTCACCTCTTTTTTGAACAAACGTTCAAAACAATTGTTCAACGAAATTGTACGACTACTATTATTAATTGTCAAAACATGCGCTTATTAAAAAATGGCTACTTCGTTTTTCGAAGTAGCCAAACATATTCTATCCTCTTAATTCTTTCAAAACATTTGCGTATGCTGCTAAAATAGATTGCTCATGTGAAGCATCATGCCCAACATATTGTTCGACAAGCTCCTTTAAGGGTTTAGGCTCTTGCATAATTTCAAATTTGAATAAGCTTTCATAGTACTCAACAACTTGTGGATTCATGTGGACCGCTCCTTTAATTTTTTACATAAAAAAACATCTTTCCCTCATCAGAAAGATGTCTACTATGACAAATACACGACATAATACGGTGATTGCCAGATGGAAAGAAGCTTTCTATTAAACATAGAAGCACCCTTTTTAGCAATCATCGTACTATGAGCATGCAGGAGAAATTCTCTAGTCACACTCAACACCCCCTATCCGCGTAGGTTTTTTGGCTGTACTAGATAAAGGCAGGTCTCCTGGCTTATGTTCATCACACCTTTCACCTTCCCATTACGACTCGTAACAGTGGCCTTTTGAAATGTGCTCCCATTTACAGTTGCGGGACAGCGTCGGATTCACACCGATCTTCCCTTTTAAACAAATTAAAAAATCTAATTTGTACCTCTATCCTATTATTCCGTTTTTATTATTATACCATAGTATTAAATCTTAACAGAATAGAAATGTTGGGCTTTTGAAGTTCTAAAGATTAGATTTAGAGCTCTATCCCTCTCTTTTGAGGTTTTATCCACTTAATTTGAAGCGCTATCCTCCACTTTTAAAGTTCTATCCACCAGTTTAAACTCTATCCTCCCATCCATTTCAAATATTTAGAAATTACTCTATAATTAAGAAAAAAGGGGGACAGTCTGAGATGATTATGGGTTTACATCATGTGCAAATAACAATTCCGAAAGGTTGTGAGGAGCAAGGGAAGGATTTTTATTGTCATGTCTTAGGACTTCAAGAATTAGAGAAGCCTGATTCTCTTAAAGGACGTGGGGGATTTTGGTTACAGCTTGGTCAACAGGAGGTCCATGTAGGGACAGAGGATGGCTTCGATCGTTTGACCACAAAGGCGCATATTGCATATCAAGTAGCGGATATTCAGTATTGGCGGAAGAAACTCGCAACTCATCAAATCAAGATACTCGATTCCGTGCCTATTCCTCATTACGAGCGTTTTGAATTCCGTGATCCCTTTGGTAATCGTGTAGAAATGATACAGAAAATCGTGTAGGCTGCCTCGTTTTGGGGCAGCTTTTTTCATGGAATTGTTCCATATTACATCTTACTGAAACATTTGTAATAAAACTGTAAATTCCCTTGATAAAGCCTTTTATAGCAAGTGTTGAAGCCCTCCCTTCAGTTACCCTGGTAACATTTACCGCCCAGAAGCCCTACTTTTTCATGCTACGATTATTTCCATGGCAAAGGTATACAGGAGAAATCCTACTAGATGCTTTAGGAGGTTACACAACATGAATAAACGATTTTTATCTACAACACTTGCATTAACAATTGGATTTAGTTCATTCGGAATGGTGCAAACAGCGATCCAGCCAATACAAGTAGAGGCTGCGACAACAAATGCTCAGAACAACGCACAGGCGGTAGCTGCAAAAGCAGACCAATTAATTCAGACTGGTAAAAGCTTAATGGGGCAAGCAACATACAGCAATTCGGTTTACAAGCCTACATACCCATACAAATTTTCTTGTGCTTCATTTTTAATGTACATCTTCGAGAAAAACGGGGTAGACCTTGGTACGTATAATGAAAATTATATGATTCAGCAAGGGACTTATGTAGCGAGAAACCAATTACAAAAAGGCGATTTAGTGTTCTTTAAAAGTAAAAAAACAGGAACTGATCCCGATCATGTCGGTATGTATATTGGCGACAATAAAATCATCCATATGGCTGATACCAAACAAAATATAGTTATCTCTGATTTAAATAGTAAGCCGTATTATACGGAAAACTATGTATCTGCACGTAGAGTATTACCTACTCTGCTATCTGCCAACCCTGCTACAAAAGGCGATAAAATTGTTGAGAATGCGCTGACTTATAAAAATAAAGTATCGATTAGCTCGACAACAAATGAGTCAAGTCTACGCTTTACCGCTCCAGCATTTGTCGATTTCATCTATCGTAAAAGTGGCGTTAAACTCGGATCAACTTCTTTAAGCGGTTTAATGAGCAAAGGATCAACTGTAGCGCGTGCTAATTTGAAAAAGGGTGATTTAGTCTTCTTTAATAGTGTGAAAGGTTCAAAAAAACCTTCTCTTGTAGGGATTTATGCAGGCGATCACCGTATCATCATCCCTAATTCCGATGGTGTCATGACAAGAGTATTATTTGTTGATTATTATGCTCAACACTATATTACTGCGAAGCGCGTTATCTCTACTAAATAACTCTACGCCCTGTTAAGTGCACTGACTTTTACAAGTGGTTTTACTTACTATGTCTTTAAGAAACATGGTATTGAGTTGAAGAATAAATTAGCAAACACAAGCTTTAGTTGGTAAACGTATTCAAAAATCTCAGTTTCAAAAAGTAGATTTATTATTCATCTCTACCAATAGAAATCACACAAACGAGGATCTATTATAGGGAGTAATCAATATATTAATATGACAACGAACTGTTGTGAAACAAAGTTTAAGCATAACATGGGCACAAAAGTTTGTAACAGCTCGGCGTGTTTTAAAATAAGTAAGAATTGGGTGTCTCATTCATGTTGAGACACCCTTTTTCTATGCGTTTTTTAGTTTATTGGCAAATTCGATCATGGATCTACTAGACATCGGTCCCTTAATTAAAACTATCGTGTCCGCATCTAGCTTTGGTTTCAATAATTCTAAAACGCCTGCTACCTCTTTAAACGTATGAACCTCTGCGCTGGTTCCATCCTTTTGCGCTTGATCGGCAATCTTCTCTGCCCTTTTGCCGATGGTAATCAATGTATCGATCTTTCTTACTGCTACCATGGAGCCGATTTCGCGATGATATTTTTCTTCAAAATTGCCTAATCGCTTTATATCCCCTAAAACAAGAATGACCTTTTTGTCTTTTCCCACCGTATCTAGCACTTTTAAGGCTGCCTCTACAGATGTTGGGTTATTTGTCCATGTATCATCAATAATCGTACTGTCACCAAGTCCTGTCGTAAATTCTAAATGTCTTGCCATCTGTTTAAATGTTCTTAGTCCTGCGATTGCCTGACGAATGGTCAGCCCCATTTCATGGCTAGCTGCAATCGCGGCTAAGGCATTATAGACCTGATGCTCTCCATAGCCTGGGACAAACACATTGTATGTTTCATCCGCTACCTCTAAAACAAACTTCATGCCCGTATTGGCAAACTCCACTTTCGAAGCCTTGTAATCTGCCGTATCCTGTAAGCCAAACTTGATAATCTTCCCTTTAAATCTTTTCAATGAGATTTTTTGAGTATTGGCATCATCAGCATTGATGATTAACGTGCCATCTTCTTTAATGCCTTCCACAATTTCTGCCTTGGCCTTAATATAGCCCTCCAAATTGAGACAGCCATCTAGATGATGCACACCAATGTTTGTAATGATGCCAATAGTTGGCTGATAGATCATACATTGATGTTTAATATTCCCCGTATTCCCTAAGCCTAATTCAAAGATAGCGGCTTGTGTTTTATCGTCAATGCCTGTTAAATAAGGTAATGATTGCCTTGGCTCGTTTTTACTACTGATGGATGCTTGCACTTGCCAATGCTTACTAGCAATATGTTTTAACATCTCTTTTGTCGTTGTTTTCCCACAAGTTCCTGTTAAAGCCACAACGGGAATTTCAAAGAGCCCACGATAATACTCGATAAATGTCCAATATGCCTGTGCAACACTTTTCACTTGTAAAACGGTTGTATTCTCCAGTGCATTTTTTAACTCTGTAGACGGTTTATCGGATATGATAAGAGACGGACCTTTCCGATCAATCTCTTGCCAATTGATTTGATCGTTTCGACTAACAAACAAGAGCGAATGGCTCTTTGTTAAATCATGCCGATTATAGTAGATCGCCTGCTTAACAGACCATTGTTCAGATCCGTGAATGAGCTTTCCCTGTAGGACATTCCTAAGTTTCTGCACACTAATGGATTGCAAGTGTACTACGCCTCCTCTCTTTATCAATCTTGTAGATGACTTATTTCTTCTCTTGATCTAGCGTGCTGCTTTTTGATCAATTACTATACCTTATTAGAAAGCTCTTCTATGTGGCACAGTCAATATCCTATATGGAAAGAAGCTAATCAGCAGGTGGTGGAGGCTTTAGCTTTAGCTCCGTTGCTAGTTTAGAGACCTGTTTGCTATACATATCTCCCTTTATGAGAATGATGGTATTTTCATCCACAATCTTCTGCAATAACGGATAGACTAGCGTACTATTTTTAAATGTATAAACAGGCGCGCTAAATCCTAGCTTTACTGCATGATCAGCCATAATCCTTGCGTGTTCTCCAATGGTAATCAGGACATCCACGCCAATACGTTGAATTAATTCACCCGCCTGTTCGTGAATAATGTAGCCCCATGAACCTAAATCGGTAATCGTACCAATAACCGCAATCTTTTTCTTTCCGTCACCTAATTCATTCAACACTTTTAAGGCAGCCTCTAAGGAAGTGGTTGTAATACTCCATGTATCATCCAATAACATGGAATGATTAATGCCCTCAAAGAGTTGCAGTTGTTTTTTTAATTGACGGAATGATTGAAGCTGTTGTGCTGCGACTGGAATAGGGATCCCCATATCATGGACCGCGGCAATGGCAGCAAGAGCATTATAAACCTGATGCTCTCCAAACCCTGGTACAAGTATGTCATAGCTTTTTCTATCATGATGCAGAATAAATTTCATCCCTTTTTGATAGTAGTGGATATGGCTTGCGCGAAAATCACAGGAGTCATGCTTTCCTACCCTAATCAAACGCCCACGAAATCTCGAAACATCTATTTTTTTCGTATTCATATCTTCAGCATTGATAATTAATGTACCTTTTGGATGAACGATATCTAGCATTTCTCCCTTTGCTTGAATATAGCCTTCTAATGTTTTGCAATAATTTAAATGATGGGCTCCGATATTCGTAATAATACCGATTGTCGGTTTGAAATATCTTCCTGCATTCGTAACGTCTCCAGGTGAGCCCACTGCTGTTTCAAAAACGGCAGCCTCGGTTTCATCCTCAATGCCCAGTAAATATTGCAAAGAAGCCGTTCTAGAATTGCTGCTCAATGTCGTCGCAGTCACTTTCCGATCAGCCGAAAGAATATGTTTAATCATCTCTTTTGTCGTTGTTTTGCCTGATGTACCTGTGATCGCGACAATCGGAATATGAAACTGGCTGCGATAAAAATGGACAAATTTCCAATAGGCCTCTTCTGCATTCGCTACCTGTATCATAATGACATGATTGGGAATATCAGTTGGCCGATAAGCTCTATCGGTCACTAGCACTAGAGGAGAAAGTGGCTCAAGATTTTTCCAATTAACAATACGTTTACTTGTAAAAAGGGCCGTATTGGACTTTTTCACTTGCTTTAATCGATAAGCCCCATGCTGAATCAGTGTATCCTCTGACCCGTGCACTAGATAGCCTGCCGTAATCATTGCTAAATTTTTCACCGAAAGAGGCTTCATATCTTTTCTCCCTCCTTTCTTTTCTAGTATATGTAACCTTTTAAAAGTTGCTTGGATGTAGACAAGATACATAACTAGAGGAAATCTATTTCATTGCATATATATAAAGGTGATTAAGTATCTAAGTACCAATAGAAGGAGTGATATACCTGAAAGCCATTGTATTTATCGGTACAAACAAATCTGGGTCTAGTCGTGAAGCAACAAGGGCAGCAGAAAAATTAGGCTACTTCACAGTACTTTTCACAAATAATGAAAAACAACTTCAGCAGCGCAGAGCCTACCCCGACATCCATAAAATGATACTCATTGATACTTTTGATATCGAGAGCATGAAAGATGAAATTGAGAAACTAGGAAAAGCTGGATTAAATATTAAAAGTATCGTTAGTTTTGTTGATCCATTTGTCCATATTGCTTCAATACTATGTGATGAATTTTGTCAGAACTATACATCCTCCAGTGCCATTGAAACTATGGAGGATAAAGAAAAAACAAGAAAGTTTTTACAAGACCAACCATACTCACCAAAATTTTCGCTCATGAAACCGAACGAACCTATAGCTAAAAATTTAACCTTTCCATTAATCGTAAAATCTCCTAAATCAACTGGCTCAAAAGATGTCTTACTAGCAACGGATGCCGACCAGCTCAATAACCACCTCAAAGCACTACGCAGTAAAAATCCCTATGAAACCATCATGATTGAAGAATATCTAGATGGCCCTCAATATTTAGTAGAGGCGGTTGTTTATCAACGACAACCACATGTCATTGGTATAATTGAGCAAGAAATTACCCAAGGAAAACGATTTATCATTACTGGCTATGGTGTTCTAGTGAAAGCCCCTAAAGACATCCAATCAGGCATCGAGGAGGTACTCCATTCCATCGTGAAAGCCTTTGGTATTGAGAATGGGGCACTTCACTTAGAGCTTCGATTAACCCAAAATGGTTGGAAACTTATCGAGATCAATCCTCGAATTTCAGGTGGCGCTATGAATAATATGCTACAAGCAGCTCTAGGTTTTAGTTTAGTAGAAGAAACACTGAAGATTTTGCTAGGAGAACAGCCTAATCTGCAACCAAGACATAAAAAATTTGTGTATACAAAATATGTCATTGTGGAAAGTAGAGGTATTTTAGAAAAGGTTATTGGCAAGGCAAGAGCGACAAGATCAACTGGCGTCGTTGAAGTATATGTCAAACCAAGAAGAGGCACCCTCCTTACCCCACCTTTATCGATGGGTCATCGTTACGCCTATGTCATTGCAGAGGGAGCAACCTTGAAGGAAGCAAGAAATCACGCAATCACTGCAGCGAAGGAAATAAAATTCATTTTGAGAGTTTGAAAAAAATAACCCGAATAATTGCCGCTTGCCAGTGGACAGTTACTCGGGCTTTTTTATCTTCATAAGTCGTAAACAATTATTCTTCTTTAAACGTTTGATCTAAAAACTTCACGGTTTCAAACATATTGGTTTTACTTGCACCCTTCACAAGAATGGTATCATGGGGCTTAATGAGCGTTTCAAGGAGGGCATGCAATTGATCTTTATTAATAAAATGATGTACTCTGGATGGGTCCATGCCCTTCGCGATGGCAGCATTACTCATTTCATCTGTCCTAAAGCCATAGGTAATAAATTCATCGATGCCGATCTCATACACGTACTCTCCAACCTTACGATATTCCTCTTCCCTCAAGACACCAAGTTCTCGCATTTGTCCAATAATGGCTACCTTGCGATTTGTCGCGATATTCTTCAGTACATCGAGCGCAGCACGAACCCCCTGCGGATGAGAGTGTACGGTATCATCAATAACCGTTATATCATCACGGCAATTATAAATCGTTAAACGTCTTGGTGGTTTTTTAAAGTTGAGCCCTGCCTGAATATCAAGTGGACTAAATCCTAAAAGATCAGCCACTGCCACTGCATTCAATGCGTTGTATACATGATGTTCTCCTAAAATAGGAATATATAATTCTATTTCTTGCCCATGCAGCTTCATTTTAAAGGACATGCCGACATCTTTATATTGCAAATCATATGCACGGTAATCCGCTTCTTTTTTAATGCCTACCGTGATGATTTTCCCTTTAAATTGCTGTGTCTCTAAGTATCTTGAATTGTCATCATCTTGATTGACAATGAGTAATCCCTGTTGATCCATGCCATGAATCAATTCCGATTTTGCCTTGGCAACACCCCTTACATCTCCATCAAAGTTCCCAACATGGGCTAAGCCTATATTCGTTACAATACTAATATTCGGCTGGATGATGCTACAGTGATTGGTAATAATGCCTGGGTAAGCCATACCATACTCTAATACAACGGCCTGATGTGTATCATTGATTTCTTCCTTATGCTTTTTCGTATGCTCCGTCGTATTCCAATAATCCTTTGATTCAAATACATTCCACTTTTTCGATAAGATCGAACCCACAAATGCCTTTGTTGTGGTTTTCCCTGCACTTCCTGTAATCGCAATAATAGGTAGGGTTTTCTTTGCCTCCACCTGCTTCGTTTTTTGTTGGACAATTTTCTTTTTCAGCGGTTTTTGATTTTTGGCAAGATACATGGCATAACGGATGGAATGAATGACCACATCTAATTCCAAGTAAAAGGCAGGAGGACAGCCTGGGCGCCAATTGACCTCATACATCCAAATTTTTTGATTTTGATCTAACCCTACATCAATGCCAATTTCATCAATAACTTCCCCAAATTTCGCCATTTGAATTTCATCTAGATGATGTGCCAGCGCCAGTGAAAAATGCTCAAGCATTCGCCGAATATTATAGGCCTCATCCTTAAACTCCTGCTCCAAAAAAGGATCTAAATAATTGGTATAGCCACCGTTATTAATATTCGGTATGATGGAGCCATTCGGTGCAATGCGTGGATACACCGTTGTCACTACCCATTTACCTTCTCCATTTTTTTGAACATGCAGGCGGAAATCATAGACCTGACCAGATTTTGTAACAGATTGAATATACGGCTGCATAATAAAGGTGCCAGACGCAAGTTGCTCCTTTATCAATGCATCCAATTGTGGCTTTGTATAGGTTGTCGTGGTGCTATCCTTTCGCACCTCAAAATATTTGGCTCCCGCCTTCGTTATAAAATAAATACCCTTCCCTTTTCGTCCATCAATTGGCTTAAACACCACTCGTTTATAATAATTAACGAACTTATGAAATAAATCGGCATCCTTTACAATTTCAGAGGGAATCAAATACTGTTCAAATTCCTTCGCTTCCTTTAATCGTTTCATCACATTCCATTTGTTCCCGATTGAATGGGTTGTGAATGGAATCTCCTCTTTTAAACGGTCAATAATCTCCTTCGAGACAGATAATTTCTCAGGGCTTCCTGCATTATAGATAACATCAGGAAAGGGCATTGTTTTCTCTTGCCATTGTCCATTCTCATAGACCTTTGCTCGAATAGAACGTTTGGCAAAGTCCACACTTTTAGGTGTGAAGTAAAAAAATGTTGCGCCTTCAGCTTTCGCAACTGCTGCAAAGGCATAGGACTTGAGTACTGTTGTTGGATCAAGTCGATGATGCAGCATACCAATAATCGTCATAGCTAAACTTCCTTTCATTAGATTCTCTCTCTATTACATTCACTTTGTATCCCTTGCATATAGACAGATGCTCTAGCTTTAGTAGTTTAATATGGTACTACCATTTCGGCTCTATGATAAATTTCCCCTTCAACATGTCTGGCTTTAAGAGCTGAATGGCCGATATACCACTGAGTTCAATAGATTTCTTTGTACTTGTTTTTTCTAACCTCACCACATCTGCAATGGAATTTGTATCGTTTCCTTCATAATCAAAAGCACGCAACAACGATACTGTGCCACGGCAACGCTCTCTATCAACAGCCTCAATGCGGAAAAACTCTGTCTCAAACTGTTTCACTGTATCCAATAAGCTTAAATGAGCACCACTATGTGTAATTAAAAAAAATGGAATCGTATCACTCCCGACAATTTTAATAAGTAGCTGACCAAAATATTTAGAATGAAAATTCATCATAATATCCTGAAGATCCTTTAAATCACTTAAAGCTTCACATAAAAAGTGATTTCTTTTCTTATCACTATTCAATTCGTAGCCCCCTCTCTTAGTTTGACTATACGATTTGATCCGTGTAAGTTGCCCTCTCGTTATCATATGTTGCGACAAAAAATATGGCGACTTCTTCCTAAAGAAACTAAAAAAACCTCCACCAATGAGGGGGAGGCTTTTGCAAAAGCTTATGTTGCGAGGAGATCATGTATTGTATATTGTTCTAATGCAGTAACGGTATGGTGTTTTGTATTGAATGGTAATTGCTTGGTAATCTCGTTCGGAATGACCACTGTATAAAGTCCCGCTGCTACAGCGGCTTGTGCGCCATTCGGTGAATCCTCAATTGCCATGGCCTCATCAGCCTCTACTCCTAATTGTTCAAGCGCCTGTAAGTAAAGCTCTGGATCAGGCTTAACATTTGTCACCGTGTCAGCGCTACAAAAGCAATCAAAGTAATGTCGGATACCCAGCCGATCCATATACACATCAATCCATTGACGACTGGAGCTACTAGCAAGTCCAATCTTCAAACCCGCTTCCTTTGCCTGCTGTAGCAATGTTAAAATACCAGGTCTTAGCGTTTCCGTTTCCATCCATTGTGCATGGCGTTGCTGAATGGATGTTTGAAAAGCCTCCACATCCAGTTGTATGTGATGATGTGTAACAAGATATGTATAGGGATTAAAGGTTTGAAGATTGGTCCCAAGGCACTTAGCATAAGTTGCTAACGATAATTCAACACCATATTGTGCATAGGCATCCTTAAAAACGTTATACCATGCTGTTTCCGTATCAATGATTGTACCGTCAAAATCAAAAATTAGAGCTTTTATCATCAATTTCCCCCCATTCTATTGGTTTGCGCTGAATCAAGCCTAGGTTTTGGCAGGGCTATCCGTCGATTTCCTAATCCTATCCATCAATTTGCTAATCCTATCCATCAATTTAGACCCGCTATCCGCTACTTTCGGATCTCTATCCGCCTATCCTCACAGATCTAACCCTTTTCCACCACTTCTTTACCTTTATCCCCCTGATTTAACAAGATAACGCCTCCTATAATGAGGACAATACCGATCGCAGAATAAACAGTAAAAATATCGTGCCAAATGACAATGCCTACCAGAACGGTTAAAGCTGTGCCGACACCTGACCAGATAGCGTAGGCCAAGCTTAATGGCATGGTTTTTAAGCAGAGGGATAGGCTATAAAACGAAATACCATAGCCAATTGCTACCGCCAAGGATGGAACGAGGACAGTAAAGCCGTCTGAGAACTTCAGCATGGTTGTTGCAAAGACCTCGCTTATAATCGATAGTGTTAAAAATAAATAGCCTTTCATCCTGTTCAGCCTCCTAATGACCACCAGCAAGATTGAGTACCACAACACCCAAGATAATGCATAGAATCCCTAATACTTTCTTGCGATTAAATCGTTCCTTATAGAGGACAACTCCCACAATAGCGGTTAACGCTGTCCCTAAACCTGCCCAAATTGCATAGGCTGTGCCAATAGGAATCACTTTTAATGTTAAGGCTAAACAATAAAATGCCGTTCCATAGCCTACTACTACGCCAATTGATGGCCCAATTCGCGTGAAGCCCTCCGTACGCTTGAGCAAGGAACTGGCAAAAACCTCTGCTATAATAGCGAGCATTAAAAAACTAAAAGCCGTCATTTAAAAAATCCTTTCTGCTTTGCTTCTAGATGTCATCTTCTTCCTCTACATACTCCAATATATCTCCTGGCTGGCAGCCCAAAGCTTTACAAATGGCATTTAATGTAGAAAAACGTACGGCTCTTACTTTGCCTGTTTTTAAATTAGAGAGATTGACAATCGAAACATCTACCCTCTCTGCAAGTTCACTCAGCTGCATTTTACGATCCGCTAGCATACGATCTAATCGAATAATTATGGTCATGTTTTCACTTCCTAAGCTGTTGCATCATATTCATCCTGAAGGAATGCACCGTATCGGAAAATACGTGCAAAGGTCCAAATCACCACACCACATAGTAAAAGAGTCCAGTGAATGCCTGTAAAATGATAGCTAATCTCCTTGATCAAACCCGTCTCTACAAATCGGGACTCCAATTGGAATTGTTGCATAATCAGATAGACGGTATATGTACGAAATGCATTTACTGTCAAGCTCAATACAATCACACAGTAGGCAATTCTCTCCATTTTTTTACTATTAGCGAGTGAAAATACAATACCTTTTGATAAGTTACTTAATATATTCCTCACTTGTACAATAATCATTAATAAAATAGCTATGTATATTGTAGCAGTAAATAGAAAGGTCATGACATCTTTTTTTGAATAGTGAATGTCCCTTGTCACATGGTCTGCCAGCTTCATTTCCAATCCTTCTAACTGAACGGCAGCGGTCACACTGCCCTTTGCTAATAAATGATTCACTTGTTGCTCTGATACCACCATTGCTCCCACCATAAAAATCGCGAGCATCGTCAAGACAAAAATCATCATCACCATGATGATGGTAAAAGCGGTACGAAGCCCCTTTGTCATCCATCGAAATTCTTTACTTTGAATTGTTTGCCCCATTATCAACCTCTCCCTCCCTTCTCTCTATTATACATCCCCTTTTATCTCTATCAATAATTTTTTAATGTTTATCATTAATAAATTATTGATAAAAATAAACCCTCTAAAGGTAGAGGGTTTATTTTAATAATCCTATCTTTACTAAATATTCTTTTGCTACTTCTGCTGCAAGCTTTCCTTCTACATTCACCTGATAATTCATTTCTCGCATTTCATCATCTGTAATGTGATCAGCTAGTTGATTTAACGCTTCTCCAATCTCTGGATAGTCAATCAGCGTTTCTTTCCTTAGTAAAGGCGCTCCCTGGTATGGTGGGAATAATGCTTGATCGTCCTCCAATACACGTAGCTTGTATTGACGAATTTCACTATCCGTTGAATAAGCATCTAGCAAATTAATATTCCCTGATTGTATTGCCTGATAGCGAAGCTTTGGCTCCATCGTTGCAAGTGTCGTAAAGGCTATCCCATACCGTTTTTGTATGCCAACATAGCCATCCTCACGGTCATTAAATTCTAATGTAAAGCCTGCTTTCACCTTCTGCTCTATCGGTTTAAGATCAGAGATTTTTTGCAGTTGATAGCTCTCAGCCAGCTCCTCTGACACAGCGAGTGCATACGTATTGTTATAGTTCATGGGGCTTAGCATGACCATATCGAATTGCTCCTGCATCCCCTCTTTTGCCTGAAGATAGACGTCCTCTTGGTTATTATTAATGGCTTCTTCCTTTAAAAACTCCGAAATAGCGGTGCCTGTAAATTCAGGGTAAATATCAATGCTGCCCGATTTCAATGCATTAAATACAAATGAAGTTTTACCAAGCCCTGGCTTTAATGTCACCGTTAAATCGGTCTCCTGCTCAATTAATAATTTATACATATTGATGAGAATCTCAGGCTCCGCACCAAGCTTTCCTGCAATGACAATTTCATCTTGCTGTTTACTGCTTAGGAGCGGGAAGAAAATCATTACCAGTGCCGCTAAACTAATGAGACTCAACGTCGTTATTGTTTTTTTAAAGGACAGAGATTCTAACTTTTTAAGCGCCACATCAAAAATCAGGGCTAAAATAGCAGCGGGAATGGCTCCTATAAGAATGAGTGCCGTGTTATTTCGGTCAATCCCAAGTAATATAATATCTCCTAAGCCTCCTGCACCAATTAAAGCAGCTAATGTTGCTGTTCCCACAATCAGCACCATTGCTGTCCGAATACCAGCCATCATAACAGGCATAGCAAGTGGTAGCTCAACCTTTACTAAACGCTTTGATCGATTCATTCCCATAGCTAATGCCGCTTCTTTCAGTGATGGGTCAACCTCATTGATGCCCGTGTAGGTGTTTCGTAGAATAGGCAACAGCGCATAGACGACTAACGCAATAATTGCGGGAACTTTCCCAATACCGAATAAAGGGATTAATAAGCCGAGCAACGCTAAGGAAGGAATCGTTTGCAGCACAGCACTGATTCCAATAATACTCTCGGCTATTTTCTTTTTATTGGTTAAATAGATACCTAGGGGAATAGCGATGAGGACAGCAAAAAATAGCGCAATAAAAGAGATTTGGATATGCTCTAGTAATGCAGCCAGCAGCTGTGCCTTCCGTTCCTGAAATACATCTACCACATTAGCCACCATGCACATGCCCTCTTTTCTTAGAATCCGCTGCTAAATAACGAAGCGTGGAAGCTCTTGTCACCATGCCAATGAGCTTGCCATTCTCTTCGACACCTAACAAGTCATGCTCGGCTAATTTTTCAAGAATCGTCGGAAATGGGGCATCAACAGGAATGGTATGCCCAAAGTCGTTTGTCACAGTGATTGGCTGTAACACATCATGGATCGTAAACAATTGATCCGACTGCTTACCTCCAATAAACTGTTGGACAAAATCATTTACAGGATTTTGTAGCAATTGCTGTGGAGTACCTATCTGAACAATTTCGCCATCTTTCATAATACAGAGACGATCTCCTAATTTCAGTGCTTCCTGCATATCATGTGATACAAATACAATGGTTTTCTGGATGGTACGCTGCATCTCTAGTAGATCATCCTGTAGTTTGGTGCGACTAATAGGGTCTAGCGCACTAAAGGGCTCATCCATTAAAATAATTTCTGGGTCAGCTGCCAAGGCACGAACAACGCCAACCCTTTGCTGTTCGCCTCCTGACAGCTCCTTTGGCTTACGCTGACGATATTTCGCTGGCTCCAGACCCACCAACGCTAATAGTTCGTCTACACGCTGATGGATTTTCGTTTTACTCCATTTCTTCAGTTCTGGTACAACCGCAATATTTTCCTCTATTGTCATATGCGGAAATAGGGCGATTTGCTGTAGTACATAGCCAATACTCCAACGCAGCTCATGGATATTATAATCGCTAATTCTTTTATCATTGATCCAGATGGTGCCTGCTGTTAAGGGTATTAATCGATTAATCATCTTCAACAAAGTAGTTTTGCCGCATCCACTAGGGCCAATAATAACAAAGAATTCACCCTTTTTAATTTCTACATTTAGCGCTTTGACAGCTATTTGGTTGTTATCATATTGTTTTGAGACATTGTCAAATGTAATCATCTGTCATCTCCTTTAAAATGTGCTCATGAAATGCGTTCACTTTTTATATTTCACCAACAAAAATCATTTCAAACATTTGTAGATAGCTGCAACTATTTCATTCTAAATATCTCGCCTTTAGGCACAAACGGTAGCTTGGCCCCCTGTGGTAGTACGAAGGCATGCTGTCTTTTAATGGCTAAACGATCACATTGTCCATCTGTAATAATTAGGATAGGACCATCCTTTGGAAAATCCTGTGCGGCTTCAAGTAGCTGTATACCAGGCTGTAACACTGTGCCTCCTCTACCTCTTACCTTCACTTTCGTTAATAGTTCTTCAGGTGCTAGATAGCCCGCGTCATAGGCAACAGCATCACAAAATATAACGCGAACAAAGGGGACATCTCTAGCGATGCTATAGCTCGCTATTGTGCCGAGTGCTTTTCCTAGTAAGAGACGGTCCATGGAGCCTGATGTATCAATAAGGACTGCGAAAGTACGTCCATCTTCCTCACCGCTTTGATGAATCCATCTTGGTCTAGCTATATCAGGTGTCGATGCTTGCCTTCTACTGGGGCGGGTATACGTTCTAACTTTCTCTATCGGTTGAAACATCCGATCAAACCATTTGGCTAATGCCACATCCCAGGCAATAGGAGGCTGTGCTAGGCTACGAATTTCCTCAATGAGCCCTTGTGGCAAATATCCTCTCTCTTGGGTCATATGATAGCTTAACCCTTGACTCAATGCCCTTCTATAAAAAGCATCTAAATCCACGCCAACCTTGCCTTCCCAAAAATCTGGTAGATTCGTTTCGATCATATCGCCTATGCCCTGCCCTCGAAAGGTTCTTAATTTGCGATACATCCTAATATCTGTAACTATACGATCATAAATAGATTCTGCTGAAAGTCCTTTTAATGCTGGATCATATAGCCCGCCAAATGCTGGCATCTCGCCGATTTGCATATCGATGAGCCAGCCATTGATAACATAATCACAAGCAACATTCCATAAGTAGGGATCACGTCCTTGTCTGCGGGTAGCATGGCTTAAACCCGCATGCAGCAATTCGTGTGCCATTAGAAATCGCATTTCCTCATCGGTCATTCCCACAGCCGTATTCAAATAAATCTCCTTTGTTTCCACTGCAATGGCTGCGACCGAGATATCCATTCTTGTACAAATAAGTGGGTCTTCAATTATTGTAAAATCTGCTGCCAAAGCACCAAATAAGGGATAGGAGCTCATAAACCAAGCCTTTGCGCGTTGTGCTTGTGTTACCCTCGTTGTGCCTCCCAATGTGTTTTCTACCCCACCCGCTACTCGAATGGCACTTTGCACGGCTTTCGATAAACCTTCTGCAAATAATGCAGCGAAATCACTATTCCCTCGATAAAGATAGCCTGTTTGATTTTGTGAAATCACAAAGTCCACTTGGCCTGGCATTGTACTATAGCCTTTCAAATCATCTGGTACACCTTCCCGTAATAATCTTTCATATAATTTTTCCTCAGAGCTAATGGCCTCAAAAAGAGGATTACTCATTTCCTTTGGTGCTTGACCAAATTTTAGCTCTGCTAAAAATTTTGTTATATAGCAGTCACAGGCAATATTCCACAGCTCCTGCTGCTCTTTTGGTTGATGATGATGTAAGCCAAGGTGTAGCAAGCAATGCGCTATCACATATGCCCATTCATTTGGCTGACCTTTTTTATCCTGATTCACATAAATAACACCTGCGCTTGTAACGTAAGCCCAATCCTTTTGAGGCATACTTTCGTACTGCATGTAAACAGCATGACACAACGCCTCGAAAAGGGGATGTGTACAGACAATGTCATGCCCACGTGCTATAGCTTTCTCATTTTTATGCTCCTGTTGTGATGCTTTCTTCTTTTTGGCCATAAGCTACCCTTCCTTTTTGGCTACTAAACGAGGTAAATCTCGGATAACCTCCAGCATAAACCAGGCAGGCAATGCTTCACCCTTTTGCTCTGATACAACCATCTGTGCAATTTCTAAGCTGATAGATGATAAGTCCTTGATCAAGTCTTTGGCACGAAAGGCTAATTGCCGTTGATTGCCCTTCAATGTCGTATGCTCGTTCGGAAGCTCCTTCAGTAACTGAGCCCGGAAGGATTGTGCCATGAAATAAAGCAAATCTCTTTCATCAGGTTGATCGGGCCAACGTAATTCTCCTTGAATAATTTTAGCGAGATCATATTTACTTTGCACTTGCTTGATAAAGGCTTTAAATTGACTGGCAGTTTGCGCGGATAGGCAACTACTTGCTAATAGATCAATTGTTTGTTCTTGTAAGCTATTGCCATATGCATACAAACAATCACTTAACATATGCCATGAACGAGGCGTGGAGAAGGGTTCTTCTGTTTTCGGTGGTTCGCTCCATAAATGATCGGGACGCATTTGAATATACTCAATCACATATGGATGTATTTCATGTGTATAGGCCCATTCAAGCCAATCTTTATGCGATGCCCTTAGCTGAACATGGACCATCCGATTGATTAATGCGGAGGACATCGGCTTAACAATCGCGTTATCCTGAGCCCGATTGCCTGCACCAATAACAATCGTACCCTCTGGCAATGTAAACTCTCCAATCCTGCGTTCATGAATAAGACTATAAAACGCTTTTTGTACTTCCTGTGAGCAAGCATTTAATTCATCTAAAAAAAGGCAATAAGGTTCATCGCGTGCAATCATTTTGGGTGGACAAAAAACACTGTAGCCATCCTTAATCTGCGGAACACCAATAATATCCTCAGGTGCTAGCTGACTGCCCAATAACGATACACAATGTAGCCCTAATTCACTAGCAAAGTTCTCAACAATCGCTGATTTCCCAATGCCAGGTGCTCCCCAAATAAAAACTGGTCTTATTGTCGCTACATTCAGTAGAAAATCATATAGTTGTTTTTGTGTCACATTAAAAATCGTATTCAATCAAAACGCCCTTTCAACTCATAGTTTTAAAGGTTAATAATACCATTTTCTATGAAATTATTCTTGTCTCTACCATTCTACGAAATTGACTGCCAATTACTAGCTGTGAGAAAATAATAAAAATTGTAGTAGAGAGGTCGTGACCTATGCATAATGGCTTTCAGTTTTTGGCGATTTCACAACTAGCAAAAAGGTTTCCAGCAGACTCTTGGTGGGCAAAGTTTTACAAGGATTTTAGTGAGGATGATCTAGTAGCGTACTATGAGGGGGATTTAACACTTCCCTCTCTTGATTTGGACTGGGATATGCCATTCCCACAACAGGACAAGACCATTCTCATTTTCATCAATGGTCATCTAACCGTAGACACCCTCTATAATTTAGAGACAGATGGGGCAATTGGGCTGATAGTGATGGGCAATGTAATGGCTAAAAATATAGCTGTAGGTGGTCAGGAAATCTATGTGCACGGGCATCTGACAGTCGAGAATATATTATGTGGCTCCTACAACCATGGCGAAACGATCGTTAATGGCAATCTTCAGGCAGCAATATTGGTTCAGGATGATGAGTATCGCATCAACGTAAAGGGTCAGAAGTCGATTCCTTGTATCGTAAATATATGGCACGGAGATGGCGTTTTTCAGGAACTCCCTATCCGTATTGAAGATGTATTAGTAGACGAGATATTTTTACCTGAGGATGAGGATGACATCGGCTTTTCCTTCACTTCACTTGTGGAAATTCTAAAACAAGGGCGTTCTGCACTCACTCAATTTTCAAGCGTTCCTCAAAGGACAATAGCATCTCCTATGTATTTCACGCACCATTCGATCAATGCGGAAAACATACTGAAGCTGACTTCATGTATCCTGATGACACCTGACAAACCCTCTTTCGATTTGACGGAACAGGATGTTTATTTCATGATTCAGCGCGCACATACCAATGCTGATGGAGACGTACGTAATGACAGTGTTTATATATTGACCTCGCAGTGTCATTATTTTATTTGGCTTAATGAGGATCAATCCGTATCTCTCTTGACAAAAACACTAGATGAAGAAGCCGAATGGTGGGATGTTACAGCATGTTCCCAGGAGTATTTAGTGGATTTACAACAGCACTGGCTGATGTTGTTAACCTGCATCAATGTAGCAGAACTTTACTTGCATAGTATCGAGGTGCGAGAAGTACAACAAATTCTCCAGCATCCTGCGATTCTGGATTTAGACGATGAACATGATGGATTGTGGGATGGTTCAAAATGCTATACCTTCCGTCAAACCTATTTGGATGAGGAAGGTGATAGAATACATGCTCGCATTGAAATTCAGACGCCTGATGAAGCGTATTATTTTTATACGCTCGAAAATCAATCCTATGTTGCTCGCCACTATCAGCCTCCTAACGTTTTTGGTCGACAAGAGCTATCTTATTTAAACACAACTCAATGGGAAGCGTCTGAGCGATATTTTGAGAGATTCAAACAATTTATGTCTCAGAATTTTAAGATAGATCTAGGAACTAATTAAGACAAGAAACGTTCTATTAATGATGAAGTCTATTCAACTATACATCTCTTTCACTCTCTGTAATAATGAGAGATAGCTAAACTTTTAATAGAAGGGAGGGAGATGTGGTCACGACCAACATCCAGCTACAATGAAATACGTGCTAAACTTTTTTAAAGGACTTATGATTGCCGTTGTTGTTATTTGTATTTCGTTTTATATGGTGACACAGTTATTTAATACGACTGAAAGAGAAGAGTCTGTGGTTATTGATGATCGTCCAAGTGTGGAAGAGTTTATCGGTGAGATTGCAGAGACCGCACGAGATCTTGGTGCTGACAATGACTTATATGCATCCGTGATGATTGCTCAGGCGATTCTAGAAAGTGAGCATGGGCAAAGTGGACTTGGCTCTGCCCCTAATTATAATCTTTTTGGAATGAAAGGCAGCTACCAAAATAATTCCGTCACACTCGAAACCACAGAGGATGATGGGTCAGGCAACCTTTCTACCATCATGGCTGACTTTCGCAAATACCCTTCCTATGAAGCATCCATGCAGGATTATGTAAAATTAATGCGTAATGGCGTGTCATGGAATAAAGATTTTTACGCAGGCGTTTTCAAAAGCAACACAACTACCTATACAGATGCGACCAAGTTTTTAACAGGCTCCTATGCAACTGATTCGGCTTACAATGAAAAATTAAATACATTGATCGCAAAATATGACCTTCAACAATATGATAGTCCTGTAAAAGATAAGAAAACCATCACGGTGGCTGATGGAGATTCACTTATGAAGATTGCCGAAGCCTATAATGTGAAAGTGACATCACTTAAGCAGTGGAATCAGCTTCGAACAGAACGACTTGAAGCAGGCCAGCAACTCAATATTTATCATTATTAACATAAAACGTCCATGACTCATCAAAGAGTATGGACGTTTTTTCTCATGAAACTAATTCGTTTGTCAAAACGTCTTAATGTAAAAATACGGAAAGGATAGGAACACAGTGAAGCGTACACAATTGCTCAGTCTTCTCGCCGTTAACCTTGTGCTATTGCCATTGATTCAGCTTAGCTACCACCTATATTTCATAACAAAAATAGCAGAGGGTTCCTTTTATCTTATTATTTTGCCCACTCTTATTATTTTATCGAACCTCTTACTATGTTGTAGTTGGCAAAGAGTAGCAGCCTCTATCCATTGGACTTTTATCTATGTGGGACAAGGCACTTCTATAGCCTGTTATTTTGTGTGGCATTATGGGCAACTAGAGCCCTATCCAGATATGCCCCCAGGTGAAGCAGTGTTTGATTTATGCATGAGTACATTTTTAATTGGGCTCTGGCAGTTTATCGTGTTAGCACTGATCCATCTCAGTACATTTATCATCCTCAAGATGGGACTGACCTTTAAAAAAGCTTAACTAGTCTTCTGTGAGTTATATAAAGTACCTACTGCTAGTATGGTCGTGGCTAAATCCTGTCGATAGAGAGGATGTTTGGCATCTAGACTATTAATGGTTACTTCATTACCACCTAACGATGAATGGACATACAAATCATCACCCATGTATAGAGCAATATGACCTGGAAAATAGATTAAATCACCCTTCTGCATTTGGTCTTGGTCTATGTTAACGATAGGGAAGCCCTCTACTATTCGGGCATCACGATAAATATAGACACCGTTTAACATATAGGCCATTGAACATAAACCAGAGCAATCAATACCCAGTGGCGATTTGCCGCCCCAGCGATAAGGGGCCGTTAAATAGCTGAGCGCTGTGTCCACCACATTTTCTCGGAACTGCTGCTCTGATAATGACTGTACTGTTATTTTAGGCTGTAGCCATTTTGTTCGAACGTACCCTATTTGCCCTGCCACTAGCTGTACGGCTGACCATTCTTCAGGTACTGCATCGTCTGACATGACACGAATGGAAGAGCCTCTAACAAGCGTTAGCAGCTTTGTACTTTGAATACGTGGCTGCTGCAAAACATCTGCAAAGCTTTGACACACTACATACTGTGCATCTTGTTGCCATGTAGATGCAAGTGCTTCCTCTTGCAGTAAGTCTGCCTTCTGACAATAACCCTCGTAACGATAGGCCGTTTGAATAGAAACCCAATCTTCATTGACATCCCTGATGATCTCTACGGTCATCCCATAAAGCACTTCATCGACTAGTTCAGAAGCTTTATCTGGCATGGCATGCAAGCTAGCAATCATGGCTGTAACGATAGCCTTCATCCTTCTCCCCCTTCCGCTTCACCAGCTGGTCATAGACAACTTTTGATAGACGACCAATGAGTTGGCGTGCCTGATCATTGTCCGTTACATTTGTTATAAAAACACCCATACTATAATCGACTGCATTCGTGTAAAATATCCCCACATCATGATCGACTGTATCCAGTCCGCCTGTTTTATGTGCCAGCCTCACATCCTCTACTAGATAGCGCTTTAGGGAGTCATGTATACGCTGACGGCTTAAAATATCAATGACTAGTTGATTGTAGGGAGGCGATAAAAGCTCTTGCTGATAGATTTGCGTATAAAGATGTGCCATATCCCTTGCTGATGTGCGATTATCTATGCCCTTTGCTAGCCGCTCCACATCCATCATTTTTCGCTGTAGCAGTGTGTCCTGTAAACCGATATGCTGAAAATAGACATTCAAATATTCCATGCCAACTACATCGATTAAGACGTTCGTAGCTGTATTATCGCTAGTAATAATCATCCACAATAGCAGATCATAGAAAGTGCTTTGTGTAAGTCTTTGTTCACTAATCACACTAAAATCCACCCAGTCAGTTGGTGAAATCGTGAGCGTAGAATTAAGTGATAATTTGTTTTTCTCTATATATGAGAGCAAGGCTAACAGAATCGGCACTTTGATTAAACTTGCACTTGAAAATGAAGTCTCTAGCTGATGACTGATGAGCAACTGATTCGTTGTTAGATTTTTAATAAACAAATGTACCTTGTAGGGCGATTCTTGAATAAGTGTTGTAATTCTCTGCTCCATAGACCACCTACTCAACTACATGGATACGCTGATTGTCTGCATCCATCTTGACGCTTCTTCCTAAAGGAAGCGACATCGTTGGTAAACAATGACCACATGCCAAATCCGCAATAATAGGTTTCCCTAAAGGCATTAGAATTTCTTGAAAAATAGTTTGTAATGATAAGCTGTGTGCTGGCTTCTCGGGATTTTCAGGTTCGCAATTTGTCCAAGCGCCCAATAAAATGCCTGCCACGTCATCTAGCTTTCCTGCCAGTTTTAATTGTGTCAGCATACGATCCACCCGTTGCTCCGTTTCATCGATATCTTCTAAAAACAGAATCTTACCTCGTGTATCAATTTCATAGGGTGTGCCAAGTGAAGCTGTCACTAATGTTAAGTTGCCACCGATGAGTTGACCTGAAGCGCTCCCAGTCACTAGTGTGGACATGGGCTGGTGAGAAGGATTTTTTAAGTAGTACGCCTTTCTTTCATTCTCCATAATCAGCTGAATGAACGACTGCCAAGTATAGTCATCCATCTCCTGTCTAATAAATTCTGTGGATGGCATCGGCGTATGATAGGTTACAAAGCCACATAGCTGATTAAAAGCTATATGTAGAGCAGTCACATCACTATAGCCAGCAAATACTTTGGGATTGGCACTTATCAAGTCAAAGTCTAATTGAGCTAAAATTTTCGTCGCACCATAGCCCCCACGTATACAAAAAACACCATCAATCATCGGATCACCAAACATACGATGAACATCTGCTACCCGTAAATCATCTGTGCCTGCTAAATAGCCATGTCTTGCGTGACAGGTCTCCCCAACGACCACATTGAGCCCTAGCTTTTCGATACTAGCAATAGCAGGTTGCAGCTTTTCGGGTGGCGTTGCTCCAGAAGCACTAATAAGACCAATTGTGTCACCCTTTTTCAATGCCTTTGGACAAATCATATCTTTTCCTCCCTTTTCAGTGAAGTACGATAATGGGCCAGTTCCTCTTCATTGGCTAAAATAAAATGACCTTCCTCTATTTCAACAAATGAGGGGGGATTTTCCTCATAGCGATGCTGTGACGGATCATACACTTCTACAACTTTCTCCCGCTCTTTATAGGGATTCGGCTCTGGTACTGCTGATAACAAAGCCCTTGTATATGGATGCAGCGGATGAGCAAAAAGCTTTTCTGTTTCCGCTAGCTCCACAATCTTCCCCTTATAAATGACCGCCGTACGATCCGTAATAAAACGGACAATCGATAAATCATGGGCAATAAATAAATACGTTAAATGATTTCGCTGTTGAAGGCTTGCTAATAAATTTAATACTTGCGCTCGAATGGATACGTCTAAGGCGGATATTGGCTCATCTGCAATGATAAACTCTGGCTCCATCACTAACGCACGAGCAATGCCAATACGTTGGCGTTGACCTCCTGAAAACTCATGCGGAAAGCGGCTTGAGAACTCTGGAAGTAGCCCAACGTTCAATAACGCATCGCGCACCTTTTGTTGTCGATCTGCCTCATCTTTATATTTTTTCGAAGGGTATAAGCCCTCTGAGACAATATAATCTACTTTTGCTCGTTCATTTAGAGATGCCATAGGGTCCTGGAATATCATTTGGATTTTTTGCGTAATTTCTCTATCCCAATCTTTCGGGATTTTCCCCTGAATACTTTTGCCATGGTACAAAATTTGTCCCTCTGTGACCTCATTGATGCGCATAATCGCTCGACCAATCGTTGTCTTCCCTGAGCCTGACTCACCTACAATGCCAAATGTTTCGCCTTTAAAAATTTGAAAGCTGACATCATCAATGGCTGTAAACTTATTTTTCCCTTTGCCAAAAACAACAGATAAATTTTTTACTTCTACAAGCACCTCTTTATCAGTCATTCGCATACTGCCTCCCCTCTGCAAAAAATGCTTGTAAGGCTGCTGGAGGCTCTACCTTTGGTGCAAGTGGGTCTAATAACCATGTACGAGCATAGTGGGTATCACTGACCTGAAAAAAAGGTGGCCGCTCGATAAAGTCAATTTTCAATGCATATGGATTGCGTGGGGCAAAGGCATCTCCCTTTATTTCCTGAAAAAGATTCGGAGGTGTGCCCTTGATGGAATACAATTGTTCCCCTTTTGAGCCAAGCTGTGGTAAAGAGGAAATAAGCGCCCACGTATAAGGATGCTTACTATGAAAGAAAATTTCATGTGTTTCCCCAACCTCGATGACATCGCCCGCGTACATCACGGCAATACGGTCAGCCACTTTTGCGACTACGCCTAAATCGTGCGTAATATAGACGATTGTTAAGCCGTATTTTTGCTGAAGACTTTTCAAGAGCTGTAAAATTTGTGCCTGAATGGTTACATCCAAAGCTGTCGTGGGCTCATCACATATTAAAATATTCGGCTTACACGCAATGGCAATCGCAATAACGATACGTTGGCGCATCCCTCCTGAAAATTCATGGGGGTATTGCTTATAGCGCTTTTGCACATCGGTAATGCCGACATCTGTTAACAGTTTTAATGTTTCTGCATAGGCTTCCTTACCTCTTAAGCCTTGATGCATAACCACACATTCTTCAATTTGCTTTCCAATGGTTTTGAGCGGGTTTAACGATGTCATCGGATCCTGTGTCACCATCGCTATTTCCTTACCACGAATCCCTAGCCATTCTTGCTCTGTTGTGAATTTGCCTAAATCCTGTGCATTGTAAATAATTTGTCCCTGCTTAATACGAGCATTTTTATCGAGCAAGCCCATAATGGATTTCATCAGCACGGATTTACCCGAACCTGATTCACCCACAATGGCTAAGCTCTCTCCCTTGTAAAGGTCGAGTGAAATACCGCGAATCGCTGTTAAAATTCGACCACGTAGCGTAAACTGAATCACTAAATTTTGGATGCCTAATATGCTTGATTTTTTCACTGTCACTCGCTTCCTCTCCTTATACATGGTTTTTCGGATCTGCTGCATCTGCAAAGGAATTACCAATAATATAAAATGCGATCGTAATAACGCTTAGCACAATACTTGGGAAAATAAGCTGATACCTTAGATCTGGTGACATCATAAGGACACGTCCTTCATTAATTAAATTTCCTAAGGATGGCTCACTGATCGGAAGCCCTAAGCCAATATACGTCAAAAAGACTTCGGCCCCAATTGCAAAGGGTATCGCTAAGCTCATGCGTAGCATAATGACAGAAATTAAATAAGGTAATAGATTTTTTAGGATAATACGATAATCAGGTGTGCCTAAGCACTTTGAGGCTAGATTGTATTCGCGGTCACGCAAAATAACAATTTGATTGCGGATAAACCTCGCCATTTCCACCCACCCCGTAATACACATGGCAATAATAATGGTTGAAATACTTGGCCGTAAGATATAGGACATTAAAATGAGCACAATGGTTGTGGGGATATTATCGACAACATTATAAAGCTGTGTAATAGGCGCTTCTAATTTCCGTGAAAAGCCCCATAGCGTGCCAATTGTAATGCCCACTACTGCCTCCACTAAGGCGACAACACAGCCAATAAAAAGTGAGGTTCTCGTCCCCGCCCAAATACGAGACCATAAATCCTGACCGATTGAATTCGTGCCAAACCAAAATTCTGCACTAGGTGCAATATTACGTGCCTGCATCCCTGTTTGTTCATCCAAGTAAATTTCAGTTGGTGATTTTTGCGCAGGTAAATAGGGCTGTAGAATCGTAAAGCCAACAATGATGATCACCCCAACTAATAAAAAAACGGCTAGTCGATTTTTCAAAAAGGATTGCCATGTAGATCGCCAATAAGAATAATTTGAATAGCCCGTTTCCTCCGCCTGTTTTGCGTCCACTTCGGCAAATTCAAATAGGGTTTCACGTGATTTATTTGAAATATTATTGATTTCATCTGTATACATCCCCATTAACGTACACCCCCTCCCTTGCCTAATTTAATACGAGGGTCGACAAGTGCCATGGCAATATCCCCTAAAATAAGGCCAATGATACCAAGGGAAGAGAACACTAACACTAGGCCTTGCACAATTGTATTATCCTGTCGCTGAATAGCATCCACAAGTAAGCCCCCCATCCCTGGAATGGAATACAACGACTCTATATAAATCGAGCCTGTAATCGTAAACAGAATCGTTGCAGGTAAATATTGTGCCATGGGAATAAAGGCATTACGTAATACATGCTTGAACATCAGTGTCCGCTCCTTTACGCCCTTTGCCCTAGCCAGCTTAATATAGTCCTTGTTCAGTTCATCCACCATATAGCGTCGCATCCACATCGCGTAGGAGGCAGTTGGAGCCAATGCCATTGACGTAAGTGGAAGAATCCAAGTAATCGGCCTGTATTCATCAAACAGCATCGGTAATTGAAAGAGTTCTGTAATATACATTTGAATAACTAAGTAATAAACGGCCGCAGGGACTGCAACAACAAATACGATATAGCCTGTCCCAAGTCGATCCAACCAACGTCCCTTACGATAGGCCATCATTATTCCTAGCGGCACACCAATCAGGAGTGATATAGCGACTGCTCCTAAACCAAAGAGCAGAGAATACGTGATTTTATCTGCAATAATCGTCACTACTGGGACATCGGTACGATAAGTCACTGATTTACCCAAATCCCCCTGCAGTAAATTCTTGTAAAAATTCCCCAGTTGGACAAGGATTGGGTCTCGCAAGCCGAGACTTGTTAAGTAAACTTCCTGCTGAGCAGGTGACATTTTATCAGCTGCTGCTCCTAAATAGCCTTCCTCTGGCATTAGCCGTAATAATGAAAAGACAATGGTGATGATAATAAAAAGGGTTAAAACGGATTGTAAGAGTCGTTTTCCTATATACTGCAACATCGCGCGCCATCCTCCTTTGTCAAAAAGACGAAAGGAGATGCCGACTATTCTTTTCGGTATCTCCTTTTCATCTACGAAATTCTACTACTTTTCAGCATTGGCTAGTGCTTCCGCACGTTCTTCCTCCCACTCAGCAAGCGCTTTTTTAAATTCTTCATTACTCATTGGCTTTTCTAGCACTTGCTGGCCTTTAAATTTCTCTGCCGTTACACCAAATGGCGAATATTGCGCCTCGAATGGATTTAATTTAGATGCCATATAGCCACTACCACCAACTGAATATGGAATAACAAAGGCTTCCTCAATTAAAAACGCTTCTGCCTTCGCAAATAGCTCATAGCGTTTGGCTGTGTCAATTGTTTCTTTCGCTTGATCCACAAGATTTTGATAAGTTGTTTTACCATTCGCCTCTTTATAGCCCTCTGCTAATTCTGGTTTATTGTAAGTACCATCTACTGTGAAAGGATCTGTATACGTAGATGGATCTGCAAAATCAGGACCCCAGTTCGCCTCTAAGAGTGCAAATTTACCTGGACGACGTACCTCTGATAAGAAGCCTGTCGATGGACCAGCCTCTACAATAATGTCGACATAATCTGTCCCTAGTAGTTTTTCCATTTGCTGCTCGACTACTTGAGAGCGATTAGCCCAATCTGGCATACCAGCGTTATAAGGCATTAAAACCTTTACAGGGAATGTGGCCTTACCTGCTAACGCTGTTTTTGCCTTTTCTTTATATTCTAAGGCCAGCTCTTTATTGAAGGAATCCTCATTGGAAATGGATGTAAGGGGTGCTAGTTGTGTATAATCCACTCCTTCCACATCAACAAAGTTTTTCGGTGTAATGGTATTGCTCAGCAAATCTGCTGGATTATATGGCTCAACCGTTAGCATCGCGGAGACACGGTCAAGCGCATGGAATAAGGATTTGCGGAAATCTTTATTATTGACGGCGATTTTCCAGTTATCAGGTTCGTATTGTGCGTCAAATTGTGGGTTGAAGTTGAGTGCATAAAAGTAGGTATAGAAGTTATTTTGTGTTTGACGAACCTGAGATTTTTTCTTTTCATCTTTAAACCATTCATCAATGATGGAGGTCGGGATACTAGCCGAATCGATTTCGCCACGTAAAAAGAGCTCAGGCGCCACAGTTGCCGCTTCTTTATTGTATTTATAGCGAATACGGTCAATCAGTACCTTGTCTTTATCCCAGTACGTTTCATTTTTCACAAGAACGCGTTCATTTTGTGGCTCAAATTTATCTAAAATATAGGCACCGTTATAGAGGAAGTTTTCACGTGTTGTGCCAAAATCCTCTCCCTTTTCCGCAATGAACTTGCCATTCACAGGGAAGAAACAAACATAATTCAACATAGAAAGAAAATAGGGTGTCGGCGCCTCTAAAGTATATTCTACTGTATGTTCATCTAGCGCCTTTATGCCTACTTCCTTGAAATTGTTCATCTCGCCATTATAGAAGGCTTCCCCATTTTTCACCACCGTCGCAATCCAAGCTGTCGACGATTCATTTTTAGCATCAAGCACATAGTGTAAGCCATCCACAAAGTCTTGTGCCACAACATCTGCATATTCCTTGCCCTCATGTGTCACCCATTTTGCATCATCACGCAATTTGAATGTCCACACTGTAGCATCCTCATTCGCAGACCACTCTTTCGCTAATCCTGGCTGGACCACCCCATAGTTGTCATATTCAATGAGCCCATCCACCATATTCGCAGCCACCGCAAATTCATTTGTTTCTGACGTCTTTAAATAATTTAACGTTTTAATTTCCCCTGAATACACCACTCGATATTCCGATGCTTTTTCACTCGCTGATTTGTCATTACAGGCTACACAAAATAATACGACCAGACATACGAACAGCAACCAATATTTTCTCACAAGCATCCCCCTAGTCATCTTTTTATAATGAAAATCCTATTGGTAGGATGGATTGCATCTTCAATAGGATCATTCAAACATAAGCTAGGTCTGTCTAAATTGACCATCTATCGATGAAATGAACAACGGTACATACTCATTGTCACAGTTATGAGATTAAATTGTCGGTTCTATCAACTATCAAACCACTCAGACAGCGTGTCCCACTGCTTTTTGAGCGGGTCCACCACTTTTTTTGATCACTTCTCACCTTTCATGAATTAGCATCCTCACTTGATGTAAAATCCCCCTAAACCTTTCCATCATGTTAAAAATTGCAGGACACGCAGCACCTCATAAAAATCATGGGTCATGAACTCCACGGTATTATGCGGTTTGAATTTGGCATTTGGATAAAATGAATTACGATAGGCTCGTGTATGATCACGATAAATAAGCTCTACCCTAAAGTGTTCTGGCAACGTTACCTGTAATGCGGTACGAGGAACCTTCATAGAAGACTCTACCAGTCGCTTGGTTTCCATGATAGTTAGTTGTGGACTGACACTAATCGTCGCATTGCCGATTCCTTCCTTAGTAGCAAATGTGACAATGTGTTCGTTTACGGCCTGAATCTCTTCTGTTAACCCCACATCCCCACTCACAAAGGACACAGGAACACCGTGTAAGGCTGCTGCATACGTATTGATCAGAAATTCACTCGCATATTCGCCATTGATTTTGACATCCGCGTATGTGCAAAGTGTATGGGCTAGTGGGTTACGCTCACTGCCACCCTTGCTGTGATAGCCGATAAAAATAGCACGATCGAAGCTTTTATCGAGACCCGCTACCATACACATAGGGTCGTATGTCCAGCCACGGATAACTTTACAGTTGATTGGTAAATTGGAAATGTCTAGATTGCGGGCTGAATCATGTGCGTCCTTTACTAAAATTTCGGTTGCGCCCCCCGCTATCGCTCCTTCAATGGCAGCTTCTACTTCACGTGTCATTTGTCTTTGGAAAAACTGATAATCAGGTGCGTTTAACTCGGTCTCACTCCACGAAGTTGTACCTGTAATCCCTTCAATATCTGCACTAATATAAACTTTCATAGAAATCGAAACTCCTTTACATGGTGATTTTGAATTGTTGCGTGTACTGCTCCGTAATGCCCTACCTGTGCTTGAACACGTCTAGCCCATGCCACATTGCCATAATCATAATGCCACCATTCCTCCGCATAGTTCGTAAATCCAGCAAGTGTCATACAGTTATACAGCAAACGTCGGTACTGACAGGCAAGCGGATTTTCATGCGTATGTTGTTCAAAATAACGGGTCGCGGATTTTTCATTCATTTCATCAAACGCTGTCCCAAGATCGAGGGCTTTACCATGAACATCAGCCAGTGTTACATCGATGGCACCTCCTGTTAAATGGGGGGCTAAATGGGCTGCATCTTTACTTGGAAATGCTACATATTTTTTGGTCGCCTGCACAATCTCTTGTGATGTTAACTGCGGCATCCTTTTTGCTAATTGCTGAGAAAAATGGCTAAACAAATGCTGCTGTACTTGAAATGGACGATAGCCATCATAAAGTAATAAGCAATGCTCTTGAGGTAATAATGTTAACACCTGTTGCAAACGCTCATAGACTCCTTCTCTTACATGAATAACTCGTAAACTATTAGAAATCTGTTGCTGATAGTAGATGGGTTCCATAAATATCCTAGGATGAGCACCTGTAAGCTGGATAAGCGGCTCATTGTTTTCACAGACAACTGGTGATGGCGAGGGGCTTCCATTTAGAGAGGGTGCTATCGGTTGAAAAAGGTTTATAATAACGGAACCCTCCTTTAAATAGTTAGATAATTCAGTTTTTTAAGTTGAATGTTATCATATCTCTCTACCATTGACTAGATAAAAAAAGAATAATTACAAAATAATGGATATATTCTTACAATGATATATATTTCAGCAATTGACGGGTCGAAAAACCACTTATATCCTCTAATTAAGGATTTTATTCATCTTATAGCTCGCTCATGCTAAAAAATTAACGAAACCTGTTTGGTGCTCAAAAAAAGCCATTGAAACACAATTGCTGTTTCAATAGCTTTTTCTTTTATGCCCGATGAAAGGAGTAACCTTGTACAGTATGACCATTGCGGCCAGTTGTTGTCTTAGCTTGGGATAACGAATTTAGTATTGCTTCCTCTGTCGCTTCCGCTGCGGCTGTAAACAGTTGATTCATGATGGGATGATCCTCACGAAGCTGAGTTCTAGTCTCAATAAGCTGATCAGCGGTATGAGGAATACAATGTGCCGTCGTGAAGCCAATTACAATATCGCCACTACCATGTGAAAAATGACTGCCTGTCCGTCCTAAACCGATACCACAGCGTTTAATGACACGTGTTAATTGTCGACTACTTAGCGGGGCATCTGTCGCAAGGACAATGATAATGGAGCCATCCGTTTGTGATAGAGTAGATTGGTTTTGCATAGTTGAGACTTTGTAATGCTCAGCTAAAAACTCCCTGTCTTGTCCAAAGTTACTAAGAACTAGGCAGCCTACTGTATAGTTCACTTCATTTGATTCTACTTTGACGATGCGAGAGGAAGAACCAATTCCTCCTTTGTAGCCGAAACACATCATCCCTTTTCCTGCACCAACAGCGCCTTCCTGTGCCGTCTTTGTAGAGGCTTGACGAATGGCTTCTATGGCATGCGCAGGTGTCACTGGACAAGCTCGAATCGAATTAAGATAACTATCATTACACTCGCCCACAACGAGATTAATGGTTCCTGTTGTCAGTCCAATGTCTTCATTCCTATCAAGCATATAGCTTAATGTACCTTGTGTCACAGCGGGTACGCCAAAAGTATTGGTTAACATAATGGGCGATTCCAGTACACCTAGTTCATTCACTTGCACAAGTCCCGTTGTTTTCCCAAAGCCATTTAGTACATAGCTTGCCGCTGTTACCTTTTGCTGAAATACATTGCCTCCATGCGGTAAAATAGCTGTAACGCCTGTACACGCATAGGCCCCATTCTGATCTAATGGCTCATCCAATGTCACATGCCCCACTTGAACTCCTTCTACATCGGTGATGCAGTTTTTCTGACCAACTGGTAACACACCAATTTCAATGCCCAATTGTCTTACTTTTCCCTGCATATTATGCATCCTCCTGAATCGCCATTAACACAGCAGCCTGTGCATGGATAGCCGTTGTATCAAACACAGGAATGCTGACATCCTCCTGCTGAATCAGTAAGCCTATTTCTGTACAGCCCAAAATTACCCCTTGCGCCCCCGCATGTACAAGCTCCTCGATCACTTGGCTATAGTACCTTTTAGATGCTGGTACAATGGTACCAAGACACAATTCATCGTAAATAATTCGGTTTACTTCCATTCGGTCGTTGCTGTCAGGCACAATCACCTCTATGGCAAAGCTTTCTACCCTTGCCTTATAAAACGCTTGCTCCATTGTGTACTTTGTGCCAAGAAGCGCTATTTTCTGTAACCCCGCTTCTTTGATTTGCTTAGCTGTGGCATCCGCAATATGTAAAATAGGGATGGTTATAGCAGACTCGATAACATCAATGACCTTATGCATTGTATTGGTACAAATGATGACTAGGTCTGCGCCTGCCCGCTCAAGTGCTTGTGCAGCTTGAGCTAGAACCTCACCTGCTTTGTCCCACTCCCCGTTAGCTTGAAAATGCTCAATTTGCTGGAAATCTACACTAAACAAAATACATTTCGCAGAGTGTAGGCCACCTAGCCTATGTTTAACCTGTTCATTGATAAGTCTGTAATATTCAGCAGATGACTCCCAGCTCATCCCACCGATTAAGCCGATTGTTTTCATGTCTACATCACTCCTTTTTCTATTATTATACGCCTCCCTCACACAAAAATAAGAGAATTTTCCAAAAATAATATATAAGGATAGGAAAATAGTAGATAAAATGAGTTTTCTCAATTAATAAATTATAAATATCAAAATTTTAGTATAATTCATTATTTTAGAAAAGTTGATTTTTAATAAAAAAACAGTGTAGACTAAAGCGTATTGTGAAAGGAGGACAACTTATGGAATGGATCTCAACAATAGTTGACAGTGGAAATAATATTTTATGGACATATATCCTCATTATCTTACTTTTAGCAGCAGGACTATATTTTTCATTCGGTACGAAGTTTGTACAAATTCGTCTTTTTCCAGAAATGTTTCGTTTAATTGTAGAAAAAAGAGAGGGCGATTCGGGGGTTTCTCCGTTCCAAGCCTTTACCATTAGTGCTGCTTCACGTGTCGGCACAGGAAATATTACAGGGGTAGCCTTAGCCATTGGTGTAGGCGGTCCTGGTGCAGTATTTTGGATGTGGATAATCGCGATTTTAGGGATGGCCACTGCCTTCATTGAAAGTACCTTAGCACAGGTCTATAAAGTGAAGGATGGCGATACATTCCGTGGTGGGCCCGCCTACTATATGGAGAAAGCATTAGGTCAGCGAAAGCTTGGCATTATTTTTAGTATTCTATTAACATTAAGCTTTGGCTTTATTTTTAATGCTGTGCAATCCAACACAATTGCCACTTCAGTCGGCGAAGCCTTCGATGTAAATCCAAAGATAATCGGGGCTATACTTGTCATTTTAACTGGATTAATTATTTTTGGTGGTGTCCATCGAATTGTAAAGGTGACACAAGTTCTTGTTCCAGTTATGGCCATCTTCTATTTACTTGTAGCTCTTTTTGTAGTGGTGACTAATTTATCGGAAATCCCACATGTTTTTTCATTAATTTTCACTCATGCATTTGGCCTACAGGAAGCTGCTGGTGGCGCAATTGGGGCAGCAATCATGCAGGGCGTACGTCGCGGTTTATTTTCCAATGAAGCAGGGATGGGAAGTGTACCGAATGCTGCTGCGACTGCTAATACTTCGCATCCTGCTAAGCAAGGACTTGTACAAAGCTTAGGTGTCTTTTTTGATACGATTATGATTTGTACAGCCACTGCCTTTATCATTATTTTAGCGGGCTTATATGATAAAGGTGAGAGTGATGGTATTATTTTGACGCAAAATTCTTTAGCTGTTCATGTTGGTGATTGGGCTCCTTATTTTATTGCCATCTCCATCATTTTCTTCGCTTTTAGTTCGATTATTGGTAATTATTATTATGGTGAATCCAATATTGAATTTATGGATGCCCATAAAGCTTGGATGTTTTGCTATCGAATTTTAGTGTTAGTTATGGTCATGTTCGGCTCCATCGCACAGGTACAGCTTGTATGGAATCTCGCTGACCTCTTTATGGGGCTGATGGCACTTATCAATATCGCCATCATTATGATGCTCGGTAAAATTGCCTTCCTTGTGCTAGACGACTTTACTGAGCAACGTAGAGCAGGAAAAAATCCTGTCTTCTATGCAAAATCAATCCCAACCTTAAAAAATACAGACTGTTGGGAAGAAGAAGATCGATAAAATACTGAACGCCACTTCTAAAATTAGAGTGGCGTTTTTTCGATATTTAAATAAATGGTAATTTTATAAAAAACGGTTACTTTGCTCTACTAGTAATCAACACTTAACGCCACCCCAAAATTTTGGAGTGGCGTTGTGCTTTAATATTTAAACTGACTAATCAGTAGCTTTAATTCATCCGCCATATGTGCGAGTGCTTGCGCAGAGGCATTGATTTCCTCCATTGAGGCTAATTGCTCCTCTGTTGATGCCGCTACATCCTCAGACGCCGCTGCATTGCCTTTCGCGGAGAATGCCAAATCTTCTGTTACTGCCGCTACCTCTTGAACACCTGCAGACATCTGTTCAGAGGCTGAGGAGACCTCCTCCATTTTAGGGGTAATCTCATTCATACTTGTCATAATGACTTGGAATTTTGCAATGGCTTCATCGGAAATATGCAATCCACTTTGCACATCCTCTGTAACCTTCGCCATAATACTGACAGATTGCTCCGTTTCTTGCTGAATCCCTCGGATAAGCTCAAATATTTGTTTAGCTGATTCCTGTGATTGCTCTGCAAGCTTACGCACTTCGTCTGCTACGACTGCAAAGCCTTTCCCATGCTCTCCTGCTCTCGCTGCTTCGATAGCTGCATTTAAAGCTAGTAAATTTGTTTGATCTGCAATGCTTGTAATCACATCTAAAATGGATGTAATTTGCTGAGAGCGTTCATGCAATGTCTGGATTTTCGCATTGGAGTCTGCTACGGATAAATGAATGGATTGCATTTGATTCTTTGTATTTTGAACAGCTTGTCCGCCTTCATCCGCCTGTAATGTCGCATGCTGTGAAAGGTCCGTCACAGCGGAGGAGATTTCAGCAATATGCAGAATGGCAGTAGAAAGCTCATGTAAAGAAGCTGCATTTTTATTGGCACTAATCGTTTGAGAATCAGCACTTGTTGCAACATCCTGAATGGAAATCGCCACTTTTTCTGTTGCAATGCTTGTCTGATTGGCATTGGCAGTTAGCTCTTCTGCTGAAGAAGCAACCTCCTCTGCATTTTGTTCAATTTTTTGTATTAGTGTCCGTAAGCTTTCTTGCATATCATTAAAGGCTTGTCCTAATTGGCCAATCTCATCTTTTGACGTAATCGTTACCATTTCCGTGAGATCCCCTTTGCTGATCGTAACCGCACTATCCTTTAAGGCTTTAATTGGTTTAATGACAGCCCTCATTACAAAATAAAAAATGATCGAACTGATGATAATTGCTGCTATGAGGACTAGAATCGTATGGTATAAAATCGAGGAAGCAGACTCATCAATTTCTTCAGCAAAAATCGTTCCTGTTATTTTCCAATTTGTCAGTTCATTTGTCGTATAGAATAATAGACGATCATCACCATTAAAGACATATTCATACGTACCTGATGGACTTTCGTACATTTTATCAAGGAAACTTTCTTTCAGTTCTCCTCCCGCTTCAAGTGTAGGATGTGAAATGACCATCTTGTCTTCTCCAAAAATTGAAGGATACCCATTTTTTCCGATTCGAATTGAATCAGCAATTTTTTGAAGATCGGTTAATTTAATATCGATTGCCACAACTCCAGCATGATCCTTCGTCTGCTTAGCAACTGTTACCACCATATCACCCGTCCCCGCATCCTTGTAAGGGTTGGTGATTAAGGTTTCACCTTTTAAAGCTGTCGCCTCTTTATACCAATCTCGATCTAATGGATTATAGTCTGCACCATTCAATTTTGGCTCCTGTGTAAATCGACCGTCATTCATGCCAATATAAACACTCAATACATCTGCATTAAGCTTTGTATATTGCTGAAATTTAGCCACAATCGAAGCTTGTGCTTCTTCATATTGACGCGCATCTATTTCACTACTAAATACATTGATGTCACTCATTTTCTCACTAATCGTTTTGTCAATGAGCTTATTTAAAATGCCTACACTTTCATTGGCACTAAATAAAATTTCCTCTTCAATCGAGTCTTTTGCAGATAAATAAGACAAACTCCCAACAGATATGACAGGGATCAGTAATACTAGCGCGAATAGCGTATAAAGCTTGCCCTTAAAACTGCTAAATAGTTTCTTCATATATCAATCTCCTTTTGATTTTTTCTAAACCTCTCCCTCTCTTTATCTGCTTAACATTTCTCCCAAAGCTTTTATCGGACGAAAAAAATTTTTTCTAACATTTTTACGATTTTCATATTATTCAGGCTTTACCGACAAATAAAACCCCTGTAACTAGACAGGGGTCAATTGAATTTAGTATTTAAACGATTGAATGGATTCTTGCAGGTCTATTGCCATCTTTGCTAGATGGGTAGAGGCTGCTGCTACCTCCTCCATAGCTGCATTTTGTTCCTCTGAAGAGGCTGCAACACTTTGCACATGATGGCTTGATTTTATCGACACTTCACTCATATAGTCCATTTCCTGCACTAACTTTTCAATATCTTGATGAATTGCTTGAATGGCTGCCGTTACTAGCTCGGTCTGTGCTTGTACATCATTAATGGCATCATCAATTTGTATAAAGTTATCCCTTGCCACATTAACCTTTTCACGACCTACATGGACAGAATCATTACTATTAACCATATCTTCCTCGATAATCCTCGTGCTATCTGTAATTTGGGCCACTACTTTTTCAATATCGACTGCAGCAAGATTTGACTCATCTGCTAGCTTGCGGACTTCCTCTGCCACTACTGCAAAGCCTTTCCCATGCTCCCCGCTCCTTGCGGCTTCAATAGAGGCATTGATTGCTAGTAAATTGGTCTGTGTCGCTATACTCTTAATGACATTTACTGCTGATACAATCGCCGCTGTATTGTCATCTAAATCTTGCACACGTGTATTTAGCTCACTTGTGTTAGTAGAGATTTCATTCATTTGCGCTGTAACATCATGTACCGAAGAACGACCTGTTTGTGCCATATTTTTCGTGTTGACTGTTGCTTGATTCACGCTTTGTATGCTTGTAGAAATATCATTCATTTTCTTCAAGATATGGGCAGATAAATTTCGTACATCACTTGTTAATGTATCCTGCTGATCAATACCTTGTGCAATATCATGAATAGATTCTGTTACCACCTCTGTCGCCTGTGTAACCTCCATGCTACTTGCTGTTAGCTGTTCGGATGTTGCGGCAACTTGCTCAGAGGAGTTTCCGACTTGTTTCATCATCAGTCGAAGCTTTTCTGACATACTATTGAAGGAATCGGCTAAGTGCGCAAACTCATCCTTGGTTTTAAATTGTAAATGCGTATGCAAATTCCCTTCCGAAAACTTATCCATTTCAACTACTGTTTGTTGAATATTTTTTGCGATTCGTCTACCAAATAGTGTTGCAATGATAATGCTTATAAGTAGAGAAATAGCCACTAGAATCATAATTTCCAGGCCACTTCTTTCTCCTTTTTGCTTGGTAGCCTCAATATGAGCCTGCATATCTTCTTGCTGAGCTGTTGCCATCGTTTTTCCAAAGACAACCAATTTCTGAGAGCCCTCACCTAAAATCGGTAAAGCCATTTGTTGTGCTTGCTGATGATCCCCTCGCTGATAAAGAGGCACAATCTGCCCATCTATAGCCTTTTCCCAGTCGTCAAGCTGCGATAAAAATTGATCAAAATCTTGATTGCGATCGCCTACTTCTTGAAGTCGATTAATCGACGTATGTAAGGTATTTCGGATTTCATGATGATTGTTGAGCATTTCTTCCTTGCCATATAACATATACCCACGAATAGCCGCATTCGCTCGTACGGTTTGGAACGAGATATCTTGATATAAATGGATTAATTCCGTATTGTCTTCGATTTCTGCTAATGTCTGATTATTATTATTCAAGTAGTACATAGCAATCCCTGATATAAGCAGTAAAAAGATGAGGACAATACCAAAAGCAAATTGCAATTTCCGTTCCACAGTTAGTCTCATATGATTCCCTCTATTCTTCTATAATCCACTTGAGTATAGCCTACCTAAACCTATTAGCCTATAAAATCTATGCTCCTCCTCCTAAACTATCGCTAAAATTTAACAATAATGAGAATTTCGCATCTAATCTATTGACAATAATATCCACTATTTTACTAGTTGAAATAGGAAGTAATCATTTGGAAACCATAGAGATAACACCAAAAGAGCGGAAGAAGTAGGAGCATTTTCAGAAAATGACCTCTTTTTTCTAAAAACTCTCGAATGCCTGAAGTTAGCATCATCGCACTCAGTAATAGTAAGCTATGTTGAGCCCCATAAATCTGCATAGAGAATGTGATGACCAAGGGCAGGATGGCTGGATAAATAGAATCTGCTAGTGATCTTTTTTCCCTCGTATCGGAGGGAATGCTTTCTTTCTCTGTGGATTTAGCGGCTATTAGTTTCTTTACAAGCATATAGACAAGACCAAAAAATAAAATTGTATAAACAATAAATAATAGCCACGACATTTTGCTTTTCTCATTTAACAAATGAAAATAATCCTCAGCTTCTTGTGCTTGCAGTACATAATACAATCCTGTTTTTTGATCCATTAGGAAGAATCGTTCATCCTCGACTATTACTTTCAAGGCCGTTTCCTTGCCATTATGGAAGTGTATGTATAAATCACTTACTGCTTCATGGTCTGCTGGTCGACTGCTAAGGTCCTTTTTAGTTTGTAAAACTTGCTGAAGGCGATCTGTATCTTTCACCTCATAGCGGTCGACGTAGAATACTTGCTTTAATGGATATAAATATTGCTCTTTGCCATTACTTCCAGACAAATACCAAGCCTCTTTAATTGATTGAATGGGAGTATGCAGCGGCACTAGCTCCTCCCGCTGCCTTTCATTGTAAATGAAGAGTAGTAGTGTGCTTATACTTAGAAAAATGCCCAGAATAAGTGTATGAATATAACCACTCTTGTACACTTTATCACCTCCTTTACTACTTTACATTTATAGTAATTATTGTCATATACGATTTACTACTCTAATAAGTTTCAGCTATACTTAAATAGAGGTGATGATGTATGAGTAGGCCAGAATTATACGTACATTTAGTAGTTGGTCCTGACTGTGATTTTGAATCCATGGCCATTCGAGCAGCACTGGAATCCTTTGGTGCAGGAGTGACACTCGATTTAATTGGCAGACCAAATGATTTAATTGATATTTTATCTGGAAATGATCTTCCTCACAAAATGGATTATTTGCTATTAAACTTTCACGGCGATGAGGGGCGATTTTGTCTGCCTGAGCTAGGAGAAGAGGTATATGAAGAAAATGAACCAAGGAGTATCTATTTTGAACCTCAAGATGTCTTAACCTATTGTCAGCTACAGGGTGTCAAGGTCATTGCGGCAGGCTGTACATTAGGCTGGCAGCAGCTAGCGACAGCCTTTTTAGAGAGTGGCTGTCATTCCTACCTAGCACCTGATGATTATATTGAGGGTAATGCTAATCTCATGTTTCTAATTCACTTTTTCTATGAGATAATCACAAATCATAGAAGTCAGCAGGAGGCATTTGAACTCGCTCAAGCGACCGATCTAGAAACAGCCTTATACAAGCTCTATTTAGCAGAAAAAAGATCGTAGCACCTACTACTTGGCTACGATCTTTCTTCTTTAGCGTTGATGTTTATCTAGCATGGCTTCAGTAAAAGCTTGTGACTGTCCTTTAGGAATACTGAGTGTTTGCCAATCAGAGCCCTTTACCTGTTTGGCGATATAAATGATTTGACCGACGTGCTGTGCATAGTGTGCCATTTGTCTTTCAATAGCATCAATGACTGCTAGCCGCTCCCCTCTAATCGTGACATGTCCCTGTAAATCGGATTCTGTTAAACTCGCCAAGGCCTCTAAAAACACTTGCCACCCCTTGTCCCAAGCTGAGATGATTGCTTCTTTGGTGTGAAGACTATCCTCAAACTCATCATCACGATTTCTCGTTGGCTTTTCTCCATCTGTCGTTAAAAAATCTGTCCAGCGGGAAACCATATTTCCACTTATATGCTTTACAATCACTGCAATACTATTGGATTCTTCATTGTATGCCCAGTGCAATTGTGCCTCTTCCATTTGGGCAAGTGTTTTATCCCCTAGCTCTTTCACACTTTGAAATCTTTTCTGAACAACTTGTAAATAGGTTTGTGCAATTGTCATAGTCGAACCTCCATCCCCTCTTTTCTATCATTCTATTATAGCTCAATTGAAATGTCTCATGACTTATTCGCCAAGAATAAAATCTCTTGCAAGGATCGCCATTTTTTCTTGAACCTCCTGTGGGTCTCCATCAAGTTGATACCCGATATGATAGACATAGCCGTTATAGTAAGAATAAAACTCATTGGCTCTAGTAGTCATTTGAAAGATTCGCTTATCCGTCTCATCATAATTATAATAAGTATATACATAACCTCGTTCTGGTGACATCTCCCGATAAAACAGGGGATTCATAAAATTTAAGCCTATATTCGAAACTTTCATCCCTAAAGTTTCTTCCATATTTTTAGACTTCACATAGCTCGCTAAGGGATTATACTTTACATTTGTCACGGTAAAATTAATAAATTGTAAATCCACCCCAGTGGAGGATTTTTCTTTATAGCTAAATTGAAATTGCGTTTGTTGGCTACCATCCTCCATTTTTGCTGAAATTGCATAGACCTCATGTATATTTGGTTGAAATGGTAAATTTTCAGGATCAGTGAGATGAACGACATCCTCCAGTAATGTCGCTACCGATTGCATCGCCTCTAAACCTTGAAGTGGTGCATAATATTGGATATGTTTTGCCTGACTTAAATAATTAGCAAGTGGAAGAAAATTACTGTATGCTGTGGCTTTTCCTTCCACTTCTGTTTGAAATAAATCCGTGAATGTAGGTGTTTCTCCTTCATCCTGTGTAGCCAACTCGCCCATCGGTTTTGCTGCTTGCCAGGCAATGAATAATAAAATAGAGCAGGTAATCATTATCGTAACGGCACGATATGTCCATCTTGGCTTGGGCATAACAGGCTCTTGCTGAATTTGTTGTCGAACCTTATGAATAATGGCTTCCTTATGTGCTGAAACATCTTGTAGTACCTGCATTGTATGCTTATCCATGGAAAAGCACCTCCCATTCAATATGTTGTAACTCTATTTTTAATAGCTCCTTTCCTTTCTTTAAACGTGATTTCACAGTACCTTCAGGAATCGCAAGTAGCTCCGCAATCTCTTTAATCGTCATCTCCTCCAAGTAAAAATAGACAATTGCTTCTCGTGGTTTGAGAGGTAAGCTTAAAATGGCATCATCTAACAGCGCTTGTTCATCTTGACGAATCAGTGTGTCCGGCAATGTTGAGTTTTGTTTGGTAAAAAATTTATGCTGAAATGTTATTTTTCTGTATGCCCAGCTTTTTAAATAATCTTTGCATTTATTGATTGTCATGCGGGCTAAGTATGCCTTCATCTCTCCTCGTTCCTCATATTGTTTTTGATGATAGAACTTAATAAACACATCCTGTACAATATCCTCGGCTATTTGTAAATCCTTTGTATAGTAATAAGCAATTCGAAACAATTGCTCCGTATGTATAGCCATTAACTGCTCGAAATTTTCATGATCAGACACGCCATCATCCTCCTTCTACACTATAAACGACTCACAACCAGAAAAAGATTATTTTTCCAGATAGAAAAATACATAAAAAAACCGCCTCAACCATTTGAGACGGTTTACTGTTACTTTATAAATTTTCATCAATATATGTTTCGATATCAGAAGCTATCGTATCAATCGGTACATCTTCAATGTTTTCAGCATAACCATTATACATTTTGACGAGGACACCATCTTTATCGACTAAGAAAAATTGATTGCCATGAATGACTTGGTCACTGTTAGGGTCGTTTTTCACTAAAATCTTTGTATTTTTCACCGCAAATTGTTCGATATATTTCTGTGAATACCCTGTAAGAAGGTTCCATTTAGATTCATCTGGAACATTGTATTTACTAAGATAATCCGCTAACACATCTGGTTGATCAACATCTGGATCTACTGAAAAGGCAACGATGTTATAGTCCTCTACTCCTTTTTTCTGAAGCTTTTCTTGGACTTGTGCCATGTTTAATGACATGGGCGGGCAGATGGACACACAGTTTGTGAAAATATACATACCAATCCAAGGCTTACCTTTTAAGCTTTCAAGCGAAACCGTTTCACCACGTTGATTAACATGTTCAAAATCGGGTATTTCTAGACTATAATCTGCTTTAAATTTTGAGTTTCCACATGCGCCTAGCACAGATGCACAGGCTAACAGCAGCACTAGCCCTATTATTTTACGTTTCATGTCAACACTCTCCCTAACCTACACTATCCCCATCCTAACGTAGGTTGTAAGCGTTGACAAGAACTTCTAAGTGACAGCTTTCGTACATCTTTGTGAAATCCATTTCATTTTAATGAAACGAGTGCAGCATGAATCGCATCAAGCTTTACTTCGACGCGGTGCAATAAATAAAATGACACTAAAATCGGAAAACCGATATCGGATATCATGTTCAACCACTGTTCCATCCTTCTCCTCCTCTCTCACGTTAAAAATGGTCTTTGCACTTCTCGTAGCAAAGACCATTGTTGAATTATTCTGTTACTACTTCAAATTCTGTGACTTGACGATCTACAATACGAGCTCCCTTGATGGCTGACAGTGCACCACCTTGCCCAGTAAAAACATTTTTAGCCATAATCGTTGCCATTGCCTGCTGAATGTCAGTCACCGTGATATTCGGCTTCGGTGCATCAATCGAAAGGGTTGTCGTTTTCCCATCAGTTGTGGCAAATTGCAATTCTAGAACTTGTGTCATTCTGTGATCCCTCCTTAAGATAAATCGTGTGTTTCCTGTTTCGCAATGCCAGCCAGTGATTGTGATGAAAGACTAGCAATAGCATAAGCAACAGCTAACAAATCGTCCGCGCTATGTGTGTTGTTAATATTTCGATACGATTTCGTGGTGAACGTAGGTTCATTGTTCTCATCGTAGCCATCCACATACTTGAGACGCAGTGTAGCATTTACAAAGTTAACATTAGCCATGTAGCATCACCTCCCTTCTGCACACTATATAAAGGCGAATTGCTAAAAAAGGGACATTAAGGATGAATTTTTTTTCGGAAGCTTTTATAATAGAGTGAGAGAAGGCAAAGAGGTGAACGATTTGTTACAAGGTTGGTTTTTATGGTTTATTTTATTTTGGGTTGTCGTCCTCATTTCATTGATGGCTATTGGCGGATTCTTCATGTTCCGCAAATTTTTAAAGGCACTCCCAAAGCAGGATGGAAAATCAGATTTAGATTGGCAAGAATATTATTTAGATAAAACCGTTCACTTGTGGGGACAAGCTGAAAAAGAATTACTCTATGAACTCGTAAGCCCCGTCCCTGAGCTTTTTAGACAAGTGGCGAAGGAAAAAATTGCAGGAAAAATTGGCGAGCTCGCATTAGAAGAAAAAGCAGCTGCCATTAACAATGACCTCATTATTCGCGGCTATATCCAAGCAACACCAAAACGCGATCACAAATTTTTACGCAAAAAATTAGAGCAAATGCAAATTGACATCTCCCCCTATGAACATCTATTCGAATGAGTAAACGCTGCACAAAAATTTGTGCAGCGTTTTTACTTATCTATGGGATTATTGTCCTAAACTGTGTTTTTAAGAAGCTATCCTCCACTTTCCTAGTTTTATCCTCTTTATTTGGACTTCTAACCGCGCTTTGCTGCTCTATCCGCCACTTTTATGAGGCTATCCTCCACTTTTCCAGTTTTATCCTCTTCATTTGGACCTCTAACCGCGCTTTGCTGCTCTATCCTCTACTTTTGAGATTCTATCCGCCACTTTTATGAGGCTATCCTGCACTTTCCTAGCTTTATCCTCTTTTTTTGGACTTCTAACCGCGCATTGCTGCTCTATCCTCTACTTTTTGAGGTTCTATCCGCTACTTTTAAGAAGTTATCCTGCACTTTGCTAGCTTTATCCTCTTTTTTTGGCCTTCTAATCGCGCATTGCTGCTCTATCCTCTACTTTTGAGTTTTTATCCGCCACTTTTATGAGACTATCCAGTTCCTCCAGCGCTTAAATGCAAAAAAAAACTACACTAGCTTCAGCACTAGTGTAGTTTTGGAATTGTTTTTTTGACGCGTTTAAACTGGATAAGCATTGCGATACGCCAAGGTACTAACATGGCAAAGGCTAATATCCAGAACATACCTGCTAATTCACCGACATCGATGGAGCTACTTAAAATCATTTTCGCCACCACTCGGAATATTAACAATCCGATTAATATAAAAGCGAATGCTTTTGAACGTTTTAAATAAATATCTCGACCCTTTACTTCAAATTTAGAAGTAGCAATTAATATTGTCGAGAATACCATTCCTACAGCTGCCGCCTCTAAGATTTGCATCGGTGGTACACGGAATTGCTCGAATAAAAACATCAGTGCACCTGAGGACATCGCTATTGGTGGAATAATAATTTTCTTCTCATTTGTCGGCATTTTGGAAGCTCTCATTCGTATGACCATCACAAAGCTCCCCATAAGAATGGCCATAATGGTCGACCCTATAACATAATAGTGAGAAGGGATGCTGCTTAACATAAAAAAATCCTCCTCTAATGTCTAATTAACAATTTTGTCCAAGTAATTGATCAGCAACAGCCTTTAATCGTTCTGGCTCGAAAGGCTTTGTAATAAAATCCTTTGCCCCACTCTCAATCGCTTCTACGATTAATTTTTGCTGCCCTAATGCTGTTACCATAATGATTTTTGCATCTGGAAATTCTGGGATGATTTTTTTTACGGCTGCAATACCTGTCATAACGGGCATCGTTACATCCATTGTGACTAAATCTGGTTGTAACTCACGATACATCGCCACAGCTTCCTTACCATTTACTGCCTTACCGACTACCTCATAGCCCCATTCTGTAAACATATTACTGATTGCAACACGCATAAATAGCGTATCATCTACTACTAAAACTGTAGGCACATGTTCATCTCCCTCCACGTTAAAGTTCGGTATGCCTCTTTAGTTTAACAAATTAAAACCCTGTAAATCCACCGAAAATAGGCTGTAAAACGCGTGTAATATACGTTAAGCCATCAAAGAATAATAAAATCCCAACGGCAATCATGATGTAACCGCCGATTTTTACAATTTTCTGGCTGTGTGTACGAATCCAAGTCATTCGTGAAATGAAGAAAGATAGCACGAAGAATGGAATGGCGAATCCTAAATAATACGCAAACATATAGCTAAAGCCCGCACCTGGGTTTGTACTTGCTAACATGATAATCGATGCAAGGATTGGTCCTGTACATGGTGTCCAGCCTGCCGCAAAGGCAATACCAATTAAGACAGATCCAAAATAGCCAGATGGTCTATTTTTAAATTGGAACTTTCGATCCTTCATTAAGAAGTCTATCTGCAATAATCCCACAATCATTAAACCGAATACGACGATTAAAATAGCCCCAACCTGTCGTAATAATGTTTGATAATTTAGGAAGAATTCTGCTGCATATGAAGCACTTAGTCCAATAATGATAAAGATAATGGAAAAGCCTAGTAAAAAGAATAGTGTGTGGAAAATGGCACGTTTTTGTAGCATACCTTTTTCTGATTTTAGCTCATCTAATGTCATACCCGTTATGTACGATAAAAATGCTGGATATAGTGGAAGAGTACATGGTGAAATAAAACTTAAGAACCCTGCACCAAAAGCTAAAAATACGTTAATATCAGATCCCATATTTTTTATTCGCTCCTTACAGTTACTGCATCCATCGTACCAAAAAATAAAATAAAAAGCGCCCTTCTAGTTTGTGAACGTTTCATGGCAAAATGATGAGATTTTTGAGAAGTCCCACCAAGCTACTTCTGCATTATGCGCTCCTGTTGATTTTCTGTCAACAAAATCCGCCAATCTTCCCCCTTTTTCAAAAAGAGTATAGCTAATTTTTCTACCTTTTTCTTGACAGTGTCGATTACTTGTCATTAATGTTGAAAGAAGCTTCTGTTTTTCATAGACACTATCACGCCCATGTTATAGTAAGAAACTATTTATTTTACACTCATCTTTTAAATCATCTGGATATACAGTCATCAGATGACCTTATTATATGTTTATATGTTTCCATTATGATTTCTTTAAATTTCGACAGTCCTCTACTCTACACAAAGTGTTCATGGTAAACCATGAGTAAATGACTTATTTTCATGTATAATGATGATAGCAAATGAGCGAAAAAAGAGGTGTAGCCCTTGGAATTAAGAAAGATTAGACCAAAAAAGATCTATGAAGAAGTATCCGAAATCTTACATGAAAAAATACGAGCTGGTGTCCTAAAGCCAGGTGATCGGCTTGACTCAGTTGAGCAGCTTGCGGAGCAATTACAAGTGAGTCGTTCTGCTGTACGGGAGGCATTATCTGCATTAAAAGCAATGGGATTGATTGAAATCAAACAAGGCTCTGGAACGTTTGTCAAAAGTGTGCCAGCCCATCAGCTTGACTTTCCTTTATCCACCGCTATGTTAACGAATAGACAGGATATTGCTCATTTACTAGAAGTGCGCAAAATTATTGAAGTGGGAGCAGCAGGACGTGCAGCCCTCCAACGTACAGATCAGGATATTCAGGCAATGGTACAAATTTTAGAGGATATGAAGCAGGCACATGGTGATGGCGAGCTTGGTGAAAAAGCAGATTATCAATTTCATGCAGCTATTTCCAAAGCCTCTCAAAATCCCCTACTCACTACAATTTTAGATCAAATTTCTGGTTTAATGATCGAAACGATGAAAGAGACACGGCGAATTTGGTTGTATTCACAAAAAACAACGAGCGAACAATTATATGATGAACATATGCAGATTTTCCTCGCGATTAAACAGCAAAACGAAGAGCTAGCCAAACATGCAATGGCATCTCATTTAAGCAACGTTGAAAAAGTGCTATTACAATATTTCGAAACAACAGAATCCAATTCACACTAAAAACTACCTAGTACAAGCTAGGTAGTTTTTCTTTTCTGAAAATTCATAAAAAACGTTTTCACTTTTTCAAATTTGTTGTAAGATTAAATTATCGAAAAGTCATCAGATGACCAGTTGTTTACAAAAGGAGCGATGAATATGAAAGTCACACTATTCGCCACTTGCTTAGTGGATATGTTTCAAGGGGATGTGGGAAAAGCAGTTGTTGAAGTATTAGAAAGACTTGGCTGTGACATCGACTTTCCAGAGGATCAAATTTGCTGTGGACAGCCTGCTTACAATAGCGGCTATGTCGAAGAATCGAAAAATGCGATGAAAAAAATGATCACAGCCTTTGAGCATGCTGAATATGTAGTCTCTCCCTCTGGTTCCTGCGCTTATATGTTGAAGGAATATCCAGAAGTTTTTAAAGGAGACCCTATATGGGAGCCAAAAGCGCAAGCATTAGCAGCTAAAACCTATGAATTCACAGAGTTTATTGTCAACGTATTAAAGATAGAAGATGTTGGAGCGTATCTAGAAGGTAAAGCTACTTATCATACGTCATGCCATATGACAAGATTACTTGGTGTAACAGAGGCACCCTACCAATTATTAAAGAACGTCAAGGGCTTGCATTATGTGGATCTCCCTGGTAAGGATCGATGCTGCGGATTTGGTGGTACATTTTCAGTTAAAATGGGCAATATTTCTGGAGAAATGGTCAATGAAAAAGTACTGAATGTGGAAGAAACAGGCGCTGACATTTTGATAGGAGCTGACGCAGGCTGCTTATTGAATATCGGTGGTCGCATTCAACGTCAGGGTAAGCCAATTAAAGTGATGCATATTGCAGAAGTGTTAAATTGCCGATAAAAGGGGGAATAAACATGGCCATGAAAACAAGTGATGAACGGTTTCAACAACGTGTCACGAAAGAGCTAGATAATCAGTTTATGCGTCGTGCGGTTTCGAGTGCCCAAGAACGTTTTCAAACACGTCGCCTTCAACAAGCAGAGGAATTAGGACATTGGGAAGAATGGCGTTCTCATGGAGAGGAAATTCGCAAGCATGTTTTAGCAAATCTTGATTATTACCTTTATCAATTAAGTGAAAATGTTGCCAAACGAGGTGGGCATGTGTTCTTTGCGCAAACTGCACAGGAAGCAACCGACTATATTCAAAGCATTGCTAAAAAGAAAAATGCGGCAAAAATTGTGAAATCCAAATCAATGGTGACAGAAGAAATTAACTTAAATACGGCTTTAGAAGCGCTTGGTTGTGAAGTGATTGAGACAGACCTAGGTGAATATATTTTGCAGGTGGCAGATCACGAGCCCCCTTCGCATATTGTGGCGCCAGCCTTGCATAAAAATAAGGAGCAAATTCGAGATGTTTTTAAGGAAAAACAAGGCTACAGTCAAACGGAAAAACCAGAGGAACTTGCCCTTTATGTACGTGAAAAATTAAGACAGGAATATTTAACAGCCGATATTGGTATTACAGGCTGTAATTTTGCTATTGCTGAAAGTGGATCGATTACACTCGTTACGAATGAGGGCAATGCTGATTTAGTAACAGCGCTACCAAAAACACAAATCACAGTTATGGGAATGGAAAGAATAGTTCCTACATTTGAAGAAATGGAGGTCCTTGTTAGTTTATTAACAAGAAGTGCTGTCGGTCAAAAGCTAACGAGCTATATTACAACATTAACAGGCGTAAAGGACGAAGAGGATACGGATGGACCAGAGGAATTTCATTTAGTTATTGTTGATAATGGACGATCGGCTATTTTAGGTAGTGAATTCCAGCCTATTTTACAATGCATTCGCTGTGCTGCCTGTGTTAATGCTTGCCCTGTCTATCGTCATGTTGGTGGGCATACGTATGGCTCTATCTACTCTGGACCTGTAGGTGTTGTGCTCTCTCCACTTTTAGGAGGCTACGATGATTTTAAAGAACTGCCCTATGCTTCTACATTGTGCGGTGCTTGTACAGATGCTTGCCCTGTTAAAATTCCATTACATCAGCTCATTCATCGCCATCGTCAGGTCATTGTTGAAAATGAGGGCAAGGCACCTATCTCTGAAAAGCTTTTAATGAAGGCATTTGGTCTAGGGGCTTCCTCCCCTACCCTTTATAAAATGGCGACAAAAATGGCTGCACCTGCCATGTCTCCATTTACCAAAAACAAAACTATTTCTAAAGGGCCGGGCCCATTAAAAGCATGGACTGAGGCAAGGGATTTCCCTGCACCAAGTAAAGACAGCTTTAGAGACTGGATGAAGCATCGTCCAAAAGGAGGCGGGCAATAATGACTGGTATGATTCAGCGTCGAGAAACCTTTTTAGCAAATATTGCGAAGCAGCTCGGACGTTCGCCTAAGACAGAACTACCACGACCAACTTGGCAGTATCAGCCACAAGATCGTGTGCTCAAAGATGCGACAAAGGATGAATTGGTGGAAATATTAATTAAACAGTGTGCCAACATCCATACCAATATTGTCATTTCTAATACTGCCACACTTCCAGAGGATTTACAGGACGTTGTTGACAAGTATGGAGGTCAGTCTGTTATTACATGGAAGGATAAACGGTTCCAGGACTACGGATTATCCGCACTTATGAACGAACAATGGCCACAAGCCAATATTCAGCTTTATGAATGGGATTCACAGCAACCTGAGGAAAATATCCGTCAAGCTGAAAAAGCAAATATTGGCGTGACAATTAGTGAAATGACGTTAGCAGAATCGGGAACTGCCGTGTTTTTTAGTAGCAAAGATAGAGGGAGAAGCATTAGCTTTTTACCTGAAAAGTCGATCATTATCATTCCTAAAAGTACAATTGTGCCTCGTATGACACAGGCAGCTCGTTGGATTAGTGAAAAAATCCGTCAGGGTGAAAAAATTGCTTCCTGTATCAACTTTGTTACGGGACCAAGTAACTCAGCCGATATCGAAATGATTCTTATCGTTGGTGTCCATGGCCCTATTCAAGCAACCTATATTGTTATTGATGATCAGTAAAAGAACAGGCATGCATTTCACCGCATGCCTTTCCTTTTAAGTTGTTGTGTTCGCAACACCTTCTGGGAGAGCTGCTTTTTCATAATACTCTGGATGTGCCTCTTTTAAAATAGATGAGCGTAGCATCACAAGTGAAATGATAATAATAATGACACTCGTTACTGGTAAAATAATAGTTGCTGGTAATGTATCATATAACATGCCATAGACTACCATACCAATCGGCATCATGGACATCGCCATCGTCTCCATTAGCCCAAAAACACGCCCACGGTACTCTTCCGCAATGATTTTTTGCATATACACCCCGATGGGCATATTAATCCCCATTTCGAAAATTGCGAAAATAAAGTAAATGATGAGATAGAAGATCACAATAGCTATATAAGAAAAATCAGTAACTAAAGGGATGACTGCTAAGCCAACACTTCCCGCCAATAGTAATAAGCTGATTTTCGAAAAGCGTAAAGGTACCTTTACTTCAGATCTTGTTGCGAAATAAAGGGATGCTAAGAGCATACCTAATGCACCAGACGCTTCAATAAAGCCAAAGTGTGTGGATTCTATTTTTAGCAATTCAATAATAATGTACGTTCCTCCAACAGCGATGGCAGAAAAGAATAGGTTGATCCACAATGCTACCCACATAATGGTTTTAATGACGTTACGTTGCTTGATATAATGAAAACCACTTTTCAGCCCTTCCCACATCTTTTCTTTTTTCGTATCTTCCCCTCTTGTACTATAAAGGTTAAAATCCATTGTTGCCTCTAAACAAAAGGCAATCGCATAGGCCACCATATTCACCATTAAAAATACATCCATATTAAAAAATCCATACATCATACCACCAATGACTGGTCCTCCAATTGCAGCTACGGACATTGACATTTGGTTAAATGACATCGCACGTTGTAATCTCTCTGGATTGACAAGTGTGGCAATTGCTGATGAAAACGTTACACCAGAAAAGGCTGAGCAAATCGTATTAAAAACAGTAGCTATGTATATAGCATAAACGGACATTCCTACTGTTTCTGTATAAAGCAGTAATCCACCTACTGTCAAAATGGTTCCTGCCTGTGCTATTAATATTGTGCGTTTTTTTGAAAAATTATCTGCAACATAGCCTGCTAAGGGTGCCACAAGGGCGCGGGGTAATACTGAACAAATCATATTGGTAGCGAAGCTCATTGCCGACCCAGTCATCGCTAAAATATACAAGCTAATACCGAATGCCATGACGTTTGCACCCAACATGGCAATCATTTTACTCGCCGTGAACGTCCATAAGTGATAGGTCGCCTTTTTTAATTTTTCCGCTTCATTCATCTAAATCCCTCCATTATTTAACTAAATTAAAAAGTTTAATTATGTTAAACAAAATATACCACAGCTTCCTCTTTTCATGCAAGCAAAAGTTTAATATAATTAAACAAAAGGAGGCGAGGCAGTGGACTCTTTAGGCACACGAATTCGCAAATTAAGGAAAGAACAAAAATTAACATTAGAGGCACTTGCCGGTGATCGTCTAACTAAAGGAATGTTAAGCCAAATAGAAAATGATAAGGCTAAGCCTTCTATGGAAAGCCTTGACTATATTGCTGAACGTTTAGGTGTAAAAGCTAGTGAATTACTGGAAGAAGTAACCCCATCCTCCATACGCCAGCTATTAGAGCAGGTGGAAAGTTTATTTGCAGAAGTAAAACGTGGTGATGCTCATCATCATCAAGAAATTGTCGATTTAATTAAGCCGTCTGTGGAGGGCCTGCCTCAAAGTTATGAAGCTGGCCGTTTATTGTATATTTACGCAGATGCCCAGTATGAAGCTGGATTAACAACATGGGAAGTCCCGCTTCAGCAAGCCCGCACTATTTTTAAGGAAATTAATTTACTCAGCCATTGGTTCAAAACCTTTATCCTCGAGATGGCTATTTTAGCAGCAAAACGTCAATATACATTGGCGTACGATCGTATCTTACAGGCAAAGGAAATTATCGAACAAGAGGACTATCAGCTCGATTCTCGTGATGCCTTATTAATGACTTATTATACAAGTATTTTCCAACTTGCAATTGGTGAGCATGAGGAAGGGAAAAAATTAATTCAAGAGACGATTGCCAATGCTCATAAAAACCAACTGTTCTATCAGATTGATAATATGTACAGAATTGGTGCCTATTGTGCCATGATTGATCGTGATTTTGAACAAACCAATCATATGTTTATGAAACTGGAGCAATATCAGGCATTTGCTGAACGTGTTGAGGTTGATGCTTTTATTTTTGTATTGAAGGCACATTATTGTAATAATTACAGCAATAATTATGAGCAGGCTCTGATTGAAATAGAACGTTTTTATCAGCTTAGACACGATGAGTATTTAGACAAGCTAGATCCAAACTTTTACTATGCTGAAAAAGGAAAATCCTTATATTTACTTGGACAATATGAGGAGGCGAAGGCTGCATTTGAACAGTATAAACACAGACCGATTTATATTAATCATCCATATGATATTTTAAGCTTAAATGAATGCTTTTCCTATAAAGCCCTTTGCTATGCACATTTTGGTGAGCTAACAACAGCCTATGAAATTGCAAAAATGGCCTATACAGATTCACTGGATTTAGTGGATTTGCCCTATAAACGAAAAATTGAGGAAGTCTATCGAACGATTAAGGCACAGATTGATTCCATAACTTAATTAGTAAAGGGATTGCACGAGGCTGTGCAATCCCTTGTTTTTATTGCTGACGATCACTCTTTATTTGTTTATGGATCTTGCGTAACGCTTTTTTCGAACCACGTTCGATATCGTGCTGAAGCTTCCGATCCTGATAATCTACAAATAATGTCTCTAAATCATATCCTTCAGGGTATAACTCTGTTGCAGGTAATTCAAGGGCAAGTCGCTTTACATTCACCTCTAGTATTTGCCCCTGATAGAATACGCTGACATTATTGTACGGATTCATTTCTTCATATACCAATCCCACATCATCATAGTCCAATAATTTCACACGATCCCCTTTGGCAAATGTATAAGCTGCTGCCAAGCTTTTTTTCTCTTCTTTAGGCTTTCGAATTTTACTGTCCTGAACGATCGTCAGTTGATATTGTTTATTATTTATATAATCCTTTGCTCTTTGTAAAACAGCTTCGCGGACATTCATTTTTTTAGAAATCCATAAGGCATTGCTTTCTCCAGAGGTGCCGATGAGTAATTGGTACAAAGGCTCTAATGTTTCAGCATGGAAGCGCATTGCCGCATTCATAAAATCAGGATGCATTTCAGAAAATCGTTTAATTTCACCATAATGTGTAGTCGCCACAGTTATACAGCCCATTTGATAAAATTCTTCTAATATCGCAATGGCTAGTGCAGCTCCTTCATTTGGCTCTGTTCCACTGCCAATTTCATCAAACAGTAAGAGTGTATGATTATTAGCAGCTCTCATAATATCGGAAAGATTTTTCATATGAGAAGAAAACGTACTAAGTGCATTCTCTATACTTTGATTATCGCCAATATCAACAAAGATATGATCAAATACAGCCATTTCCGTTCCTTCGTCCGCTACAATATGGAAGCCCGACATCGTAGCTAATGTTAAAAGGCCAATGGTTTTCAACACAACTGTTTTCCCACCAGCGTTTGGACCTGTAATAATTAAGCTACGGTAGTCTTTCGCGATGGAAAATTGAAGGGGTACCGCATTTCCTGGTAGTAATGGATGCTTACCATTGATTAGTTGAATATAACCGTAATCATTTATACGTGGCTCCCTACCACCAATTTGTCTACTGAACTTCGCTTTGGCAAAAACCATATCGTATTGACTAATCAACTCCATGTTAATGGTGATGGCATGAAGATGTTCCATCAATAGCCCTGATAAAGACGCTAAAATCTGGTATTCCTCCACGGCTTCCTCAGCCTTTAAGGTAGCTAATTCTACATTTAATTTAGCGACAACACTTGGCTCCATAAAAACGGTTGCCCCTTTTGAGGAAATTTCAACGACCGTACCCTGTACATGATTTTTATAGGTCGCCTTAATCGGAATCGTATAGCGATCATCCTTTTGACTAATAAAAAATTCCTGAATATACGGTTTATTGGCACTGTTATTTAAAAATTTCGTTAAACGTTCTTTAATTTTTTCCTCTGTCGTTTCCATATGATGTCGGATGCGTTTTAATTCACGACTAGCGGCCGAATCTACACGATTGGCTTTGATCGCAAAATTAATTTCCTCCTCCACGCTTTTAAATTCAGCCATAGAATGAGCGTAAGAGGAAAGAACAGGCGCAAAAAATGCCTTATCTAACATAAATTTTTTGATGTTGCGGCAGCCTCTTAAAAAATCAGAGATACTCACTAGCTCACTGGGATCTAGAAGCATTCCCTTTTCAAGCTTTGTCATAATATGCTCAATATTCGATACCCCTAAAAACGGAACATGCCCCTCTGCATCCAATATTGCACGAGCTTCTGTTGTTTCATTCAACCGATTTTTAACCACTGCTAAGTTTGAGCTTGGCATTAATTTATCTAAAAGCTGTTTTCCTAACCCGCTGACACAATAGGATTTAACGATGTCCTTTAATTCATGATATTGTAATTTTTCAAGTGTAGTATTATTCATTTCTTTTTGCTCCTCATTGTAATGTTTTATCATACATGAAGATACCTACCCAATAATAGATAGCAATGATGGTTTAAACAAAATAAAAAAGCTGTGAGGAATCCCCACAGCTCTATCTTTAAAAGGCGCGTTTTCCTGGCATCACAAATAAAACTTCAGCTAATTGAAGTTTCTATCCTATCTGCCACGCTTAATAAAGTATTGTAGGTATCTACATAGGTTGTTGAAATAGATCCATGACAAAATAAGGGGTGTTCATAACATGTATCCCCTGCTGTCGTCATCGCCACTATTTCATTCAATTTTTACCTAGTTAGAACCTACCGCACTCACAAAAAGCACCTCTCATTAATTGATCATTGTTATCTAATTATTGACATTTTACTATATGCTAACAGGAAAGTAAAGGTACCTACCTTCAAAAGGTTTTCTCCTATTTTGTCGAATCTATCAAAAAGACTCTATTTGGAGGGAGTACCCAAATGCAACAAAAGACTACCCATTGCCTGTTTACCTTCATTTTCTTATTTATTTTTATAATCCCTACAGTCTCTGCCACATCAACTGTGAGTGGTGAAATAAACGCTATGGGCTTTCATTATGCAGTCTTGCATTTAGCGCAATATAAAGCAGCGGTGAATGAGTTATTCATTGTTAGCCTCATACTACTCAGTGCACTCATAATGGCTACCATTATTTGTTGGTTATTTTTTAGAAGGCAAAAGCATGAGCTGAATAACCCCGCAGTGTTGTAATCGTTCTGCCATTCACTCTAGCGATTTTAATAGTGCTCAAACAGTCACTTCATCTCAATAAGCTACCTATATTTTTCACCATGTTAGTGGAGGAATTTTATCGATCTTTCGGATACGATTAAACAAAATAGCAGACAATCTAGCAGTCCAATCCGATAAGGAATAAAAAAGTTTTGTGCATTACAAAGCGAAGTGGTAAAAGTTACAAAAAGACCTGTAGAAAAATCTACAAGTCTTTTACGAAACTGATTTATGATGGGCTTTTCTTGTTTCTATAATTTTCGAACCAGAAAATAAAAGTAAAGCTGCCCAAATAATGCTGAATGCAAGGAGCTCAACCTGACTAAATGGCTCTTTGTATAGCACAATGCCTAAAATCAAGACAATCGTTGGCGATACATATTGGATAAACCCTAGTAAATATAAAGGAATATTTTGTGCCCCCTTCGCAAATAAAATAAGCGGGACGGCTGTTACTAAACCACTAAAGATCATCAAAATATCTGTTTTAACATCGACATGTAAAAACGAGGCTTGATGTGTAGCAAAAAGATAGACATAATAGCCTAAAGCAAAGGGTAAAATCAATAACGTTTCAATGGCTAGGCCTCTTGTAGCATCCAGTGTAATTTTCTTTTTCAGCACACCATAAATAGCAAAAGATAGCGCAATCAATAAAGCTACCCAAGGTACTGAGCCGTAATTGATCGTTAAAATAATCACCGCAATAAAAGCAATTCCTGTTGCTACCCATTGTGCACGACTCAGCGATTCTTTAAAGAAAATCACCCCGAAAATTACAGACAATAGCGGATTAATATAATAACCTAAGCTCGTTTCAATGAGATGATTATGCGTCACTGCCCAAATATATAAATACCAGTTCATTGAAATGACAAAGGACGCACCCGCAAGCTGCCAGAAATGCTTTTGATGTGACCATAAATATTTTAAATCTGCTACGAGATCCTGACGCATTCGAAATACGAGCACTGCCAGCACCGTAAAGACAAAGGACCAAATGACACGGGATAATAAAATCTCCATACTTGGTACATGCTCAAGTAATTTCCAATATAGAGGGAATGCTCCCCAAAAGGCATAGGCAAAAAAGGCTGCCAAAACTCCTTTTTTCTCATTTGACATGATATTAACGCTCCTACTCTTACTGAAATCGGTTAACGATTTCCTATAATCTTAAACTAGTTAAAGAATAGACTCATTATAGGACTTTGAGTAGCTGCTGTAAATGCCAAATTTCTAGTTCCTTTTAAAAGCTGTTAACCTTTTTGTTCCGACTCTAGCTCAGAAATATACTTGCGTACAGTACTATAGCTAATCTCTGGATTGATTTGGCGCTTGATGCGAATATGGATTTCTTTAATTCCAACCCCTTGCTCACGCATATCTCGAATCATCGACTTCAAGGGCCCCGTCAATGACTCTCTTGACATCGCTGTATATTTACTCAGTTCAATGAGAAGATCTGTATTTTGTTGACGGAGCACCTTCATCTCCTCCACCACACAATTATATTCAGTGACCTTTTTCTGCAAGACCGTGTTTTGCTGCTTTAACTTTTGTAGATCCTCTGTTAGCTGTGCATTTTGTTTTTTTAGCATTTTTCGTTCTCGTTCTAAACCATTTTGCTTGTTATCTAAATCCTTATACATAGCATTATATAACTCTTCCATATGCAAAAGCTCTAGATAGCGACTTTGCGGTACAATCATTAAGCTATCTGTCGTGTATAGAGCAAGCGTTCCATCTTTAAACGGCTCATACGACAATGTAGAGGGATTTATTTTATTTGCCATTTATTTTTTCACTCCTCCACGAATAATTACATGTAATCGAATACCTTTGTGTAGCATCTTTCCGCTTCCTTTTCTATTTGATAATCATTCTCATTTAACATTATCATAATCACTATTTTGCTTTTTGTCAAAGATCATTTCCCTTGTGTGGAAGGAGCCTCTATCTGCCTACCCTTTCCATAAAAAAAGCCTCTTGCAACAATAGCTGCAAGAAGCTTTAGCCTTACATTTTTTTCAGTTTCTCATACTCCAATTGCAAACGCTCAATACGTTTACGACCTTCTTCACGATTTCTTGCTGTTTCTGCTTGAATTTGCTTTGTTTCTTGAATACCAGCCATAATTGTTTGCCATGTTGTTTCAATGGTTTCGATTTTAATGCTTGGGCTACCAGCTTGACGAGCGATATTCACACTGTTCTTACTAATATTTTCTGCATTACGCACAAGCATTTCATTCGTACGGCGATCTAGTTCCACCATAGAATCAGAAATCAACTTTTGACGCTTCAATGTCACTGCGTGAATAAGCCCCTGCTTAAAGATCGGAATCGTTGTGACAAAGGCAGAATTAATCTTGGCAATTAGATGATTGTTCCCTTGTTGCATTAAGCGAATTTGTGGTGCTGATTGGAATGATACTTGTTGTGCCATTTCTAAATCATAGCGACGTTGCTCTAATAATTCAACAGCGCGAAGCATTGTTTCATATTCCATAGCTGCCAATTGATCACCACTTTGAGCCTTTTGTTCAAGTGCTGGTAAAGACGCACGAACCTCTTCTGTTTTCACTTCAATAGCTGCAACAAATTTACTTAATGATTGGAAGTAGTTTAAGTTTTGATCATACAAATTTTCAAGGTCAATGGTATTACGCTTCATTTCCCCTTCATATTTTTGGATTTCACGGTAAATGACATCCACTTCTTTATTCATGCTGTCATACTTAGATAAGAACCTTTCCAATTGCTCTTTTCCTTTGTTAAAGAGCTTGGAGATGAAACCGCCCTTTTTCTCTTCCGCAAAATCCTGTGGATCGAATTTATCCATAATTTTATTCAGGTTATTTAAAAGCACACTCGATTCTTCCAGCTTACTAGCTTTCATCGTTGCGAGCATTTTATCAGAAAAGGTTGAAATGCCACTTGCCGTTTCTTTACCGAGCTCTAGCATGGCAATTTGATCTTTGACATCAATTTTTTGTGCAAGTGTATGAACCTCTGGATCCTGCTTTAACATTAGCTGGTTTTGAGCGATTTGTGATAGTTCCTGCTCAGATACAAGTACTGGCTTTTGCTCAGCTGTTTGCTGTAAAAGTGGATTTGGCTGTAATAAAGGATTTTCTGAAGCGAATGGGTCCTTGGATTTTAAAAGATCATTGTTGAATTCAGACATATGTTTTACCCCCTGCTATTTATCTCTACTAATTACTTACGATTACCATGTAAAAAAGTTTCATTTTCTATAGGATGAAAAAATACGAATCTGCTATACAATAGCCATTCTGGTGTACCTTATATTGCAAACTATATTGATTAGGGTGAGCATTATCAACAAAAATTTCCACTTCAGTGCAATAGTGAAGAATTTCTGCTATTTCTTCACTAGTAGGGCACAGCTGTTGAAGCATTTGAAAGAGCTGCGCTTTTTCTTCGATTGTTGCTAAACGCTGATTTGATGATCGGTCAAGAATTGCCTCCACCTCTGATTTAGCTAACATCATCTCATCCCCTTTTATAAATTATAGCTTCTTTCTAGCCAAAATTCGACTGATTCCGTAAATTCCTTTACATTGTTTGCTAACAATGGCACCATGAAACCAAAAAAGCAGCTACATTATCCATGTAGCTGCCATTATGTTATGTTGTTACCTTTAATACCGTTTTAATTTTTTGAATGACGCCGCCAGAGCTATATGTCAATACACTACGTTTATAGAACGATAAACTGAATAGGTATACGACAACAATCGTTACGACTAAAATTCCTAAAGAAAGTAATGGTACAATGCCACCGATATCTGTAGCGCCAATACGCATTGGCATGATCATTCCAGAAGTTAGTGGGATATAAGAGAATATTTTAATGATAATTGTATCTGGATTCCCCATGCCTGTCAGCATAACATAAAAGCCAATAATCGTAATAATCATCGCAGGCATTAATACTTGACCCGCCTCTTCTACTTTCGATACTAAAGAGCCAAATAATGCACCGATAATAAGATAAAGGATAACTGTTAACAGTAGGAATACGATAGCATAGATGACATAGCCAACGGACAATTCCTTGACAATGCTAGCAGCTGCATCCCAAACCATTCCACCTTTGATAAACTTCGCATAGATAAGGAACACGATCGCAATAATACCCATCTGTGTTAAAGCGAGCAATAAAACTCCAGCGATTTTTGCTTTAAAATGTGTCCCAGGTTTGACACTAACTAAAAGCATTTCCATTGCGCGTGAGCCTTTTTCAGAGGCTATTTCAGTCGTAATCATCGATAGGAAAGTAGAAATAAAGAAATAGATTAAAATCCCTACCGCATAGGAAACTACTAGCCCTGATTGCTTTTCTTCTTCACTTTTTCCACCTGTTGATGCCTCATTTAAGTTTTTCGTGGAAATTGTTGTTTGAGCTGCCATAATTTGTGCCGCTTGCTCAGGTGAAAGCGATAATTGTTGTACGGCATAGTGTTGTCCTGCATACTGTAATAAGGATGATAATGTAGATTGATCGTTTAATTTCAGTGGTGTAAACGTAGCAATTTCCGCATGTAATTGACTATTTTGGTCGTTAATCGTCACAATCGCATCCAGCTTGCCGTCCTTTACTCTTTTTTCAAGGGTCGATACATCTTGCTCATCTTGAATAAAATTCATATCTCCATTCGAGACAAAAATACCACTTAGATCAGCAGAGGTTTTATTAATAATCGCGATTTGCTGTGCTTCATCATCACCTGTGAATAATTCCTTAATTTCTGACCAGAAGACAGCCACTGACATGACAATTACATATAAACAAGTCATTAAGATAAAGGATTTTGATTTAATTTTAGCTTTATATAATTGCTTCATTAATAAACTAAACTTCGACAACATGGCCACCTACCTTATCTTTAAAGATTTCATCTAACGATAAATAATCTAAGCTGAATTTTTCAATATACTTTCCATTGGATAGCTGCTCAAAGATACCTTGAGCAAAGCTTTCGTCCACTAATGTAAGCACTGTTTGCTCCTTCTCTACACGCACATCCTTGACACCATCAAGTGCCAATAATTGTGTTGTTGACCAATCCGTACGGACAGCAAGCTTTGTTTTACCATATTGTTTCTTTAAATCTAGTAAGCTTCCAGAAAATAAAGAAACACCTCGTTTTAATAAACACAAATGATCACAAAGCTCCTCGACATTGTCCATTTGGTGACTGGAGAACAAAATCGTCGTGCCTTGCTCTTTCAATAGTAAAATAGCATCCTTTAGTAAATCTTTATTGACGGGATCTAGCCCACTGAACGGCTCATCTAAAATTAAAAACGCAGGTTTATGGATAAAGCTTGCAATTAGCTGTACCTTTTGCTGATTCCCCTTTGACAGTGTTTCTGCCTTATCCTTGCGTTTTTCCTCCAGTTCAAAACGTTGAATCCAAAAATCTATTTCCTTTTTCAGCTCTGCTCGTTTCATGCCACGTAGCTCACCAAAAAAGTAAAGCTGCTCCTCTACCTTCATTGTTGGGAAAATACCACGCTCCTCTGGTAAATAACCAAGGACATCTCGGTTAATGGCATTAACTGGCTGCCCATCCCAAGTAATCGTCCCCGCTGTCGTCTCCTGTAAATCTAAAATCATTCGGAATGTCGTTGTTTTTCCTGCACCATTTTGACCAATTAGACCGAAAATTCCCCCTTTTTCAATGGTAAAATTTAAATCATCTACAGCTGTAAAATCCTTGTACTTCTTTGTGACATGCTGTAACTGTAATGTCATGTTGTCTTCCTCCTTATCCTTCAAATATATGTAAGTCTTGTTTCAAGCCCTTTTTACGATTTTCATTTTTTACTATAGGAATGAATAGCAGTAAGGCGACAATCAAATTCATGCACCCCACACTTGTATTCATAGATCCTACAACGAATTCCCGTAAACCTAGCGATAGATTATAAATACCAATGATTAAATTTAACAGTAGCACGAATATAAAAATGCGATTCATGGATTTAATATAGTTTATTTTCGAGGAAGCATCTGAAAATATCTCAAAAGGGCCCTCCGATTTTGATTTTCGATAATAGGCCCACCCACCAAACTTAGACACACACTCGATATGCATTTCGTCTAGAAACTCAAAATAATCCTTCGACTTTCTATTGATAAATTCATTTCGATAAATATATTGACCTGGTGTCCCTTTTTCAAAAACAAAGTAGCCTACTACCGTCTTTTTAAGATTCCACCCCCGATCTGCCATGTCATTGACCCATCGCTCTTCCTTTTCGTAATCAATAAAAAAACGATACATTCTTTTTTTCATTTTGCATCTCTCCTACTATAAAATCATGCTTCCTTTTTCATTATTTTCTGATTTCCCGGAAAATAATAGATGCTTCGTTAATCCGAAAATACATTTAATTCTCTCTTTAATCGATTACGTATACGCATAAGCTTATAGAATGGGAGGGCAAATAATACAACAACCACAAGATTCAGCGTATTTAACGAGAAACCAACCCAGTCTGTTGTTTGCTCCGAAAAATCGCCAATTAAACCGATTAGTCCAATGAACAAATTAAGTAGAATAAGAGAAAGCAGGATCCTCATCTTTTTTGACAGGTTACCAATTTTCGTTTTTTTATCTGTATACAGCTCAAATGGACCTTCCTGTGCTGCTTTTCTAAAAAATACAAAATTTCCAGAGCGGTCTACTTGTTCAATGTCAGAGGATTTGAGAAATTCGAGAAATTCCTCTTCATAGTGCGTACCGAATCGCTCTAATTCATCATGGCGATAAATATAGCTATTTGGTTCTCCACGCTCAAACGTAAAACGAATCCATGTAAATTTTTTTAAGTGCCAGCCCTTACTAGCCATGTCATTGACCCACTTCTCTATTGCATAGGGATTAATCATCAATCGATATTTATGCATATTATTCAACTCCTCTCGTTATACGGATACCATTGTCAAAAAGTTCCCTTAATCGTAAAATTTCATATTCCACCACTGTTTTTCCAGTTTCAGTAATAATATATTCTTTCTTTCTGCCATCTCCATCAAGTGCCTCTATCCATCCTCGTTCCAACAATGTTTTAATCGCACCATATATGGTTCCGGCCCCTAAGCGCACTCTTCCATTGCTCATTTCTTCCACCAATTGCATAATGCCATAGCCATGCCTCGCCTCATATAATGCTAATAAAATATAATAAACGCCCTCTGTTAATGGCGGATGCTCCTGTGTCATACAAATCCTCCTTTATATCGTCCATCAATATATCGCCAGTCGATATACTCAAAATATATCAGCAGTCGATATAATTGTCAACGCTCATTCACAGTGTTGCAGATCCTCGTATACTATGCTAGGATGTAAGTAATTACTTGCATGGAAGGAAGTATGTTCTTGACAACGAAAGGAACTGCGCAACGAATTATCGAAGCTGCTCTACAATTGATTAGTGAAAAAGGCTATACAGCTGCAACTACCAAAACCATTGCAGAATTAGCAGGTGTCAATGAGGTCACTCTTTTTCGTCACTTTGGCAACAAACGTGGTTTATTAAAAGCCATTATTGAGCAATTTTCTTATTATCCTCTTCTACAGCAGGAGATCAATCAAAATGTAACGTGGGAATTAGAAAAGGATTTATTGAATTTCTCACTGAAGCATTTTCATTTTTTAATGTCGATTAAAGATTTTGTCATGATCGGCTTTAAGGAATCTATTCAATTTCCTGAAATTAGTGAGGAAATCGCCAATCTCCCGCTCCTCATAAAAAAGGAGCTCATTCACTATTTTCAAGAGATGCATCAACAAGGAAAAATAAGAGAAGTTGATTTTGAAGCAGCAGCGTTATCGCTTATAGCTTTGAATTTTGGTCATTTTATGTCACGTGCTCGCCTTGGAACTATCGTGTCTGACTTACCAACTGAAGAACTTTTACAAACTAGTGTTGCTATTTTTTCTAGGGGACTCGTTTCCTAGAAAAAATTTTTCTAATCAATGCAAGTAAGTACTTACTTATTTTTAGGGGGAATAAAAAATGACAGGTTTACAAGCACTATTGCGAGTTCGTGAAACCTATATCGGCATTGTTGCAACCATTGCCTTCCAATTAATATTCTTTACAATTTGGATGACTGCCTATGATGGTGTCAATGAAAGAGCGGAACAGTTAAGCATTGGTATTGTTGTGGAAGATTCTGTAATGGGTCAACAGGTAGCACAGAACATCAAAGGCTCCACCCCCTTTGGAATGGAGGACTATTCTTCGATGAAGGAAGCTGAGCGCGCATTAAACGAACGACAAATTAATATGATTATGCAAATTCCAGCCGATTTTACAAATCAAATTCAAGCAGGGAAAGAGGCTGAAATTATTTATGCGATTAATCAAGCCAATGCAAGTGTAGCGAAAAATATGATGGAGGGTGTAGCAAAGCAATTAACAGAAGAAATCAATCAAGCCCTCTATCCAATGCAACAAAATCAAGCCGTTGCAGTCTTTGCTCAACAATTTGCTCAGCTTCCCTTCGAGCAACACACTGCCCAACAAATTACCACTTCTGTCAAAACGACTGTAATGAATGTCAAAGACCATCCCGTCGATGGTACGATTGTAAAAACCAATGATGTAAAGGGATTTGCTGCAAACTTTGTCCCACTTATGGTCATCATCTCCTCCTTTGTGGGAGCGATGGTTATGATTATGCAACACCAGCAAGCAGCACAGCTCGTTCAAGACAGCCTATCAAAATGGCAATTGTTTCTCGCACGACAGCTACTCAATGTGGGCGTAGCCTTTACATTGCCATTCATAACAATTGGCTTGATGCATCTTTTTAATATCGATAGTCAAGAAAGCCTGTTGTCGATTTATCTCTTCCAATCTGTAATGTATCTTGCTTTCCTTAGCTTGGCCCAAGTATTTGTGATTGCCTTTGGGAATATGGGGATGATATTTAATATTTGTGCTCTCTCACTCCAATTAGTAACATCAGGTGTACTTGTTCCAAAAACAATGCTATCTGAAGGATACAAACAGGTCGCTGCCATGCTACCAGCCACGTATGGAGCAGATGGCTACTACACAATCATCTTTGGTGGTAGTTCTGATAATCTCCTGCAAAACAGTAGCTCCTTAGGCATCCTCATCTTCGTGACACTAGCCATTGCTACGTTGATCGTCACATTTAAGCCAGCTCCAGCCCGATGATTTAATAGAAAAGAGAAGGTCTACAAGTTGATGTAGACCTTCTCTTTGAGTGGTTATCCGCTACTCTTTCTCTTCTATCCTTCACTTTGAGCTGGCTATCCGCTACTTTTTCTCTTCTATCCTTCAATTCTGGCGTCCTATCCGCCACTTCTCTCTCTATCCTTCAAATTGGGCATTCTATCCGCCACTTTTTCTCTTCTATCCTTCAATTCAAGCGTTCTATCCCCCACTCCTCACATTCTTTAAAATAGCTGCTAGCTGTTGATTTAACATGGTCACGCTATCGCTGAAATCGCCGCGATACCATTGGATGATAAGTCCGATGATGGCGTTTGCTTGATAGGCACTATAATAGTCGATCGAGATATGATCCTCCATTTGATGTATGTGTTGTGTGGTAATATCGCGTTTTAGCAGGGAATAAATCCCATCAAATAGCATGTAATAGTAGGTCAGCGGGACATTTTTAGAAAAGACGATACGGTAAAACATTTTAAAGCGTTCAATATGATGAAAAATACGGATAGTATTGGGATCTAATTGATTTGTGTCCAATGTCGTGACGGCACGATAGGGTTCTTCATAGGATTGATATAAATCCTCCATTATCTCCTGAAAGTATTCTTCAAAGAGCCCCTCTTTTTGCTCGTAGTGTAAATAGAAGGTTCCTCTATTGACCTTTGCTTCTCTACAAATTTCAGCAATGGAGATTTGCTCCAATGGTTTTTGGCTAAGCAAGGTCAATAAAGCATCGTGGAGAGCTTGCTTCGTTTTAATAATCCGTAAATCCGTAGTACGCAATTTTTTCAACTCCTTAATAAACAGATTGTCCAAATGTGTTGATTACTCAACACATCCCGTTTTTTTGCATATTGAAATCGCTTTCATCTTTATTATATGATTTTAATGAACAGATGTTCAATAAGTAAAGAAATTACTATGAGGAGGTCTTTGAGATGAGATTAGAAGGTAAAGTAGCCATTGTGACAGGTGCAGCTTCAGGTATGGGGAAAGCCATTGCAGAAGGATATGCAAAAGAAGGCGCTAAGGTTGCCGTTTCAGACTTAAATTTAGAGGGTGCCCAAGCGGTTGTGGAAGGTATTCAAGCGGCTGGAGGAACAGCATTTGCCATTCAAACCAATGTCGCATCAACAGAAGACTTACAACGCTTATTTGATGAAACAAAAACGAACTATGGTCAATTAGATATATTAGTCAACAATGCAGGTATTATGGATGGTATGGAGCCAGTTGGAGAAATTTCTGATGAACGATGGGAAAAAGTATTTGCAGTGAATACAACAGCTGTTATGCGCTCTATGCGTATAGCTACCGAAATTTTCCTTGCACAAGGTCACGGTGTCTTTGTCAATAATATTTCTGCAGGTGGCTTATATGGTGCACGGGCTGGGGCTGCTTATACAGCTTCAAAACATGCGGTAGTTGGTTTAACAAAAAATACAGCCTTTATGTATGCTGATAAAAATATACGCTGTAATGGTATTGCGCCAGGAGCAGTGATGACCAATATCGCCTCTTCTATGACAAATATGAGCCAAACAGGTGCTGCACGACAAGCACTAGGACTATCCATCAATCCACGGGCTGGTCAGCCAGAAGAAATCGCTCAATTAGCGATCTTCCTAGGCTCAGATGAGGCTAGCTTTGTGAATGGACAAGTTATTGCTGTTGATGGTGGCTGGACAGCTTACTAATCCATAAGGAAACACGCACAGAGACATTTTCTGTGCGTGTTTCTTTCATTATATAACTTTTCGAGACGGAATCATGCTTCCAATTACTGCCCCTATTAACGCTGGCAGTATCCATCCTAAGCCAATATCATAAAAAGGAAGCATCGCAGAATAGTATTTCTCTACTGCATCCAATATACCTAACTTCGCATCTGGCACACTTTCTACCAGAGCTTTATAGCCATCAATCAGGCTAATGAAAAATGTAAAAATCATCGCTATGGCATACACTGTTTGCTTATTCTTAAAGAAGGATGAGCTTAGAGCGAGCAAGATTAGGACGATTGCTAATGGATATAAGAACATTAAAACTGGAATAGCATATTTGATAATATTGTTTAAACCAAAATTCGCAATCGTAAAGGATACAGCACACAACAGAAACACAAACCATTTGTAACTAATTTTTGGAAATACCTCATGGAAAAACTCACTACAAGATGTAATTAAGCCGATACTTGTTTTTAAGCAAGCGAGAACGATGATGACCGCCAATAAAATAGCTCCAAATGAGCCGAAATAATGATCGGCCACTGCCGCAAAGATTAAACCACCATTATCAAAAGTCCCGACAGCATTAATACTGGAAGCGCCCATATATGTTATGAGACCATAAATCAGCGTCATTAAAGCCATCGCAAAAATACCTGATGTCCATGTAGCCTTGGCAATTTCCTTACGATCTGTAATCCCTGCACTTTTAATTGCATTAATGACAACAATCCCGAAGGCTAGTGAGGCAAGGGCGTCCATCGTATTATAGCCTTCTTTAAAGCCTGTCATAAAGGCGGCATCCATATATTCACCAATTGGCTGCTGGAAATGGCCCATTGGCTTCGTAATGCTTGTAATAATTAAAATAAATAAAACAACTAAAAATGCAGGCGTTAAATATTTACCGATATAATCCATTATTTTCGCTGGATTTAAAGAAAAATAGTAGACAATGGCAAAAAATATAAAGCTAAATACAGCAAGTAGCAGTGTTGCATGCTGTGCTTGAATATATGGCTCAAACCCTACTACAAAAGGTACAGTTGCTGTACGTGGGATGGCAAAGAATGGTCCGATTGTTAAGTACAGTGCCAATGAAAAAATAATACCAAATATAGGATGAACACGATTGGCTAGATCACGTAAACCATTACTACCTGATAAGCCAATTGCCAAAATTCCGAGGAATGGTAAGCCGATAGCAGTCACTAAAAATCCGATTAATCCAAACCAAAAATTAGTCCCAGCAAATTGACCCATTTGAATAGGAAAAATTAGGTTCCCTGCTCCAAAATACAGTCCAAATAACATGGTACCAATGACTGCGTAAGTTGAAAAAGGTATTTTTTGTTGCATAATTGATGTGCTCCTTAGAAGTTTTAGACTATAGCAAATTATTTTAATCGAATGATTTTTCACTACAATTTCATCATGTTATCAAGCATTTATTATAATTACAATAGTTTTTTCGTTTATCCAGTGAGATTCAACAAAAAAAGAGCTGTCTACTGACAGCCCCTTTTTAGTTTGCAACTGACCATTCAATATGATCTAAAAATTTATAAACATCTTCATACACTTTATCGCGTTCTTTGTCCAATGTAATAATGTGGCCAGAGTTTTCATACCAAATGATTTCTTTGTCGTCTGTTTCCACAGTATTTAAAATAAAAGGTGCGCTTTCTTGATATAGGTCATCATCTAGTGAGCCTTGTAACACAAGAGTTGGTGCTTTGATCGTTGATAATTCTTCACGCGTTTCTGTTGTTAAACGTGTTACGCCGTCCAATGAATCCTTCGGTGAAATACGTAATTCATGTAATTCTGAAATAATTTGATCTTTTGATTTATTTTCAAAGTGTTTATATAAACGAGCATAGTGGTACAAACGTGTAAATAAGCCTTTTGAATTATCACGTGTAATCGGTGCACACATCGCTACACATGCTTTCACTGGGAATGTCTCTGCGACCTTTAACGAAAAGACGCCTCCAAGTGAAATCCCAACAACAGCGATTTCTTCATAGCCTTTCTTTTGTAGGAAGTTATAACCTTCTACTACATCGTTCCACCAATCTTCTGGTTTTGTTTCTAATAATGCTTCTGGTTCTACGCCATGCCCACTATAAATTGGTGCATGCACAGTATAACCTCGTTGAGATAAAAATTCTCCTAGCTTTTTCACATCTTTTGTGCTACCTGTGAATCCATGCAGTAATAGTACGGCTTTTTTGCCTCCCTCGATTGTTAGAGGTTGTGGCTTTGTTAACTTCATTTTATGATATCCCCTTCACGGAAATTAATAATTGTGTATTTTATGTGTCTATCTTATCACCCTTTATTCATAATGTACAATTTATAGTTTTTATCAAATCAATGTTTATAGTGCATGAATGATGTCAACTTAACGGCTGTACTATCACACTTTCTGCTACTTAACTTTTCCTTTCTGCTAAATAATTGCAACGTCCTTTTAAAAATTTTTTGTTACCTATACTTCCCGTCTGTTTCCCGTTATAATGCAGATAACTTAAAAATCACAAGAAAAGAGGTGAAAAAAATGGAGTGGCAACAATTAGAATATTTTGTAACCGTTGCAAAGTTAGAGCATATGACACGGGCTGCCGAAGCATTAGCGATTTCACAGCCGGCACTTAGTCGTTCAATTTCAAAGCTGGAGGAAGAATTAGGTGTACCGCTTTTCGACAGACAAGGGCGCTCGATTATGCTAAACCGATATGGAGAGCTATTTTTATATCGTGTCCAGCGCATGCGTAAAGAATATGAAAAGGCTGTTTTAGAATTACAGGAGCTTAATAATCCAGAACTTGGAGATGTATCACTCGGTTTTTTACATACACTTGGAACGAGTATTGTACCCGACTTGATTCGTGCCTTCCGTCAAAAACATCCCCATATCCGTTTTCATTTCACACAAAACTACTCCCATTCACAGTTAAAACAATTACTGGCAGGTGAGTTAGACTTGTGCCTACTAGCCGCGATCGATACAGAGCCGCCAGTTTGTTGGAAGGAATTATGGCGAGATGAGCTCTTTATAATGGTCCCAATTGACCATCCATTAGCCCATCGTAAAAGCATCAAAATGAAAGAATTGGAGCATGAAAGTTTTGTCTTAATGAAAAAAGGCTATGCATTACGCCGCTCAGCTGATCGCTTATTAAATGCTGCGGGCATTAAGCCTAAAATTTCTTATGAAGGTGATGAAGTATCGACAATCGCTGGATTTGTTGGTGCGGGGCTTGGCGTTTCCTTACTACCCGATGATGAGGATTTAAACCCCAAAAAAATCGTTAAAATCCATGTTGAGGATATGGTATGTGAACGAATTATCGGCATGGCTTGGATAGAAAATCGTTATTTATCGCCATCTGCACGTCAGTTTAAACAATTTGTCTTTGATTTTTATGACAATAAATAGAAAGAGCGAGTAACAACATCATCTAGATGTCCTTGTTACTCGCTTTATTTTCTAAAAGGCACTGTTTTACCATACTAGGGAGGTAATAATTTGAATTTATTACTTAATACATTAGGTTTCTTTGTATTTTTATTTACCTTGATCGTATTGTTCATTTTTGTGATCAAATTAATGATTTTCTTTTTTAAACAGAAAAACTTCCCTAAAAAAACACTAACAGCACTATTGACAGGTTTAGTACTGTTTTTGGGAATATTTATATATATCCAATATTTTTTTACGTTTAGTACTTTAGATAAAAAAGATACACAAAAGGTGCCCGAATCTGTGTCATCTCCTACAGGGGAATATACAGCGCACGCTTATTATGAACCATATGGTGGTGCAGGTCCAAGTGGTGGTGTTCATGTATGGATAGAAATTTTAAATAATAATGCTCACACAAACAAAATCGTCTATTATGCAGAGGCAAAAAGTCAATTCTCGATGGAATGGCTAGACGAAGAAAAATTATCCATTGTTAATAAAGAGCCTAATTATACCAATTCAAATAGAAGTATAGTATTAAGTATTGATAAAGAGATTTATCATGAAAATGGCTTGGCTTGTCAAAGTTTGTTAATGAAAGATGAATATGAAAAGTGTTATCAAAATTAAAAAGGTTAAGTTACTGTGCTGAATCATGATGTTGAAACGACTGACTTTGAGCACTACTAATACAAACGGCTTCAAGCATTTGGCACAATAAAAAATCAGGCTTTGCTCGCCTGATTTTTTACTGTTCATTCTCTTAAATGTATTAAAGTAATTTAACCTGATAGGAAAAAATATCCGTTGTATCGCCTTTCATTGCAAATACTCCCTGTTCGACGAGCATCAGTAAGCGATACTCTACAAAATCATTTCCTACATAATGGACAAATGTTTCAAATATCTGTGCCAAAATATGCGTAGGCATTAGCCACTCTTCATTTTGCTGTAAATGCAAATTTTTTGCACTGGCGATAATGTATGCATCCATTGCATCTTCCTCTACATGCAATAGTTCACTTTTCCATAACCGTAATGTACTGGGCTGTTCTTTAATGTTTTCCCATTCCTTAGCGAGTTGCTGACATTCTTGCACAGAGAATCGTTTTGCACTAGGGCGAAGCTTCATTAGCATTTCCGAGGAAAGCTCGCCTGTATGGCGAATGTCTAAATTGGGGTGAATACTCTTCAGATTCTCCGTTGCATCAATACCATACACCATACTGCATTTATGAATTAACTCACTCATCACATAGCGCAGTCCTATCTGTTCATGCGTATTGTGACTATACCAAATCCACACATCCACATCACAAGGTAAATTAGCGATTTTTTTCCTCCAGTTTTCATACATCTCATCATACAATTGCTGGTCATCATCATCTAAAATATGCGTGGCTAACCAAGTTTTACGTTCTTCAAAGTTTTGAAGAGGTCCAATCGAGAGATCATCATGGACACTTAGAACTGATTCATTTCGCTGCAAACGATGTTGACGAATTGCAAGTTTCATAGAACCCTGCGTTGCTAAGCTAAAGGTAATATGTAAAATAGCCATGTCCATTCCTCCCTACTGTTTGCTGATGGCAATCTGTATCCCGATAAATGTGAATAGAATACCTTGAACTGTATTTAGTCGTTTAGCAATCGCAGGTTTACCAATAATGACTTGTCTAACTTTCCCTGCAAATATACTAAACAATGAAAATAATACAAGCGCTTGTATTAAAAATACAATACCCAAAATAAGCATTTGAAACGCCACATGTCCTTGCGATGGATTAACAAACTGTGGTAACAGCGCTAGGAAAAATAACGATACTTTAGGATTTAAAATATTCATTAATATTCCTTTTTTATATAATTTAATATAGGCTTGCGTATTTTGCTGTTGCAACGTAAAAGGGTCTCCTTTAGCACGAAATGATTGCCAAGCTAGATATAATAAATACGCTGCTCCTGCAAATTTGACGATGGTAAAAATAATGGTCGATTGATAAATTATCGCAGAAATACCAAGTACTGCTGCACTAATATGAACAAGTAGCCCTGTACACAATCCAAGAGATGTGGCAATACCCGCTTTTTTATCTTGTGTAATGCTTTGGGCAAGCACAAATAAATTATCGGGCCCTGGCATAATGGTTAAAATCATCGCAGCCCCTAAAAACGCAAATAACGTTGAGATGTCCAAAACTTTCCCTTCCTTCAACTTCTTTTAAAAAACTATATACATTATACTACATGACGTTGTTCTCACTAGATGTAAGTTTATGACTTTATCCAAAACTTTTTTTAAATTTTGGTTTCACAATTTATGCTCGCTCAAGCGATACTTTTCTTCCCTAATCCATTATAATAGTAGAAACTCATGATAAACCAGATAACTTCCATAAGAGGTGATTGATAATGGCAGTAAGTAATATTGTCACACAATATGAGGATGAGCATGGACAGGTTTACTATAAAATGAAATCCCATGACATTGAGGTAAAGGCCACACAAAACGCAGGCTTAGCACCTGTCATCACGTATTGGATGGCTGACAAAGAGATTACAGATTCCATTCGAAATTTACGCTTCAGTCCACGTGCCCCATCTAGCTATATACAAGATTACGAAGAATTTCAAGCAATGCTTTATGCGAAAGAGCAACGGGCCATTAACCAGCTGTATGAACAAATGAGCATTAAACCCAAAAATATGTCTTCGGGGAAACAAGTCATTTGGAGTTTCTTTGTCATTGTACTGGCTATGCTTCCCCTTTTCATTGCGATTTGGTGGTTTAAATAATTGAATAAGCGACCTCTTTAGCGTTTTAGCGCATCCCTTTCTTAATTTATCAAAACTTTCAAGTAATTTATCCATTCAGCTTGACAGACTTATAGAAGTAGTGCATCCTTTAGTCAATAGATGAGAAAACGAACGAAGACCAGTAGTTAGCCACTGCTTGAAAAGAGAGCGATGCCCATCGGCTGAAAGGCATTGTACAAGAAAGACTAATGAAACCTACTTCGTGAAACGTCCTAGCCAAACTAGGCGCAGTCTCGAGCGTTATGAGAAAAGTGGAATGTCGCATGATATTCAATGTAGGTGGTACCACGGAAGGCAAGTCTTTTCGTCCTAATTTTTAGGATGAAAAGGCTTTTTTTATCTTGATTCAGCAATGATGGAGGTAGTGAGATGGAGAGAAAAAGAATTGTTGTTAAGATTGGTAGTAGCTCTTTAACGAATGTGAAGGGTGAAATCGATAAAGTTCGCTTAATGGACCATGTGCAGGCAATCGCCGAGTTGAAGAAATTGGGTCATGAAGTGTTGCTTGTCTCGTCAGGTGCTGTAGCGGCGGGTTTTAAACAACTAGGCTACCCTGCTCGCCCTGTGACAGTGAAAGGAAAGCAGGCAGCTGCTGCTGTAGGACAGAGCCTACTTATTCAAACGTACAGTGCCTTATTTAGTATTTACGATATCATGCCTGCACAGATATTATTGACACGAACAGATTTTTCTAAAAAAGAATGCTATAAAAATGCCTATGCGACTTTCGAGGAATTGTTAGAACGATCCATGCTACCGATTATTAATGAAAACGATACAGTGTCAATTAGTGAATTAACCTTTGGAGATAACGATATGCTTTCAGCACTCGTCAGTGGACTTGTCCACGCAGATCAGCTCATCATTTTAACAGATATCAATGGCCTTTATAATGCCAATCCCAATAAAAACCCTCAGGCAGAGCGCATTGATCGATTAGCGGCTATTACAGATGATTTGCTAAGCTTTGCGGATGGTACAGGATCAAAGGTTGGCACAGGTGGCATGGCCTCTAAGCTTCTGGCGGCCCGAACAGCGCTACGTGCAGGGGTGAAGGTATTTATCGGAACAGGTCATGGTGCACAGAAGCTCGTCGATATTTTAGCAGGACATGGTGATGGCACTTATGTGGAGCATGACGAGCTTGCTGTGTTAACAAATCATAAACAGTGGATTGCACTTACGGAAATTTCTGGTAAAATTTTTATAGATAGTGGTGCTGAACAGGCTTTAATGAATAATGGGAAAAGTCTATTACCTGCTGGCGTCTATCGTGTAGAAGGTGATTTTGTAAATGGTGATGTTGTTGAAGTCTATAGTGAGAAGGACTTACTAGGACGCGGCGAAGTACTGTACTCATCCCAAGAGCTTATCTCTGCCATGGGAAAACGGACTGATACATTGCTGAAAAGCCCTATTGAGGTAATTCACCGAGACAAATGGCTGAAAATTCAAACGAATTAAGGAGGAATGACAAATGACAAGTGAAATTCAAGAAAAAGGACAACGCGCAAAAGCCGCAAGCTACATGTTAAATATTAAAACAACCTGCGAGAAAAATGAGGCACTGAAAAAAATTGCAGAACAGCTATTAATCGATCAACCTGACATCATGGCTGAAAATGCAAAGGATTTGGCACAGGGTGAGCAGCAAGGTATTCCTGCGTCTACGTTAGATCGCATCATGCTCAATGAAGAACGGATTGCGGCAATGGCCGATGCCATTCATTTACTCATCTCCTTAAACGATCCAGTAGGTACAATTGTTGAACGCATTGAAAAAGACAATGGGCTGCGCATTGAAAAACGAATTGTGCCACTTGGTGTTATTGGTATGATCTATGAAGCTCGACCAAATGTCACGATCGATGCAGCAACACTTTCCCTAAAAACGGGCAATGCAGTTATTTTGCGTGGAAGCTCCTCTGCTAAGTTTTCTAATATGGCTCTTGTTGCAAGTATTCATCGCGCGCTTGCTAAAACATCCATCCCTACAGATGCTGTTCAATTAATTGAGGATACAAGCCGCGAAACAGCCAAAGAACTCTTCCATTTAAAAGAGTACTTAGATGTGCTCATTCCTCGCGGTGGCAAAGCCCTGATCGATTTAGTTGTCAATGAAGCGACTGTTCCTGTACTGGAAACAGGTGCAGGCAACTGTCACATTTACGTGGATGAAATGGCGGATTACATAAAAGCAGAAAAAATCTGTCTGAATGCTAAAACACAGCGTCCTTCTGTTTGTAATGCAGCAGAAAGCTTACTCATTCATCCTACTTGGTTTCAAGAACATGGCGTCCAGCTTTTAACGTCCCTTCATCATGCAGGTGTAGCCATCATCGGTGATGAGCAAGTATGTCAGCAATTTGCAGCTGCCCTTCCAGCTACGGCGGAAGATTATGCGACAGAGTTCCTTGATTTAAAAATAAGCGTTAAATTGGTGGAAAATGTCTATGAAGCGATTGAGCATATTCAATACTTTGGCACAAATCATTCTGAGGCCATCATTACAGAAGATCAATTAACCGCCGAGACGTTCTTAAACAATGTTGATGCAGCAGCAGTGTATCATAATGCCTCCACCCGCTTCACAGACGGCTTTGAATTTGGCTATGGTGCAGAAATCGGTATTAGTACACAAAAGCTACATGCCCGTGGACCAATGGGCTTGCCTGCATTAACATCAACAAAATATGTTATTCATGGCAACGGCCAAATTCGTGAATAGTTCTTATAGTTTCATAAAATAATAGAAGGAAGGTTTCGTATGAACATCTCAGCAATCATTAAACTAACAGTCTCCATGGCACTGTTTGGTTCCATCGGCTTTTTTACCGTTCACACTGGTGTTCCCGCTACAGAGCTTGTCTTTGTTAGATGCATTTGCGCAACCCTCTTTCTAGGTGGTATGTGGCTCATCACTGGTGGACATAAAACAGAGGTATGGGATAAGAAAGAAATTTTTCAAACGCTTATTTGCGGTGTCTTTATTGTGTTAAACTGGGTATTTTTATTTAAAGCCTTTGAGGAAATGTCCATTTCAATTGCCATTTCCATCTATAATTTAGCCCCCATATTTGTGTTAATTTTAGGCGCTATCTTTTTGAAGGAAAAAATGACCATTCAGGCACTTGTCGCAACAATTACTTGCTTTATCGGTAGTATTTTTATCATCGGTCTCAATAATTTTGTGTCGTTCTCAGAATTTATGCAATCTGGCTTTATCTGGGCATTACTGTCAGCTGTATTTTATGCCCTTACAATGCTAACAAGCAAAACGATCACGAAGCTTAGCTCGTATGCGTTAACCTATATTCAAACAACAGTTGGAATCGTGATACTACTGCCTTTTATCGACTTCTCGCTGTTTGATGGATTAACGTCAACCAATTGGTTTTATATACTCGGCACAGGCTTTATTCATACAGGATTTGTTTACTATTTATTTTTTGATAGTATTCGTAGCCTGTCTACGATTCTTGTCTCTGTATTGGTTTTTGTCGACCCTGTTGTCGCCATTTTACTGGATATGCTATTGCTTGATTTTATGCCAAGCTTTACGCAAACGATGGGGATCCTTCTCATTTTCGCTGGTATTTTTTATACCATTTATGTTCCTAAGAAAAAGCGACTACCACAGGAGGTCTCATAATGGGCAAGCTCTTCACAATTGGAGAATTATTAATTGACTTTACACCGACACAGCAGCACGGCTCCCTAGTCAACATTGAGCATTTTACTAAACATGCAGGAGGGGCACCTGCCAATGTAGCCGCTGTCTGTGCAAAGCTAGGACAGCGGGCGGCCCTTCTTACACAAGTCGGTCAGGATGCCTTTGGTGACTTCCTAATCAAAACGTTGCAGCAAGCAGGTGTAGATACACAGTTTATTCGTCAATCAACGGATGGTGAAACAAGTCTTGCCTTTGTTTCATTAAATGAACATGGCGAACGAGATTTTCAATTTTATCGCCGACATGCTGCAGATCTCTTATACAAACAGGAATACCTCCCCTCGCAGCTATTAACAGCGCACGATATCGTTCACTTTTGCTCTGTTAATCTTGTAGAGAGTCCTATGAAACAAGCACATCTTGCCCTTATTGAACAGGCACATCAAGCAGGAAGCCTTATATCCTTCGATCCGAATGTGCGCCTTCCTTTATGGCAGGATAAGACGGCGTGTTGTGAAACCATTTTAGCCTTTTTACCAAAAGCCCATATTGTCAAGCTTTCAGAGGAAGAACTGTTGTTTTTAACAACTCTAGAAGATGAACAGGAAGCTGTTCAAACGTTATTCAAGGGATATGTAGAAGTTATTATCATTACACATGGTGCTGCTGGGGCTACCTTATATACGAAAAAGCATCATGTGAAGGCTCCTGCTAACAAGGTACAAACCGTTGATACAACTGGGGCTGGTGATGCTTTTATTGGCGCGATTTTAAGTCAATTTCTTCATCATCAACTAACAGTAGATCAAGTGGTAGCTCATTGTGAACAGTATGCAATGTCTCTGCTATCTTTTGCAAACGGATATGCGGGCATTTCAACAACAAAGCATGGGGCAATTCCATCCTATCCTGTACTTTCATTAGATATGAATCTAGAATAAATCGAAACTTTTTGTCCTTATTGTTCGTATGTACTAGTGACAGGTCATTAAAGGAGGGCTTATATGGAATCGATGACAAAAAAACGCACAGCTGCATTTTTAATCGATACAGCTGTTTCAACAGCTGTCACGTTTGGGGTTGAATACTTCCTACGAAAAAAAGTAAAAAATGAGGCTGTTCATGCACTCGTTACGCCAACTGTGGTATTGTGGGCGCTAGAATATGCACAACTCCGTAAAAACGGACAAACGATTGGCTACAAAGCAATGGGATTGACACTCGAAAATGAAGATGGTCGTCCATTATCAGAATGTCAAATTATTAAACGCATGGCTTATCGAGACACTATCAGTACGTTCGATTATCTAAAAGATCGCCAAGCCTTCGAGCAGCAGCATGGTCAACGTCTTCCTCATGATAGCTTTGCAGGTACGGTTGTAAAGAAAAAATAAAGGAAAGCTGCCTTATCGTTTGGGCAGCTTTCTTTAATTGGCGCATTTTGCTAAAGTGATAATCTTCCTGATCGCCTAACCATTACAGAAAGTAGCATGCAATTCTCTTTAGAGAAGTACGCTAATCTTTGGAAATAAACTGCTGTATATCATTCGATAAAATCGCGTTTTCTGACGGAAACCAAAAATAAGTAGTACCATCAAATTGTATGCCATATTGAAAAGCAATGGCATCGTCTGTATAAAGGAGTACATCATAACGGTTCGTATCCCCATTTGGCTCAAAGGATGGGGCTGGTTTACTATTGACTAAAATTGCCTTTATAGCTGCCATGTCAGACTGGTTTGTATAGCTAGCCGTTTTCCGATTTCCTTCTTCCATAGATGCGTAAAATTCTATTTTCTTCACTTCTTCTAATGGAACCTGATCAAAATTCCGTCGCAGCGGAGCTTCATCTCTTATCATATAAATTCGATAGCCATTAATAACCGACTGATCCTCTACCGCAATGGCATCGTCAAGACCCTTTATCGCATAAAGCTTTGTTCCCTTCTCATGGAAGGCTGCATCGCCATCCTTAAAGCGATAGGAAGTTCTTTTGATATGATCTGCCACTTTAAAATCAACTTCCCCTATTTCCTTATCAATGAATGAACGATCGGCTAACGCTACTTCATATACAGCTTCATATTGCTTACCATCCCATTTAATTAAATCAACCCATTCGATGATGACTTGACTACCGCAAGCAGTCAGTAACAACAAACACATGAAACAAAGGCATATCCATTTCTTCAACAACATCCCTCCCTTTCAGCAGTAGACCCAAGCAACGATTAAAAAGTTACAAAGTATGACGCTAAGTCTGGCATGTTCTATAATCGTGTAAATTTCGTCTGCTACCAGTATTTCTTCATTAAAATATGGGGGATGCCACAATCCATAAATTCTTCACCTTCACGCTGATAGCCTAATTTTTCATAAAAGCCTTCTGCATAGGACTGAGCATTTAATTTTGCTTTTGTTAGCCCTTTATCTCGAGCAATTTGCTCTAGGCCCACAATAACTTCCTTACCAAGGCCATATTGGCGGTATTCTTCTAATATACAAATACGCTCCAATTTGCCATAGTCCTCTACAACTCGAAGTCTCCCTGTTCCAACAGGTTGCTCATTGTAATACACCAAAATATGATCGCATGGAGCATCCAGTGCATCAAATTCATCATATTCTTCTTCCTCAGGGACTTGCTGCTCTTCAATAAAAACGCTTCGTCTAAAATCAAACGCTGTTTGTAATTCTGCTTCAGTTGTCACTTTTTTTATAGTCATTACTATTCCTCCTAGTTTCTCCTGCCTTATCATCTTCTCTAGGTGCAATTTCATTTTGAAGATGATAGTATTAGTATAGAATGATTTTTATTGCAATTACAACAAAAATCTCAGGAGGATCGAACATGAAAGAAATCTTACGTGAAATAGGTGCCATTGCACGGGCATTAGACTCGATAAGCAATATTGAATTCAAGGAATTGGATTTGACAAAGGGGCAATATTTATATGTCATCCGTATTTGTGAACATCCAGGTATTATTCAAGAGAAAGTCGCAGAGCTATTGAAGGTAGACCGTACAACGGCTTCACGAGCTATTCAAAAATTGGAGAACAAAGGCTTTATTGAAAAACGAATTGAACAAGGTAATAAGAAAAATAAATTACTTTTTCCTACAGCTAAAAGCATGGACATCTATCCTTTTTTAAAACGAGAGGGCGAATATTCCAATGCCCGTGCGCTTGAGGGGTTTTCCAATGAGGAGATTAACAGCATTCACAGTCTACTAACACGTGTGTTGCATAACATCGAAATTGACTGGGAAGAGGTGAAGAAAGGGCATAAACGGCAGTATTAAAGGCGATTCCTCGTGTTTTTCGCACATTTGGAATCGCCTTAGGCTAGACATTGGCTGCAAATACTCGTTTTAATACAGCAACCATAAAATCAAAGTCCTCGTCTGTACAGCACAGCGGTGGACTTAACGTAATGATATTATTGAAGCCTTCAACTGTATCACCATTTCTTCCAATAATTAAGCCATTTGCTTGACAATCAGCCATGATTTTCGCGATTAGCTCAGGCTTAGCAGGTATTTGAGATTGTTTATCTTCAACCAGCTCGATGCCAATGAGTAACCCAAGCCCACGAATATCGCCAACGAAAGGCAGCTCTAATAGGTCTTGCAAATCATGTAGGAATTGAATACCCAAATCTCTTGCTCGCTGCACAAGTCCTTCCTCCTCCATGATTTTTATATTTTCTAAGGCCACTGCACAAGCTGCTGGATTGCCCCCAAACGTATTGATATGGCGAAAATGACTATAGCCGTCCGTCTCTTTAAATTTTTCATAAATGTCTTTCCGTATAGCTGTAATGGATAGTGGTAGGTAGGCACTCGTTAATCCTTTCGCCATGGTAATGACATCTGGTCGAATATCAAAATGCTGATGGCCAAATAGCTTACCTGTCCGTCCGAAACCACAAATGACTTCATCCATGATGAGTAATACTCCATGCTTTCTACAAATGCGCTCGACTTCTTTGACATAAGTTGGATGTGGAATAAGCACTCCACCACCCGTGATGAGTGGCTCCATAATGACAGCCGCAATGGTTTCTTTTTGCTCCCAAATAATTTTTTCTTCCATTTCTCGGGCAAGTGCTAGGCTGTATGCCTCAATTGACTGCCCTTTTGGACGACGATAGTGATCAGGTGGAGCAACATGTAAGAAGCCTGGTGTCAGCGGCTCGTACTTAAACTTACGTAATGCCTGACCTGTAGCTGCTAATGCCCCAAGTGAACTGCCATGATAGCCCCGATAACGCGCAATGATTTTGTAGCGGTTCCCTTCCCCATTTTGTTGATGGTATTGACGTATTAGCTTAAATGCTACTTCATTCGCATCTGAGCCACTAGTGGAATAAAACATCATATAGTCATCATCAAGTAAGCTGTTTATTTTTTCAGCGAGCCTGATGGCAGGTTCATGGCTTTGTGTTAAAGGAGCATAGCAAAGCTTTTTTAGCTGCTCATACGCAACCCTAGCAAGACGCTCACGCCCATACCCTACATTCACTGCCCATAAGCCTGACATGCCATCTAAAAAGCGATTGCCTAAACTATCTGTAATCCATGCCCCTTCTCCCTGTTCAATAATGGGAGGTGCTTTGTCGTTATAAATAGACATGTGATGCCAAATGTTTTCATGATCTTTTTGCTGTAAAGTATGTGTAAACTGATCGTTTCGCTCCATATCATGACCTCCAATCGTGTATCATCGGTGTCTTTTTGTCTATCACCATTTTCCCTATTAAGCTAGTTAATATTGAAATTTTCTGATTTCTCTAACATAATGAAATAGACATTGTACATTCGAAGGGCAGGTGCTAATTGATGTCGAAACATCCTCTACTCGTACGTGATGTCCTCAAGCGCAAGCATTTTGAATCGGCGAAGCTTATTGCAGGGCAGCACGGCCTAGATCGCCAAGTATTGTGGACACATATATTAGAAATTAAAGATTTTGAAACCTTAATCAATGGTGGTGAATTAATTTTAACCACGGGTGTCGGTTTACAGCTAGAACGAGAAACACAAATAGCCTACTTACAGAACCTTATTCGTAATGAGGCAGCTGGTCTTTGTATAGAAATTGGCGACTATTTTGACCATGTTCCCGTAGAATTGATTGCCATGGCAAATGCCCATCATTTCCCTATCATCATCTTTGAGGAAATTGTACGATTTATTGATATTACGCAAGATTTGCACACGTACATAATTAATCAACACCAGCAGGCACTTACACAGCTAGATACACTATCCAAAACTTTTATGGAATTATCATTAATGCCAAATGGTATTTTAAAAATATTACAAGTGCTCCATCAAGATACAAATGCTCCCTTTCTATTTGTTTCAGAAGATACAAAAAGCTTTTATTATCCTATGGAGGCTAAAAAATACTTACGTGTCATGGAGGAGCATTGTCAGCAGTTAGAACTACAAGAGCCCTTGCACCTTCTATCCTTGGGTAAAGACCATTTTGTCATTATTCCTGTTAATGGACTTGGACAAGTGTGGGGCTATTTATGTATGCATTCTGAACTGCCAAAGCAGAGTGATTACACCTTGTTAAATCTTGAACGAGCAACTATGTCAATTGCCCATATTTTAATGCGTAACCGCATGCTTCAGGAGCGACAGCAAAGCCGGGAAGATGAATTCATACTAGCCTTAATTCAAGGTCAGCCAGTAGATATTCAATACTACCAAAGCTATTTACCAATCGAAAGTCGTAATTTATTTTACCGAGTCGTCGTGTTCAATCTACATGATGAAGCCAATACTGTACCTGAAGAAGAATGGCAGGAAATCCAGCTACAAAATGCCATGTATGTTCGTTCGATTCTGAAAAAGCTTGGATTTTTCCCTACTGTTTCAGTAAGACAGCATGAGATAATTATTTTAGCCTTTTTCATTGCCGCAGATTATATGAAAGACAATCGCGACGCTTTTGATCAAGCAATTTCACAAATCATTGCAAGAAAAGCAGCACAATTTTTTGAGCAACTTACCCTTAGCTGTGGTATTAGCAATGTCTATCAAACGATCGAAAGTGTTCATCTGGGCTATAAGGAAGCCAAATCAGTCATCCAAATGCAGCATCATCAATTGACGAGCTCCATCTATTATAAGGATTTAGGTGTTTATCGATTGTTATTACAGCAGGATCAAACAGCTCTCCTACAATTTGTAAAAGATTATTTACAGGAAATTTTAGTATTAGATCAAAAAAGTAGCCATGATTTATTTCAAACATTAGCTGTTTATCTGTCCTGTAATGGAGCTAAAAATGATACAGCAGAACAGCTGTTTATTGTCCGTCAAACACTTTACAAACGAATAGAACGCTTAGAAAGTATACTAGGTGCTGATTTTTTACAAGCTCCCCATCGCCTCAATATTGAGATGGCTGTTAAGGCATATGAACTGTTGCAAAAGACAGCACCTGATCTATTACGATTTTGAACGCGGGTCCATAAAATCTCGTAAAGCATTACTGAGCATATATAAGCCTAAAACAAGAATCGTAATGGCTCCTCCAGGGGCATACGTATACCAAGGGGCACCGATTAAATAGGCTTGTGAATCTTTTAACATTCTGCCCCAGCTAGGGTTTGGTGGCTGTACCCCAAGCCCTAAATAGCTTAGTGCTGCCTCGGCTAACATTGCTGTCGCAAAAGTCACGGTTGCTGCCACAATAATTTGCGACGAAATGTTTGGCAAAATATGACGAAACATGATGCTATAAGGCTTAACACCAATTAATTTCGCTGCCAGCACATATTCCGAGTCACGTTGTTGCACAAAGCCACTGCGGGCAATCCTCGCAATAGCAGGTATCGCGATAATCCCCAGCGCTATCGCTGTATTCGTTATTCCTGGGCCGAATACTGCTACAAGCATTAATGCTAAGATGATTCCTGGAAAGGCCATTAAAGCGTCCATCGTACGCATAAATATTTCATCGACCCAGCCACCAACATAGCCTGCAATTCCGCCTATGAGAATACCAAATATCGTTCCAATCGCAACCGTTAATAGACCCACGGCAAAGGCTGTTTGTGTCCCCTTCATAATGCGACTAAAAATATCTCGCCCAAATTCATCTGTTCCAAATATATAGGCACCACCTGGACCACGCAATTTTTCAGGTATATTCATCGCGTTGACATCATGGGGTGTATAAAAAAAGCTAACAATCATGACGAGCAGAAAGCCAACAATGACGAGGAGACCAATGACTAAATTGATTTTTTTAGTATAGCGCTGTAATTGTTTCATGGTAGTCACCTCTTAACGTAATCGAATTCTAGGGTCCAACACAGAATATAAAACATCGACGATAAAATTAATCATGACGACAGCTACTGTAATATACATAACGATCCCTTGTACGAGTGGAAAATCACGATTACTGATAGCCGTAATCAATAACTGACCAATCCCTGGCAATGAAAACACCTGCTCCACAATAATCGTTCCTGCCACAACCTCCGCCATAATCAACCCAAAAACCGTCAATATCGGAATCATGGAATTTTTCAAAACATGCTTATACATTACATTTTGTTCAGACATCCCTTTACTGCGTATCGTACGGACATAATCGAGCTGGACCTGCTCCAAAATGGCTGTACGAACATAACGAAAATTCACCGCAATTTGCGGAATCGCAATCGTTAAGGCTGGAAGTATTAGGGTACTGAGCGCCCCTGCTACACTTTGTGTCCAAGGTATATAGCCACTAATTTTAAAGAAGCTGAACTGTAGGCCAATGTAAAGAATAAGCATCATCCCTAGCCAAAAGGAAGGCACTGCCATACCGATCTGGGTTACAGTCGATAATGACACATCACTTAATTTATTTTGTCTTCTTGCTGCAAACATCCCTAAAGGTAATGAGATGATTAAGACAATGATAAGGGTGAGTCCTGCTAATGACATGGTGACAGGAAGTCGATCAAATAGTAATTCTTTTACTGGCATGGAAAATCGAATGGAATTCCCTAATTGCCCTGTCAATAAGCCCTTCATCCAATCCACATATTGTTCATAAAGAGGACGATCCAAGCCAAGCTCAGATCGTAAATTTTCAATTTGAGTGGGATCCGCCTCTGTTCCTAGCATTGTGCGAACTGGATCACCAGGTAAAATTTGAAAAACACCAAATGTAATAATGGATACTAGAAGGATGGTTGTTATTAACAGGATGATTCGACGTAGGATATACATCATAAGCACTCATCCCTTTCTAGTTTGAAAACTTGACCTCTGACATATCGTGGAACCAGAATGGATAGCTCTTGAGCCCCGTCACCTGTTTGTCAGATCCCCAAACGATTTGATAATCCGCAATATACACTGCTGTCGCCTGCTCAGCTAATATTTCCTGTGCACGATGATAGTACTCTATTTGCTTGGCTTGGTCGGTTTCCTTTAAAACATCAGCCATAATTTTGTCGTATTCTTCATTTTTAAATAAGAAGAAGTTTTCACTATCGTTTGTAGAAATGTAATCATTCAACACTTCAAAAGCAGATGCACGACCTGTTAAGTCAATCGTTGTCATTGCATAGTCACGACCAAAGTAAACGCGATCTAGCCAAATTCCCCATTCCACTACTTCAATTTCTACATCAATTCCGATCTCTTGTAGATTAGCTACGACAATTTGTGCAATATTTGAGTAAATATCATTGTGTGAAGACACTGTAATTTTTGTTTTAAAGCCATCCGGATATCCTGCTTCTGCTAATAACGCCTTCGCTTTTTCCACATCTCGCTCATACATGCTTTCTAAGCCCTTCTTTTGGAAATCGCCCATCGCTGGACTCATATTAGAGCCAAGTGGCACAGCATAGCCTGCAAACACAGAATCAATAATATCGGCTTTACTAATTGCGTAATTGATTGCTTGACGAACCTTCACATTGTCAAATGGTGCCTTTGTTTCGTTAAATGTAACAATAAGAGAAGAGTTATTATTTTGGTGTGATAAATTATAGCTTCCCTCTACCTCGCTCACACGGTGCCAAGGAACACTTGTTAAATCAACTTCGTTTGCCATTAAGCTCATAATGGCTGCCTGATCATCTGATTGGAAGGCAAAGGTTACTTTATTCAAATAAGGTAATCCTTCTTGCCAATACTGTTCATTTTTCTTAAGCTCTAAATTTGTACCTGGTGCATATTTCACAAAGGCAAATGGACCTGTACCAATTGGATTTTCATTTTGCTTCCCATCATTGCTCTTTGGAATAATAGCTGATTGTCTGCCTGTTAATGAATACAAGAAATTTGAATTTGGCTCTTTTAGCTTAATCACAAATGTACTTGCATCAGGCGCCTCTGTAGATGCTACATTATCAAAGCTATTAGACATTTTTTCCCCACCATTTTTCCCCATTAAACGGTCAAAGGAATATTGAATATCCTCCATCGTTAAATCATCACCATTATGAAACTTCACACCTTGGCGAATTTTAAACGTATAGGTTAAGCCGTCCTCAGAAATTTCATAGCTTTCAGCAAGTCCCTCCTTTAAGGAGCCATCCGTTTCAGGAGCCATTAGCCCCTCAAAGATATTTAGAATCATTTGATAAGAAATGGACGCTGTCGCTTTATGTGGATCTAAAAAATCTGGATCATCATTCACACGTACAACAATTTCCTGTGGAGCATCTGTTGCCGCTTGACCATCTGTAGTACCTGAAGTAGTCGTCGTTTTCTCTCCATCACTTGAACACGCTGCCATAACGATTGCCATTAACACTGTTAGTAGTATTAATCCGCTTTTTTTCCATTGCATGGCTGTTCCCCCTTTTTCTAAGTGCTTGTCTTTTGAATGCTTGTATAACTCTCAACATCCGCCAATCGTTCAGCGGCTTTAATGCCAGCCAGAATTGCTTCCTCCATCACCTTTGTCGCTAGCTGGCCTAAATAATCAAGTGCATAGGATTGATCCCCTGTACCAAGCACAAAAATCGTATCGCCATCCAGCATTGTATGAACAGGATAAATCGTGCGTGCTAAGGCATTTTGCGTAAGCTGCGCAATCTTTTTAGCCTCCGCCTTCGTTAGCTTGGCATTCATTGCCACAACACCAATGGTTGTATTAGTTCCCGCTAAAGCCTCTGATTGTGCATGTTGCTCTAAATAGGCACAGCAATCCACCCATTGACCAGAATGCGTATCTCTTGCTCCAGCTAAAATTTTCCTCGTTGTAGGGTCCTTGACATCTCCAACTGCATTGACAGCCACGATAGCACCTGCTACAAGACCATCTTTTCCCGCATAGGAAGCACTACCAAGCCCACCCTTCATTGCAAATTCTGGACCAGCTAATTTGCCTACAGTTGCTCCGTAGCCTGCGCCTACATTGCCATTTGGAAATGAGCCAACTTGTGCCGCTTGTGCCGCTTCATAGCCCATTAGTGCTGTAGGTCGTGCATGTGGATCACCGATAAACAAGTCAAAGAGTACAGCACTTGGTACAATCGGTATTTTCGCTACTCCTGCATCTACCCCAATCCCTTGCTCCTCTAAAAACTGCATAACGCCTGTAGCAGCATCTAACCCAAACGCACTACCCCCAGCTAAACAAATAGCATGAACTCGGTCAATTTCATTGATGGGATCTAACGCATCTGTTTCACGAGTACCTGGTGCAGAGCCTCGAACATCCACTCCACAAACTGCTCCGTTTTCCACTACTAGCACCGTACAGCCTGTGATGCCCTCCTTGTTCTCGCGATGTCCTACCTTAACACCTGGCACATCCGTTATATTGCCAAACATTCTTCACACCTCACTTTTTAAATAATTATAATTTTCTGATTTTTTATCATATAAAAAACAGGCTACTCGTTGATGATCATTTTCATTGTGAAGCTTTGGTCTCTCCTGATGGCATCTTTCCATCACATGCGGGCAACGTGTATGAAAGACACAGCCAACAGGTGGATTCATCGGACTTGGTAACTCGCCCTGTAAAAGTATTTCTTGCTTAGGCTCATCAAAATTAACAACTGGTATTGCAGATAGTAATGCTTGTGTATAGGGATGCAACGGATTGGCATATAGCTCCTTCTTTGTCCCAATCTCCACTACTCTACCTAAATACAGCACTGCCACACGGTCACTAATATGCTTCACAACGCTTAAATCATGTGAAATAAATAAATAGGTTAATTGAAATTCATCCTGTAAATCCATCATGAGATTGAGCACTTGTGATTGCACCGACACATCCAATGCTGAAACGGGCTCATCGGCTATAATGAATTCTGGATGAATCGCTAATGCCCGTGCAATCCCAATACGCTGCCGCTGCCCACCAGAAAATTCATGTGGAAATTTATGCATGGCATCCTCAGGTAGCCCTACCTTTTGTAATAGCTCCTTCACACGCTCTTTGCGTTGCTCCTTCGTCAAGGTTAATTGTAGCTTCATCGGCTCTTCGATTATAGAACCGATTCGCATCCGAGGATTGAGAGAGGCAAAGGGATCTTGAAAAATCATTTGCATTTGATTGCGGTAACTTTGTAGCTTATTCCCCTTTAAATGCTGGATGGGTTGTCCTTTATATAGCACTTCGCCTGCTGTTGGTTCAACGAGCTTTAAAATTGTTCGCCCAAAGGTGGATTTTCCTGAGCCTGATTCACCAACAATTCCAAGTGTTTCCCCTCTATAAATCTCAATCGAAATATCATCAACCGCTTTTATGACCTTTTTCTCTTCCTTCATCGATTTACGCTTCACAGGAAAGTAGGCTTTTAAATGATTAATTTCCAGCAAAACTTCTTTCTCTGTCATGAGCCAGCTCTCCTTTCTCCGTGAATAAATGACAGCGTACCTTATGTGCCTCCTGAATGTGATGAACAGCAGGTTGCTCCTGATGACAATGTGCCAGCGCATGGGGACAACGTGGCGCAAAGCGACAGCCGTCAGGTAATGCATACGCAGGTGGCACAGTACCAGGAATCGATGGTAGCCTTTTGACATCTGTTTCAAGGCTTGGCATCGTCTTTAAAAGCGCTGTTGTATAAGGATGCTGTGGATTTAAAAAGAGCTCTCTTACTGGGGCCTCCTCGACAATCTGTCCCGCATACATCACCATAACGCGGTCAGCTGTCTCTGCAACAACGCTCATATCATGGGTAATGAATAAAATGGCTGATCGATGCTCTTCCTTCATTTTTAGCATCAGCTTTAAAATCTGTGCTTGAACCGTGACATCAAGTGCAGTAGTTGGCTCATCCGCAATCAATAGCTGCGGATTATTCGACATTGCGATGGCAATCATAACTCGTTGTCGCATCCCTCCTGAGAGTTGGTGAGGATATTCAGCGATGACCTTTTCTGCATTCGCAATCCCGACTTCTTTTAATAGCTGTAGCGCTTTATTCCATGCCTCTTTTTTCGATACCTTTTGGTGTCTTCGTATGCCTTCAATCATTTGATTGCCAATCGTAAAAACGGGATCTAAAGAGGTCATGGGCTCTTGAAAAATCATACTAATTTCATTGCCTCGTATACGGCTCATTTCTTTATTTTTATAGGTAAGTAGATTTTTACCGTTTAAAGTGATAGAACCTGACGTAATTTCTCCTGGAGGTATAGGCAGCAACCGCATAATGGCTAAGGATGTAATACTTTTGCCACTTCCCGATTCACCAACCAGTGCAACGGTTTCTCCTTTATGAATAGTAAAATTCACATCTTCCACAACTTTTGCCTCTTTGCCATTTTTTAAATGGAATTTAATTGATAAGTGATTGACCTCTAAAAGCACATCTTTTTCTTTTGGCTGTTCCATATGCGTCCCTCCATCTCAGTGTTGATTAGGTGGTGCATAGCGTATAGCGATATTTTTCATTTGCGTATAGTTTCGCAGTGCAACAAAGCCCTTCTCTCGACCAATTCCGCTTTTTTTATAGCCTCCAAATGGCATTTGAATGCCTCCAGCAGCCCCATAATTATTGACAAATACTTGTCCCGCCTGCACACGACTTGCCACATAGTGAGCCGTATCGATATTTTGTGACCAAATGCCCGCCACTAGGCCATAGTCCGTACTATTGGCTAATGCGATGGCCTCCTCTACAGTCGAAAATGTCAAGACGGTTAACACTGGACCGAAAATTTCCTCTTGAGCTAATGGATCATTTGGATCAACACCATCAAGTATAGTTGGCTGAACATAAAAGCCGTTCTCATAGCCTGCCAAAGTCAATGGTTCCCCACCCGTCACAACATAGCCATCTACCTTTGCTTGCTGTAATAATGCAGTGATTTTTGTATATTGTTGTTCATTCAGTAACGGTCCCATCTCCATATCTGCTTCACCTGGTCCTACTTGGATTACTTGGAACCTTTGGGCTAATCGGGAAATGAAGGACTCTTTTATTCGTTCCTCAATGAGTAAACGTGCCCCTGCTGAACAAGTTTGACCAGCATTTTGAATAATCGCACGTACAACTCCCTCTAATGCCTGCTCCATGTTAGCATCCGCAAAAACAATATTAGGAGATTTACCACCAAGCTCTAATGTCACAGGCACAACATTTTCAGCAGCCGCCTTCATCACCGCAATTCCTGTGGGAACAGAACCTGTAAACGTAATATGATTAATATCGGGATGTGAAGTTAAATAAGGACCAACTTCTCGTCCCAAGCCCGTAATATGCTGGAAAATCCCTTTTGGCAACTTATCGGCGAACCATTCTGCAATGGCATGTGTTGTTAGCGGTGTATCCTCCGCACTTTTCACAATGACTGCATTACCAGTTGCTAAAGCGGCTGCTACACTTCTTGCCGTAATTTGAATCGGATAATTCCATGGCACAATATGTACCGTAATGCCCACTGGCTCTAGCACTACTGCATTTAAAAGCCCATCCTCAATCGGAATTGTATCTCCCATCACCTTATCCGCTGCACCACCATAAAATTCAAAATAGCGTGCCGCTGCTTCAATATCTGCTCGTGCCTGTGATAAGGGCTTTCCTACATCCCGACATTCTAGTAAACTCCATTCCTCTGCATGCTTACGAATATAATGAGCAAATTCGATCAATAGCTGCCCACGTTCATAGGCTTTCCATTGACGCCAGTCCTCTCGTTCAAAGGCTACACGAGCTGCACGTACTGCCTCTTCTACATGTTCTTTACTCGCGTTGCTAATTTGTGCAATCACTTCACCTGTTGAGGGATTCTTAACATCGAGGTATGTCTGAGCATCACCGTGAACCCACTCACCATCTATCAACATAGGAATTTTTTTCATTGTACCCCTCCTATAATCCACGGCCACCATCTACATGTAATGTCGTTCCTGTGACCATGCTTGCTGCATCTGAGAGTAAATAACTAACAGCTCCTGCTATATCTGCTGGCTTCACTAATCGTCCTAATGGCACAGATTGCACAAAGACACTTTGCTTCGTCTGCTCTACGTCTGCACCTTGTGCGGCAAATTGACCAAGCATTTGTGTGTCTGCTGGTCCTGGATGAATCGTATTAACCCGAATTTGACTAGATGCTAGTTCAATTGCTAGTCCTCTCGTAAAGCTCTCTGCTGCACCCTTCGATGCAATATAAGCCTGTAAGCCCGGCCTTGGTCGCACTGCTGAAATCGAGGCAATTGTAATAATAGAACCTCTTTGCTGTTTTTTCATAAAAGGGACAACTGCCTTTGTCGTGATAAATAAACTTTTCACATTAACATCCATTAAACGATTCCATTCATCCATTGTGACCTCTTCAATCGGCGTAGCTGACTGGGCAATTCCCAGTGCATTAACAAGACCATCTATTCTGCCATACTTATCAAAAACCTGCTGGCAGATGTCTTGCACACGTTCCTCCTGTAACACATTGACTTCAAAGCATTGAAGGGCATCCTGTGTAATATCTGATAAGGCATCTATGGATAGATCAAGTCCAATAACTCGATTGCCCAGCTTTAATTGCTCGTGAATAATGGCCTTTCCCATACCGCCTCCTGCACCAGTAACCACAATCACCTGTTGCTCAACTGCCATGCTAAACACCTCCTGCTGTTAAAGTTCTATTAATAATTTCCTGACAAATCGCATCGCCCATTTGTGCTGTTGTCGCTTGTCCACCAATATCTGCTGTTTTCACAACGCCTTCCTGCAGCACAGCTGTAATGGCTTTAACAATGAGCTGTTCTAAATCTGGTCTGCCTTGATGGCCAAGCAGTAAGGCAAGCGACCAAATTTGAGCGATTGGATTGGCAATGCCCTTGCCTGCAATATCTGGTGCTGAGCCATGAACAGGCTCAAACATCGATGGAAAATCCTTTTCGGGGTTGAGGTTGGCTGATGGTGATAGACCAAGTCCTCCGACAATAGCAGAGCCTAAATCGGATAAAATATCGCCAAACAAATTGGACGCTACCACCACTTCAAAATTCTGTGGTCGTTCTACGAAATAGGCGACGAGTGCATCGATATAAATGGATTCGAGCTGTAGTGCTGGTGAACTTTGCTTCACCGCTTTGCTTGTATGCTCGTCCCAGAATTTCATCGAATGAATAATGGCATTCGATTTTGTCGCACTTGTTATTTTGGTTTTACCGTGTTGCTTCGCATATTCACAGGCAGCATGGACAATCTTTTCAATCCCAATGCGCGTCATGATTGTATTTTGAATCGTCATTTCCTGCGGCTGCTGTTGGTACAGTCGACCACCACTGTCAGAATATTCACCCTCTGCATTTTCACGGAAGATCACAAAATCAATTTCTTTGCCGTTAGCCAAGGGCGACGCTATCCCAGGTAGTGATTTAATAGGACGGAAATTCACATATTGCTGGAAATGCTTTCGAATGGGCATAATTAATTCCCAAACGGTAACATCATCAGGCACACGAGCATCGCCAATAGCCCCAAATAAAATCGCATCATATGTTTGAAGTGTTGCCAGTGCATCATTAGGCATCATACAGCCATGCTGTACGTAGTAATCGGAGCTCCAAGGAAAGATGGTTGTTTCAATTTGTAAGCAGCTATGTTGTTCTTGCAAACAATTTAAAACTTTTAACGCTTCCTGCATAACCTCTTTTCCTATGCCATCTCCTGGTATTACTGCTATTTTGATAGCTTTCATTGTGCATCACCCGCCAAAAATTTTAATGCTGCTAAACGGTAAATGGCCGTTGTTTCTGCCAATTCTTCAATGTCCACATACTCATTGATTTGATGAGGAATTTCTCGATCTCCTGCTCCAACCGTTACAATTGGAATACCATGCACATGAAGAAACGTCCCATCTGTCGCGCCTGGAACACCATTATATTTTGGTTCCTTTTCTGTTACCTCTGCCACAGCCTCATATATTGCCTGTACAACAGGGTCTTCCTTCGCTGTTGCTGTTGCAGGTCGGTTATCAAGAACCGTCAGTTCTACTTTGAAATCAGGATCATCTGCTTGTAATCGTTTAATAATCGCTTCAATCTTGCCCAGTAGTTCATCATGGTCCTGCGCAGGCACCGTGCGAATATCGAGTGTTGTCATACAGTGATCAGGAATGACATTGATTTGTGCATCTCCCTTTACAGGCGCTCGTAAAATCGTTGGTGTAATAGATGGCCAATTCAGCATTGGATCACGCCCTAATCGTGCTTGCTCCTCTTTTTCCAATTTTTCAAGCTCTACGATGAAACGTGCCATACGCCAGTTAGGATTGATGCCACTCCACGAAATCGCACCATGCGCCATTTTACCGAAAATATCTACCTGTAAACGAATAGCCCCGCGTTGTGCAATACACACATTATTTTCCTGTGGCTCACAGATAATCGCACCATCCACACCATCGGCCCAACCATTCTTAATAAAATGCTTAATGCCTAGCATAAGCCCTTCTTCATCACATGGAATACATAAAATAATTTTGCCCGTAAACGCCTCTTGATCTAGTAGCAATGACTGACAAGCTGTAATCATACAAGCCAGATTCCCTTTTGTATCATTCGTTCCCCTGCCATACATACGCCCATCTACAATTTCTGCTCCAAATGGATCATAGGCCCAAGCCTCTCGATTGCCCTCTGTCACCACATCCGTATGTCCTTCGAAAAGTAATGTTTTCCCAGGCTTGCCCGAATCAATAATACCAATGACATTTGGTCGCCCTGGCACAACCTCCTCGATATGCGTCTCGATGCCAATATCTCGTAAATACGCCGCTACAAAAGTTGCCACCTCTTGCTCATTGCCCTTCGGATCGTTCTCACGGTAAACGCTTTCAATGCGCACGAGCTTCTGTGTTAAGGCGATGACTGTCTCACGATCTCGCACATACGATTTTGTTGTCTTTAAACTAGTTACTGTCATGCAAAGGACCCCCTATTTTTAAAGAATATTCTGAATTTATGTTATTTTAACATTGTCCTTTCTCTATGAAACTAGACAATATGTTAATGATTCAAAGAACGCCTTTAACTTTTTGTTTAGCAATGAATTACTAGAAAACAACATTTTTTTCTGTTTTATACGGTTTTTCGATCAATTCATCGAATGCAAGAGAGTATTGTTTTTGATTTTCAGGTGGTTAGATAATTATAGTTTGGAAGAGGGAGCACTTTTCTGAGCGGGATTTCTTTAATTTGGAGAAAGAAGTTTTTGGTTCTTTGGAGCGGTTCACCCTTTTTAAGAGCTGGTCCACACTTCTTTGGAGTGGTTCGCTCACTCTTGGAGAGGACCTATCACCATTTAGAAGCACCTTACCCATTTATTAGGGCGAATGCCAACCATTACAAAATAGAAAAAAACCAGCATTTGCTGGTTTTTCCTGATTATTGTTGACGGGATTCGGTCATTTGCTTCCAAACCGAGCCTTTTGCTTCCTCGCCTTGTTCGATACGGGCAATGGCCATTTTCACTTGTAGCTTCACTTCGAATTCTTTGTCATCTTCGGCAGCCTTCAATGCTGGTAAGGACTGTTCTGTGCCGACCTCATATAAATACATGGCTGCGCGCCAACGAACCAATTTGTTTTTGTCCTGTAAGGCTTGCAGCATGGCTTCTTCAAATTCTACAAAGCCAAGGTCACTCATGCAGTCACCTGCTGTTCGACGTACTGCTGCACTTTTATCTTGTAGGGCTCTTTCTAAATAAGGGACAACTGCCACATCCTCAATCATGCCTAAGTACACCGTCGCTAGTCGACGGATAGACATTTGTTCATCCTGTAAGGCTAAATCTAATAGCGGTAGATCGTCTAGTTCAGGATCAGCCATTTGATCGAGCAGTTGGAAGCGTTTCTCCCATTCAGGTTGCTTGAACTGTTCTACTGTCACTTTGAGTTTGTCCGTTTTCACAGCGGCTTTTTCACCATCATTATTGATAGCTGTGACAATTTCTGCTAAACGGTCTGCAGAATAAGTGACATCAATCTCCTGTTTGATTGTTTCAGCAATTTCCTCAAGCTCACCGTAGCGAACCCCATAATCAATCCACTTACGTTGGAAAATATAGTTTTCATCTACTGCTGATTCAATAATTTGATTAAAAGCATCGACAAAACGGTCTCCGCAGCTAATACGATATTCACGTTGGTTATCAAAAACTTTTACTTGTAAAGGCACCTGCTTGTAAAATTGTACATGGACATAAACCTCTCCATAAAATTCATTGGCCACAACCGTTTCTTCTTGTGTTTGGACATCTTCCCCTAACACTTGACGAATACTTGCTAGAATGCCTTCCCATGCATATTTGGCATTGCGCTCAACAGCAAAGAAATCGGCTACATGGTAAACGCCCTTTACTCCCTCAATCGCTAAAATAGCAGCCGCCTCGCCTGTTGCTTCGTCTTTATTATCCTTTGTAAAATTATAGCTCTTCCCGAATGGTAGCTCTGTATCAACAACAATCTTCATAGAATTGGGACTTGGCGTCGGTTCAATGGTAATAATCTTCATGTCTATCGCTCCTTATCCGTTAACTATTTCATCTAAATACGACCATCTTTCAATTAGATGCTCATACTGTGCATTTAGCTCATCCAACTTAGCTGTTAATTCCTGTAGCTTGGTAAAATCTGAGCCTGCATTAGCGATTCCTTCTTCGGTCTCCATAATAGCAGTTTCTGTTTTCTCTATCTCGTCTGCAATCGTTTCCCATTCTTTTTGCTCTTTAAACGATAGCTTTTTTTTGTCTGATTTTGGCTTTTCTGATTTGGCCTTTTCTACTTTTGGCGTTTCTACTTTGACAGTAGCTGTCTGCTCACGTTTCTCCAGATACTCACTGTATAGATCCAGTGTTTCCTCTACTTGTCCCTGACCATCTAGTATCCATAGCTTTTTCGCAATACGGTCGAGGAAGAAACGATCATGGGAAATCGTGATAACCACGCCTGGGAAATGCTCGATGAAATCCTCTAGTACACCTAATGTTTCAATATCTAAATCATTCGTTGGCTCGTCCAATAATAAGACGTTTGGTTGCTCCATCAATAAACGTAATAAATGAAGACGCTTGCGCTCACCGCCCGATAATTTTCCAATTGGAGTACCATGAGCATGCAACGGGAATAAAAAGCGCTCCAGCATTTGAGCAGCTGAGTAACGGACACCCTCTGCATCGGTAATATCATTTGAAGCCTCACGTATATATTCAATCATGCGCTCATTTTCATTCATTTTCGGCAATGTTTGCTTGAAATGTGCCAGCTTGACCGTTGACCCAACAAGAATTTCACCTTGATCGGGTGTCAGCTCTCCTGCTAGCATGTTCAACAAAGTTGATTTTCCTACACCGTTCGCGCCGATAATGCCAATTCGATCACCTTGCTGTAGTAGAAATGAGAAGTTTTCAAGGATTTTTTGCTGGCCAAAGGCTTTCGAAATTTTCTCAGCCTCCAGCACTTTACGTCCAAGACGTGTTGTCGCAAGTCCCATATCCAAGGAAACATCTTCTGTTTTGCGTTCTAGGTTTTCTTCTAGCTTTTCAAAGCGTTGAATACGAGCCTTTTGCTTAGTTGAACGCGCCTTCGCACCACGACGTATCCATTTTAATTCTGAACGATAACGATTGCGATCCTTCTGTGCAGAAGCAGCTTGCATCTCCTCACGAATAGCTCGAGCCTCTAAATAATCACCGTAATTCCCTGTATGACGATACAAGGTTTGATTTGCTAACTCGTAAATATGTGTTGATAATTCATCTAAGAAATAACGATCGTGGGTGATGAAAATCACTGCACCTTTTAATCGTAAGACCATCTCTTGAAGCCATTCTGTAGACTGTACATCTAAATGGTTGGTGGGCTCATCCAATAAGTAAAGATCCGCTGGTTCAATTAACACCTTCGCTAATGCAACACGTTTTTGCTGACCGCCTGATAGCGTTAGTACCTCTTTTTCAAAAGTTTCAATACCAAGCTTTGTTAAGGCCGTCTTTGCAAGGGCATTGACATCCCATGCCTGCTCTTCATCCATGCGCTGTTGCAGACTAAATAACGTCTTTTGTAAACTTTCGGATGTTGGGTTACTTGCTAGTGCAGCAACCGTTTCCTCATATTGACGATTCAGCTGTAAAATGGGCGAATCGCCTGAAAAGACAGCTTGTAAAACTGTTTCACCTGCCTGAAATGTAGGCTCCTGTGGTAAATAAGCGACACGGTATTTATTCGGACGATCTACTGTCATCGAATCCGCTTCCATGTCCCCAGCTAAAATGGATAACAGGGTTGATTTTCCCGTTCCATTTATACCGATTAAGCCTGCCCGCTCTCCCTCATAAATGGTAAATTCAATATTTTGAAAAAGCGTTTTATCGCCCACTGTTTTGGTTAAATTTTGTACAATTAAATGACTCATTCCACTATTCCATCTCTTTCATGTTAGGTATTGTTCATGCCCACACGATTTTTATGTAGACGATTATTGATATCCACTATTCATCATAACATCAAACCGCAGGTAAACAAAGAACAACAAACTATCAACGAACTGGTGGCATGTCCTGTAAATAGGATTCCATAAGCTGACAAAGCTTGATGATTCCTTGTGTTAAGTCGTGGGGTTCAGGATAAGAGTAACTAATTCTTAGATGGTGATATTGTGGCTCTCCTGGATAACAAGCTGAGCTTGGTAAAAAGGTAATTTGGTCTTGTTGAGCCTTCCATAACAGCTCATCCGTATTGCCATTACTAGGTAAAGACACCCAAATATTAAGTCCACCTTTTGGCTCGATCCACGTAACGCCCTTTGGTGCATGCTTATTCAACAATGCAATCGTTTGATCCCTTCTTATCTCAAGTGCAATGCGCAGTTTTTCTAAATGGGCATGCATTCGGTCTGAACGTAAAAATGGAATCAGTGCCTTTTGTGTTAATAAGGGGTTACCCGAATCGGCACTGGATTTGGCAGATAAAAGTCGTTGATGAACGGTACCTTTTGAAAGGATAGCGCCGATTCTACAGCTTGGGGCCAACGTCTTACTAAAGCCTTTTAAATAAATAACATGACCACTTGTATCTAAAGCTTTCAGAGGTGGTGGTGGTGGGTTATCGTCAAAATAAATTTCATTCCATGAATCGTCCTCTACAATAAGAAAGCCATATTGTTGGGCAAGATCCAGTAATTCTCTCCTTCTTGCTTCACTTAAAACTGTGCCTGTGGGATTATGGAAGGTAGGATTTGTATAGATAAGCTTTGGCTGTTTGCTTAGGCAGAGTGTCGCTAGAAGAGCTGTCTGCATTCCTTCCTCGTCTACTGGTATGGGAATAATGTGGGCCCCACGATTTCTAAAGACATCGATTGCTGCTGTATATGTAGGGGCTTCGGTAATGACAATATCTCCGGGTCCAATAAATGTTTTAGCCACTATATCTATACCTTGTTGTACACCGTTTGTCACAATAATTTCCTGTGGTGTTGTGGCAATATTACTATATGTTTTGACATAGTCTCGGATTGCCTTTCGTGCATCTTCATCCCCCTGTACCGTTCCATAACGAGCCACAATCTGAGAATCTGCCTGTAATATCGCCACAATTTCATTCACCAAATAAACAGAGGGTAATAATCCAGGGTGGATGGTCGCACTGGAGAATTTCATCGCATATTCCATTCTTTTATTTAACATAGATTGTGAACGTTGAATGTAATCAGGAATGGTTAGTTGCCAATTATAATCACTACCGCTCTCATTTGTGCTTCTTTGTTCTTTGTTTCGAACAAACGCCCCCTTGCCATGTATCACTTCAATATAACCATTTCTTTCTAATAAGGCATATGCCTTACTGACTGTGACAGGACTCACTTGATTTTCTTTTGAAAAGCTCCGAATAGAAGGTAATTGGCTCCCTTCCTGTAAAAATTCTGACCTTATTTTTTCTGCAAGGATAGTTGAAATTTGATCAATTAAAGATTGATCGGACTGACGATTCAGCTTTATTTCCATTGGGCCTCCAACTGTTATAGTCTTCATTTGACTGTTATATATATCACTATATAGTGTAGAGGCAGAAATAGCTAAGTTAAAATGAAGGGAAATGATGATACATGATGAACATGAAGCAAGATCAGGAAAAAATAAAAACGCTTTTAATGGATGTAGTTGACCATGCAGCCAATTTTTTTACTAATCTGGAGCATAGAGCTGTAACGAACCATTCCTCTAGTGTTCCTACTCCGACACTTCCAGAAGTGGGTGAGGGTGCTCAGGCAACACTTCAATATTTTACAAAGCAATTTGCTGAAGGCTTAAATAGTAGTGTAGGCTCAAGGTACTTAGGTTTTGTCACAGGTGGATCTACCCCTGCTTCGATTGTCGGAGATTGGTTAGTAAGTATTTACGATCAAAATTTATCCCATTCTAAGGGCTCTATTGCAGGTTCAATGGAGCTTGCGACAATTGACATGCTAAAGGAGTTATTGCTATTAAGCGATGATTATCGAGGAACATTTGTCAGTGGGGCTACGATGGCTAATTTTGTAGGACTTGCTCAAGCAAGGGAATGGATTGCACAATACTATGGAAAAAACACTGCTCTGGATGGTCTATATGGTATCCCTCCAATAAAGATTGTTAGCGGAACGCCCCACTCAAGTATAATCAAAGCAACCTCTATGCTTGGCATGGGGAGAAATTCCATTCATACTATGCTATGCCTAGAACAGCGAGAAGCCATTGATATCACAAAATTACAGCAGTTTCTTGAAGAAAACCTACATGAACCTTGTATAGTTGTAGCAAATGCGGGAACTGTCAATACGGTTGACTTTGATGATTTGCAAGCAATTGGCGAGCTAAAAAAGCGATACCCTTTCTGGCTTCATATCGATGCGGCCTTTGGTGGCTTTGCAGCCTGTTCACCAAAGTATCGTCACTTTGTTGAGGGCATGAATTATGCAGATTCTATTACAATTGACGCACATAAATGGCTGAACGTCCCTTATGATGCCGCTATGCAATTTACCCGTCATCAATCGTTGCAAGCAACCGTTTTTCAAAATAATGCTGCCTATCTTGGTAGTTCCCTTGAAAATCCAGATTTCTGTGATCTTACACCTGAAAATTCACGTCGTTTTCGTGCGCTACCTGCTTGGTTTTCTTTACAGGCCTATGGTAAATTGGGCTACCAACAATTAATAGAAGAAAATGTATTACTCGCACAACAGCTTGGTCAAAAAATAGATGACAGTCCCTACTTTACATTGCTAGCACCTGTTCGACTGAATATCGTGTGCTTCGCCGTCAATCATGAGGCACTGACAGCTGAAATGAACCAACAATTTTTAACTACTTTAAATCAACAAGGCAAAGTATACATGACGCCAACTGTCTACAAAGATATGCCAGCTATTCGTGCGGCTTTCAGTAATTGGCGTACTTCCCAAGCAGACCTGACAATCATTTGGGAAGCATTAACAACAGCGATATCCTCCTATTTTAATGAATCCATCTAAGCTATTAAATGGTAATGGAGTAGCATGATGAAGGATTCCTCATTTGTTGCGCCTCCAATAATCACTACAAAACTAAAATGCTACTTGCCATAGGAAATGCACGCTTCATTATTTTTGTACTACGAAGACCATAGCCGAATGAAGCACAAAAACCGCCCTTCTATTTGAAAAGGCGGTTTTTGTGCTATGTGCTATTGACCGATTTCGTGCTGGAGTTGCTTTAAAAAGCTTTCCATAAATTGATGACGTTCAAGTGCCATTTGCTTGCCCTTTTCCGTCACCATTAAATCTTTTAGCAGTAATAATTTCTCATAAAAATGAGTAATAGACGAGGTATTTTTCTGACGATATTCTGACTCTGACATATTTGTGCGTGCTTCTTCTTCCTTATCATAAAGCTTGCGACCTTTTGCGCCACCATAAGCAAATGTTCTGGCAATGCCAATAGCACCAATCGCATCTAAACGATCTGCATCTCGGACGATTTTTGCTTCCAATGATGTTGCTTCTAGCTCATTCCCACCATTAAATGACACTTGAGCAATGCAATCTCGAATATGTTGCTTTTTACCCTCACTAACAGATAATTCCGCAATAAGCTGTTCTTCCTTTTCCTTACTATCGGTATACTTTTTGTCACTGACATCATGTAAAAGTACCGCTATTTTCACAACTTCTTCATCTGCTGTTGGCTCGCTATGTAGGATAGCTAATGCATTTTGATAGACACGTTCAATATGTTGAAAATCATGACTAGCATCAAATTGATCATATATTTCACGTACTTTATTCATTAAATGATTCATAGTCTACTCATTCCTTTCCTACAAAATTATACTGTATTTTATTACATAAGAGGTAATCTAGAAAAATTAAAAATCAAATCTATTTCAATTGACTAATTTTTCAGAATATTGTATGATAAACGTACAGAACAGCTATTTGTTCTGTACCTCATATTTTTCAGCAATGTACAACAGCTGTGTGTTTAACAGATTTAACATTAACTTCAGCGGGCTTACAATTGAATAACCTGTTTAAAAGATGACGTGCGTATTGAAAACCATTCATCTAAACAAATAAAAGTGAACACTTTCCCTTAGAAATTCTTTGTTTAACCCGCATAGCCAAATGTACATGCCGAAAATGTGAACAACAAGTTAGTTTGTTGCATGACCAAAAGGATTTCGCCAGTTGTAGCAGAAGTGCATTGTTTTTTCATTACTGGTTGTTACCTTCTTCTAGTCAATACCTTGATTATGTATGAACGTAGCTCCTCCCTTTAATGAAAATCGTACACGATAATTGCTTACAGCTTGTGAATACCACGTTCGATGAGTTGTGCAAATCAGTAAGAAATTCATTTAAGCCATCAATGTATGAAGTGAAAAAGGAAGTAGGAACGATTGTGATAAAATGTATTACCATCCCGCTGAAGGACAAATAAAAGCTGCCCATCTTACATTCAAGTAGATGATGGCAGCTTTTACTGTTTTATTTTCTTACTTTATAGAACGCCTTTGATCACTTCATCAATTTCCCGCAATAATGCTTCGTTTTGCATGGTTGTACTTAATTTTAAGTTAGATTGGTCTACATGAATCACTGCAACATGCATTCCTTCTTCAATACTTGCACTTGGAACTGGCATCATTTTCTCTGTATCGAACGTCATGATGAGGTCTGGGAATTTGGATTGTACCTGCCCTTCCTTTGATAATGTCATATATTCATTCCAGAACGTCAGATGGTATTCACCCACTGATAATTCCCCTACATCGAAGCCATTTTCCTTTGTTAACGAATAATTTGTGACAGCGCCTGATACGATGTGCACGCCATTCAAATACTGCAACACATGGGCTAGCTTTTCTTCAAAGGTTTGCCCATTTAAGAAGCAATAGCCAAGCTCTATAGCCATGGTAATCGCATTTGGTGCGCCATGTTTTTGTAAATAGTCAATCGTCACAGGATTTCGAGTGACCCCGACTAGCCCGCCTGCTAAAATAGAAGCTTGGCGTGCTGTCTTTGCGGTGCTGTGTAAATTCCCTTCCACAAAGCCTTGGACGGCGAAGTCACCTTTTCCTCCTGCATAAAATTGTACGGATTGATATTCTTGTTGTTCATGGAGATTTAAAGAACCCATGATTCCCGTTGGATGTGCTCGTCCATTACAGGGAGCATCCACAACAGGTACATGTAATAAGACTGACTGCAACCAGCCATTGATCGTCGTGATGGCACCATTTTCATTTGTAATGATGCCCTTTAGACGTTGATTGATATAGTTGTTCATACTACGATAGCTCCAACAAAGCTGTTCATTTGAAATATATTGATCGGCCGCTGATGGCGCACCTACCATTGCCACACAGGCAACTAAATCTTCTTGGTCTAATTCAGTAATATCCACCATTTGAGGTTCGCCTGCTGCAAAGATTTCCTCCACTAGCTTGAGTCCTTCCTCTAGGAGACCACCGCCGCCTCCGCCAAGGATTGCTCCTCCATAAACGGCAGCAATCCCATCCTCATACGATAATCCTTTCGCCATTCAGCATGACTCCTTTCTATTTCCCTATTTTTAGAATGGAAGAGAAGAAGCTATATAGCGCATCTCCAGCGATGACACCTGCTGCAAAGACCGTCATTTCAGATTCTCTCTTACCTTTCGTCACATATGTGAAAATAACACGAAGTATGATACCAACTAATACAGCCCAGCCAGCAATTGGATTGACAAGTAATAAACCTGTTGCGAATAAGATACCCATTTGACGTTTTGAACCACCAATTAGCTGAATTAATGCACCTGGAATCGCCCAAATCATTAATTGTTTCGCTACATCGCCTGTAACGCCTGATTGAATTGTTGCTGCATACACATGGTTAACAGGTGCTACTAAATCCTGTGCAAAATAAGATTTATAGGATAGCAATACTACAACTGCGGAAATTGCAAAAGCTAGCATACCAGCAATCAATTGTTGCTTGCGACCTTCTTTTTCTAATGCAACATCACTACCATTACCACGTAAAATGAAACCAGTTTTTAAGTCATAGCCCATATCCGCAAATGCTACCCCTGTAGCAGCACTATACCCTGCTAGTAATGCAAGTGCTGGAGCTGGGAAACCAATTAAAATACCAACAATCAGTGTAATAAATGCCACTGCAAATGCAGGGAACCAACCCGCATGCATCGCTGCGATACCTACAATTAGCTCATGGACAAATGCAGCAATCGTTGCAAAGATGATGAATCCTATTAACATACCGAAAGACATGTGTGAAATAATACCGCCTAAAATAGCGATTAATAGAGCGATGGCTAAATAAGCTATAAACCCAACACCAAATGCTTGTCGAATTTCTTTTGCATCTTTTGAATAGCTTAACTCTTCTGACTTTTTAGCCGACTTTTTATTCAATAAGGCAAAAGCTACTTGGAAAAGTGCTACAATCCCAGCACCAATCATAACGCCATGTGGAATATAGTAAGCATTTAAGTCAACATTAAATAATTGAACAGAATAGCCTCTTAATAAAAGCCCAATCCCAAACATCGTCAGTGCCCAAATATTACCGATGAACGCTACCCCAAAAGCTGACATTGGAATTTTCAAAACAGATCCCACGATACCAATTAACACGCCACCAATTAATACCTTTGCATTCTTACCGCCTTTATCGCCCGCCTTAATGGCTTCAGCTGTTGCAATTCCCGGTGGCCAAGTACCTGCTGCTGGGAAAATCTTTGTATCGAAAAATTTATATAATAATAAAGCATCAACAAACATCGCTAAAATAACACCGATAAACAATGGTAATACTAAATTTTCATAGCCTAATACATATGGAATACCAATTGGCAACATTAAACTACTTGCTGCACTGAACGTTGCTGCCGAAATGGCTGTTTGAATAATATTTTGTCTGTGTACAGATTTAAAGGCAATTAGCTTGCCAATCGGTATTCTTCCAAGAATCATCGCAAATATTGCCCCAACGATTGATGTATTGGCAGAAATCCCTAAAGTCGTAATCAGCTGTATCCCAATAATTGCCCCCACAACAGATGTTAAGACGATCATTAGTAGAGTTACAGGCTCTAAAGCCCTTGGATGTAATACTTTATTATTCATAGTGTCAGCTCCCCTATTGTTGTTATAATTTTGAAATGTGTGATTGTATTTGCTGAGCTACTTTCACTAACTGTTCAAGCATATTTTTCTCCCTTTGATCATCTAAATCATATACTAACCCAGAAATTGTAAGAGATGCAGTGATTTCCTTTTTATAGTTAAATAACGGTACACTAATGCCAAATGCATGTTCATTATACTCCCCGATGGTAACACACCAGTTGTTTTGGCGAATTTGTTGCAGCTCTTCCTTTAATGACGCTAGGAAAGAAACCTGCTCTTCCTTCGATTGTTCCTCATGAAAGAAGGCCATTAATTCCAGTTGCCTGTCCTCGTCTAAATAAGCAAACATGACCTTACAGGAAGCACCGATGTAAAGGGGTGTCTTTGTTCCTAAAGACACCGCATACTTTACATTTTTATTGCTTTCGGCTATTTTCGTTGTGACACCGTATTCATTGTCCATATAAGTAAGAAATACTGATTCATTGATTTCACTGGCAAGATTTTGCATCAATTCATAAATGGTCGAGTGAGGGTCTTTTGAATTCGATAACACATCATAAAAAAGGTACATTTTATAACCTAATTTATATTTTTTCGTGTGTTCATCCTGTATTAAATAACCCGCTTCTGTAAATGTATTAATGGTTCTTTGCACGACACTTGTCGGCAGTTTCATCATGCGTGAAATTTCACGAACACCTAATGCATTTTCTGTCGTTGCAAAGCATTCTAGTATATCCAATGAGTTTTTTAATGTCTTGACAGTCATCTATTTCTCCCTTTAAGCGTTTTGATAACCGTATCGCTCTTTCGCTACATCTACAGAAATATATTCATTTAATAGATCACGTTCAATGGCCTCTAAGCTTCGTTCGTGTGGAGGACCATAACCACCGCCAGTAGCAGTCACAAGCTCAATACGGTCGCCTTTTTGCAATTCATAATTGGCAAGTACGCCCACTGGTCCAATTTTCGTTCCATCCTTTTTATGAATGATTAAATAGTTGTGAGAGCCTTCTCCACCACCATTTAAGCCGAATGGCGCGAATTGATGTCTACCTAAGTTCACAGAAACCTTTTGACCATCATGATTGACTGTATAAACGCGACGAACACCTAAGCCACCTCTAAATTGACCAGCACCAGCACCGTCACAATTTAAGCTATATTCATCAATTTGAATACCGTACTTTGTTTCTGCAATTTCAACTGGAAGATTATATGTTTCACCATCTCCCATACAGTATTGCCCGCTTTGCCCATCCTCATCATTCGCCGCTCCCCAGCCACCAACAGATGGCTCAACAATTAGGAATGACTCATCATTTTCAGGATTTTTCCCAGTGAGAATAAACGTACAAACAGATTGTAAATGCCCTGCCGATAAGCGTTCTGGTAAATGCGGCGCAAGAGCTTTCCAAATTAGATCAGCTGCCCCAATACGTGCCTCAAAATTCATAGACACAGGATGTGGGCGTTTAGCTGAAACAATCGAATTGTCATCTGTGATAATCGTTAAGCGTTTAAAGACACCTTCGTTAATTACGTCAATATCGCCAAGTAATGCTAGGAACATAACGCGCACACTTGCCATTAAACCAAACTGAGAACAGTTCATTGGCACATTGACTGCAGGATGTGAGCCTCTGAAGTCACAAATAAACGCCTCATCACTAATTGTGACTTTCACTTTTATTGGATAAGGTCCACCCTTTAATGGGTCCCCTTCAATAAAGTCCTCCGCATAAAATTCACCTTTAGGTAGGTGTTGAAGCTCATACTCTACAATTTTCTCACCCTTGTCCAATAATTTTTGAATGGACAATTTCACCGATTCCGCACCAAACTTCTGACAAAGCTCTGCGATTCGTTTTTCACCTGTTTTTAAGGCTGCTACTTGTGCAAACATATCACCGATTGAAAGCTCTGGTAAACGAACATTCGTAGAAATGATTTCATAGACTGCATCGTTCAACTCACCTTGATGATAAAGTTTGACACCTGGTAGCTGTAAACCTTCCTGATAGATTTCATTAGAATTACTTGTAAACGAACCAGGGTCCATGCCCCCTACCTCTGTCCAGTGTGCTTTATTGGCAGAGTACGCAATAATTTCACCGTTGTAGAAAATTGGGAGAACTAAGCCCACATCCGATAAATGCGAGCCACCTCCAACATAAGGGTCATTGATAATAATGACATCACCTTCATGTAGTTTTTTCCCATTATCAAACTTCTCTATTACACGCTGTACCATTGGACTTAACATCCCAATAAAGCTCGTTACACCGTTTCCTTGACTAATTAAATTACCCTTGGCATCTGTTAAACCACAAGCATAGTCTAATACTTCATAGATTACTGGACTCATAGAAGAGCGTGCTAAAGCTATAAACATCTCATCGCCTATAGCTAGCAATGAATCTTGAATAATTTCTACTGCAAAAACATCTTTTTTCATGTTTTATTTCCCCTCCATCTCTACTATCAAATTGCCGTATTTATCAATTTCAATTGATTGATTATTATTGATTACGACCGTAGATGTTGGATTTTCCACAATTGCAGGACCTGTAATGACATAGCCAGGTACTAATTTTTGTTGGTCATAGACATTGACCTCTACCCAACCTGTTCCCTTCACATATAAATTGCGTTGTGCCTTGATACATGTGGAATTGTCGATATGAGAGAAGTCTAGCTCTTTAAATTGAACCGCCTCATCTTTCCCGTAGATTGTAAGATGTAAGTTGACTAACTCAATTGGTGTAGCTGGTAAATCAAAAGAAAACTCTTGTTTATGTTTGATATGGAAGGCTTCTGCTAATGCAAGTAGCCCCTCTTCATCAAGCGTAATAGCTGATGCATTTAATTTAACGGCATGCTCTTGACCTTTGTAGCGTAAATCATAATTAATTTCAAAATAATAATGATCCTTTGATAATGGTGCATCTGCATAGGCATTGGCAATGACTTGATCAATATTTTCTTGAATAGCCGCAAGATGGTCTTTGTCAAAGTTCATTAAACTTGTTTGAATGTAATCTTGTCGATATTCGGTCATCATCATTCCTAATGCTGAGAAGACGGATGAGCCATAAGGAATAATGACTTTTTTCATACCAAGCTCTTCTGCTAAATTAATCGCATGTAGTGGACCACCACCACCAAATGCCACCATTGTAAAGTCTTCAGGATCATAGCCTTTACGAATAGAGATCAGCTTCAGTGCATTTAACATATTGGAGTTTGCAATATCTAAAATACCCTGTGCTGCTTCTTCTGCTGACACATTAAATGGTTTCGCAATTGCTTCAACAAGAGCCTCCTCCACTTTGTCAATGGATACTGGGTTGTCAAAGTTTGCTAAGGATAATCTTCCTAAATAAACATTGGCATCTGTAATTGTTGGCTGTGTATTCCCTAAGCCATATGCTACAGGCCCTGGCTTTGCCCCAGCAGAATCTGGTCCAACCTTTAATGAGCCAAACTGATCTACACGTGCGATAGAGCCACCACCATTTCCGATTTCGACAATATCTACTACAGGTGTTTTAATTGGATAGCCCGCAAATTTTTCATTTCTTTCAATATAGTAATCTGTTGTGACATTGACTTTGCCATCTGTAATAAGTGAACATTTTGCTGTCGTCCCACCAACATCAAAAGCTATGATATTCGATTCATTTAAAAGTTGGCCTAATTTAGCTGCCCCAAACATCCCTGCTACAGGTCCAGATTCAACGAGGTTGATTGGTAGCTCCATTGCTTTATCAAAGCTTGTAGTCCCGCCATTCGATTGCATAATTTTTAAATGGTCTGTAATCCCAATTGTGCTTAATTTCTCTTTTAGGCTTTTTAAGTAGGCATGTGCAATTGGCTTTACATAAGAATTAAGGACTGTTGTGTTTGTTCTTTCATACTCACGGTATTCTTTAATCGTTTCACTTGAAAGTGTGACATATACTTCAGGCCAAATTTTTAAAATGGCTTCTTTTAACTGTTGTTCATGAATTGGATTTTTATAGCCGTGTATTAAGGAAATGGCAATCGCCTCAACACCTAATTCCTTGAATTTATAAACGATCTCGTCAACTTCCTCGGTATTAAGCGCTTTCATAATATTTCCTTTAAAATCAATTCGCTCATCAATTTCTTGACGTAAATAACGCTCTACAAATGGTTCTGGCTTTTTATATTTAAAGTTATATAAGTCTGGTCGATTTCCACGAGCAATTTCTATAACATCACGGAAACCCTTTGTTGTAATTAACCCAACTACGCCCCCTTTTCTTTCCGTTAATGTATTGATGATAACCGTTGATCCATGAATAAATGATTCAATGAAAGAATCTTCCGTTACATGTCGTCCTAATACATTTAATATGCCATCCTCAAAGTGACCAGGTGTCGTATGGCCCTTATCAAAATGAAGATTTCCTTTTTCATCTGTGAAAACTAGGTCAGTAAAAGTACCGCCAATATCTGTTGCGATTTTCAAGACTTCATCCCTCCGTGTTCCTATTATCGGTACAGTGTTCCGAATTAGAATTAAATAAATTATATTTAAAAGAAAAAGAAAATTCAATGTATTTTTTAAATAAAAATTCATTTGACAATTGTCCTTCGTTGTAAAAACCCGCTCTATCTTTCCAATATCAGAGAACTATTGATAAAAAATACCAAACACATTTATATAAGGAAAGTTCTCGTGATTTTTGTGCAACATAAAAAAGATCCTAGTTTTCACTAGAATCTTAAAATCGTTTAAAAAAAATTAATTTTTGTGAATTTTTACTCAAGAGGTGGATGAAGGAATCATCCGAAATTTTACTTTTATACCATATTCGCATTGTAGATAGACGATGAATTGGGTCACTTCCTACGAACCATGTTTACCCATTATCAATAAAAAAGCTGCCCATTTAAGTAGGCAGCTTTTAATATTCTGTTAGAACAATCCTACCGCATGTCCTTCGTTATCGACATTCATACGTAGAGCAGCTGGTGCTTTTGGAAGTCCTGGCATTGTCATAATATCGCCAGTTAGACAAACTAAGAAGCCTGCACCAAGCTTTGGAATAACTTCGCGAATTGTGATGGTAAAGCCTTCTGGACGACCAAGTAAACTTGGTTGGTCTGATAAAGAATACTGGGTTTTCGCCATACAAATTGGAAGGGAGTCCCAACCAAATTTTTCGATTTGGGCAATTTGTTTTTTGGCCTGGTCTGTAAATTGTACATCTTTCCCGCCATATACCTTTTGCACAATCGTACGTACCTTTTCTTCAATTGACTCTGTTACATCATATAAAGGAGAGAAGTTGTTTTCTTCCTCTAGCACAGCTAGTACTTGCTCAGCTAAGGCTAGACCACCTTTACCGCCCTCTTCCCAGACATTCGTACGGGCAATGCGAACATGATTTTCTTGACACCAGTTCAGAACGGCTTCTAGCTCAGCCTCTGTGTCCGTGATAAAACGATTTAAGGCAATAATTGGTTCAACGCCAAATGTACGAACTGTATCTACATGTTTAGCTAAATTCTCAATCCCTTGTAGAAGTGCTTCCACATTTTCGCCTACAAGCGCTGTTTTCGGTACACCACCATGCATTTTTAAGGCACGAATTGTCGCTACAATGACAACTGCGCTTGGTTTAAAGCCTCCCTTACGAGCTTTAATGTTCATGAATTTTTCAGCACCTAAATCAGAGCCGAAGCCCGCTTCTGTCACCACAATATCAGCTAGCTTACGAGCGGTTTGTGTCGCCATAATAGAATTACAGCCGTGGGCAATATTCGCAAATGGACCACCATGGATAATAGCAGGTGTTCCCTCTAATGTTTGAACTAGGTTTGGCTTAAAGGCATCTTTTAATAATAGTGTTAAGGCACCCTCTACCTGTAAATCACGTACAAAGACAGGCTCACGCTCGAAAGTATAGCCAATCACGATACTAGCGATGCGCTCACGTAAATCCTCAATGCTTGTTGCTAAACAGAATACCGCCATAATTTCAGAGGCAACCGTTATATCAAAGCCGTCCTCGCGCGGCATGCCTTGAACAGGACCACCTAATCCCACCACTACCTTACGAAGGGCACGATCATTTAAGTCCATGACACGCTTCCAAATAATGCGTCGTGGATCAATGTTAAGTGTATTTCCTTGGTGGATATGATTATCAATAAATGCGGATAAAGCATTGTTAGCTGTTGTAATCGCATGAAGGTCGCCAGTAAAATGTAAATTAATATCCTCCATTGGTATAACTTGTGCGTAACCTCCGCCAGTTGCGCCACCTTTTACGCCCATGACTGGACCTAATGATGGTTCACGTAATGCGACCATCACCTTCTTATCTAATTGATGAAGGGCATCTGCTAGTCCAACAGTCACAGTCGACTTTCCTTCACCAGCTGGGGTTGGACTAATAGCTGATACTAATACTACCTTTGCATCCTCGCCCTGAGCAGTAATTTTTAATGGGTCGATCTTTGCTTTGTAGCGTCCATACTGCTCAAGAGCATCCTCTGGAATACCCGCAGCATTGGCAATTTCCGTAATAGGTTTGATCACTGCTTGACTAGCGATTTCTAAATCTGATAATGGTTGATTTTTCGTTGTCATTTGGCATCCTACTTTCTATGTTGTTCATTTCCATTATAGTCTTAATTGTGAAAAAAAAGAAAGCCAGATATGCAAGCATTTCGTCAATCAATTGACTTATTTGTTCAATTCCTGTATGTTCTAAGAGAAAATGCAATTTTTTCACATTTTCTCAATGAGTGCACCATTTATTTAACTTTATTTTACATTCAAGCGCATTGGAGGCGAATGCTTATGCAACAGGGGATCGTAAAGTGGTTCAATAATGAAAAAGGTTATGGCTTTATTGAATGTGATGATGGCGAAGATGTATTTGTTCATTTTACGGGCATCCAGGAGGAAGGCTTCCGTACACTTGAAGAAGGTCAAAAGGTTTCATTTGATGTTGTGGAAGGCAATCGTGGACCCCAAGCATCAAATGTTGTAAAACTATAAGCGTAATGGGACTATCCGTGTAGTTCCAGATTAGCAGCGGATTAGGAAATGCATCGTTTCCTTCATCCGCTTTTTGTATTGTTTTATAAGCTGAATGCCCCCTCCATGTTATAATAGAAGTAACAATACGTAAGGAGGGATTTCGATGCAAAAACAAAATAAACCCATGACTGAAGTTATTCTGAAGCATAAAGAACGACAAAGTGTAGCAGAATTTGCAGCAACACTGGAAACGATTGCAAAAAAGCTTAAAGAAAATGGTGAATTCACTTTTGTTCAAGACACAGAGCCAACAGTTGTCAACCCAAGTGAACAGCTCAAAATCGAATACTCCTATACAAAAAAGGGCGACAAGCATTCATTTGAAATTGAATTTGATTGGTATACAGGTACAGAAACACCAAAAAAAATGACAATTGAATAATAATTGGCAACGAAAATCCACTTCTCTGATGAAGTGGATTTTTCCATATTGTTGAATTAAAGATCATGTCACTGCTAAAACTTTTTAGCAAGGTGAGGGGGTGATTTCGCTCCAGGGTCTCCTCTATAACGCTAAATCCACAGGAAAGCAAGTAGCCAGCATCATAAATTCTATTGATGGTTTTGTTTTTCAATACTTATGTAAAAAGGCGGAAGCAAAAGTGTTTCAGCCCATAAAAATACCGAGCTATCCACTAAAACGCTTACGAAGTGTTTCGGAATAGTTCGGTTTTTCTAGTTATCATGTTTGTTAATTTAAAGATTATTCGGCTTAATGAAGGTCCCAGTTAGTTATGGCCCAGCCTTTTCTCATTATCGATTTATCCAATAAAAAGCACCAGGGCAAACTAAAGTTTCCTTTGTTCGTTTAGGATCCTTTAATGTCACACCAAATGGTCCCTCTTTGACATGACCAAGTGTCATTGTCATCGCGCTCTCTTCCTCATAGAAATCTAAGCGCATATTCGGTAGCTGTAGTGACAAATACTGCTCATATTGCGTAGGCACTGGTAGCTGTAACACCTCTTGCCACAGCTTAACTGTTGCCTGCATGTCCTTGACGTAGAATTGGACGGATTCCATCGTTATAGCCTGTTTGACATCAATGGCACCACTTGCCTTTAATTGAACCAAACGCTCTTCATCTTCCTCCGCCCATTCAATCAAAAATGGAAAATCAATTGGCAGATCTGGCTTACCAAAATGCAGTAGCTTCCATTCTACCACAGTGCCATCTGGTCTTGTTCTGCTACATGCATCTGGTCCATATACTTCATAGCCCAATGCTCGCAAGCGTCGACCCTCTTCCTCAATATTTTTTGTGCGCAGAGCAATTCGAGAAAATCCCTGGCGCTCTTGATCACGTTTAAACGTATAATGTAGGGAATATGGGTATTGTGCCGCTTGCTCAAATAAATCACGATCATAGATAGCAATTTGTTCAATATAGCTTAAGCCAAAGTAGCTTAACGTATTATAAGTCCCCCACATCGTGTGCTGCCCACCATTCACTGTATGGACATTTCGTTTATTGAAGAAAACCTTTATATTTTCTGGTGATTCCACTTGATGAACCAAATGATCAAAATATAAAGTCATGGCCATTCCCCTTTCTTTCCCCATTACCTTTACCTGTATGTTTGATTAGTTTAAAATTTACTCAAGAAAAGGAGTTACTAGTAGGATATGAAAAAAAGTTTCGTTTACCTACAAACTCCGTTCACTAATTTCATAAAGAGGTGATTTGAATGACAGATTTAGTAGCTGCTTTTAAATTGGCATTAGGTAATTATCCTACAGGCGTAACAGTTGTCACGACATGTCATGACACAAAACCGATTGGCTTAACCGTCAATTCCTTTGCATCTGTTTCAATCGACCCGCTCCTTATTTTGTGGTCACTCGATAAAAAATCTCAGCTCCATCCTTATTTCACGACTGCGCCAAATTTTGCGGTCAATATTTTAGCGAGTGATCAAGAGCATTTATGTACACTATTTGCCAGTAAAATCCCTGATCGCTTTGCACAAGCAAAATGGTCAACTTCCTCTTTAGGACTACCGATTTTACATGATACAGCAGCTAATTTACAATGTAAAACATTTCAGCAAATCGATGCTGGCGACCATACCATTTTTATTGGGCAGGTCGTAGACATTACAAATGCTCAAAAAGAGCCTTTGCTTTATCATCGCCGTCATATCGGTCCCATACCAAAAAGCTTTTATAGCTAGTCTTTACACAAAAAAAGGGCCACTTGTAAGCACAGGAAATCCTTCATGCTTATAGGTGGCCGTTTGACATAAGTTCTACTGAAATCATTGTTATTTTTTCTGCGGAAATCTCTGCTTTTCAAGCCTATTAATTTGCACAATCACACCATCTTGAATCGTAATATGCACTTCACCAAATTCAAGATTTTGAATCGCCTTCGCAATTGCCTCTAGTTTCTTATCATCTACTTTTACTGACTGAGCCATACGATACACCCCTTCTTTTTTATCCTTATTGTTCATAAAGAGGCCAACGCATCAAACTGATTGATAGCCCCTCCTATCTCTCAGACACCATCTGTTGGATTTGGCACCTGTTGTTCGGTTGCCGAGGCTTCATTGGGCCAAGTCCCTCCACCTCTCTTGATAAGAGTACTGCGTTTCTTGAAAATAATTCTATAATTCTGCTATAGGAATGTCAATACAAAATATTAGAAAACCTAGTTGAATACTATGCAATATGTCGTTTAGATTAAAAGACTCCCTAAACCTAAAGTATTTTATGCCTAGTCAGTGAGAAATAGATGGCAATCCATTAATTTATTACAAGCTCCATTTCCTCATCATGAATTCAAGTGGGCCTCGATGATGTTTAGTCCTCCACCATACAGAAACAACGACACATCCTAAAAAATAACAGCAGGCATAGAGCATGGAAAAAGCAAGTGTTTGGTTCTCCAGCTTTTGGCAAATAATTAGTATTCCAATGCCTATAACAACATGGCCAACATAATGCGTTAAAGACATTTGTCCTGTTAATATGAAAGATTGAATAACTTTATTTTTACATGTCTCTACAAGATAGATGGAGCCAACAATGATAACAATAGCCGAAGCCGAATTAGATAGGACATACATCATATTCGGTGGAATCGGTCCTGTATCAAATAAATACAATGCACTCTCTACATCTAATAAATGAATGGTTGTCATCTTAATGAATAACGTTGAACAAGTCTCAGTCATGATGACTAACAATAAACCTATCACCAGTAAGTTTTTTCTTAATGTATGATTTGTTAAATCTAATGTGCCCACTACCATACCTATCAGAAAGAAGCAAATCCAGGGGAATAGTGGATGATAGCCATTAAACATCAAATTTCTTATAAATCCTGCTGGTGTCCAAAAATCAAGATACTCTAGTAGCACATATGTTGGATGCCAACCAGCAAGGTAACTAAATTGAATTTGAAGCCATTGTGAAAGGATAAGGATGGCACCAATTATGAAGATCATCATTTTCTTGGATTGGGCAATCAACCAAGCAGCAACAAACATATACACGCCATAATAATGTAAGATATCTCCTGTCCAGCCGATTGCATATAATATTATCCCTATCGTAAATAACAAAAGCGCCCTCTTCCACAAAGTAAGTCGATTTTGACGAAGAAGGATTGGGTCCTTACTCTCTCTAGCCTGACGAGTCATTAAGGCTGTCCCTATTCCTGCTAGCATGACAAATACGGCCGAAGCACGTCCCTCGAAAAGATGTTGGAAGGCAATTAACCATGTTGAACCATTCGTTGTAGAACCTGTTATGACGCCAAAATTGACAATGAACATGCCAAGCATGGCGAGAGCTCTTGCAAAATCAAGACCTTCAATGCGCCGATCATCATTTCTTATTGTCATCTTTGCCCCCTTGGATAACGCTATTCACTGCCTCCTTCCAAATAGCCCTATAGTTCAATTGGTTGCCTGTTAACATGAAATTACCGATATTATCATAGACGAGGGCTAGCATCTGTGCCTTCGCTTCTATATGGGGAGTATCCTCTAGCACGCCTAGCTGTACGCCATATCGTAGGATAGCAACAAAGCTCGTTAAAAAGCTGGTTTCTAGCTCTACTAATTGTCTTTTATAGTTTTCATCGCGGGCTGCTAATAGTACATATTGATTAAATATTTTATTAAAATAAGGGTCCTTGTCCTGTGCCTCAATAGATTTATAGCCTAGCTTAAGTAATTCCTCCTTAAAATTAGCAGAAGAAAGCTCTTTATAATCCACAGCGACATCATGTTGAATTTCTTTATACAATTCATCAAATATGAAAGCGATTAATTGATCTTTTGATTGAAAATAATAGTAAATGGCTGGTTTTGAAATACCGACCTCTGTAGCAATCATTGCTAAGCTTGTTTTTTCAAATCCATTTTCCGCAAACATCCCATAAGCAATTTCTATAATTTTGTGAAAAGTTTGTTCTTTATTTCCCATTATTACCCTCCTTTTTTACCGACCGTTAAGTAAATATTATAGGATGCTAACCTTTTAGACAAGAAAAAACTGTGTAGAAATATTTCTCTACACAGTTCACATTTATTGATTTTGTAAATACATCATTAAAGCTTCTGCTGTTTTTTGCTTGCCCATTACTTTAAGAGGCTGTCCATCAGCAGGTACAATCCAATGAGGTTCATCCCCCCCATATAAAGACTGAGAGCTATTTGCTACCATAAATTGAGCATTGGCTGTTTCCATACGCAGTCTGGCACGAGCTAACAAGAATTCCTCATCATTCGTTGCTTCGAGCTTAAAGCCTACTAACGTTACATTCGGTTGCCATCCCTTAATTTGACCTAATACTTTTGGTGCTTTTTTAAAATGAATAATAGGTGGTTCGTCAGAAGGCATTTTCCCCGTTTCCTCCATTAAATTACCTGATTGATCATATACTTTGTCAATGACCCAATCAGAGCCCGCAGCCGCCATAATGACGATATCGACATGTTGTTGTTGAACTGCATGACGCACCTTTTGTCCTAAATCCTCTATGCCTTCAAATTGTATCAATGTCATATCATTTTGGTTTTCTGGGAGCTGTGCAAAGTAACCATGCATGTATACTACGTTAGCGCCAGCAGCCAGCGCCGCCTCTGCTAAATAACACCCCATTGTGCCTTTTGATAAATTCGTATGACCTCGTACACGATCCCATTTTTCAAGTGTTCCCCCACTTGTAATGAGTACGGTTTTGCCCTGTAATGTCCCCATACACTCACCTATTTTCTTAAATATATACAAATACTATTTTAACGTAATGTAAGGATAGGCTTCAATAGCCACTATTTTAGGGAGCTGTTTTGTTCTTTTAGCCAAGCACTTAATATCTCTGCAAATTTCTTTGTGACGGGAGAAGCATGGTGTTTCATGGCAATACCAATCGTTCGGTAGCCACCTTGCTTTAATGGAATCGCCCTCAATGTTGGCGGTAAATTTTGAATAACCAACTGAGGTAAAATACTGATCCCTAAATGATGAGAAATCATGGAAAGAATCCCTACCTCCTCGGAAAGCTCAAAGCGGATATTCGGCTTAACATGATATTGCTCTAATAGCACCTTGACATCATTTGTCCCTTTATAGGAAGTCATAATAAATGGCATATCCTCTAAATCTACGATATCAATTTCTGTCTTATCAAACAATGGACTTTTATCCGAAACAATACATAATAATGGGTCTTGTTGGAGCTCAGTGAACTGATATTGCTCTGACTTTTGACCATTCAAAAATCCTGCTTCTACTTCACCACTTAAAAGCCATTGTTCAATTTCATAGTAATCTCCCTCTCGTAACTCCACCTGTATCCCTGGAAATTGATTATCCATAATCCGAACAATTTCTGGCATCCAATTTGAAGAAATACTCGATATCACACCAATTCGAACCTTACCTCGTGTCACGCCATGAATGTGAGCTGCTTCCTGTTGCAATAATTCCTGAGCATCCAAAACCTGACGCATTGCCCTTAGCATTGTTTGTCCCTCACTCGTTAATGTCACACCCACACGACTTCGATGAATGAGCGCAAAGCCAAACTCTTTTTCTAAACTCGACACGGCATGACTCACAGCAGATTGTGTTAACCCTAGCGCATCAGCTGCTTTTGTAAAGCTTGCCACCTCTGCCACCTTTGTTAAAATCTCATATTTCACTAAGCTCATCCGCAATCCCTCTATATACATGAATTTTTTTAATCCTATTCATTATAAACATTCGTTTTACTAATCACAACACAAGATATATAGTAATTTTTAGTATAAAACTGTTTTAGTACACAGATGGTAGGTGAACATAATGAGTATCCAAGGAAAAGCAAATGTATTGATGGTTATTGTCACAATGTTTTGGGGGCTCTCTTATACCTTTATGGTCATGGGGCTAGAAACGTTGGCAGTTTATAATGTGGTGGCATTACGTTGTATCATCGCATTTTTCGTAGCAGGACTTATTTTTTACAAACGGATGATCAAAGTAAATGGTAAAACATTAAAATATGCGGCTATTCAAGGATTTTTATTATTCATTGTGTTCGCGTTAAGTTTATTTGGTTTACAATCTACTTCTGTTTCAAATGCTGGCTTCATCTTAAGCCTAACGGTCGTGTTAGTGCCGATTTTCAGCAGCTTTATTGAAAAAAAATTACCTTCTCGAGCAGTTAGCTTTGCAATCATTTGTACCATGATTGGTATTACCGTCTTAACAGCACACGGCTCATTCACATTCCATAAAGGTGATTTATTAGTAGCAATTGCTGCGTTATGTTATTCAATTTATTTACTTTTAAATAGCTCATTCACACGAAATGTAGAGTCCATTTCATACGGAATTTATCAGCTTGGCTTTGCTGGTATTTATGCACTTGTGTTAACCTTTCTATTCGAAACACCGACAATGCCAAATTCAGCAATATCCTGGATTGCAATTTTAGGGCTTGGCATCATCTGTAGTGCGTTTTGTTTTGTGGGTCAAACTGTTGCACAACAGTATACTTCTGCTACACATACAGGTCTTATATTCTCCTTAGAACCAATTTTTGCCGCTATGTTTGCCATGATGTTTATCGGAGAAGGCATAACAATGAAATTAATGATTGGTGGCAGCTTCATTCTTATAGGGAATTTAGTAGCACAATTAGAGCATTTCCATGTATTACGTTTTATGAAAAAGGATGCACAGGAAAAAGTCATACAATAATATAGTGCATATGAATAAAAAAGGAAGCTGAGAGTTATTTCTCAAGCTTCCTTTTCTACTATGTATTGAATTTATAGCACGATTACATGTAAAATAGTATAATTTTTACAGGGACGAAAATAAAGGAGATTCATACATGCAAATTCAAACCTTACATACGTCATATTATTTACCAACCAAGGATAATCAACCAATTCAAACACAAAACCTACTGGATTTAATGAGACATGTCGGTGGCCGTGAAGAGGAAGACGAAAAAAAGAACAAATCGAAAATTGAGGTCAGATACGAAAATGGCTATGTACGTCAATACCTTGTCAAACCAACAGGACAAAGGGTTCTCCTCATGGAAACCAAACAAAGCCTTGATATGAGAGAATCTACTAATTTACAAGACCTGCTTTCGCAACCTTTTAAAAAGAAAACAAGTGATCCTATTCTCTCAATACTAAATACGAAAAATAACATTTCTAAATATAAAGATGGCATTTAAAAAATAGCCCTTCTTTTCAAGAAATGCTAGATAAAATAATAGACAAAGTCGAAACAATCGACTTTGTCTATATTCAAACTAGCAAGGAATAGTCATATCTCGTTAGTTTGATTCATTATAAAAATCTTCTATATTGCTCTGCTTCTGCCATACGCTGTTGATTTCTTAAACGCTCCTCTTGCTCTTCAGCAGTCTCTGGATATGTTTGGAGTGTATCGACATCATCCTCATGTTCTGCATATAAGACAATACTTCCTTGTTCTACAAGATGCGCATAGTAAGCGATTTGTCCCTCTGACAGATTAAATCGTTTTAAACCCTCTGTAACGGCTGAGTCGCCTGTAAACCAAGATTTAAATTGATCTACCCAATTTCCAGCCTCATGCGTTTGCACATCGGCATCCCATTTTACATCCTCAAACTGTTGGGGATCTCTCGCAATAATATGAATATCGTCTTGGTGATAACCTTCCATTCGCATATTCTCTAAAATGTGAAGCATTTCATCCCTTGTATGGGCCACCTCAATTTTTGGATTTTGTTCATTCATCATGTTCAATTCCTCCTATGTTGTATGGCTTACTAGGTAATTACCCGCACTACACACAAACAAACCCATTTTACTAAACTGTAATAATTGTTAAATTGCCTTAAACTACGTTGCTGATTTGACATAATAAGTTCAGGGCAGAAAAAAAGCATGCTGGAGAGAATTTCTTCTTCAGCATGCAAATTGTCAATTTTTACTTGTCAAGAAAGGCCTTTAACATCCATGTATGCTTTTCAAGAGACTGATACATGGCATTGAGTAAATCCTCTGTACGGTCGTCTCCTTCTTCTGCGGCTAGCTCCATTGTAGAATTTAAAGCTTTCATTAGCTTTTGGAAATCTGAGATTGTCGTTGCAACCATGTCCTCTGTCGTTTCTTCACCTGTTGCTTCATCTACATAGGATAGCTCTAGATGCTCTTTTAATGTTGCCACTGGCTTGCCATCCTTTGATAAAATACGCTCTGCTATTTCATCTAAATTCAATGTTGTTTCATTATATAGCTCTTCAAATTTTGCATGCAGTGTAAAGAAGGCTGGACCTGTGACATACCAATGATAATTGTGTAGCTTTGTATAAAGCACAGACCATGTCGCCACTAGCTTATTTAATTGTTTGTTTAAGTTTTGTGTCATAATCAATTTCTCCTCCAATATGTCTTGTTCTAGCCATTAGTATGAGTAATAAAAGATGTTGGCTATACACTCATTGTTCCCGACCGACAATATTTCAAACATCCTTCATGAGAAACGATTTAGAGTAAGAATATTTCAACTATTCTATGAAATTATTTCACTTTCCGAAATAGTTTCGTTATAATGAAATCACTTATATGTAAAGGGGTGTCCATAAATGAAAGTTTTACCATTACGAAAAGATGTTGCAGTAGAGGAAACTTGGGATTTAACAGATTTATTGAGCAATGAGGCTGATTTTGAACCTACCTTAGCACAATTAGTGGAAGATGCACTTAGCTTCGAGCAACAATACAAAGGTACGATTACAAATGCACAAAAAGTAATCGACGTGTTAACAGCCTTTGAAGAGCTACAAAAAAAGTTTGTTCCGATTGGCACATATGCAAGCTTAAATCTTGAGACAGATCGCACAAATGATGTAGCACAAATGCGTGCTGCAAAGTTTGGTACAGCTATAGGAAAAGTCAGCAGTGCACTATCCTTCGTGCGCAGCGAGTTACTAGCATTGGATGAAGCTGTTTTACAAGAAGCAGCGACATTAAGCCCTCTTTACAAACGATATCTAGAGGAATTATTAAAACAAAAACCACACCAGCTCCATCCTGAAGTGGAAAAAGCGCTGGCAGCCTTCAGTGCCACATTTGACGCGCCATATAAAACGTACAATACGACGAAATTAGTGGATATGGATTTTGGCGAATTTGAAGTCAATGGCGAAAAGCATCCTCTTAGCTTTGTGCTGTACGAAAATGACTGGGAGTTTGAAGCAAATACAGATGTACGCCGTGCTGCCTTTCAAGCTTTTTCAAGCAAGCTACGCGATTACCAGCATACAACGGCACAAGTATATAACACACATATTCAACAAGAAAAAACAATGGCTGACCTAAGAGGCTTTAATTCTGTCATTGATTATTTATTATTTGATCAAGATGTCGATCGTTCGCTCTATAATCGTCAAATTGATTTAATTACAAAAGAGCTTGCCCCGCATATGCGTCGCTATGCAACGTTAATTCAAAAAGCCAACGGAATCGACCAAATGACATTTGCAGATTTAAAAATTGCGCTGGATCCTGAGTATGATCCAAGATTATCAATGGCTGAGGCAAAAGAATATGTTGAAAAGGCATTAGCCGCTATGGGTGAAGACTATAATCAATTAATGGAGAGAGCCTTTAATGAACGCTGGATTGACTATGCGCCAAACAAAGGAAAATCTACAGGGGCATTTTGTTCAAGTCCGTATGGTAGCCATCCTTATATTTTAATGTCTTGGAATGAACAAATGAATGAAGTCTTTACACTTATTCATGAGCTTGGTCATGCTGGGCATTTTGCAAATACGTATGAACATCAATCTTATCTTAATAGTCGTCCATCTCTATACTTTATTGAAGCGCCATCGACAATGAATGAAATGCTGTTAGCAAATTATTTACTAACACATAATGAAGATCTACGCTTTAAACGTTGGGTAATTTCCAATATTGTAGCGAAAACATATTATCATAACTTTGTTACACATTTACTAGAAGCTGCCTATCAACGCAAAGTATATGAATTAATTGATGCTGGAGAAGCAGTTAATGCAACCATCCTCAATCAATTAAAACGTTCCGTGTTGGAAGATTTCTGGGGCGATACAGTCGCTATTTCTGAAGGTGCTGAACTCACATGGATGCGTCAGCCGCACTATTATATGGGCCTTTATCCATACACATATAGTGCAGGGTTAACCATCTCCACACAAGTGTCTCAACGTATTTTAAAAGAGGGCGCTCCAGCTGTTGAAGATTGGCTAGCAGTTCTTCGGGCTGGCGGTACAAAATCACCAGTGGAGTTAGCGCAAATGGCTGGTGTTGATATTACGACTGACCAACCACTTCGTGATACAATTGCCTACATTGGCCATTTAATTGATGAGCTTGAACGTCTAACAGTGGAAATCGAAGCGGTTCAGCAATAATTTAACTAGAAAACGGTCCTGCCTATTCAAGGTATAGATCGTTTTCTTTTTTTAGTTCTAAGTATAAAAACACGTACATATACTAGAATCAGGGCGTCCCTCTATATTTTTTAGATATTTCAAAATAGACAATCATTTTTCTTCATACAAAAGTACCGTTATTATTAAGAGTACGCAAATTATTTAGCAATATACGATTAACAATGATTAAAGGAAGTGTTCTAATTATGGTAAAACGTAATGATCCATGCCCATGCGGTAGCGGCAAAAAATATAAAAAATGTTGTGAAGGCAAACAACAAGTAACAGTGGAAGCAGTACAAATCGAAGAATTAGAGCGTGTGCTACAAACATTTTACTTAGAATATCCAGAACGTAAAGATGTTCGTGCCTATATTGAGCATGTGGGCACATGGCAGCCTAAATTAGAGAGCGTTTTACAGCGAGAGCTTATTGAAGCCATCGCTTTAGACGACTTTTTCTTCCATCAAGAGCCATCTATTTGGAAAAATTATTTGAAGAAAACGAAGAAAAAAGCGGTAAGACCTTCTACAGTCAAAGTACTTGAAGATTGGTCTCAGCCTACTTTATTTATTGGTACGGTGTCTGTTGTTGAGGAAAAATATTTCAAGGCTAATCACATACTTACAAATGATGAGCTTTATATTCGACGTGAAAATAACAAACCGATTCCTGAAGGTATGCATGTATTTGCCTTCATTTTACCAGATGGCACGAAGAAATCGGCTCATTATTTAGCTGTGTCTACACTGATTTTCTTCCCAGAGGATCATGCGAAGGTCTTTGAAGAATTTAAGAAGCGCTTTGAGGCTTCAGAGAAGAAGGTTGGCTCCTTCTTAAAAGAAGAGCACCTAGCATTTTGGGAGTTATTAGTATCAAATGGCTATAAAGGTGAGGAATTTTCAAACTTTGAGAGCAATGTCCTGACACAAGTAAAAGACTTCCTAGAGCAAAATGAGCGTGAAACAGCACCGATGCTTGAGCTTTTAGAAGACTATTTAATTGAAGGTCAACCGACTGCGCGTAAAGAAGCGGCCATTGCAGCTGGTGCTATTCGTTACGGTCAGGAAAAGGAGCTGTTTGAGTCCCTTTCTATGACGGTAAAAGAAATCGCTGCGACATTCGATATTTCGGCTTCCTCTCTTACAAAGTATTACCAAGATCTAAGCAGCTATGCTGAAACGAAATAATCTTGACAATTAAAGAAGCTACATATACTAGCGTTTTGCTAATACATGTAGCTTTTTCTCATGTGTTTATTTGCTATAAACTTTTAAAAGTTCTTCCCCTAGGAACTGTAGCTTTTCTCCAACTGAACAGGCTTCAATGCAGAAACGATGAGCCCCTGGTTTACCACGTTCTTTACGTAATTGCTTAATCACTAAGCAATCCGAACAATACGTATCATGCAGTTCATCAATATCCTTCATAACCGTCACTTTATCCATGTTGAACTCTCGCTCCTTTCACGTCCAAAATTCACTTCCTACTATTATGAAGCGTTCAATTTCAACAAGCAACTATTTTGTTTACTTCCTACGTATTTTTTTCAAACACGAATTGCCCCACAAGGATGCTTTGCCCATAGCCTTGTTGTACAATTATAGAGAAGTCAAAATGCAAAGTAGGGATGATATGTTAGAGGTTTATATAGATGCTGCCAGTGCAGGAAATCCCGGGCCAAGTGGTATAGGAATATTTATTAAAGGTGAAGGTCACCAGATCCAAATCAGTGAGTATATTGGGGAAACAAACAACCATATTGCTGAGTTTTCAGCATTGGTTCGTGGTCTTGAAGAAGCACAAAAGCTAGGCTCCCCTCTTGTCTCGGTGCGTTCAGATTCCAAAATCGTTGTTGCTTCTATGGAAAAAGAATATGTGAAAAATGAGGAATTTAAACCTTATTTAGAAAAAGCTTTAGCGCTTGCTACTAGCTTTGATTTATTCTTTATCAAATGGGTGCCCGACTCACAAAATAAAGCGGCTGATGCCTTGGCACGAAAAGCAATCCAAAGCAAAAATGGCTAGCCTCATTTCACAGGACTGTTCTATTGGAGCAGTCCCTTTTTCTTTTCCCTATTCTTCAGTTACTTACTTTCCCCCAATTTCATTATTTTATGATATTCAAAAAATAGCTAGAAAACGCCACTCATTTTCTGATTAATCCAAAACGATATTGACATTGTTAGAGTACGATGTTATCCTTTAACACATTAGTAGTTTAGCAAACGAAAGCGTTAGATTATAGGGGGAAACTAAAATGAAACGTGTATTGACTTTATTTATGATGCTGACAGCTGTCATCGTTTTAGCAGCATGCGGTACTTCAAAAGAAAAGACAGCAGAAAAAGACGAAACAGCAGCAGATCAAGAAAAAATTATTATCGGAATTGACGATAAATTTGCACCAATGGGCTTCCGCGATGATAAAAACGACATCGTTGGATTCGATATTGATTTAGCTCGCGCTGCAGCAGAGCATATGGGCGTTGAAGCAGAATTCCAACCAATCGATTGGAAAACAAAAGAGGCTGAATTATTAAGTGGACGTATTGATTTAATTTGGAACGGTTATACCATTACAGATGAACGTAAGGAAAAGGTTTTATTTACAAAGCCTTATCTTGAAAACTCTCAAGTTGTGATAACAAAGGCAGATTCAAAGATTACGAAGCTAAGTGATTTAGCTGGACAAGAAGTAGGTATTCAATCCCTTTCTTCTGCAGCCGATGCATTAAACGGTAATCCAATTCACAAAGAAGTGAAAAAAATTACAGAATTTGCGGATAATGTTTTAGCATTATCAGACTTAAAAACAGGCCGTGTTGATGCTGTGGTAATTGATGCTGTAGTTGCAGAATATTACATGACACAAGAGCCTGACACATTCAAATTATTAGAGGAATCACTCGCACCTGAGCAATACGGTATTGGTGTGAAACCAGGAAATGAAGCCTTATTAGAAAAACTACAAGCCGCGTTAGACAAAATGAATGAAGACGGTACTGCGTCTGACATTTCAACAAAATGGTTCGGTGAAGATAAAGTATTAAAATAATGACAGGATACATCAACTGTAAGAGTTTCCTTAGCGGAACTCTTACTCTTTTTGGAGGGACATCGTTATGGCGGATTACTGGCAAACTATGATATTACCGATGCTAGAAGGGGCAAAAATGACAGTTTTACTGTTCTTCATTGCCATTCTGGTATCGATTCCATTTGGCTTTTTACTAACACTCGCCGTAAAAAGTCGGATAAAACCACTTGCTTGGCTTGCACATACGTATATTTATATCATGCGTGGTACACCACTATTACTACAATTATTATTAATTTGCTTTGGTTTACCTATGCTGCCAGTAATCGGTGAATATTTAGTACTCGATCGTTTTGTGGCCGCTTGTCTTGGCTTTATTTTAAATTATGCTGCCTACTTTGCAGAAATATTCCGTGGTGGTCTTCTTGCCATCGATAAAGGACAATATGAGGCAGCCCAGGTACTCGGTTTATCCAAATGGCAAACGACGACACGTGTTATTTTGCCACAAATGTTTCGTGTCGCCTTACCCGCATTATCAAATGAATCCGTTACACTAATTAAGGATACAGCCCTACTTTATGCAGTTGCTGTTCCAGAATTACTACATTTTGCGCAAACAGCTGTCAATCGTGACTTCACAATTACACCGTTCTTTATTGCTGGAGCAATTTACTTAGTCATGACCCTTGTATTGACCGTGTTCTTTAAATGGCTAGAAAAACGCTTTAAATTCGAATAGAGGTGACACATATGGCATTAATGGAAGTAACAAATTTGAAGAAATCTTTCGATCAGGTGGAGGTTCTGAAACAAATTACATTTTCGGTAGAGAAGAATGATGTCATTGCAGTTATCGGTCCCTCTGGATCTGGGAAAAGTACAATGCTTCGAAGCTTAATACATTTAGAAGAAATCGATGGTGGCAGTATTGTAGTAGATGGCGATTATTTAGTGCAAGATGGTCGATATACAAAGCCACAAGACATCAAAGCAATCACAGCTAAAATGGGAATGGTCTTTCAACACTTTAACCTGTTCCCCCACTTAACCGTTCAGCAAAACCTTGAAATGGCACCAAGCTTATTAAAAGCAGAATCGGCAGAAGCCATTACAAAACGCTGTCAAGATCTACTACAAAAAATTGGTCTTGCCGACAAGGCCAAGGCTTATCCAGCTAATCTTTCTGGCGGCCAAAAACAGCGGGTTGCAATTGCACGTGCCCTTATGATGAATCCTCAAATTTTATTATTTGATGAGCCTACCTCTGCCTTAGATCCTGAGCTGACAGGCGAAGTATTAAAGGTTATGAAAAGCCTAGCAGAGGATCAGATGACGATGATTGTGGTAACACACGAAATGGGCTTTGCACGAGAGGTAGCAAACAAGGTCGTCTTTATGGATGGTGGTCAAATTATCGAATCTGAACATCCAGACAACTTCTTTACAAACCCTCAAAACGACCGTACAAAGGCATTTTTACAAAAGAATTTTAACTAAGTTAAGGGAGAGATGGCTTATGCCGCTCTCTTTTTTTATCTTCTTTACGTACACAAAAGGAATAGGACTCGCATGTATCCTATTCCTTTATTACATTATTCATTTGGAAATCTCGGTAGATAAATCATGACCTTAAATAAATCACCATCCACTTGAACTAAGAATTTACCATTCTGGATGTGAATAAGGCTTTCAGCAATCGACAACCCTAATCCGCTACCTTGACTTGATCTTGATTCGTCGCCCCGTTTAAAGCGTTCCATTAACTCATCAACTGAAATATTTAATTCATATGCTGAAATATTTTTAAAAGTCACAAGTATTTCATTCCCTACATCTTCAACACCAATATATACCCTTGATGTAGGCAGTGCGTATTTAAAAATATTCGAGAATAAGTTTTCGATAGAACGCCATAGGAGTTTACCATCAGCCTTCACATACACTTTTTCTGTTGGATGGGCTAACTTAAAATCTAATGACGAGGCTTCAATTTTTTCATCCATTTCTCCAATTCCTTGCGTTAGTAATGAGACGATATCAATCCGTTCTAACTGAACAGGTATACTACCACTAGATGCTTTAGCCGCTTCAAATAAATCATCCGTTAAAAGCTTGAGTCTCTTCGATTTTTGATCTAACACATCTACATATTCTTCAATCATTTTAGGATCGTTTTCTAATTTTAATAAATCAACATACGTAATAATTGACGTTAAAGGCGTTCTAATATCATGCGAAACATTCGTAATAAGTTCTGTTTTTAAACGCTCACTCTTGATTTCACTATCCACTGCCTTTTTTAACCCATCTGTAATACGGTTAATATTTTCTGCAAGTTGATTAAACTCCCCTTTTCCGTCAACTTCAATTCGATGATGAAGATCTCCATTTTTAATTTGCTCTACGCCCTCTTTAATGCGGTTAAACGACTTCACCTTTCTCATTGCCAACCAGGCAGCAACCCCCATCGTAATAGGAAACATGAAAAACGTAGCCGCCACTACTAATGGATAGCCAATAATTAGCAGCAAAATTTTGACGCCTGTACTGCCACTGTCAAAAACATGTTTCACCATAATAAATAGCTTTTTGAAAAGTTGATAGAGGAGTGTATGCTGAAATAACGTTCTATTTTTAATATGCTTTACGAGTGATAAAATCAATAGTAAGCCAATGATAAAAATAGGCACGGTGAAGAACATGTACATATCAGGGAAGACCTCAACAATCATGGCGATCCACATCGCTGTTAAGCAACCGATAAGCACAATATTAAGATCATTATAAAGTTTATCTATGACATGGAAATGAATTTCTTCTTTATCAAATGGCGTTCTTCCAATAACTATGATTAAATACACAAAACATAAAATAAACCCTGCTAGAAGTACCATCCATTCATTTAGAAAACCTTGGGCAGCCGCTTTATCTTTTTCCCATTCCGATATTTTTTGCTGTAGGTAAGAATTTTTAAACCCCACATAAATAACATCTGTTTGTGGGTTCAACATGTTAACTTCGTGTGTAAAGTAATCCAAGTATTGACTTTCTTTCACTTCATTTGGGTAAAGCTTTTGTTGATAATCTTCAAATAACATATAGGCATCAAAGGATTCAAATTGCTCTTTCTTTGTGAGATCACTATTGGAGAACTTATGTTCACCGTCACTCGCATAAAACACAATTCCTTCATAGGCTTCAAGCGTACTACGTAATTGATAAAAATTTCTTACCTGTTCTTTCATACTTTCTTCTTTTGTTCTAGCAATGTCTTTTGCATATTTTTCCTGATAGATGTGCTTATTTTCCTCTTCACTCAAATTAGGATTATATCTGTAAGAATTGCGAAAATCATAATATAATTCCTCTTCGATTCTTCTATTATCCTCTTCTGTCAGTGTCTTCCCACTTAAAATATATTCTTCACTTTTGTATTTTCCGATTAATTGCGCTAAAGGAGCAATAATGCTGTAACTTTCATCTGCGAATGCTCGACTTTCAAAATAGTTATCTTGATTTATACTACTAAGATGAATCTCATTAAATTCCATGTTAATCATTACTCTCGCTATACCAGTTAAACAAGCGACAGCAATTAGAAACACAACTACTTTCGTAATAAGTGCATGACTAATACTTCTCAACTTTCTCAACCTTATACCCAACTCCCCATACAACTTTTAAATACTTCGGCTCTTTTGGATTAATTTCAATTTTTTCTCGAATCTTTCGAATATGAACCGAAACCGTATTTTCAGGATTAATAGCCCTGACATTCCATACCTTTTCATAAATTTCTTCAATCGTGAATACTCTTCCAGCATTGGCTGTGAGAAGCTTTAAGATTTTATATTGCACTGGTGTCAAATGAACCTCTTGTTTATCAACAGTAATGATTTTCTGTTCATCATCAATCACAAGACCACCCGTTTGAAATACAGCACTACTCCTCTCAAGACTTCCAAAGGTCGTATACCTTCTGAGCTGCGATTTCACTCTAGCCACAAGTTCTAATGGATTAAACGGCTTGGCCATATAATCATCTGCTCCGATATTTAATCCCAGTATTTTATCATAATCCTCTGATTTAGCAGAAAGCATAATTAACGGAATCATATTATCTTGCCGAATCTTCATCGTCGCCGTAATCCCATCCATTTTGGGCATCATAATATCCATAATAATAAGATGAATAATGTGATCTCGAATAAGATCGATTGCCTCTATCCCATTGTAAGCTTTGAATACTTGATAGCCCTCATTTTCTAAATAAATGCTAATCGCCCTAACAATTTCTTTATCATCATCACAAATCAAAATGTTCAACTACATTCACTCCTCCACCGCTTTAGGTTCATGTCAATCACCCCTATAGGATTCGTATAAGGATATAATACTAATTAAATCTTAACAAACTCAGACATCAATTCTTAAGATTTTCTTAGTGTTTTCCTTTATGCACACTTTATGTCAAATACAAATTCGAAAAAATCGACGAATACAATAAAAAATGGAGAGCTGGTTTGAGCGGCTCTCCTTTATTCGTCAAATATACAATTCATATTATTCAGCTTGAGATTTCAATCAAAATAGGTAGGTAAATGTAGATTATTTAAATGACGAAAAGCTAATTTTACTTGTGATTCGGTATTTCTAGCCATTGATAGAGAGGGCGTTCATTTTCAGCTAAGAACGCAACAGCGTTAGTTTCCATGCCTTCTTCTGCACGTCCTCCAATGATTTCACATTGGATAAACATTTTATAGACATGGTAGAGAGATGGTGGCTGAGGGTGGCACTTCTTATCAAATACACTTATGAGTTTGATTGCTTTTACATCAAATCCCGATTCTTCTTTCGTTTCTTTGATGGCTACTTCACTAGGTGTAAAGCCGATGTCGCCCCAGCCACCTGGTAATGACCAATCACCATCCATTTTTTCTTTAACCATTAATATTTTATTGTCCCTAAAAACCACCGCCCGAATATCTATTTTGGGGGTCGCATAACCCGTCTCATTAGCAAATAATCACGTATAACTGTCTTATCGATATCTGTATGGTGTGCTATAATGTCAACGCTTATTTCTCTTAATGATTCAAACCCTTTCCAAGTCATAAATAACCTTCGAATAAGTTAGTCCTGCCTGTGCAATTGATTGTGGCTGTTTTGCCCACTCAAGCCATTTAGGTTCCATATATTTTGTTTCCCAAAAATCATTGTAGTCAATGACAATTAAATTTACATTATTTGAAAAAAACCATTTATCCATGTTATAATTCTTAGTGAAGATGTATATAAGTAAATAAGACCATTGGTGCTGGAACACCAATGGTCCTAGTAACAAGATGAATCGCTTCAAAGGCGATTTGCAAAGATGAAAGTAAACCATCTCACATGCTGGCGAGGCAGGGGCGGTTTACTTTTTTTGTGTAAAAGTAAATGACAATGCAAGTACAGAAACAATAAGTGTTGAAAGACTTATCGCAACCATTATTGCTTCAAAAATAGTCAAAGGCATCAACTCCTTTCTCTTCCATAAGTTGAATGAGATAGGTTAATATTGTGCCAACCGCCCATGAAACCTCTATCTAGTTACTCTCTTATTATACCATATTTTGGTCTAAAACGGCCACACTACATGATTGCCTATAATCATAAAAACAGTTGGGACAGGCCCAACTGTTTTACTATATATTCACTATTTTTTTCGGTTTCATCTTTGCAAGTCGTAATAGATAAATAATAAAGACAACCCCTAGTAAGCCTGCACCTGACAAGTAAACTGAAGCATAGCCTGCCTGCACGGCTACCATTCCTAAAATATAAGAACCTAGTGCGATTCCAAGGTCAAACATCGTAAAATAGGTTGCTGTAGCATAGCCACTTCGCTGGATGGCTGTGGATTGAACGGCTAATGCTTGCAAGCTTGTCGTCACAGCACCATAGCCGAAACCTACAAAAATAGCAGCACTCAAAAATAATACGGGCCCCTCTACAAAAGCGAGCATAACGAGCCCGATGGCGAAGGAGATAATGCCGGGAATAATAACAAATTGTGGTCCCTTCGTATCATAAAGTTTACCTGTGTACGGACGCGTAATTAACATGGATGCAGCAAACACCGCATAAAAAAGACTGGCCACAGCCATTAAATCCTTTTGCTGTGCATAGACCGATAAAAAGGATAAAACACTGGCATACGAAAAGGCTACTAAACTAGCAATCGCAGCAACAGGTAACGCTTTTCGCTCAAACAAATCATCAAATTTAAAGGTTAGTTTTCCTTCATGTGCAGGTTTCGGTAGATCATCAGTATTGACCGTTAACGCTAGAATTCCTCCTGCTAGAATACAGATACTCATAACGATGAACAATACGTTAAAGGTACTATATTGTATTAATAATAGTCCGATAAATGGACCAATAACGACAGCTAGATTTGTAGACATCGTGAAATAGCCAAGGCCTGCTCCTTTTCGTTTAGCTGGAACGATATCAGCCGCTAAAGATCCTGCAGCTGTTGTAATAATACTAAAGAAAATCCCTTGTATAAAACGTAGACCAAGTAAAAGGCCGAATGGATGAATAAATAAATATAAGACGGTACATATAAAATAGCCCCCGATTGAGAGGACTAACAGTTTTTTCTTACCAAATACATCCAACAGTTTTCCTGAAAACGGGCGTACAATGATAGCTGACAATAAAAAGCCAGACAATAGAAGCCCTGCCTCCTTATCTGTCTGATGTAGCTCCCCTATTGCATAAAGCGGCAAAGTCGTTACAAGTCCATAAAATACAAAAAAAACTGAGATATTCGTTAAAAATAGACTAATGAAACGCTTCGTCCATATTTGTGTATTCTCTTCTTGCTGCATGTCCATCAACCTTTCATTTTTTCCAATAGCTTCAGAAATTGCTCTTGTTCTTCAGCAGTTAAAGAACCTACCATTTCCTCCTCAAACGCTCGAATAGTCGCTGTAATGGCTGGTAGGCGCTCCTCTGCTTGTGTGGATAAAGTCACTATCTTTTCTCGTTTATCCTCACCATCTAATCGTTGTACCCAGCCCAATGCCTCAAGCCTTGTAATCGCTCTGGTGATACTTGGCGCTTCCACATTTAAATATTTCCAAATTTGCGTCAATGTCATCGGTCCATTTTTATGTAAGCAATATAAAATGGTCCACTGAGAACTATATAAATGATGCTGCTTCAGCACTTCATTTAAGCAATTAGTTAAATAGCGATTTTTTTGGAATAAAGCATGGAAAATTGGATTCATCACTATCTACCTCCTAAAATTATTTACCTAGCTAAATAAACACTATACGCTTCATTTTTTTCTTTGTAAAGGAAGTAATTTGCCAAGATGGCTTGACCAGCAGCAGGAAATTTTTTGCATGTGTCGAATAAAAGTTAATAAACTTTCAATGTAAAGGAGATGGAATCATGGGGAAAAAAGTTTTAATACTTGCAGGAGATGCCGTAGAGGCTTTAGAGATTTTTTATCCTTATTATCGTTGTCTTGAGGCAGGCTATGATGTCACAATTGCAGCACCATCAGCTAAGAAATTACAAACTGTACTACACGATTTTGTAGATGGCGTCGATACATACATCGAGCGACCTGCCTATGGTTTAGAGGCACATGCTTCTTTTGCTGATGTTGATCCAACCCATTTTGATGGATTGATTATTCCTGGTGGTCGTGCGCCAGAATACATTCGTTTAAATGAGCATGTGCCACCACTCGTATCCCACTTTTTCGAAACGAATAAACCGATTGCAGCCGTTTGTCATGCAGCACAAATTTTCGCAACGATTCCTGAAGTGCTAAAAGGACGTGAGCTGACAGCCTATATTGCTTGCAAGCCAGAGGTGCAAGTGGCTGGTGCTACTTATATTGATGCCAATCTTCATACAGATGGCAATTTAGTAAGTGGACATGCATGGCCTGATTTACCAGGCTTGATGCGTGCGTTTATTCAAAAGCTTGAAAATTAAATGAATGAGGATGCCTTTTCTGGGCATCCTTTTTTTCATGACGTGCTTTCTTGTAATTCAATTTTTTCTACCTTTTGTGTTGCACTTTGATAACTAATTCTTACATAGACACCAAATTCCTTATCGGGTTGCTTGAGCCAAAGCTTAAACTTTTCGATTGTTGACGCCCCATGTACTTCTTTACCCTCATGCAAATAATCAATAATTTTGGCTGAAGGATATTTTGCCTTTACCTCTTTGATGGCCATTTGTCCCCATTTGGCATAGGCTGGAGGTGTTTCTTGTTGTGCATTTGCGACCATTGCTGTTTGTATGAACACAGTAAGACAAACAAGCACAATCCCAAGTAAATATAACTTCCGCACTTGAATCACTCCTTTAAAAAAATAAGCGCTCCAAAAAGCTTTGGAGCAGCTTGTCTTTATTGCTTTGGCTGTTGAGGGTTATTATGAATGACTTGGTTAAACTCTGCTGAGTACTCTTCACGATCATTCTTTTTATGTGTATCTTCCTTCTTTTTCTTTTTAAAGCTTGTTTTTCTCTTCTTTGCCATGATTTGTACCTCCGTTATTTCGTTTTATTGGACTGCTGGTTTTTATCATGATTCGTTTTATTGTTTTTATTTTTAGCTTTTGCATCAAATTCTGCTGCGAATTCTTCGTTTAAGTTATCATTCGGATTGTTGTTATTGCTATTACTTCGATCAAGATCCTTACTTTTGTAGGTACCAAATGGATTATGCGTTCGCATATTCATGGTTTTACTGTTATTTCGATTATTACGTTTCCCCACGTAACATCACCTCCTGCACATAATTTGTTCAAATTGAGGCGTTACTATGTAGGTCAGTTTCTTCGCTAATTGTAAAAAAATGAACATGACTAATATGTAGTAGTCATGTTCATTCATATTTCGTCCCTAGACAATTGTATATTCTGTAATGTTGAGCAATGCTCCGACAGCGCCTGAAAAACCATGATCGTTAATAAAGACAGGTGTATGCTTTTTCGTACGTGTATAATTTGCAATCACACGGGCAAGATGAGCATTATTGCTGAGAGTTGATCCAATATAGACAATATGCTGAGCCTTTTTTTCTTCCGCATATTGAATGCTAAGCGTGGTAATAACTTCACCTACTAGACCCTGAACAGTCGCTATAATATCCTCTGCAGGATGTTTTATGGACTGGGTAATGCCTACTTTTCCAAAATTACTTGCAGTTAAATGACCATCAATAGGTGTATCCATGCCCTGATAAATGTCCTTAACTAATAAATCAATGCTCTCACGATGGCCCTTGTCAGCCATTTCTCGTATTTCATTGTAATCTGTAATCCCTGTTGTAAGCGCTGACAATCCAATTAACGTCCCACCACCAACGCCTGTCCCGCCAACGCGAATATGGGTATTGCCCTCCATGTAATGAATGGAAGTGCCTGTCCCGATATTGGTAATCATGCTACGCTCAAAAAAGTAGCCTTCTTTATTTAGTAAAAATCGGACACCCTTTAATGTTGCTTCAAATTCCACTATATAATGAATCGATTTCATTGTTTTAATGACATCAAGTAATTGCTCTGTACGTCCCCCCGTAACACCAATATCCTCAATATCTGGATGATCGATAATCCATTTTTTTACAGATTGCAGATCATTAGACGGAAAGGTTGTTAAAACAAGTTCATTGTGTTGATCTAAATAAGCAACCTTTGTCAATGTGCCGCCTGCATCAATACCTATAGCCTTTGGCATACAATTCTCCTTTGTTTTTATTACGCAACTTTGTCATATAATGATTGCAGTTTACGCGAAGATTAAGGCAACTATTAAAGTACATGCCCTCTTTGGTACGAAGGATTTTGCAAGGAGTTTTGTGTGCCAAAATCCTGACCAATTAATTTGTTCGTACAAAAGCTAAACGCTCAGTACAATCCCCCAAATTGTGTAATGACATTTTCGCCCTTTCTAAACTTTAACGCTGTTGAAATGATTGTGCAATAACTTCGTAAACTTTCATGAAAAAATCATGGAAAATATCAAATTTTTTCTATATGATAGCTGAATTTTAATGCATTTCTAAAGCTTTATTATCATTCTACTAAAAAAATAAAGCTTTGTTAAAGCATAATGCTGTTTTTGAAATTTAACGAATATTCTAAAGCGGAATATGAAGATTTATATAAACAGATTCCAGGAGAGCACTCATTAGTGCTTGAAATGAAGAGATTAGCTATGCACGATGCCTATCATATTAAGGCGCTTTGGGTGGTTCATGAAATAGTGATGGGAGCGTCCAAATCGGACGTTCCACTATTTAAATCTTGAAATGTAAAAAAAGTGAAAATGCACTGCTTGAACAGGCACTTTCACTTTCACTTTCCTAAAACGATTAATTAGCGTGCTGAATAGCCACCATCAATGACAAGCTCGGCACCTGTAATGTAAGAAGCTTCATCAGATGCTAAAAATAAAATAGCATTCGCTACTTCTTCTGGTTGACCAAGGCGACCCATTGGTGTTGCTCTTACTAACATATCCATTGCTTCTTTTGCTTCTGATAATTTAGCAGTCATTGGTGTTTCAATGACACCAGGGAATACTGTATTGACACGAACATTGAAAGCACCAAGCTCGGATGCCGCTGCACGAGCAATCGCACGTAAAGATCCTTTAGAGGCTGTATAGGCATTAAAGCCAGCGCCAATAATTGCTGTGTAAGAGGATGTATTAACGATAGAGCCTTTCCCAGCTTCTTTCATATAGTTAGAGGCATGTTTAATGCCCAGGAAAGGTCCAAAGGCATTGATATTATGCATGATTGACCAATCCGCTTGTGTAATTTGATCTGGCCCTTTTTCGGATGAAATACCAGCATTGTTAATTAAAATATCAATGCGACCATATTTCTCCACAATGGCTTTCGTCACTTCTGCCCAGTTTTCGTCAGAGGAAACATCCAATTTCATCCCCTCTACATGGTCAAGCTCAGAAATTTTTGCTAGGTTATCTTCATTAATATCAGCTGCAATTACCGTAGCACCCTCTTGGGCAAACAATTTCGCCATTGCTGCACCCATACCAGATGCGCCACCAGTAATCATCGCAATTTTGTTATCTAAACGTCCCATTTTTCTAAACTTCCTCTCTTCTGTAATGTGGTTAACTTATACTTTCGTCCACAATGAAAGTATAGGTTTAAATAGTTTACTATTAAACTATATCACTTTTAGGAAACGTTTTCAAAGAATATCTCTCTAAATATGAACAATCTGTTTTATCTTTCCCTATTTTTACGATACGATATACTATAGATGTGGAACCATTTGAACGGAGGAATACAAGTGAACGAGCAAAAAAGACTTTACAAAGAAGCGATGCAGGTTTTGAAAGATACAAGCCGCACGTTTTATATACCTATTACATTTTTAAAAAATGATTTAAAGATATCAGTGGCTGCAGCCTATTTAGCAATGCGTGCAATTGATGAAATTGAAGACCATGAAGAACTTTCTAATGATGTAAAATTTGAATTACTGTCAGCAACGAGTGAATTACTAAAGGACAATTTCAATAACGAAGCCTATCAGTCATTACTTGCACCTTATGCAGAGCTATTACCTGAAGTATCCCTTCGTTTAGCAGATTGGCTGACATTTTGCCCTGAGGAATCCAGAAAAATTGTACAGGCTTCCACAAGTGAAATGGCTTTTGGGATGGCAAAATGGGCAAAGGCGAATTGGCAGGTCCGCACACGTGAGGATTTAGACGATTATACATACTACGTGGCTGGGCTTGTAGGGACGATGCTGTCTGAGCTTTGGGCATGGGGTGCAGGCGTTCAAACGGATCGCGAGCTAGCAATAGGCTATGGCCGTGGATTGCAGGCTGTCAACATCTTACGTAATCAGCATGAGGATTTAGATGAACGTGGTGTAAGTTTCGTACCAGAGGGATGGACACGCGAGGATTTATTTGCGTATGCAGAAGAAAATTTAGCCAAAGCAGATTTATATATGAAGGATATCAATAAACGTACTATTCAGCTATTCTGTCGCCTACCACTTGCCTTAGCGCACAAAACACTAAAGGCAATGCAAGAAGGACGAGAAAAAATGACTCGTGCTGAGGTAGAGCAAACTGTTGAAGAGGTACAGGCAGACCAACATGAAAAGCCCCAGTAAACGATTACTGGGGCTTTTCTTATTTATATCGCATCAATAAATCTTACAATTAATTCATAGCTGAAATAGATGGATAGCATCGATAACAACATCAGTACGACACCTTCTACCTTGCTACCAGTTTTCGTTGTAAGTGGAAAACGAATGGAGACAGTCGCAGGGAAAAATAGTTTAACCCCTTTTTTTGTACACATATCAAGTATGATATGACTAGCCATCCCGATAATTATTCCAATAGATATCGCTCGATAGGGAATCAACATATGTAATAAAACCATCATGCTTATTAAAAACAACAAACTATGTGTAAAGGAACGATGTCCAAATACTGTAGTCACTAGCTTCGCGATGAGGGGAAATGTTCGACCTATTTTACTACCTCTATGACAAATATCTGGAAGTAATGCACCAATAACCCCCGCACCAACTAAGACAAGTGGGTTATCATTTGAAAACTGCGCAAAGGCAAGACTTGCTGTAATGCCCCCAACGATATGGGTATTCCCTTGCATAAATTACTTCCACTCCTTTTCTCTTATTTTTCCTTCTTAATGTAACATAATTCGACACAAAAGGGAACATACATTCCGAACGTACGCTCGAAACTTTTTCCACTCTGATTGTATAGCTAGTTAAATTATGGATAAACATAGTGATGGAGGTTAAATATGAGAGCTTATAAAGGAATACTTTTTATTTTCATCATTTTGTGTGGTAGTGCTTTGCTTTGGTATTTTAGCAAACCGATGGCACCGATTCATCCATTGAACACACTAAGTCATGTCATTGGTGGCTTAGCCATAACTTGTTTATTTCTTGTATTCTTATTAGCTACAAGAATAAAAATGTTAGAGCGATGGTTTAGTGGTCTTGAGCATGTCTATTTTTATCATAAATTACTAGCAATCCTTTCACTTGTATTGATTCTTATTCACGGGCAATTACAAAAAATGATTCCTGATGAAGAGCTAACACAACAAACACCACTCAACGAATTCGCAAAAGATCTTGGCGAGCTTGCTCAATACGGCTTTATCTTCCTAATCATTCTTGCCTTTATTGCAAAATTCCTGAAGTACGAGCATTGGCGCTGGCTTCATCGCTTATTACTTGTGCCCTATACATTGGGTATTTATCATGCTTATTTTTCTAGCCACTATGATTTATTACAGCCCTCAGCTTTAGGAATTTTTACAGCATTAACAACTACGATTGGATTTATGTCAGCCCTTTATATGCTGACAATGTATCAGGATATGTTCTTTCCCTATAAAGGTCAGATTTCATCCATTCAAAGGCTGACTCCTGAGATATTGGAAATTAAGTTGAAGCTTACAAAACAGCTGGATTATCGACCAGGACAATTTCTCTTTCTGAAAGTCTTTCAAGAGGGTATCGAAAAAGCACCACATCCCTTCTCTATTTCTGGAGGGTGTGGACAACAAATCAATCTTACAATAAAAGCTATTGGAGATTATACCAAACAGGTCTACAACCTTATTCAGGTTCATACAGAGGTTGCTGTAGATGGCCCCTATGGTCATTTTGACTTCGGCAACGGGAATGCACAGCAGCTATGGATTGCAGGTGGTATGGGCATCACCCCATTTCTTGCCTATTTACACACACAGCCTGATAAGAAAATTGACTTATATTATTCTTTTCACGGGCAAGACAATGTCATCTACAAAGATTTTTTAGAGGATTATGCACAAGCAAATGACCATTTTACTGTCACATTTATTGATACAACACAGCGCAATAGACTCTCTGTTGATGAGTTATCCTTTTCTCCACAAACTAGTATTTATATATGTGGACCAGAAAAAATGATCAAGCATTTCAAATCGGCTGCACCTAAGAAAAATATACAATGGGAAGCTTTTTCATTTAGATCTTAAAAAGGTGTACACCTAAATCTAGATGTACACCTTAGCACTAAATCGTGAATTTAGTTGCTTCTTCTTGTAGATTTTGAGCAAGTTGTGCTAACTGCTCAGAGGCTACAGACATCTCATTCATTGTCGATGCCTGCTCCTCCGTGATGGCCGATACATTTAATGTATGATCATTTGTTGCAAGTGCCTGTTTGCTAATTGCCTGTACTTTTTCGGTTACTGCCTGCAACTTTTCAAAAGCATCAGATGTCGTTTTGCTTGTCTTTTGCATGGTGTTTTGGAGACCTTCAGTTGCACTGGCAATTGTATCGAAGGTCATGCCTGCTTGTTGAACAGAGCCAATGCCTTGATGAGCTATTTTTCGACTTTGCTCCATCATCTCTACTGCGTCATTCATTTGTTCCTGAATCGTCTGCACAACCTTTGCAATATCTAACGAAGCACGGCTAGTTTGTTCAGCCAGTGCTTTAACCTCTCCTGCAACAACGGCAAAGCCTTTCCCTGCTTCCCCTGCTCGTGCTGCCTCAATGGCAGCATTAAGTGATAGTAAATTAGTTTGGTCGGTAATAGCCGAAATGAGCTGACTCATCTGCTCTATTTGAATCGAATGCTCCTTCAAGCCATTCACCAGATTGGCACTACTGTCAACCTGTGCATGTAGGTGGACAATATCATTCACGAAACCATGTATTTTTTGTGATCCGCCAGTAGCGAGTTCAGAGGTTTTTTGTGATTGTTGGACAGCTTCATGTAAATCGTCCATGGCGGTCTTCATATCCCCACCTAGTTGTGTTGTTACACCCTCTAACTCCCCACTCACCTGTTGTTGTGAACTCGTATTTTCTGCCACCTCTTGCATAGAAATCGCAACTTCTGTGACAGTTTTATTGACCTCTTGCACACTTGCCGTTAATTCCTCTGCAGTAGAAGCAACTGTCTCGGTTTCAGCTACAATGCGCTGCATCATCGAACCTAATGCTTCCACAGAGTCATTATAATACTGCGCCATTTCACCAAATTCGTCCTTCGTATGAACGGCCATTTGTTGCGTTAAATCACCCGTAGCAAGATAGCCTAAATGAGTATTCATTGTTTTCACTTCCCCACGGATATAACGAGCAAGGAAATAAATACTAATTGCGATAAGTAAAATTAGAACGACACTGATCACGATTTGCTGTTGAAGCATTGCCTGTATTTCGCCGTAAAGCTCAGTTGTCGGAACCAGTAAAACTAACTTCCACGGCATATCTTGTATTTGCATAAATTGTAAGGTAAAATCACTACCCTGACTGCTTGTATGTATTAACTTTTTTTGCTCAGAAATCTGCTCCACAGGCATGTTCAACAACTGCTGGATCGTTTCTTTATTCACTTTATTTACATCAGGGTGCGTTAAAATTTTGCCACTATCATCAATTATAAATGCATAACCACTCTCTCGAATTTTCACGTCAGAAACAATGGATTGAATTGAATCTAATACATAATCCCCTGTAATAACGCCAATGGGCTTAGAATCTTTGACAATTTGTGTACCAAATGAGATAAACATTTCCCCAAGAGCTTCATCAAAATAAGGTGCAGTATGAACTACCTTACTAGATTGGATACTATTGCGATACCATTCTTGCTCGTGAAAATGATAGGCAGGATCTTCATAAGCATCCGTAGAGACAATTTTTTCTTCTTCCTTATAGGCATAAGGCCCGAAAATTTCTCCTTTTGCCACATCCTCCTCTAGCCATAATCCCATACCATACGTTTCCTTATTGAAAGGCAATAGCTGCTGTACGTAGCGAATAAATTGCTCTCTGGTCATTATACTGTCAGCCGATTCTATTGTTGTCTTTGCACTATTTATGAGCTGAATGTGTGCATGCAATTTGCTCTCAACGGAACCTGCAACATCATCCGCTAGTATAGACATTTCATTTTCAATAGAGCTTTCAAGTTCATTGGATACGTTCAAATAGTTAAGGAAGGTCATACCACCTAAGAAAACAGTGATGACAGGAATAAGCATTGCGATTTTTGCCATAATATTTAAATTTCCTAATAGCTTTTTCATTCACCTTCACTCCATATCTATTATTATTGCTCTATTCCATCTCTAGTATAAATGGATTATACCTACAAAAATATGTTTTTTTTGTAACTTTTAAATCCTAGATTCAAGACTCTTTAATTCGAGCAATTTACTTGGAAAATGAATTCATTTATCGTATAGTAAAAAACGCATCATACCATGAAGGAGACAAAATAATGACAGTGACAAAAAGTTCTTTAACTAAAGTTATGCACGAGCGTAAATCCGTTCGTAAATACGATGAAAACTTTAAAATCCCGCAGCAACAATTAGAAGAATTACTTGTAGAAGCAACGTCTGCTCCATCGTCTAGTAACCTACAGCCTTGGCGCTTTTTAGTAATTCAGGATGAAGCGGTCAAAAAAGAGCTACGTGCTATTGCCAATAACCAAGAACAAGTAGAAACTTCCTCAGCAATTATTGCCGTTTTAGGTGATACAAAGATGTACGAAAATGCCGAGGCTGTCTATACAAAGAACTTCGATCTTGGCTATATCAATGAGGCAACAAAAGATTCAATGATTAACAACTCAATCAATCTATATTCTCAACTTCCCCAAGAAGTGTTAAAAAATATCGTTACATTTGATGCTGGTCTAATTTCCATGCAGATTATGCTACTAGCTAAAGACATGGGCTATGATACAGTGCCAATGGGTGGATTTAATAAAGAAGCCTTTGCTCAACGCTTTGAATTAGCTGACCATATCGTCCCAGTTATTTTAATTGCAATTGGTAAGGCAGCCGCACCTGCTTACAATTCTTCCCGCATTGAACTTGAGCACATCGCCAAATTCATTTAATACACGTGAAAATAGTCATCTTACAATGTAGTTAAGATGGCTATTTTTATTTTTTGTGGCATTTCTTGTGCATCTACCATCATAGGATAGTAATGTTTTTGTACGTAATTTTTGAAATTAATAAAACGGAAAATGATTCTCAAAAACTAGCATAATAATGTTCCCAAGGATATTTTTTGCATTTTTATCACAAGGCACTCAAAAAATCATCATTAAAGTCTTAAATAATCAACTTCATTCTAGTACATTTGTGCGATTTCTACTAAATATTACATCTAAATTGTTGTAGCTTAAACACTTGAGGATTGTTATGATTAGGAGGTATTTTCATATGAAGGGAGGTTTTTCTGATGAATTATGACTATAATGATTCTTATTATTACTCAGATTTAGATGCAGCCATGGGTGGTTTATTTTTTATCTTTATACTAGCCGCTCTTGCTATTGGTTTAATTGCCTACATTATTAGTGCACTTATTTATTTTATGACATCTAAAACAAATGGTTTTGGAGATGTAGCCTATATTGCTTGGATTCCCATTATTAATGTATATAGTCTCTTCCTGTTGACAGCTGGTGGGGATACTCGAGAAACAATACGTGCAACAGCTTTAAAAAATACGCTTATTTATGCTGGCTTGATCATTGTTTCGTTTATTCCATTTATCGGTATTCTGGCTTCTTTAGGAGCGGCAGGCTTTACACTGTATTTCACATATCGCCTATTCTACCGCTGGTGTGGCGAAACAGGTAAGGCAGTATTATACACAATCTTAATGGTAATAACAGGTGGATTGTTCTTTGCCATCTACGGCTTAATGCGTATGAACAGACCTTTCGTTGCTTAATTGTTTAAAACCTCTTTATGCCCTTAGGCTAAAGAGGTTTTTTACGTAATTTCACAGAGTAATGGTGCATGGATTTAGGAATTCCCTTTAATTCAAAAACCCCGCTATATACTAAATAGCGAATTCTATATTCTAAAAAGAAGATATTTGGGGGGGCATCCATTCTTGTTAATAGCTCTGAGATGAATTCACCTGTTTGTATAAAATCAGTACCCCCTTGCTCCTTATGAAGTTGTTCAATCGTTGACATAATCAAATTATCATAATAATTCTCTTGGACTGCGTGAATTTGTCGATGTAGCCATAGTCGACAAACATCCTTTGTCTGTGCTAAACTTTCCCACTGTTGCTGAAAAATTAGACGCTCCTTTGCGGACATTCTCTTTATATCATACATTTCCATGTTCCATTGATGGTTGATAGCCTGCTGTTCACCTGTGTTGATAAGAACAACTTCATTGGTTTTATTACGTAATAAATAGAGTAGAAATCTAAGACCACACTGTTCTTCTGCATTGTACCCACACCAAATGTAAATCTGCAGGTTGCTTGGAATATCCTGTATCTCTCTGATTGTGTTCATTAATTTATTTCGATTTACAAAATCATCCATTCCATCATTAATATTTTCTCTTAGCCACTCATCACGGAATGCCTGTCCCCTTTTTTCATCGAGTTTCCACAATGGTCCAATCGACAAATCCTCTGGAAACCCGATCACATATTTCGGTGGAGCAAGTGTCGCTCGTAAGGAGCCTGCTGCAGATTCCGAGCAAACAATATGTACCATTTGTGCTGAAGTAATAGTTATGACCTGTTGAATATAATCATTAATAATTTCTACCAACTGATAGAGCTCTTCCTGCCCCATAAAGAAAGACCATCCCTGCTGAGGTGTGCTTTGTTCATGATGAAATGCTGTAAAAGATTCAGATGGCTCAAGCTCATACCCCTGCCATTCCCCCTCCCTCATCACCTCTTCTATTGTGATATACTCTAACGCTTGAATTCTATATACTAGCACCTGGTTTGTGTCGTAGAAGAAATAGATAAATGGATAATGCATGGATGTTTCCATTCGCACTGCCTCCTTTTTAAAAATTGTACCACAATGACAATCTCTTCCATCATTTTTCAAAAAAGTAGTTAGCTAGCACCATAAATATGCTATTATTATAGTTAGAAAATTTTGAATTTCTAGCAAAGGGGATAAATGAATATGTATGAAAATATTTTAAGACATCCGGGGCCAACACCGATTCCAAAAAAGGTACAGCTTGCGATGAATCAGGATATTTTTAGTCATCGTAGTCAGGAATTTGTAGAATTATACCGAGAAACAATTGAATTAGTAAAGCCTGTTTTCGGTACGACACAGGACATCTTACTTTTACCTTCGGGTGGAACAGCCGCGCTTGAGGCTGCAGCTGTTAATACTGTATCTGCTGGTGAAGAGGTTGTCGTCATCACAGTTGGAGCTTTTGGCGACTATTTCGTTTCAATCTGTGAGCAATATGGCTTCCATGTACATAAGCTCGAAAAAGAATGGGGACAGGCTTGTACAGCCGAAGAACTTCGAGCATTTTTACAGCCATTACAAACTATTAAAGCCGTTTTTGTGACGTACAATGAAACATCCACAGGTATTTTAAACCCTGTTGCTGAACTAGCCCAGGTAATCCGTGAAGAAACAGATGCCCTCGTTATTGTTGATGGTGTAAGCTGTATTGGTGGGGCTCCTGCTGAAATGGATGCTTGGGGCATTGATATTCTGGTGACAGGCTCTCAAAAAGCCATGATGCTCCCACCTGGACTCTCTCTTGTCAGCGTAAGCGAAAGAGCTTGGGATGTCATTGAAGAAAATCAAACACCTGCTTATTACTTAAATCTTCAAAGCTATCGTAGCTGGGCGGAAAAGGGCATGACACCTAATACCCCTGCTATCACACTGATTTACGGACTGCATGAGGTGTGTAAATTAATTGAACAAGAAGGTGGCTTTACGCAAACAGTTGCCCGCCATAACCTCATGAAAAACATGGTGCGAAATGCAATGAAAGCATTACACATTGAGCTATTAACTGAAGATCAATACGCTTCTCCAACTATTACAGCAATTAAAACACCTCAAGGAATTGATCTTAGTGAATTTTTGTTGCACCTTAAGCAACACTATCATTTAGATTTCGCAGGCGGTCTAGGTCATCTACAGGGTAAAATTTTTAGATTCGGCCATATGGGCTATTGTTTCCCAAGTGACATTTTACAAGCCGTTTCCCTACTCGAGGCTGCCCTACAAGACTTCTCCTATGATTTCGAACCAGGAGCAGGCGTCCTTGCCGCACAAGAAGTATACTTAGCCGCACAACGTAAAGCACTACAACGTTAAACAGCAAAAACAGGTGGAGAAAAATGACTCCACCTGTTTTTTAATTTGATTTTGTTTCTACTAAACTTGAAATTGCGTTGCACGTTTGTGGACGCTAATCTGGGCGGGTTGCTTCACTTTTTGAGCGCTTTAGTCTCTTGTTTGAGCGGGTCCATACATATTGTGAGCGCTTGAGACTCCTGCTTGAGCAGGTCCACACATTTTGCGAGCGCTTTGGACTCCTATTGGAGCGGGTCTACACATTTTGTGAGCACTTCGGACTCCTACTTGAGCAGGTCTACACATTTTGTGAGCACTTCGGACTCCTATTGGAGCGGATCCACACATTTTGTGAGCGCTTTGGTCTCCTATTGGAGCGGGGCATCTCACTATTCGAATGCTTTAGTTCATGCTCGAGCGGGATATCACTAATAGAGGTCGAGCTTCCATCTAAACATAGCTTCACATCGTCTTTAATTAAATTCCTTGGCCTTTGCTAAATAAGCAGCTCGCATCGTAGGTGGGACCATACTACCGCCAGTTGCCCATACAAGATGTGTGGCTTGTGGTAGATGGTTTACTAATGCGTTCTTTTCTAGATAGGATTGACCTTGTTGTAATAAACGAATGGCTCCATACATTCCTGCGTGTGCAGATGGCTCTAAAAATAAACCTTCACTTTCCATCGCTAATCCCAGAGATGTAAACAGCTCTTCATCTGATACAGTATAGCAACCACTTATATACGTCTCCATCACTTTTCCTACAAATTTGGAGGCACGACCAACAGCTAACCCATCCGCTTCTGTTCGATTGTCAAGGCCAATATCTTCTACACTAATTGCGTCATGTAAGCCTGTCATCAGCCCGATCGTCATACAAGGAGAAGCGACAGGTTCTGCAAAGAAAATATGCACATGCTCACCATAAATTTCTTTTAATCCATAGGCAACACCACCTGGTCCTCCACCTACGCCACATGGTAAATAGACGAACAATGGATGTGCTTCATCCACTGAAATATTCGTCCTTTCTAGCTGTTCCTTTAAACGCTTGGCAGCTACGGCATAGCCAGCAAATAAATCCTTAGAATTTTCATCATCAATAAAATGACATTTTGGATCTTGCTCAGCTTCCTGTCGCCCCTGCTCAACAGCTACACTGTAATCAGCTTCATATTCAATCACTGTCGCACCCTTTTCACGCAGTAAGGCTTTTTTCCACTCCTTGGCATCACTCGACATATGTACAACGACATTAAAGCCGAGCTTCTTGCCCATAATGCCGATACTTAATCCTAAATTCCCCGTAGAGCCTACTGCAATCGTATATTGTTGGAAGAACGACTGAAATTCTTCTGTTGCTAAAATTGCATAATCATCCACTTCTTTAAGTCTTCCACTTGCCAAAGCTAGCCTTTCTGCATGTTTTAATACCTCATAAATTCCTCCACGTGCTTTGATCGAGCCAGAGATCGGTAATGCATGATCACATTTTAAAAGCAATTGGCCGGGAATCGCCACACCATATGCTTGTTCAATAGCACTTTTCATTGCAGGAATTTCCTTGATCGTTGATTCAATTAAACCATCACTTTCTAGAAGCTCTGGAAATGCTACTTTTAAATAAGAAGAAAAACGTTGTAATGTTGCTTCCGCATCATCCACTTCAGCCATAGTAAAGAGCGTTGTTTCAGGATTTTTCATCCAATTTGTATTTTCCCACAATACAGTAGCCTTTTTTGCTAGTTCGTTCAACTGCGGATATTGTTCGAATAGTTCGTGTTTATGTTCATTTTTCACCTGTAGATTCCTCCAGTTTATGGGCTAAAATTGCTCGTTCACAAATTTGTCGAAATTTCATTTCAAACGAAATATTGTTTTCTTGTGTTCTTTTTTTAGGTCCCTTTGTTCGTCCACCTGCCCTTCTAATTTTTTGACCAACATGCCGCATATCGAGCAAACGTTCGATGTTTTCATTAGACATTTCTCGTCCATTTTGATCAATCGGATACCCTCCTCGTGCTAAAACCATGGCTGCTAATCCGTAATCCTGTGTAATAACAATATCGTGTTTTGAAAGCGCGTTCACTAGCGTAAAATCAACCGAATCTGGACCTTTGGGTACAATAATTGTTATTACATTATCACGTTCAACACGATGTGATGTATCGCAAAACAAGATAGTTTCTATCTCAAACTCAGATGATATAGATAGCGCTAAATCCACTACTGGACAGGCATCAGCGTCTATAAGAACCTTCACAATAAGGCATCATTCCTTTCTCGTAATTAGATGAATCACTTAGAACTAAATTATTTCAATATAATTTTAAAACAACCTCTCTTGCTCAATTTTTCACAAACTTTAAAAGTATTTTATTGAATAGTTTGAAAAATAGATATACGATACATCTATCAACTAAATGGGGGTTTTATTTATGACAATTACAACTGTTAGCAATGAACAATTAGCAAAAGAATACGTAGATGGCGTATTTGAGCAACTTAAACAACAGAATAGTCATCAAGCGGAATTTTTACAAGCAGCTGAAGAAATTTTCATCTCATTAGTACCTGTATTCGCGCAACATCCTGAATATATTAAGGCCAATATTTTATCTCGTATTGTGGAGCCAGATCGTATTATTTCTTTCCGTGTAGCATGGCAAGATGATAACAATCAAGTGCAAGTGAATCGTGGCTATCGTGTACAATACAGCAATGTCATGGGCCCATATAAAGGCGGTCTTCGCTTCCATCCTTCCGTAAATGAATCCATCATTAAGTTCCTAGGCTTTGAGCAAATCTTTAAAAATGCTTTAACAGGGCAACCTATCGGTGGTGGTAAAGGTGGTTCAAACTTTGATCCGAAAGGCAAATCAGATTCAGAAATTATGCGTTTCTGCCAAGCATTCATGACTGAATTATACCGTCATATTGGTCCAGATGTCGATGTTCCTGCTGGTGATATTGGCGTAGGTGCTCGTGAAGTAGGTTATTTATGGGGTCAATATAAGCGTTTAACAAAAGCAAATGAATCAGGTGTATTAACTGGTAAGACTCCTGGCTACGGTGGCTCTTTAGCACGTAAAGAAGCAACTGGTTACGGTACTGTTTACTTTGTGAACGAAATGCTAAAGGATGCAAATGACTCATTCGAAGGAAAAACAGTAGTTGTTTCTGGATCTGGTAATGTGTCTACGTATGCGATTGAAAAAGCGCAACAGTATGGTGCCAAAGTGGTTGCTTGCTCGGACTCTTCAGGCTATATCTACGATCCAGAGGGCTTAGATTTAGATGCTATCAAAGAAATTAAAGAAGTAAAAGGTGACCGTATCTCAACTTACGTTAATTACCGACCAAATGCTACTTTTACAGAAGGTTGTACAGGAATTTGGACGATTCCTTGTGATATTGCCCTACCATGTGCTACGCAAAATGAAATTAACGGTGAGTCAGCTCGTACATTAATTTCGAATGGTGTGAAAGCAATCGGTGAAGGTGCTAATATGCCATCAGACCTTGAAGCAATCAATGAATTCCTAGAGGCAGGCGTATTATTTGGTCCAGCAAAAGCAGCGAATGCTGGTGGAGTTGCAGTATCTGCTCTTGAAATGGCACAAGATTCTAGTCGCGTATTTTGGTCATTTGAAGAAGTAGATGCGAAACTTCATCAAATTATGAAAAATATTTATACAGACAGCAAAGCGGCAGCAGAAAAATATGGCTTCCCAGGTAACCTAGTAGTTGGTGCAAACATTGCTGGCTTTATCAAAGTAGCAGATGGAATGCTTACTGAAGGCGTCTATTAATAACCTTCTATTTTCAATGTTTCCTAGGATTTGATTTCGGAATATTCTTAATTTCAACCAAGGTGGTAACGAACATTCGTTATCACCTTATTTTTTATTTACAATTCCGTTATAAAACATCAAAATAAACGTTTTAAACGAACATTTTTATCATTAAATATTTAGAACATTCGTGTTATAATTTTAGAGTACTATGAAAAATATTGGAGGGTTTTTTGTGGAATTATTGTATACAGGTAAAACAAAAAATGTGTTCAAATTAGAAGATGGTCATTATTTATTAAAATTTAAAGACGATGTTACAGGAGAAAACGGCGTGTTTGATCCAGGTGCAAATACTGTTGGTTTAACAATTGATGGGGCTGGCTTGGCTGGTTTACGTTTAACTTCTTATTTTTATTCAAAATTAAACGAACAAGGAGTTCCTACTCATTTCGTTGATGCTAACTTTGAAGATGCAACAATGACAGTAAAACCGGCAACTGTTTTCGGTAATGGTTTAGAAGTGATTTGCCGCTTTAAGGCAGTTGGTTCATTCCTACGCCGTTATGGTGCCTATGTAAAGGAAGGACAAGATTTAGACTCCTTTGTAGAAGTAACAATCAAAGATGATGATCGTTTAGATCCTCCAATTTCTGAAGATGCTTTAGCGATGTTAAAACTGTTAACTCATGAAGAATACGCCATTTTAAAACAACGTACAATTGAAATTTCCAAATTTGTAGCGGCAGAGCTTGCTAAAAAAGACTTAACGCTTTATGACATTAAATTAGAATTCGGCCGCGATGCGAAAACGAATGAAATTTTATTAATCGATGAAATTTCAGGCGGTAATATGCGTGCTTACAAAGGTGAGCAATATATTGAGCCGTTAGAACTTGAGAAAATTATGTTAGCTGAATAATAGAAGCAACCTTAAAAAGAGTCGACAATTACGACTCTTTTTTATGTGTGGGCTTATTTTTATTTTCCATGAAACTTTTCTTTACTTCACTCGTATATTAACTATATGTAACAAGCAATTATTCTATTATTTTGGAGGTAGTTTGATGGAAAACTTGAATGAGACATCAAAAGAAGAAAGGTCAAAACTAAATCCATTTTTATCGGTTTGGATGCATCCAAAGCAAACGACTCGTTATATGATTAATGAAAAATCTATCGGCTTTGCAATTTTGGTTTTGTCTATTGGTTATATTGGCTCCCTTATGTCTGGATTAATTGATTCAGAATTTCTTCCTGATTTTTCGCCATGGCTTTTAGTCCTATTATGTGTCATTTTTGCTCCTATCGCAGGTATGATCGGCACAGCTATTTCTGCACTCATCTCTTGGCTATTCGGGAAATTATTTAAAGGTACTGGGACTTACTCGGACTTATTTAAGGGGTTAAGCTTAACTGCAATCCCATATATCGTACTGATTCCACTTTATATTATTTGGTTAATGACTTCACCCGATTCATTATTGGATCCTAATTTTATGGGTTCATTACCGTGGATTTTTTGGCCAACAATTTTAGTAAGCATCATTGTGACGATTTGGTCATTTGTTATTTCTGTAGGTGTAGTCGCTGAAGCACATCAAATTTCAAACTGGATGGCTTTCTTCACCATCTTTATTCCAGCCATTATTATCTTCATCGTATTATTTGTTCTTTTCTTTGTCATACTCATCGGAATTATTGGTGTTGGCATGATGTAAAAACATCTCCCCTCTCATTTAAGAGAGTGGGAGATGTTTTTTATAGTTTGAATTGAGCAATGAGAGCTTTCAATTGTAATGCTAATTCTGATAGTTGAGCAGACTTTCCAGCCATATTCTCCATTGAGCTACTTGTCTCTTCTGTCGTAGCTGTTGTTTGCTCGACCCCTGCAGCAGATTCCTCTGCCACCGCAGCAATTTCTTGAATAGAGTTATTCATTTTATGGCCATCTTCTGTAACTTTCGATAAATTCGTTGAAATTAATTGGACACTTTCCACTACATCATTAATGGAGTGGCTAATCGTGTTAAATGTTTCAGTAGTAGCTTTTATTTGATTCGTTCCCTCTTTTACTTCTTGGTAACCATCCTCTAAAGAGTTCGTGACCACATCAAAATCTTGCTGAATATTCGTGACGATGGATGTAATATCGTTTACTGAAAAGGCTACTTGTTCTGCAAGCTTACGTACTTCATCTGCCACTACAGCAAATCCTTTGCCATGCTCTCCCGCTCTTGCCGCTTCAATCGCAGCATTTAAAGCCAGCAGGTTCGTTTGATCTGCAATATCCTTAATGACCACGACTAATTTAGAAATTTCCTGTGCTTGAGCATCTAATTTTTTTACTTTCTCAACGGCATTTTGCACGATGCTATCAATCTTTTCCATTTGAGAATTAGAGGATGTCATTAGCTGACTTCCTTCATTCGTTAATGTTAAAACTTCTACTGAAGATTGATGAATATGTGCACCATGCTGATTCGTTTCCTGTAAATCTGCTGTAAAGCGCTCCATTAATGAAGTTAATGCACTAGAATGGTGAGCTTGTCCCTCAGCACCCGATGCTAATTCATGCATCGTAATCGCAACTTGCTCCGCTCCCATATTGACTTCATTTGCTGAATGCGTTAGCTCTTTACTAGAAGTATTAATTAAGTCTGATGCTTGGGCAATATTATGAATCATATCCTTCAACCTTAATTGCATTTGATTCATGGCGCTTGCCAGTTTACCAATTTCATCTTTTGAACGTATAGCCATACTTTCTTGAGATAAATCTCCCTCTGCAAAACGCTCCATGGCTTGAGCCGCTTGGTTAATAGGCTTCGTCATACTACTCGCATATTGCCAAATGATCAATATCCCAACCATAATGGCCAAGCCAATTACTAGAAGCGTTAATTTAAGAATACTTTGTGCTGGTTTATTGAAGTCCATTAAATAGGTACTCGCACCAATGACCCAACCCCAATTTGGATCCGTTTCTGCATAAACCCCTTTGTCCTCTAATTGACCTGAATTGGGTAACGGCCACGAATATGAAACAAATCCACCACCTTCATTCCCTTTAGCAATGATTTCTTGTATGTACTTAACGCCTTTATCATCCTCTTCATCCCAAACACTCGTACCCTCTATATTTGGATGGGCAACGGACATCCCTTTTTGGTCAACGACAAAAATATAACCATTGTCGCCAAGTTTAATGTCCTTATTAATCGGTCGCTTTCCTTCACTATCCTTTTCTCCTAAAATAGCAATCTTTACTTTTTCCTGAGCTTCCTCTAATGATAAATTGCCTGCTTCTACCTCTTGATTGAATTGCTCAATCATAGCAATCGTCATTTCGACACTATTTTTTAGATTTTCTTTCCCTACTGTTTCTAGGTTTGATTTACTTTGCTGATAGCTTATAAAACCTAAGATAAGTAACGGAATCATTAAAAGCAGCAATGAAAAAGCGATTAGCTTCGTTTTAATAGATCGAAATTGTACGATTGATGTCATTTTTCCTCATCACTTCTTTCAATTTTAAATGGACTTAAGACTTATTTTTTAACCTAAATCTGTCGTCAATAAGTATTTCTTCTCTTCAATAAACTATGTAAAACATTCCATTTTACTTAATCATTTTATTACATAAAACACCAAAAAACAACAAATTTCGAGCATATTTGATAAAAAACAGATAGAGAAAAGCAATACACTTTTCCCTATCTGTTCTAATTCCCTATTCAATTTTATTAAACAGATAGTGCTGTACTTTGCTGGAATAGCTCAGATACGCCAGATTCTACAGCTGCCCCACTTACTGCGCGTGAGACGATGGCCACAACGCGTTCGTCCAAAGATTTAGGCACAATATATTCTTCCTTTAGTTCCTTATCACTCACAAGGGAGGCAATGGCTTCTACAGCAGCTAGCTTCATTGACTCATTAATATCCGTAGCACGCACATCTAAAGCACCACGGAAAATACCAGGGAATGCAAGAACATTATTAATTTGATTTGGATAATCTGAACGGCCCGTTCCCATAACACGTACCCCCCAAGCTTTGGCATTTTCATACGTGATCTCTGGATTTGGATTCGCTAAGGCAAAGACAACTGGATTTTCATTCATGGACGCAATATGTGCCTCTGTTAATAGATTGGCTACAGAAACTCCAATAAAGACATCTGCACCTGTTAGTGCATCCTCCAGTGTACCATGTTGCTTCTCTGGATTCGTCAAATGAGCAACCGCTTCTTTAATCGGATTCATCCCCTCTGTACGACCCTCATAAATAATACCCTTTGTATCGCACATATAAATATTCTTATAGCCCATTTGCACAAGTATACGTAAGATCGCAATGCCTGCAGCACCTGCGCCGTTAATCACAACCTTCATCGTTGCAATATCCTTTTTCACAATACGATTGGCATTAATCATCGCTGCTCCTACAACAATTGCTGTTCCATGTTGATCATCATGAAAAACTGGAATATCACATTCTTGACGTAGGCGATCTTCAATTTCAAAGCATCTTGGTGCTGAAATATCCTCTAAGTTTACCGCACCAAATGTCGGGGCAAGCGCCTTCACAATGCTGACGATTTCATCCGTATTTTTTGTATCTAAGCATATTGGAAAAGCATCAACATTGGCAAAACGCTTTAGTAAAATCGCCTTCCCTTCCATTACAGGTAATGCCGCTTTCGGTCCGATATCTCCTAACCCTAAAACCGCTGTCCCATCCGACACAACAGCTACCATATTACCCTTCATTGTATAGTCGTACACAAGCGAAGGATTTTTCTCAATCTCCACACATGGCGCTGCTACACCCGGTGAATAAGCCAAGCTAAGATCATAGGAATCTTGTACAGGTACCTTTGAGCTCACCTCTAATTTTCCGCTATAGTGTGCATGCATTTCTAAAGCCTTTTTCATTACGTCCATTCCATCCCATCCTTTTCCCTTTGATTTTTTATTATATTTCAGAATCATAATACTTTGTGAAAATATAGTCAACGAATTTTCTGTCAATTTATTTTAAACTTCAAAAATTCAATGTTTAATGACTTTCATTACATTTTTCTGTCAAATTAAATATTTCACAATCAATTATTTTAAGATAATTAATGCGATTGTTAACACATTAAAAAGTGTACACATAGAGCCATTTAGCCTGTTCAACTTTTCACATAGTATTTTTCTTATGTAAATGAGAATTTTTTCACAAACTTTTGTAAGCGCATCCATTGACCTGATTGACTTCGTCACAATTTATTCACATTTTTTCACAATGTTTTTTATTATACAGATCAAAGTATTTGTGAAATTCTTAACAAGACAAAAAAGAGCCCTATATAAAGGACTCTTCGGTAAAATGATTAATAAAGGCCGTGATGATATGCTTGGAAGACCATTGCTCTCCCGAAACTTTTGTAATCGGATAATCACGAGGAAAAATGGTTTTGGTGATTTCCTCAACAGAATAACCTTGCATAAATAATTGCTTCACTTTTCCTTGCATGTCTTCCAAATAAGCAATTTTTTCTTGTATTTTCGTTCGACCATCCACTATAAAGCCTGCATGACAGCAATAGACGACATCGAAATCATAGTTTACTATTTTCCTTAAAGACGCCAAGGTATGGACAATGTTTTCTTCATCAAGCACAACCTTTGTCTTTGGCTGGATAAACAAATCACCTGTAAACATAGCGCCTGTTTCCCGATTGTAAAAAGAAAGATGATCTGTAGTATGCCCAGGTGTTTCAATAACATCCCATGTTGCTGCGTTCGTTTGTAAGGTTTGGCCAAATGGTTGGGCAACAAACGCGGGTCGTTCCCCCCACAATGCCTGACGATAGAGTGGATAGTCTCCATCTTCAGCACAAAGATTGACTGAATCACGATGAATATAAATAGGTACATTCTTATGATGTTGAATCCACGCTGCATTTCCTGCATGATCCTCATGTGAATGCGTTAATGCCAATTGCTCTATCGGTATACCCTTAAAAAAGGATTGAAATTCCTGCGATAGTGAGTAGGAACCTGTATCAATCAGTAACCCATCCACAAAAAAGCTGTACACACTCATACCAACCCCCTGCACCGCAACTTTCCCATGCGCACATTGTACACCGCGATGCTGCTGAATCTCGATACTTTTCTCCCGTTTAAACATCCTGCTCCCCCTTTGCCCCTTGTACAAAAAGTGTAGCATAAAATGAATGGTGAGTCATTTTTGTAAGTAGGTAACAACAAAGGATTTGTTTTTTACATGTATACGAAGTGCTAACACATGAAGAAATAACCGTATATTTACAGCCAATAAAAGCAATGCGCCTAGGAACAATAATCCCATCTGCCAATCATTTGTAACATTCATTAACAGCGTCCAACTTATAATGACAGCAAAGGCAATCGCTATATATTTTTTCATCACTCTTGTAGTGGAACCCTGTATATCATGTTTTTGTTCAATGCTTAATAAAATTTTTCCAAATTCCATTATGATCAGCAATTTAATTCCTTGAATTAAAACCGTACTCCAATAGAAGAGAAGATGTGAAGAAAAGAAAGTATTCATCAAGGCAAGAATCATAGCGCAAGCCATATATTTGCTGATAGGTGTTTTTTCTTTATAGAACGAAAGACTTTTTAAATAGGCCCCATAAACAAGGATATCTTGTAGAAGATTAGCGTATTTAAAAACATTTAAATAGATAAATTGAAAAAAGAGCGCCACTGCAAACCATTGTAAAAGTTTTACCTGTTGTTTAGATTCACTCATTGTTTTCACGCACCTTTTTCACCAAATTCGACGTAAAATACGCTTGCGAATATACTCTTTTAGTTAAATAACCATCGGGGCCACTAAAACCTATGGACGTATTGATATCTAAAGGGGCTTCCTTCAATTGAATAGTCAGCTCCAAGCGTTGACCTTTCGTCACTGAAAAAGGAAAATCACTTGCTGTATAGCGATGATCGTTTAATTGCCATTCTTTCAACAGTATTTTATCCTCTAATGTAGCTGGAACATAAAATGCATCAAAAACTGCATCCTGTTGAAGGGTAAATGATATGATTTGTTCCGAATCATGTTGTGACTGACTATAGCTATGATTCATGATCTGATTTTCATCAATGAAGGTTTCGCTCGTAAAATGAATTGGGGCAGGTAATTTCATCCCGTCATTTAATACAAGATAAATAGTTTTACTTGCCATCACTTTTTTCATCGTGTTTAAATCAAGCTGAAAAAAAGCTAATCTAATATTTTGATAGCGTAAATCTTGAGAAGTATCCAATGGATAATAAAAGCCATTGACTAGATTTGCTTGCTCTGTTTGATCATATACTATTGGTAATTGCACGTCTTCTGCCTGTAAATATTTCACATATCGATGGTCATCTTTGTTTGTAATATAGCGTACCTCTAAAGCATTCTGTAAGCTATCTGTAACTTCAATTGCAGTAGGAACCACTATCGGTTTTATGAATTGATGTTGTAAAAAAATCGTACTGTTACCGATCAGTAAAATCAAAACTACAGCAACACCAATCGTCTTTTTCTGATCAGCGCCAACTTTAAGCTTTTTCCTAGAGATGTATAGTATGATGCATACGCACAAAATAGCCAAAATCCAGTATATTGGCGAAGATAAATGATCTAATTGTGACATTAACGCACTAGCCCGATCATTATCTACGTGTTGTTCCCCCACCATGAATGCCACAAATCCACCCGTTGCAAGTGTTACAGCAACAGTCAAGACTTTAGGTACCCAGTGCAAAGGCTTATGCTGCTCTTTTGTTGCTTGTTCAATACCTTGTAGACTACGTTGATGTAACGATTCTGGAATGTCTATTTAATCCATCTGCTTTTTTAGATCGTTCACCCTTGCCCCTCCTGTTCCAGTGCCTGCTTTAATTTTTTTAATGCACGATACAAAATGGTTTTCGTCGTCCCTAATTTAAGCTGCAATACCTGAGCCACCTGAGATAATGTATAATCATGATAGAATCTCAACAAAATAACATCCTTTTCCTCCTTTGTGAGCTTTGTCATCACATCTTCCAACGCCCACCTCTCCGGAAGCTCTTCATGCGGTTCTTCACCTAGTTCTGACTCCAGCTCAAACTCGACTATCGGTTCACGCTTTTTTAGCAAATTTATTGCACAGTTTATGACAATCCTTATTAACCATGTTTTTAAATAGGATGAACTTTGAAGAGAATGTATGTATTTAAAGCTACGGTAAGCGACTTCCTGTACGACATCGAGTGCATCTACCTTTTGATCAAGTATAAAATTCTATCCTCTACTTTAAAAGGGGTATCCTTCACTTTTTCATTTTTATCCGTCACTTTGAACAGGTTATCCGCTACATTAAATTTTATCCGTCACTTTGAACGTTCTATCCTCCACTTTTTCTTTTTTATCCACCACTTTGAACAGGTTATCCGCTACATTAAATTTTATCCGTCACTTTGAACGTTCTATCCTCCACTTTTTCTTCCGTATCCGCCAATCTGAAGAGGTTATCCGCTACATTAAATTCTAACCTCTACTTTACGCTCTATCCACCGCACTATAAAAAAACGCCCACCGAAGTGAGCGTTTCTTTTTATTCGTTTGTGCCTTTTTCCACGTCATATTCTGTAATCCAATCACTGAAGCTACCTACATATAATTGGATGTTTTCATAGCCTTCATCTGCTAATACGGCATAAAGTGGAGAGGCGGTTACGCCGCTGCCACAGTAAACCACAACCGGTTCATCAGCTGCAACTTTTTGACGTAATGCATCGTTTGCCTTTAGTTGACCATTTGACTTCAATTGCTCCCAGTCAAAGTTTTTCGCAGTTGGGATATGACCTGCTACTTTATCCAATGGCTCTACTTCTCCTCGGTACCTTTCAGCAGCGCGCGCATCGAGTAAAGTAGCTTTTACCTCTCCATCTACAATGGCTTTTACAGCTTGGCGTGGTGCATAAAGCTCATCTTTCCAATCAAACTCAATAATAGTTGGGGGATATTTAATAATATCCTTGGTAAAAGGAATTTTTGCCTCTAGCGCAGGGGCACCTCCGTTGACAATCACTACATTTGGGAAACCAGCATATGTTAGCATCCACCAGGCGCGTGGGGCAAATGGAGCTGCTCCTTGGTCATAAACTACAATCGGATCTTCATAGCGTAATCCTAGTTCTTGAAAAACGGATGCCAATTTTTCTTTGCTTGGCATTGGATGTCGACCTTCTTTGCTGTCCATATCCGATAACTGCTGCTCTAAATCAATATAGATAGCACCAGTAGCATGACCTTCCTCAAATGCCTTTTTGCCAGCCTCTTTGTCCTGAAGATCGAAACGAGCATCGATAAAACGGACGCCATCAAACTGAATTTCATCCACTGATTTGAATACTTTTCCCATTGGAATCACCTCATGCGTATTGTAATTGTGCGTAAATCGCTTTCCAAGAAGCTAAACGGCTCTCTTCTTGTAAGGCTAATCTTTCTGTGTCAATTTGTTCAAGCGCTTGATGATAAATATAGTAGCGTAATTTTTCGGCTTCCTCTGCTATAAACGTAATCGCCCATGTCATGAGGGAAACTTTCTGTGCATCTAAATAATCTTGTGCATCTGGTTTTGTTATAGCTTCTAGTGCCTCACTTAGCTTCACTTTTTCATTCTTTTCAAAGAAAGCTTTTTGATTGCGGAAATGAGATTTTACGCTAGCATATTTGGAAATATCCGCAAACGGTCCTTCAAAATCCAATAAATTTGGCTCAGAAGATTCAAAGGCTAGGAATGAGAAGCTTCGATTTAACTCTTTCAATTCGCGTACTTCATCTTTAAAACGTTGTTGCATCTTTTTGCTAATGAACTGCGATAAACGGAAGTTTGTTACACGCATTTCTTGAGTAAAATCAAAACGCAAGCTTTGCATCACTTCTTTTAATGCATGCTCCAATGCTTGTTGTGCTGGCATTGCAGCAAAGGTAGAAGGATTGTAGCCTTCTTTAAAGAACTCAGGGTAACGATAATAAACACGTTGAAGAACATAATAAAGTAGCTCATCAAGCTCCTGTTTTGTTTCACTCTCTAACATGCTCGTATTCAGTACACTGTACTTCGATTGAATATGTTGTTCAAGTGTTGTTAATTCCTCTAGTCGCTCATCTTTACGTTTTAAGTTTTCCTCTGTTTGGGCAATTAAATCCGCCAAACGTTGCTCTGTTTTATCAACTTCCTCTGCAAGAGCTTGAACGGCTAATGCACTCAATTCATCATTTAAGAATGTATGGAAGTCTTTTTCAAATGGTGGCATACCTGATGTTAAATCGGCACCTTCTACCTTTTCTTCCAACGCTAAAAGACTAGATACCCCATATAGTCTCGGGAAGCGAATGCCAAAGCGTTGTAACTCTGAGCGTACATAGCCTTTTACATCTTCCTGTTCTTCATCCGTTGTTGCCAAATCAATTGCATTGACAATAAAGAACATTTTATCTAGCTCAAATGCATCCTTCACACGACCAAGTTGAATTAAAAACTCTCGGTCAGCTTTGGCAAAGGCATGATTATAGTACGTAATAAATAGGATGGCATCAGCATTACGAATATATTCAAATGCTACGCCTGTATGGCGGGCATTAATAGAGTCCGCTCCTGGCGTGTCAACAAGTGTCACGCCCATACGTGTTAATGGACTATCATAATAGAAGTCGATATTGTCAACAAAGCAAGATTTATTTTCTTGTGCTACAAATTTTTCAAACTCTTCACGGTCTACGCGGAGGATAGAACCAAACTCAGACTTAAAGGTTGGGTAGCCTTCTTTATAGGCACGAATAAATGATTTATGAACATTTAAGCGTTCATCCGTTAACTGAACTGCAAGCCCTTCATCAGCACGATTATAGGCTTCCTCCAATGTCGATACAGACAAACCAATCGCCGCATAGGAGCCTTGAATATCCTCTAGCATTTGTTCAGCAGTTTTAAGCTGTACATCCGCTGTTTCATGTGGGTGTTCAGGTGTAACTGGACGAATTTTATTGATGGCCGCAGTTGTTGGGTTTGGTGATACAGGCAACACCTTGGCTCCCATTAAAGCGTTCGAGAAGGAAGATTTCCCAGCACTGAATGCGCCAAACAATGCAATGGTAAAATCTTTTTTCTGTAGTCGTTCTACTTTATTTTCAAGGTATTGGGCTACTTCGGCAAAGCCTTGCACCTCTTTGACTGCATTAGCAGTATGAAGTGCACGGTTAATCACACCATCGATTGGTAGAGTCGTTGCACTAGTAGCTTGCTGAGCTTCCTCTTGTTGGATGATTTGCTCTTTGGGCTGCAGCATGGACTCGTCAAATAAACGAATTTCTGCTAAATCTTGCTTAAATGATTGTTCCCACATTGTAAGCTGTTGATTGGCAACTTCACGAATTTCATTGCTCGCTTGATGCATAGTGCTTGCACTATATTGCTGATAGCCTTCAATTTCAAGGACCGCATTAATGGCATCTACTTTTTCCTGCATACCCGCCATTTTTAATTTTGATGGTGCGGCAGTTTCTGTTGCAACAGCTTCAAGAGTTGTCGCTTGCGCATTTTTCCAGCTATCTGTCTCCTGAATGAAGTAGCGCTTTGTTGCTTCTGCGATACGGTTAGCGAAGTTTAACACCGCATCACCTGTTAAAATAGCGCCTGTTTGAACTTGCTGCTCAATCAATGAAAAAGGTAAGTCAAATACATAGGCATCAATGGCTGCGGCACGTTCCTCATTTAATGCACCAACGTCCTTCAATGCCTTTTTCATAAGACCTTTTAAATGCCCCGTGATTTGTGCATGGATCACATTTTGATAGGCATGATACGCATCTTCTTTCCGTCGGTTTCGCTCTTCCTCTGTTTTTTTCTTTGCAGTAAAGAGCCCGCCAACTTTAAAGCCTTCCTGCATGCTTTCTAAATAAAGGCGTAAGCGATCGCGTAAATCAGCTGGCATAATTGCAGCATTCGCGAGCAGCTCCTTACGTTGCTCCTCAAACGTTTTGTTCCAAGCTTCTACTGAAAATAATTCAACCTGACGATTTAATTTATTGTATTGCTCTAAAATATCCTGATGGTGTGCCCAGTCATCCGCACTTAAAATTTCTTCATCAATTGCTAAACGATCCTGTCTTTCTTCCATTAAATAATTGTCATGCTCGCTTTGCAATAAACGCAATGTATTCGTAGCTGTTTGTACGAGCTGCTCCTGCCAGTCATTCATACTGTCCATTACAATTTTCTTTACTGCCTCAAAATCATTATGTGGATGCTCAGGCTCTCTTAATGATGTAAAGAAAACACCTTTCGGTACAACACCCCATGCTGCAAAGGATTGATGAACAGTTGCTTTAAATTCTTCGAAGCTCAATTCATTATCTTTATGCTTATCAATCATGTTGACAATTAAATAAACATTTGGATTATATTTCATTAATTGCTTAGTGAATTGGAAATTTAATTCCGACTGCACATGGTTGTAGTCCATTGTATAAAATACGATATCGGCAATATGTAATGCTGATTCTGTTGACATGCGGTGTGCATCATCTGTGGAATCTACCCCTGGCGTATCCATTACAGTGACACCTAGTGGTAGTGTAGAGGCACTGTGTCCAATCTCAATTTGTGACACTAAATCCCCATTTTTACTTAGCTCTTTTACTGTTTTAAAATCATAGCCAGCCTCAAATTTTACAGGCTTTTCATTGTGCATATAAACAATCGCATAGTCTTCCTCTGATTTATGAACTTTTACGATGTTCGCACTTGTTGGAATAGGACTAGATGCCAGTAGATTTTCACCAGACAGCGCATTAATCATACTGGACTTCCCTGCAGAGAAATGGCCTGCAAAGCCAATCACATACTCTTTTTGCTGAATTTTTCGAGCAAAAAGTGATGTTTTATCCATGCGCTCTGTATCACCATTATGCTGATAAATTATGTATTGCAAAGAGGCTTGCTTTAATAGCCCCTCCAATTGTTGTTCAAAATCTTTCATGAAACCAGTAACCCCTTTTTCATTAATTATTCATAATTAGTATTCTACCTTATTCAACTAGCAAAGTATAACACTAATTTAAAGCATATATGCCAACGTTTCCATCCTTAGAAAAACATGTTTATACAAAAAATCTATGCCAAATGAAAGATGGTCAACTAGTTCTTATTATTTTTTCTTCATATTTTATAGTAAGCATATTCGGGGCAAAGTTATTTTTTATGAAGGGAGTGTGATGCCATATGATAAATCCTAAGTCTCATCAAATCATTGAAAAATATTGTTCATGTAACTGTGAGGAGCGATTTATCTGGCCCCGTATAAAAGCAACAAACGGAATACCCATTAATCCTCCTGAAATAGTCCCTGAAGGTATGATTATCCCAACAATCCACCGATATTTTTATATCGTTACAGCTGATCTTGATCTATCGAATGGGGCAACTCTTCCAGCCGATCTCTTTTGGAATGATGAGGCAAATTCCGTTACTGAGTTTACAATTTTTTCACCCAATGGTTACGTTAACCTTTATATTAATGCAGTGATGCAGGAAGGCGGCATTTATACGGTAACCCCAGCCTCCCTGACAATCGTACCCTATAATGCCACATTGTATAGAGGAACACCCATTATTATTGAATCGCTAGGCTTTACAACGAAATAAAGGTAATGAAAGGAGGTGAATTGGGTGGCACTTTCCATTATTAATATTCACGTCAATGTAACAGGTAGTTCTACAAGGTTTTTTAACATATTAGCTGCACCCCTTGTTATTGCAGATGGCACGACAGTCGCTGCAACAACGTTTTTAAATGATAGCGGTACAGCCGCAACAGCATTCCCAGAAGTCGCAAATGGTTACTATAACTTATATATCAATGGTGTTCTTCAGGAGGGTGGTGCCTATACAGTTTCTACAACTGAAATAACGTTCAATACTGTCACAGGTACACTTTCTGCTGGTACGCCAATTGTGCTAGAAGCTGTGGAGCTAGTGACAACAATCTAAATAAAATGGATGCCTTATTTAGGGCATCCATTCTTACATTTTATTGTAATTGCTTTCTAAGACCTGCAATTTTTTTCGCATAGTCTAGCGCATGTGGGCCATCTCCATGTATACATAAGGTTTGGCCTGCCACTTTAATTTTTTTGGACTGGACCGACATCACTTCATTCGCAGTCAAAATTCCTTTTACATGCACTAGCATTTCCTCTTCCGATTGTATGAAGGCATTTGGCACCTGTCTGTTCACTAATGTGCCATCTTCGTTATAGCGTCGATCCGAAAAAACCTCCTCATATACTTGAAGCCCTTGGTCTCTAGCAATCTCTACGATGAGGCTACCAGATAAGCCATATAAAATAAGCTGCGGATTAAGATCATACACTGCATTGACTACAGCTAACGCTTTTTCACGATCATTCGCGCATTGATTATAGAGTGCGCCATGTGGTTTAACATGATGAAGCATACCATTTTCAATCTGTACAAATGCTTGTAAGGCACCAATTTGATAAACCATCATATCGTAAATTTCAGCTGGGCTACATTCCATGTTACGGCGACCAAATCCCTCTCGATCGGGATAGCCTGGATGTGCACCAATGTGAACGTTTTTACGAATGGCGCTGCGTACAATTTGATGCATGATTGAATGATGACCCGCATGATAGCCACATGCAATGTTGATGGAAGTTACATAGTCTAATAGTTCTTCGTCCTTACCCGCGATAAAAGCATCATAGCTTTCACCCAGATCACAATTGATATCAATTGACATCATGTTTCCTCCAGTACAAAGTGAATTGTGTTAAACATACGCATTTGCGCTACTTTATGTAAATCTTCTTCATGAACTGTTGCAATAATAGGATAGCCTCCTACTGTTTGAGCATCAGCCATTAGGATAATGGGATTACCACTTTGAGGCACTTGGATTGTTCCGAACTGTGTAGCTTCTGATAGAATATCCTTCATCTCCTGAAGTTGTAAGGTAGGTCCTTTGATGTAGTAGCCCATACGATTACCGCCGATAAATTGAAAAGGATCTTGTAAAAATTGTCGCTGACTCTCCTCAGCAAATAAATGGAAATGCGGCCCTTTAAACAGTCGAACCATAATCGAACTGTCAAAACGCGGACGATAGGGTGCATATAGCCCTCTATTATATTTTAAAGATGCTGATACCTGCCCATATAAAATACTTCCTTTTGTAATGCATGTTCCCAAATTCCCAAGTGGAAGATAGGATTGGCTACCAAGCTCATCATTTGTACGAAAACCTCCTAATGGAGTTAAGTAAACAATAGAGCCCTGATGGACACCCTTGATAGATAATCTATCTCCCCTCGTTAAATGGAAAGTTTTCCACATTTCAATTGGTACATGATTAACCAAGCATGTACTATGCCCCCCTGTTAATACATAAACACCATCAGCAAGCGCCTCAAATTCAAAACCACCCACAAACATTTCAAAAGACGTTTGATCATGGTGGTGCTGTAAGATTCTTTGAGCTGCTTGAAACGAACGGTGATCCATTGGTCCAGATAGCGGAATACCAAATGCCCGATAGCCGAACCTTCCTTTGTCTTGTAAGCTACCATACACCCCTAGTTTTGTTACGAGCAGAAGTGGCTTCAATTGCTACACTCCTTTGCTTTTCATTTCCCAAAATTGCTCTTTGGTTATTTCATAAAATTGAACTTCATCACCAAGTTCAAATAAAAATGGCTCTTTGCCATGAGCATCAAATAAATCCAAAGGTGTTTTCCCTATAATATTCCAGCCTCCAGGTGAATCAACAGGATAGATGCCTGTTTGTCCACCACCAACCCCAACTGAACTCGCTGATACAGATGCCCTTGGTTTCTGTAAGCGGGGCACAAATAATTTAGCATCAAGCTCACCTAAGTAAGGAAAGCCTGGTAAAAAGCCGATTAAATAAACATAATAGCTTTTGGACATATGCAAAGTTTTAATATCCTCAAAAGGTAAACCTGTGAAATCCATGACACGCTTTTGATCTAAAGCAAATTCCTCATCATAGCAGACGGGTATTTTTAAAAGTCGATTTGTTCCTTTATCAATTGTTGTGGAGGCTTGCATCTCAAGCCACTGCGTCCTTAAACGTTCAACATCTATTTTTTGTTTAATATAAGCTGTTACTGTATGGTAGCTTGCAACACTTTCGACTAGGTGATGCCGTAGCTGCTGTTTCAGAAACCGATTAAACACTTGGACCGCGTGAAAGTTTGAGTGGGAAATTTCCTCTTTGAATGCAAAACGAATAGTATGTTGACTAATCCACATTGAATGCGGAAAATCAATGATTGGTTGCACGTGCCGTCTCCTCAATACAAAGCTGTACCGCAGCTACTAAATCTCTAATACTCCAGCCGGGAATTTTGCCATGTTGGATGGCCAGCTCAAATGATGCTGGAATATGAATAAAGCCAGCACGAACCCCTTCATGTTGCTGTGCATAAGCAAGCCCCTCATACATAATGTTATTACATAAGTATGTACCCGCTGTATTAGAGATTTCCGCTGGATATCCTTCTGCCTGCAAACGATTTACCATACTGCGAATTGGTAAGTTTGTTAGATAAGCATCTGCCCCCTCCTCATGGATACGCTCATCAACTGGTGTATAGCCATTATTATCAGGCTCTCCGTCTTTCACATTAATAGCAATGCGCTCTGGTGTTACTTTAAAACGTCCTCCAGCCAATCCTAATGAAATAATGATTTGTGGTTTCACTTCTTCTATATGTTGTTTTAATTGCTCCGCTGATTGCTGAAAATCTACAGATAGAATTCGTCCGACGATATCATAGCAATCTATTTTCTTTCCGTTTAATTCTTCCACAATTTGCATCGTTGGATTTATTTTATAATCAAGAAATGGCTCAAACCCTGTTACTAATATTTTTGTCATATTTGTCACCTGATTTCTTTAAATAACCTTAAAGGTTTGCTTCATTTTACAATAGATTTCTGAAAAAACAAATATTTCCCACGAACAAAAACATGTAAAAAAGAGGAGATTCTTTCCCTACACTATTGGTAATATGGAAGAAAATTTTGTAGCCTAATTAATTGAAGCGGAGACAGCGTCATTCCTAGGAGATTAGTGTTACTGATCAGATTCTAGAGGGTAAGTTAAAATGGACACTGGCGTAACAGGAATCACCTCTCGCCTTGCTAAAGCCCTTTTCTGCACGTGCTATTTTCTTTTTTAACAACATGAAAAAGAGTATGAAGCATAGCAGCTTCATACCCTTTTGTTTAGCTCTTATTTCAAATGTGCAGTTGCCTGGTTCATGACGTATTTTCCAACTCCAATATAGATCACTACAGCTGCTCCAATCAATACGAATGTCATTGCGAACCGCTCCTTCTTAGTTATTTTTCGTTAAGTTTTCAGACGTTTACATTGAATTTGAAAATCATTCTCATTAATATATTATAAATTTCATGTGAATTCGTCAAGACATACTTTCATCTTACCCTTTTTACATGGTAAGATGTAGAAAAGTCGGAAAAAGGATGCGGTAATGATGAGTAATTCGAAGTACTTTCAAACTATTTTAAACGGGACAATTCACGCTTTAAAAACCATTCTTCCTATGGATATAGAAGTAAAGTCGCCTAGTATTATTTCTGAACCCTTTCAACAACAACAAATGGGCGTATTAATTGGCTTAATCGGAGATTTAAAGGGACGCGTCATCATTGACTCCTCTCCCGAAGTGTTCAGCGGGATCGGTAGTACCATGTTCGGTATGCCGCTTGAAGGAGAAATGCTAGAATCCTTTACAGGGGAATTTGGTAACATGATTGCAGGAAATTTATGTACAGCTGTTGGGCAAGAAAGCTTAGAAATTGATATCACTCCGCCAACGGTGATGGTGGGCAATACAAAATTATATGGCTTTGAAAAGGCATTTGCTCTCCCAGTTTCGGTCCCAAGCGTCGGTGCCCTAACAGTTCTATTAACGATTGAGGAAGAAGAATAGAAAACAAGATTTGAGGAATGTTCCAAATAAGACATTGTATGCTCAAACAGACAGCACACATGCAAAAGATTTATCATTCGCACAAAAAAGAATGTACTTTCCTACCAATCTTTTATTTTTACTAAAATTAAGCAAAATATAGTACGGTGACAAGCTATCTCAATGACTTTTGAGATAGCTTGTTTTTTTTTCTTCGTAATTCTTCACACTTTTTTCACATAATTCCTCTAGAAGTGTGATTTTTTTCACATCAAAATGCAGGGGATTTTTATATGATGACTGTAAGAAACACAACATTAAAAAGCGTAGGAGGAGCAAAAATGGCAAATAAAAAGAAGTCAGATGAAAATTTAAAAGGTTCACTCTATGCAGTTTTTGGAGTAGGTATTATCATCATTTTACTTTGGGTGTACTGCTTCGATTTGTTCATTGGACGGTTTTAATCTACGAAGAAGGGACAGAAATATATGCACATACATAAGTATGAGAAATACTGGCTTGTGTTTGGAGTTTCCACTTTAGTGGCATTCCTGATCATTCTCGGTATCGGAGCATTTCATCAAGGCTCCCATCCAAACAATGGTAAAAAAACACTAGATTACGAGAAAGTGAAAGAGACAGCGCCTTTTGATAATCCAGGTGTCCATAAGGTTGAAGGTAAAGATTGGGATTACGAAGTGGTGGTAGTTGCTTCTGCATTCAATTATAATCCTCCACAAATTGAGGTTCCACTTGGTGCAAAAGTGAAATTTATCGCGACAAGCGAGGATGTTATGCATGGTTTTGAGGTTGCAGGTACGAATATCAATATGATGCTTGAGCCTGGCTATATTTCGGAATATGTAACAGAAGTCAATAAGGTCGGCGAGTTTTTAATCGTATGTAATGAGTATTGTGGTACAGGACATACGATGATGCACTCTATGCTAAAGGTGGTGGATTCAAATGAGTCACACTAATTCAATGACAAAAGTGGATCGTCGAGATGCAAAGCTAGCAATGGCACATATTTACGTGGCATTTATCGCATTGTTATTAGGTGGTCTTGCAGGTTTATTACAGGTTTTTGTACGTTCTGGTCAATTTACATTACCAGCAGGCATTGGTTATTATCAAGTATTAACAGTTCATGGTGTCTTACTCGGTCTTATATTAACTACATTCTTTATTTACGGCTTCCAAATTGCAAGTGTAAGTCGAACATCTGGTACATTCACTGATACTCAGAGAAGACTTGGCTGGATTGGTTTCTGGTTAATGACGATCGGTACAGCTGCTGCCGCAACGATGGTGTTATTGAATAAAGCAACTGTTCTTTATACATTCTATGCACCATTAAAGGCACATTGGATTTTCTATTTAGGTCTTACATTAGTCGTTGTTGGTTCTTGGGTTGGCGGCGCAGGTCAAATTTTACGTTATGTCCAGTGGCGCAAGGAAAATAAAGCGAGTGGACAACGCAGCCCGTTACTATCATTTATGGTAGTTGTTAATAATTTAATGTGGTTCGTGGCAACGCTTGGTGTTGCAGCTTCTGTTTTAATTCAATTATTACCATGGTCCTTAGGTTTAATTGAACGTGTCGATGTAGCATTATCACGTACCCTTTTCTGGTATTTTGGTCATGCACTTGTATACTTCTGGTTATTACCTGCCTATATGGTTTGGTACGTGATTATTCCAAAAGTAATTGGCGGGAAAATTTTCTCCGATTCTTTAGCAAGACTTTCGTTTATGCTATTCTTACTCTTCTCTATTCCTGTTGGGATTCACCATCAGTTAACTGAGCCTGGTATTGATGGTACATGGAAGTTCATTCAAGTTGTTTTAACATTTGCTGTTATCGTGCCTTCTCTCATGACAGCCTTCTCGATGTTTGCAATGTTCGAGTTACGCGGACGTGAATTAGGTGGCAAAGGACTATTTGGTTGGTTTAAAAAATTACCTTGGAAGGATGCTCGTTTCTTCGTACCATTTATCGGTATGGTGTCATTTATTCCAGGGGGTGCAGGCGGTATTGTCAATGCCTCTTATCAAATGAACCAATTAATTCATAATACCATTTGGGTTACAGGACATTTTCATTTAACGATTGCAACAGCTGTTGTTTTAACTTACTTCGGTGCGGCATTCTGGTTAATTCCACATTTAACAGGTCGTACACTTTCGAAGTCTTTAAATAATCTTAGTAATTTCGCTGGTATCTTATGGGCTACTGGTATGACGATTATGTCTTCTGCAATGCATATTGCTGGTCTAATTGGTGCGCCTCGTCGCTCAGATTACTCAGAATATGGTGGCGCTCAGCAGGCTTACGATTGGATTCCTTATCAAATCGCGCAAGCTGTGGGTGGAACAATCCTCTTTATCGCCATCCTAGTGATCATTTATATCGTCGTGAAATTAGCTTGGTTCGCACCTAAAGGTGACGAAGAATTCCCTGTAGGTGATGTACATGAGCTTAGCGGTCCAACACCAGCTATTTTAGAAAACTTTAAAATCTGGCTTGTTATTTTAGTAGCCTTAATTTTATTCGCTTACACAGTACCAATTATCGATATTATTTCAAACTCACCAGCCGGCTCCAAAGGCTATCAATTGTGGTAAGCATCCAAACGCATCTTCCTATAAAAAAGCGATTTCTCTGTAACGAGAAATCGCTTTTTTCACTTTATAATTGATACAGTTTCGTATATTTTTCTTGTAAATAGTTTGCTAGGTACTTAGCATTTAAGCCTTCCCCTGTCGCTTCTTTCAGCAATTCAAATGGCTTTTTCAATGCTCCATATTGATGAACTTTTTCAGTTAGCCACTCTCGAATTGGCAGTAGCTCTCCCTTTTCTAGTAATTCATCAAAATTAGGAATATCCTTGTCCATTGCATGCTTCCACTGTGCTGCATAAATCATCCCCAATGCATAGGATGGGAAATAGCCAAACATACCGCCTGACCAATGCATGTCTTGTAGCACTCCTTGTGCATCTGTCTCAGGACGAATACCTAAATATTCCTCATATTTATCATTCCATACCTGTGGTAGATCCTTCGCCTGTAAATCCCCATTGAACAGGTCACGTTCAATTTCATAGCGAATCATGATATGTAATGGATATGTTAGTTCATCTGCTTCAATGCGAATCAATGATGGTTCTACCATATTAATGGCACGTAAAAAATCGGCTAACGCTACATCACCAAATTGAGCTGGTGAAAAATGCTGAAGACGTCCGTAGTTATGCTCCCAGAACTTTTCATTTCTGCCGACAAAGTTTTCATAAAATAATGATTGTGATTCATGAATCCCCATCGATGTACCAGTCGCTAATGGCAGTCCTGCAAGCTTCTCATCAATATTTTGCTCATACATCGCATGACCACATTCATGAATTGTGCCAAAAATAGCTGAACGGAAATCATTTTCATCATATTTCGTCGTAATACGCGCATCACCATAGTTTAAGCCAATCATGAATGGATGGACACTTTCATCCAAGCGACCAGCATCGAAGTCATAGCCGAGCTGAGCAAGCAATTCTAACGATAATTCACGCTGTGCCTCACGCGGGAAATGCTTAAATAACATTGCAGTATCGGGTTTATTCGATGAATGAGCTATTTTTTGAACAAGCGTCACAATAGACTCTCGTAATTCACCAAATACTTGATCTACGACATCTGTTGTCATATCTGGCTCATATAAATCTAGTAATGTATTGTATGGAGATCCATTTTTAATGCCCCAATATTGAATGAATTTTTTCTGCCATTGTATGATTTCTTCTAGGTATGGTAGGAATAGAGCAAAATTATTCGTCGCCTTCGCTTCTTCCCAAGCCGTTTCTGCCTTCGATTGAAGAATGACGAATTCTTTATATTCATTCGCAGGGATTTTTTTATTTTGATCGTAATTCTTTCTTACTTCTTCTACTAAACGTAGTGTTACATAGTCAAGATCAGCTTTTTGTGCCTCTAATGCTGCTAGAAGCTCTCCTAGTTCTTCACTCGTCTGCATATCAAATAAGGAGGCTGATAATGTACCAATTACCTCAGAACGTTGTGCTAACCCCTTTTTCGGTGCACCCGTCCGCATATCCCAATAAATCACATTGAGTGCTTCCTCATAATGCTGCATTTTCTTCACATAGTCTGTAAATTGTTGAACAGTCATGCATTCATCCTCCTTTTCACGTTATAAGTTTATCATATTTTCGAAAATTTTGTATATTGCGGACTTTTCAGGATAATTATTCAGAATATTCCTTTTTTATCTTCTCTATTAGTTTGATGTATTGACTATCCCCTAATCCATAGTGTGGAAATAGGGAAAACAATTGCTTTAACAGGTCATTTTGAGATAGATGGAGGTGTTTTTTTATATACGTAGTGATCTCATTCTCTTCATTTAAATAGCTGAAAAATAATTGAATGCCCTGATACATGACAGGTATAAGCGTTGTCTTGGGTAGACGATGGTGCATTAAGACCTCTTGATAGACCTCCCCATACGGTCCAAGTTCTATCTCTGTTTCTTCCACATCATAGGTCATTTCCTTGACCATATAATAATAGACTTTGCCTTGATACCTTTGTTGCTCTAGGAAAGCAAGGACGGTCAATAAATTCATCTGACAAAACATATCATCTCCAAACCATAAAACAATACATTTATAGTCATTTGTTAACAATGGCTTCAACGGCTTCAATGTCACCTGCTCATATTGCTGTAAAGACACCTCATGCCCTATAGCACGCAGTTTATTAAATTCTTCACTGAAAATCGGACTAATCGTTGGATTCGCACACATCGCTTCATTGAAAGGAACGTAATCACTGTTGCCCATTAATTTTTGTTTTGCGAACTCCTCATACATCATTTGACCATTTAATACATTCAATAGCTCTTGATCGTATTGCGCATTCATCTTCTCTTGTAATGCTTCAATTTTAAATTTCTGAGAAATATCCATCGTCAACCATCCTCCATCATCCTGTAATCTCAACTTTACAAAGGTTTGTAAAGGTTGAGGAGACTTTCTGTAATCATTCGGACTTATACCAAAATACCTTTTAAAAGCTCTAGAAAAGGATTCCTGCGATGAAAAGCCGTAGTGAAAGGCGATGTCGATTATTTTCTTTTGGGGATCTTTTAATGCAATAGTAGAAAGATAAATTTTACGTAGTGATCTATATTTTTTAATCGTCATCCCTGTCGTCTGATGGAATTTAAAAGAACAGTAATAAGGAGAATAACCCATATCCTTTCCTAATTGCTCTAATGAAAATCCTTCTGATAGGTGACGCTCAATCCAATCAATCATCTCCTGCACAATGTTGTTCATCCACATCCCTCCTAATTTCATTATAGTAGAAGCGATAATGATTTTTATGATATAAGTTGTGAATGAAAAAAACTGCAGCAAACTTTAAGTCTGCTACAGTTTCTGCTCTCATAAATAGAGGAGAGCTTTCTATATAATTGGGGATTTACACTAGCCTTCAAGTCATGTTCGGTTTCCAATCAAACATTTTTTGAGCTATCATGAAGTTTTATTGGAAAGAAAGTTGGGGATCCTTTCAATCCATTGAAAAATAGAGTCTGTTTACTCTATTCAATGTTTTGGCAAATAGCAATTACCTGTTTCACAGCATCTGCAGAGTGCTGAAGGGCTGTTTGTTCTTCATTTGTTAGGTGCAATTCGATGACAGATTCGATGCCATTGCCACCTAAAATAGTTGGTACTCCTAAAAAGAGATCGTGGTACCCATACTCTCCTTCTAATAGGGCAATAGAAGGGATAATTTTTCGTTGATCTTTGATAATAATTTCAACCATTTGGGCACACGCTGCGGCTGGAGCATAGTAGGCACTACCATTACCTAGTAAGCCAACAATTTCACCGCCGCCTTTACGCGTACGCTCCACGATTTGCTGTAGTCGTTCATGAGGAATTAGTTTCTCTAATGGAATGCCGCCTGCATAGGAATAACGGATTAATGGTACCATTTCATCACCATGTCCTCCTAGGACGAAGCCTGATACATCCTCTGGTGCAATGTGAAGCTCCTGCGCCACAAACGTGTTGAAGCGAGCTGTATCTAACACACCAGATTGACCAATGATACGATTTTTGGCAAAGCCTGTTTCCTTATGACACACATACGTCATGGCATCAACAGGATTACTCAACACAACAACAATACTATTTGGAGCATAGTGTTTAATTTGTCTTGAAACCTGTTGAATGATTTTAGCATTTGTTGTGACTAAGTCATCCCGACTCATTCCTGGTTTACGTGGAATACCTGCTGTAATGACAACAATATCCGCGCCAGCGATATCTTCATATTGACTCGTGCCTTTAATGGACACATTGAATTTTTCGATGGGGCCTGTTTGTAGCAAATCCAAAGCTTTCCCTTTTGTCGGGTTCTCGGCTTCTGGAATATCAACAAGCACTACATCGCCTAATTCTTTCTGTGCTAAAAATAAACTCAGTGTGGAACCAGTGTGGCCTGCTCCAATAACAGCGATTTTATTTTTACGAAATGCCATTATGCCTCACCTCGATTATCTGTCGCCGCTGTTGTTTCTGTTGTTTTTTTAGCACGGGTTGCTGCTGGTGCAGAGACAGCCTTTTTCTTTGGTGCCTCTGGTCCTTTAATCATTTTAAAGACATCTTCATCAGGTCTCGGAATGACGTGAGCGCCTAATAATTCACCAACACGCATAGCTGCTGCTTTTCCAGCCTCTACTGCAGCTTGTACAGAACCTACGTCACCCTTCACGACAATCGTCACGATGCCACCATCCACAAATTCTTGTTTGACGATTGTGACATCTGACGCTTTAATCATCGCATCAGCGGCTTCATAAGAACCAACTAATCCTTTTGTTTCGATCATTCCAATTGCGCTACTCATTGTCCTCACCTCTCATTACTTCTGTAGAATCAATAATACCAATGACAACTGCATCAATCGGTAACGGATTATCTTTCATAATATAGCGAGATGACCCACCACTTGTAATCAGGACATCATCACCAATACCCGCTCCTATACGATCAGCTGCAACCATTTCTGTGCGAATCGGCTGTTGATTGGAATCAATGGGTTGAATGATTAGTAGCTTTAAACCATTCAGCCCCTCCTCCTTGCGTGTTGCCCATACACTGCCTATCACTCTTCCCATTTGCATGAACTTCACCCTCTTTATGCGACACAGATTGTCTTACTACTCTGAACGAATCGTTAATGTTTTATTTAACTCTCGCAGCTTATCATAAGCCAATGCTGTCACAATGGTTTTCTTTGGAACGACAATTTCTTGTGCATCGATATCGAGCACTTCTATTTGTGAAAGTAGCTTTTTGTCATAATGATAGACAGATGGTTGCTCTACTTTCTGTACGACTGGCGACTGCTCTTTCACAGTGATCATAGGTTCACTTACTTGATGATGCACGATTTCTGCAAGCGTTCCTTGCTGAATTAACCCTGCATTTGCTTCATCTGTATCAATATGCATTTCTAAGCGATAACGCTCTGAAACACGGATAACCACATTCGATAAAATAATCGGGCGAATACCTTCTACCTTAATTTGGACGGATTGCCCATCTACGACTTGGAATCTTGCACTATCCGCTGGGGACATATGAATATGTGCCTGTGCAATAATGAGTCCTTCATTTAACACAACACTCCCCTTTGGACCAATCAATGTAACAGGACTGGAACCTTGAATATCACCAGATGTTCTTAATGGTGGCTTCAGACCCAATTTCATAGCATCTGTCCAGCTTACTTCCACTTGCGATAAGGAACGAGCGGGGCCAAGAATACGCACTCGTTCAATTGACCCTTTTGGACCTGCAATTACTACAGTTTCTTCCGCAGCAAATTGCCCTGGCTGTGAAAGCTCAAATTTCGGTGTGAGCTGATAATTTTCACCAAAGAGCTGTTCCACTTCTGCTTGTGCAAGATGGACATGACGAGCAGATACACCAATCGGGATTTTACCGTCATGTGGAGGGGAAGATTGATTTTTTAAGATTTGTTGCAAAACTTCTTCCACAATTTTTTGCACTAAATTTTCTTGCATCTTGCCTCCTCCTTACGATGATACTTTTATTAATTTACCCTGTGCCTGCTGTTCGATAAAACCAGCATTTGCTTCATCCGTATCAATGTGCATTTCCAGACTAAAATCATTGGAAACACGTACAACGACACCTCGGAAAGTGACAGGTCGATCACTTACAACTTCTACTGAAACTATTTCATTATTGCGTACTTCCAATGCTTTGGCATCTTCCTCAGTCATATGAATATGCGCTTGCGCAATGATGACTCCCTGCTGGATCTCTATTTCTTTGTCTTGAGAAAGTATTTTAATGCCCGCAGAATTGTCTATATCACCTGATTGGCGTAAAGGTGGTGTCACTCCTAGCTTCATGGCATCAGTGCGGCTTACCTCTACTTGGGTTGCTGGTCTTACAGGTCCAAGGACACGGACATTATGAATAACGCCTTTAGGTCCCTCAATAGAGACGCGCTCTTTTGCAGCAAATTGCCCTGGCTGTGATAAGTCGAAATCTTTCGTTAGGGTTGCATTTGGACCAAAAAGTGCTTGTAAATCCGCTTCACTTAGATGGATATGACGAGCCGAAATGGCCACTGGAAAAGTTTTTGTCGCTGTTGTCATGTTAGCCACCTCTTTATTTTATGGATTGATATTATCAGAACAAGTTGAGAGCTGTTCTAAAGTTAGATCCAGCTCTCCTCTATAAATGGTAGTTATTTTTCCATCTATAGCGTTTGAAAGAACATGAAATTATGCTTCTGCTTTTGGTAAAATCATTTCTAATTCGTGGTGTGGACGTGGAATTACATGGACAGATAATAGCTCTCCTACACGTTGTGCTGCTGCTGCCCCTGCATCTGTTGCTGCTTTTACTGCACCTACATCACCACGTACAAGAACTGTTACGATCCCGCCACCTACATGTACTTTGCCTACTAAATTAACGCTTGCTGCCTTTACCATTGCGTCTGCTGCTTCAATTGCTCCTACTAAACCTTTTGTTTCTACCATTCCTAATGCTGTACTCATTTGTCATTCCTCCAAATAATTTATTTATTTTGTAATGTGATTTGTTTTAATACTTGATCGACAATTTGTTGAACCATCGTTGTATCAAGAGTAGGTTCTTGTGAAACTACCGATTCAACAACGGACTGTACTTCGAATTCTGGTTTTGGCACTTCGACATCTTTAATGCCATACGCCATACGTTTGATATTTAATAAATGTCTTGCTGTAATGTTGTCTGACGTAATATTGCCGCCAAATGTCCCACAGCCTAATGTAAAGGATGGTGCTAAGCCCGTTGTGCCACCTACTGCACCAATTGAGGATAATGTATTAACCACAATTCGTGATACTGGTAATTCGACAGAAAATTGCTCTGCTAATGCTGCATTTTCAGTGTGAATTGAGCATGTATGTCCGCGTCCTCCAATATTGAGCAGGTCAATCATCACCTGCTTGGCTTCTGTACTGTTTTCAACAACATAAAGCGCAAAGATTGGTGATAGTTTTTCAAGAGAAAATGGAATATTTTTACCAATCATTGTTTCGAAGCCCACAAGAACTTTTGTATCGTCTGGTACCGTAATACCGACAGAATCTGCTAGGCAAGTAGCTGATTTACCGACAATCTGGGGATTTACTTTCCCAGGAACTGGCGAGATCAATTTTTCCATTTTAGCTTTTTCTTCGGCATTTAATAGATAGGCACCATTTTTCTTTAATTCTGTTTGCACTTGCTCTGCAATGACCTTATCCACAATAATGGCTTGCTCTGTTGCACAGATTGTGCCATTATCGAACGATTTACTTTGCACCAATTGACGTACAGATTTTTGAATATTAGCCGATTTTTCAATATAAGCTGGTACATTTCCTGGCCCAACCCCATAGGCAGGTTTGCCAGAGCTATAGGCCGCCTTTACCAATGCACCACCACCCGTAGCTAAAATTAAATGAATGTTTGGGTGCTTCATTAGCTGCTGTGTTGCCTCCATGGAGGACATTGTTAAACATTGTAGTAATCCTTCTGGCGCACCTGCTTTTTCAGCAGCTACTCGACAAATATCTAAGGCCTCTTTTGTACATTTCACTGCATATGGGTGTGGACTAAGCACTAAACCATTTCTCGTTTTTAAAGAAATAAGTGTCTTAAAGATCGCTGTAGAGGTTGGATTTGTTGTTGGCACGATACCAGCTATGACACCGAAAGGACTTGCAATTTCAGCTACTTTTTTCATCCGATCATAGCCCACAATACCAACTGTTTTTAATTCTTTAATATCTTCATAGACATCTCGTGAAGCAACTTCATTTTTCATCTTTTTATGGTTAGGAATACCCATTCCTGTTTCTTGCACAGCCATTTTTGCTAAACGCTCTGCTTCCTTAAAGGCAGCATCCGCGACAGCCTTTACAATGTTGTCTACTTGTTGCTGAGAAAATTGCATATAGGCAGCCTGTGCTGTATTAGCATGTTTAACGGCATCTCTCATTTCCTGAATCGCTAATAAGTCTTTGTCTAATGTGGCCATAAAGCCGCCTCCCTTCTAGATCACTGGGTTTCTAGCTATATTTTCAATAGCTTCTCTGAATGCATGTGCCGCAGCCTCGCATGAAGATTGGCTGCCAGTTAATAAGCCGCCCCCAAAATTGGTTTCAGATGGAGGACCAAAGAAAACCTTTAGCTCAACATCTGCAGCCTTTAATGCTGCATCTAATCCAACAACGGCTTCAAGCGGCGGTGCGATTAAATAAGCAAGTGGGGTGCCAACCTTTACATCTGCAAGCTCTGCAAGATACGTCCCACAGCTTGCCACGGTATGGGCAAACAAGGCATGATTGTCATTATTATTAATGGCTTCAAAATACGTATCAAATTCAACTTTTTGTTGAATGGCATCAAGACCACTACGAATTTCATCAGGTGAGCTTCCAGCAATAATGCCAATCACTTCACCTGACAATGGACCAGACGCATGTGCCGCTCCAGCATAAAAGCTTTTTGCATAAACAACATCGACATCTGCCTTTTTCGTCGCCTCATCTAAGGCAACATAGCCAACATCGTCGATTGTCAGTGTGACAAGCCCAATGCTATGATGATGTGGCTTTAAATCTAACTGCTCTGCTAGTTCACTGTTGACTCTTGGAATGGTTTGCATCGCCAAGATTTGCGCCATAATTTTTTGAGGATACATATTTCAGCCTCCTAACCTTCTTTTGCGACAAGCTCTACGCCACTTGCCTGATAACGCAGGATTTTTTCTACGACTGTGCCAAGATAAGCTCCCGCTTCTAATGGTGGGATACCACCCTTATGGATATTTGAAATTACCATACGTTCCGCTTCCACTGTCCCAATTCTTGGCTTGTAGCATAAATATGCACTCATCGATTCTGCTGATACGAGCCCTGGACGCTCACCAATTAGATAAACAATAACCTCTGCCTGTAGCAGCTCACCAATCTCATCCATTAAAGCAACACGCCCTTTATCGATATAGAACGTAGTACCAATGTCAATATTTAAATTGCTAAGACTTTGCTGAAGGGCTAAGTAAACATCTTGAACATTCTCCTCAATCGCACTTGCACTCAAGCCATTCGAGATAATAATCTGTACCTTTGGCTGTGGTTTACATTTTTGCTGAATCAATGCCTTTGATTCTTCTGATAAACGACGCCCTAAGTCAGGTCTTGTAATGTATTCCTCTTTATCTGTGACTTTCGTTGTGACCTGAAAGACATCAAGCTTTTGTAAAAGATCTTCTGTCACTTCGCCATATACAGCATCTACCGCAGCAGCATGATCAAGTCGGAATTTTAACCAGGTTTTCGTTTTCGGTCTTGTCCCTGCTCTTCCTACACCAATACGAGCAGGTGTATGTTTCTTAGCAGCCTGCACACTTTCACTTAACGAGCCCGCCTCAAACTGAAAGGGCTTGATTGACACAGCGTCATTTACTGGTTGTTCGAAAGTAGCAGAAGTAACCGTCGTTACTTGCTGTGGAGCTCCATGCTGATACAGCTGAATTAATGGCTCCTGTGATGTTGCTATAGCTTCTGTTGTTCCTGAAGAACGATTTTCTACTGTATCATAAAATTTAATAAGTGGTTGTTCTGTTGGAGTAGCTGCTATTTCAGGTGTTTGGCTACCTGTACTTTTCTCCATCTTCTCCATGACAAGCTGTGTAATCATAGAAACTAATTGATCATTCACTTGACTCACCTACCTTTCAAAAATGGATAAATCGCCAGCTCTTGCTGACAGTCGACCATTTTCATAAATGCCCATTTTCTCTAACCATGCTAAATACTCTGGTGCTGGTTTTTTACCAAATGTTTGGAGTAATGTAGCCACATCATGGAAGCTCATCGATTGATAGTTGAGCATCACGTCATCGCCCATTGGCGCAGCAATAATAAAGTTAACACCAGCAGCTGTCAGCAATACACTTAAATCTTCCACATCATTTTGGTCTGCCTTAATATGGTTGGTATAGCAAATATCTACCCCCATAGGAATACCATGCATTTTGCCCATGAAATGATCTTCGAGACCTGCTCGAATTACTTGTTTATTGTTGTATAAATACTCTGGGCCAATAAAGCCAACTACAGTGTTCACAATATAAGGATTAAAATGTCTAGCAAATCCATAATTGCGCGATTCCAGTGTTACTTGGTCAATATCCATATGTGCCTCTGCCGATAGCTCTGAGCCTTGACCTGTTTCAAAGTAGAATAAATTTGGACCAGTACCTGTTCCTTGTTTTTTAATGAGCTCCTCTGCTTCTCGTATTAAATCAGCAGAAATACCGAACGAACGGTTAGCAATTTCTGTCCCTGCGATACTTTGGAAAATCATATCTGCTGGGGCGCCTTGTTTAATTGCCTTCATCTGTGTTGTAATATGAGCTAATACACAGTTTTGCGTAGGAATGGACCAATCATTGATGAATTCCTTTGTAGCTGTAAGCACTTTTTTGACACTTTCAACTGAATCATCTACAGGATTAATGCCGATAACAGCATCCCCAATACCATAGGACAGTCCTTCTTTTAGAGAGGCGATGATGCCATCAATATTATCTGTCGGATGATTTGGCTGTAGACGAGATGACAGCGTCCCTTTTTGACCAATCGTAATATTACACGTTGAAAGTATTTCAACTTTATTGGCTGCATGTACAAGATCTAAATTGGACATTAGTTTTGTAACAGCGGCAATAATCTCGGAATTCATCCCTTTACTTAAACGCTTTAATTCACGATCACCCGTGTCATTTGATAAAATGTATTCACGCAGCTGCTCGATGCTCCAGTTTTTGATTTCACCATATATTTGCTCATTAATATCGCCCTCAATAATGCGTGAAACCTCATCATTTTCTTGTGGTACTAATGGATTTTCGCGGATATCTTTAACTAAAAGCTCACTTAATACAGCCTTTGCTGCGATTCGTTGTTGAACCGTCTCAGCTGCAATACCTGCTAGCTGATCGCCTGATTTTTCTTCATTGGCCTTAGCCATAACATCTTTTAATGATTTAAAATTATATTTTTCTCCACCAAATATCACCGATAAGTTCACATTCATCCTCCTTACTTTGAATGGAAGGCAAGGGTCTTCACCACAACAGGAACGACGCCAGATGGCAGAACCTCTCCAATGTCGATGTAATCGCCCGTTTCCACTTTAATTTGATCGATGCAAATAATTGGTACTGTCGCATTTATGGCTTGTATGGTCTGTCCAATAATCTTTGCATAATCTGATTGAATGACTATGATAATTGGTATGTCCTTAGAGCATCTTGTTGCCAAATGGAGCAAAATGGCCTGACACAATGCATGTACATCCTGAAAGCTTAAATATGGCAATTCACTAAAATAGAGTGCAAATGGTGAACGATTGTCCTGTATAGAAAATAAATCATTTGCTCTCTCTACAGCTGTCTTCACCGTCGAGTTAAAGTCTGTTGAAGGATCTATATGACAATTGAAGACAGGTACATTTTTTAGTGGTAATACTTGTGCATCCACCTGAATGGTTGCCCCACTGATTTCAGTGGTTTGTGTACCAGCACCAGTCACTGTTGCACGTGCTGTTTCCTCTGGTCGTAACCATAAAAATGATTGTAGCTGTTCATGCTGTAGTAGCATTTTCGCTAATTTTTCACCAATATCATCATATTGACGCTGGGTACATTCATTTTCATAAATACAAGAGGCCACACCACCCGTAAAAACGATGGCATCCACAGGTTTATGCCAGTTTGGTAAATGCCCTAGTAATAATGGATGCTTTTCATCTCTGCATTGCCCATGAAGAATCATGGCAAGTGTTTGCACCATTTCTTCAATACAATGTGTCACTCGAATATCTTCGGCCGCATCACCGACCGCTAACGGATTAGCCCATCGTTCCATCAATCGCATGAGTGGCGGAGAAATTGATTGAATCTTGCCATCCTTAAACTCAATCAATCTACCACCAACATGTAAGGTACATGTACCAATGACCTCTCCAAATTGCATAACAGCAATATTCGCTGTCCCTCCACCAATATCGATATTGGCGATGACTTTGGATGAATTCTTTGATTGCTGTAAAGTACCTGCCCCTTTGGCAGCAATGATGCCCTCTAAATCAGGACCTGCGGTAGCAACTAAAAAATGACCTGCGCCATCTGCAATGGTATGGACAACCTCACTTGCATTTTCCTTCGTGGCTGATTCACCAGTAATGATGATGGCCCCTGTTGCAATATCAGATGGAGCAATTTGTGCCAATTGATACTGTTGAGAAATAAATTCCTCTATCTTTTTCATATCAATGATGTCTTTATTGATAAAAGGGGTTCTAATAATTGGACTTTGATGCAACACCGTTTTCTCAATAATTTCAATCCTTGGCACATGTGTTACGCCAGCCACATTCTTTAACAGAAAACTACTGACAACCATTTTTGTGGTACTTGTCCCAATATCAATGCCTGCACTAAATATTTTTTCAGTTTTCACCCTACACCTCCCTCTCGCTACTGTGAGCAATACATGAGATACGGACTATCGCTTTCCTTAACAAATTGTTGAATTTCTTCATTTGTCTTGAGTTGAATCAATGGTTCAATCAATTCAATGCCAAGCTTTTGCCATGAAGAGGTTTTCACGATAGGGCCCTGCGTCATAACATTTTTTAATAAGGCGGTAGCCCTTTCTACATCTGCATCAGGGGCATCAATCTTGGTAATAACCCCTATTTGTATTTTGGGAATCCCTAAGCTGAATTGCGGAGGGAATACACTCCTTGCTGATGTGGCATCCTGCAAGTAAATCACATGGGTTACTTCCAAAGATGTTGCCATAATATTTCTGTAATACATTGGATTTTCAACATATTCACCTGGTGTATCAACAATCCAGTCATCATAAACGAGTGCTTGTGTTTTGTTGGCACTGCTTTCTTTGCCCAACAATGTATTCATCAATGTTGACTTTCCTGCTTGCACACCGCCTATTATCATTACTCGATTTTTCATATGACACATCCTATGATTTTGTTATTTTTGATGGTGTATAACCTAATACCTCGGATAAAAAACGATTGATTTCTAACATCGCCATTTCTACCTCTGACACACTACCAACAATAACGAGACTGCCTGTAAAACGATCTAAAAATCCTAGTTTGACATTGGCAGCCTTTGTTGCTAAGTCTCCTGCAATAATTACCGTTTCACTTGGCGTACAAGTCATAATGCCAAGGGCACCTGCTTCTTGAATACCTAGCTTTTGAAACATTTCTGGATCAGGATTGGCAATAAGGTGACTCAATGTTAGCTGTTTACCCGGCACAAACTCCTGAATAAATCGTTTTTTCTCTTCACTCACACGTCATCACCTCACTTTTTAATCAATTAAGATTTTTGATCTGTTAAATACTCGCCTTCTTTGATAATGCCAGCCTTACGATCTTCAATTTCCAACCTTAATGCAGTTGGTACTGAAAGCTTATAGGCTAAAATAATCGCAATAACACCCGCTAAAAACTTCCCTGCAATAACAGGTAAAATAATGGTTGGCTGGAAGTTCGCCGTGAATGATAAGTGATCGCCTAATAAAAAGGCGGAACATACACCAAATGCAATGTTAATTACTTTGTCTTTTGGTGGCATATGGCGAATTAGTGTAAACATCGCTAAAATATTCGCAATCGTTGCTAAAATCCCAGCACTTCCTACAGAGGATAAGCCTAATTTTTTACCAGCTGCTTCAAGTGGCTTGGAAGCATACTTTCGAATTAGATACACCATTGGGAAGGCACCCGCTAGCATAATCCCGATATAACCAGCTGTTTCTAATGCTCGGAACTGATCGATTTCATCAGCCATGATTGGATCAAAGCCCCACGCGCCAAAAATCTTTGTAAAAATACCTGTAAAAATCTCAACAATAGAGAACACTAACACCAGTTTAATTCCCGCATCCATTACACGACCGAATACCATGAAGCCAGTAATCATGCCGTTTGGAATAAGCTTTAAGCCTAGTGCGATTAAGATAACAAAAATGAATAAAGGTAGTAAGTTAATTAATATTTGTAAAACAGAAATGGCAAATACATATGTAGGAGCCTCTGTTGTACTAATGACTTCACGTACTTCTGTGTTGAAAAGCACAATCATGATCGAAGAAATAAATGCACCAATCGGAATTGTTAAAACGCCAGCCATAATTCCTAGCGCCATGTATTTATGATCACGCTTATCCAACATCGCAAGGCCCATTGGAATCGAGAATACGATAGTAGCACCTGACATAAAACCAACAACAAGAGCCATTACCCATCCCTCATAAGACTCCTTTAATGCATTGGCTAATTGATAACCACCCATGTCCGAGGCTAAAATCGTCGTCGCTGCAATCGCAGGATCTGCACCAATTAACTCAAAAATCGGACTAATAAAATGACTAATAAACCATGTTAAGTAAGGTATAGCTGCCATGATCCCTGCTGCTGGGACAAAAATATGACCAACCGTATGGATCCCATTCATAAATTCTTTCCCAATTCCATACTCAGCATCTCGGATAGCTCCGATTGCCCCTAAAACAGCACAAATCATAATAATATAAACGATAATCGTTCCTATCATTGCCATCTTACTCATCACCCCTTTTTTATTTATAAATTTATATAAAAAAAGGCACTTTAAAGAAGAAATCTCTTTAAAGCGCCTTTGCTTCAACTATTGACTTGTAAGTTGTTAATAATTTGCTGTGCAATATGCACCATTTCCTGTTGTGTTTGCATGCTTTCATTGCGAATCTTACGGTAAGCCTCGTCCTCGCTTATATTTTCAGCCTGCATCAGCAAGCCCTTCGCTCGTTCAATGACTTTTCGCTTATCTAATTGTGTTTGCTTATGTAAGATCTCCCCATTGAGACGGTTGAATTTATCAATTTGATGAAAAGCAACCTCAAGCACAGGCAACACATTTTTTTCAGAAAACGGTTTCATTACATATCCTAATATATTATCCTGCTTCATGTATAGCAACAATTCTTTTTCACTATAGGCCGAGATGAAAAGAACGGGTATACCAAGCTGTTGTTCAATAATTTTACTTGCCTTTAAACCGTCAAGTTTAGGCATTTTAATGTCCATTAAGATTAACTGTGGTTTATGTAAAAAGGCTAATTCAATGGCTGTTTCCCCATTGTTCGCTTGAGCTACAACTTCGTAGCCATTATCTTCTAACATAAACTTCAAATCAATCGCAATCAGTGATTCATCTTCGACAATCATAACTTTCCTAGTCATTTACGATAAATACCTCCTCACTTACAGGGAACTGAATTTGAGTATGTGTACCTTCATTACTAGGGATAATTGAAAATGAGCCAGCTAAATCATATTCTACAAGCCTTGTGATAATCTCCATACCAAAAGATGCCTTCACCTCTTGCATTCCAACGCCGTTGTCAGAAATATGAAGCGAAATTGTAGAATCTTCCTGAATGAATTGAATATCGATGATTCCTTCATCACGTCCGATAAACGCATACTTTAATGCATTTTGCAGTAGCTCACAAATAATGAGTGCTAAAGAGACTGCCTTTTTTGAATGGCAGAACAGCTGCAAATTTTCATGATGAAAGGCTAGTTGAATAGTTGCTGTATTAGACGTACCAATCATTTTATGACCAATTTTTTTAGCTAATGCGATAACGTCTACTCTTTCTTCAGCGTTATCTTCATTTTCTAAAATCAGCTCATACACCGATGAAATACTATAGATTCGATTTAATGCCTCTTGAAACGCACTTGCATTTGAAGCAGACAGCTCATTTCGCATTTGCAAACGTAATAGACTTGTCACTGTCTGAAGATTGTTTTTCACGCGGTGGTGAATTTCTCGTATCGCAAATGTTTTCATCATTAGCTCATTTTCTTTCAGCTTAAGCTCTGTTAGATCATGAATAATGAGTAGCGTGACTTTCTCGTTATGACTGCGAATAGGAATCTTCTTCACAATAAAGGACTTACGATCAATCGTAATTTCTAGGAAAAAGACATCGTCGCCTTTATCATAGACCTCCTGTAAAAAAGGTAAGATTTTATCCAACGCTATATTGTCAAAATTTTCTAATCCAGATAGCTCCGAAATAAAATGATAGCCTGCTGGATTACTATAAATCACTTTATTTTCGTGATTTGTGAGAATAATCGACTCTACGAGTAAATCAGAAACAACTGGAATTGGTTGAGAATTAGGTTCAACAATATGCTCTATTAATGCAAACGGCATATTCTGAAAATCATCCTTCGGTGTCGTTTGCATTTTCACCATTTTTTCCTGAATCAACACAGCAATTACTTGCTGCTGCTCATTAAAAATGGGAATGACATTTTGCTCCACCGTTATGCCTTCCTGCGTAATTGCTCTGGAAATGGATGATTTTTCTTTATGTTTAAACGCAGCAAATACGGCTGGTTCAAAACTTTCAAATACGAATTTTCCGATAACTGATTTTTCGTATAAACCAATCGCTTTCTTCGGGAATGCCTCTGCCACAACAATTGCATGCGGTAAATTCTCCAACAGGCAATCTATGAACATGTAACAATCAGTCAACTCAGCATAATACGTTAGCGTAGCCTCTATTTCTATTAACTTGTCAATATCCGTTGCCGATAGATTTGTATATTTTCTACACAATGATTGAATGTTCGACAGGTTTAAGCCCCCTATCAAGGAATAGTCAGCAAGCAATTTGACTATTCTTAAAAATCTTTGTCATTATTATAAACCTTTTGTGAAATTATTTTCAATATAAAAAATATATTCTTTCACAAGATTTCGTTGCATTACAAAGAACTATATAGCTTAAAAGAGAAATATTCAACAGTTTTTTTAAAGATCCATAATTTAACTACACACATAATGTTATTTCGATATAACAAAAAACGAGCTTACCGTTTGGGTAAACTCGCTTCTTTTTATTTTATTTCTGGTACAACTGCTACTATATTTTCAAAGGCTGCGCGCTGCTTTTGTTCATCTTCATTTAATAAAATGTGAATATCACCATGGTCATTCGATGTACGAATTAAGCGCCCCATCCCTTGCTGCAAGCGTAATTGCATGAAAGGTAATTCCACTTCCTCAAATGGGTTTTCGGCAAATGTACGTTTCGCATCAAATAATGGGTCCTGTGGAGGAAACGGTAAATCATAAATAATCACACGTGTTAATGCTTCCTCAGGCAAATCTAACCCTTCCCATAAATGATATGAACATAATGTTTTAACTGTTCCTTGCTGGAAGTCTCGAACAATGGCTGATAGCTCTCGATCTCCCTCAAATGCTACATACATACGTTCCATTAGCGGTAATTCTGCCTTGAAGTTTAGCATGGCTTGCTTCGATTTAAACAAAATCAACGTTTGCTCGCCATCACGCAGCAACTGCTGAACACGCGCTGTTTTGTCTCGTTGTGTAAGCTCATGTAAATAGATCTTCATAACCTCTTCATAGTCGAACGGGGATGGCACAGAAAATGATTGGTAATCTCGAATTCCTAAACTATAGGCAATATAAGAAAAGTCTTTATTGACCGATAGAGTGGCAGAAGAAAAGACGATTGGAAGCTTTTTAGAGAATAATTTTTCTGCTAAAACTTCTGTGATTAAACGAGGCATAATGACGAGCGTTTCTTCACCATCTGTTTCCTCTAACCAATCTACTGCATCTCCCTGTGCGATGAAAATACGCAACGAAGCCTCATATTGTTCTAAATATTCTTCCGCCATATTTAGCTCATATTCCGGTATCATGTACATTTCTGATTCAAAAACGAATTCTTCCATCAATGTTTCTACATCATCTATTAATTGCTTCCCGTAAGTAAGCAATGTTTTTGATTTGTTTATGCGTTTGCGATCTTCATTAGAAGCGACGATATCATCACGAAGCTGATCAAAAAATAGTTCATGATCATCCTGTAATTTCTCCATTGCATACAGTGTGCGCTCGCGTACACCATCTACCATCAAGCGCTCCAGTAATTGCACGATAGTCGTCGCCTGTACTTTATAGGTCATCGCTTTTTGCGCAGCATACTCCAATAAATGTCCTTCATCCAGCACCATCATTGATACCTCAGGCAGTAATGCTAACTGACCTTCACGCTCACGAGATTCCTTTGTAGCCAAATGCTCCATTAGAAAATCTTGTGAACAAATAACAAGATCGGTTGATTTTCGATAATGAGAGCGATGCAATGTTTGCCCACAGCGATTACGAAGGTCACAAACCGAACATTGCATAATCGAATTGTAATTAACCTTTTGCCAATCCTCATCACTGACTGTTGGATAATCACTGCGTTCCCCATATGGATGAACAGCAATCATCGAACCTTGTGCATAAACACCATCAGGGATAGAAAAGGAAATATCATCAATCCATTCATCCGACTCCACTTTCTCTGCTTCCTCAAAGCGTTTTAAGCATAAATACTGATCTCTCGATTTTGCTAGTCGAACATCAATATCAAGTCCTAACGTTTTTTGGAGTTTATAAATATCGCCCCCCTCTTTTACAAGTTGGTCGATTAATGTTTCATCTGCACAAGCAATCAATGCAGGTTTCCCTGTGTAACGTGCGTAGGAAATAGCTGGAAGCAAATAAGCGATCGTTTTGCCAGTTCCCACTCCTGCCTCTGCAAAGAGAACATTTTTTTCTTTTAGTGCTTGTTCTATTTGATAAGCCATAAAGATTTGCTCATCACGGCATTCAAAGCCCTTTTCTGGTAATTCATCATAAAGAACATCGCCCATCCAGTCACCTAATGAATCGAAAAATGAACGGTCCTTTGATAATGCAAATGGTAAAGATTTACGCAATTAATGTTCCCCCTCTAACTATCTGGTGCTATTATACGCGACGAAACGGAAGATAAGAAAAAATCTTATCTTCCGTTACTATTCGTTAATCTCTTTTAGACTTTTGACCCCAGAACTGATAATAATTTGTTTCAATAAAACCATTAAATAATTTACGTTTTTTCGTCGCTTGGCGTCCATATAATTCTTCAAAATTCTTCATGGAGGATAGCATATATACAGACCAAGTTGGATAGCTTTTCATGACCTTCCCAACATCGCGAATCACCTGTTCCACGACTTCCACATCACCAATACGTTCTCCGTACGGCGGGTTCCCAATCATGACACCATCCGTTAACTGTGTTGTAAAATCACGTGCTTGCATTTGCTTAAACGTGATTAACTCTCCAAAGCCTGCTTCCATTGCGTTTTCTTGCGCAATGCTGACCATACGGTGATCAATATCGGAACCAATAATTTCTAACGGCTGATCATAGTTCGCTAAACTATCTGCTTCATCACGAACCGTATCCCAGATTGCAGCTTTCATCCATGGCCATTCCTCAGAAATAAATTCTCGGTTATAGCCTGGAGCTATATTTTGTCCAAACATCGCCGCTTCCAATGCAATAGTACCAGAGCCACAGAATGGGTCAACAAACGGGCGATTTGGATTCCATTTTGAAATTTGTACAAGCGCAGCTGCTAATGTTTCTTTTAATGGTGCCTCACCTTGTGCCTGACGATAGCCACGCTTATGTAGGCCAGCACCAGATGTATCAATCGTTAGTGTCGCCACATCTTTTAAAATTGAAACTTCAATTTTGTAAGTCGCTCCAGATTCATCTAAAAAGCCAAGTCGCTTATAATGCTGTTTCATTCGCTCAACGATTGCTTTTTTGGTAATGGCTTGACAATCAGGTACACTAAATAATTTCGATTTTACGGACTTTCCTGAAACAGGAAAAGCAGCGTCCACTGGTAAATACTTCTCCCAAGGGAGTGCCTTTACACTTTCAAATAATTGTTCGAACGATTTTGCTGGGAATTGCCCAACGACAATCTTTACACGATCCGCTACACGTAGCCATAAATTGGTACGCGCAATTGCTGTTTCATCGCCTTCAAAATATACTTTGCCATTGTCAACGGTTGTTTCATAGCCAAGTGCTTTTACTTCTTGTGCCACAATAGCTTCTAAGCCCATTGCTGACGTAGCTACTAATTGATAGTTTGCCATAAATTATTTCCTTCCTTGATGCTCAATTTCCCAATACTCCATAAACTCCATCAATTCGTTTAACGGGAGTGGTTTGCTGTAATAATAGCCTTGGATAATATCACAGTTCATTTTACGTAGTATATCCACTTGTTGTGCTTGTTCTACACCTTCAGCAACAACTTTCATTTTTAAGCGATGGGACATTTGAATAATCGCATCTACAACTGCCTGTTTTTCATCGAGTGATCCAATATGCTGGATAAAGCTACGATCAATTTTTAAACAATCTAATGGGAAGCGAACCAAATAGCTTAAGGATGAATAGCCAGTCCCAAAATCATCGATTGAGATTTTAAAGCCTAATTGTTTTAAACGAACCAATTTACTAACTGTCTCATTGGCACTGTTCATCACCGTTCGCTCTGTCACTTCTATTTCAAAATTGTTAGCTGGCATATTATAGCGCTCTAATATTGTTTGTATCGACTCCAAAAAATTCTGCTGTTTAAAGTGAATGCTCGAGATATTAATGGCGACAGGTGTTTTCCAACCATATTGTTGCATTTGAATGACTGCCTCACATGCTTTTTCGATAATAAGCTCACTTAATGGAATGATTAGACCTGTATCCTCTGCATAAGTGATAAACTCAGCAGGCGAAACAAAGCCTAGCCTCTCGCTATTCCAGCGGACTAGTGCTTCTAAACCTTGAATCTGCTCATTTTCCATAGAAATCTTTGGCTGAAAATGTAGCTCAAATTCACGGTTTTCTATTGCTCTTCTTAACTCAGAATCTAGCAATAGCACTCGTTGTGCGTCGGTTTGCAGTTCATCAAAATAGAAGGAATAGCCGTTTAATTCATTCTTTTTTGAATAAGTCATCGCTCTATCTGCACAATTGATCAGTTCTTCTGTGTTTTTACTATCAACTGGATAAACGCTAATACCAATACTTGTAGAAATAAAAACTTCCTGATCATTTATCATCATTGGCTGTTCAATACTACTAATAATTTGTTCAGCAAATTTTGCAGCCTCTTTCACATTTTTCACATTGGTTAATGTAATGACGAATTCATCTCCGCCATATCTTGCAATAATATCTTTATTTTTCAGTAATTTTTTTAGTCGATTTGCTACTTCTATTAAAATTGAATCTCCAACAGCATGGCCTAATGTATCATTAATTTGCTTAAATCGATCCAAATCTAAGAAATAGATCGCATGCTGCACTGAATGAGAAATAGCAGAAGTTGATTCCAAGAGATTATCCATTCTTTCGATATAGGCAAAACGATTGGATACATCTGTTAATGAATCCGTGAGCAAACGCTTTTCTAATTCATTTTCTACTATTTTTCTTTCAGACAAATCTGTGAAAATACCACAGTAATTTGTAACCTCACCCTCATCGTTGGTTACACAAACAATTGTTAACCATTCAGGATATACGTCTCCAGTTTTACGACGATTCCATATCTCACCTTGCCAAATGCCTTCTTGTCGTATCTGCTCCCACATCTCTAAATAGAACGGCAATTCATGTACACCAGATTGTAGAACGGCTGGCGTTTTTCCAACCACATCATCACATGTATAGCCTGTCACAAATTCAAAGGCAGGATTAACCATTACTATTTTTTTGTATTCATCAGTAATCATGATACCTTCAGATACATTTTCGAAGATTTTAAGTATTAAGGTAGTCGGATATTTAGATATCAGTTTCAGTTTATCCGTACTTTCCCAATTGTTTACTCCGTTCATGTTTCCGCTCCATCCTATCTCTCTATACTCCCTCTCAGAAGGGCATTTACGTCAGGCCAACCACTATGTAATCTATTACGCTCGGTGTAATTGTCACTGACGCTTCTCTTTCGTGCAATGAATGCGTCCAGATTTTTCGAATTTGCTCGAAAAGCGCCTCAAGTAAATCTATGACAATCGCCGAAGGCATTCTCTTGATAAACAGGTAACCATACACCTAAAACTGATAAACCATTTATAGAGGTGGTTGTTATACCTGGCGTTTGCTTACAATACAAGTATGTGAGCAGTCAAGATCAATACATCACATTGATGCGATAACCGTTTTCAGATGTTGTGACTTAGAAGCGGTAGCGATACTTCTCAAACGTATAGCGCATACCAAGACTTGATTAACAAGGTTACTTTTTCCTCATGAATTCAAAATAAAAGCTCTCCACCGAATTGGAGAGCGCTTGTTATTTCGTAGATAAGCATCAAAAAATTCCATAAGCCATGTTTTGTTCCCGAGTACTCAAACAGCTTGCGCCTCGTACGATCAGGTGGTAATCATCTATCTACAGAGCAAACTCTGTCCCTCTATCCGTTCAATTCCTTCTAGAGAGTGCCCCTACCATAATTTGGGTTTCTCACTCGTGGGGTTTACCTCGTTCCACCTTGCAAGTTTCCAAGCAAGCTTCGTCACTGTGGCACTTTCAGGAAGT